>Ga0070765_100000183_pt1 | contig 38750 bp, 26 predicted proteins | sample HubBroMetageWFT5_FD_71516 | JGI IMG/M metagenome (GOLD analysis project Ga0070765, IMG submission 71516) | Warmed and freeze-thawed soil microbial communities from the Hubbard Brook experimental Forest, New Hampshire - Hubbard Brook CCASE Soil... | ecosystem: Environmental > Terrestrial > Soil...
CAGCGGGTTGTAGCGACGATGGGGCGTTTGGGCTAATAGGCCTAGCGGATCCAAGCAGACTCCCGATGCGCAAGATTCATCGTTCGACCTGGGCGACCTGGGCGGCGCCTTCGGATGCAGACGTTATATAGATGTCCGGTGCCAGGCCGGTTGCTTGTGCGTATTTCGATTCTATGTGCGACTGGAAGCTTTTCACATCCTCCCGCGCCACCAGGTTTACCGTGCAACCGCCAAAGCCGCCGCCGGTCATGCGAGTTCCGTGGACAGCTGGGTGAGCGAGGGCAAGGTCGACCATGATGTCCAGCTCGCGGCAACTCACTTCGTAATCATCGCGAAGACTTTCATGAGAAGCGAGAAGAATCGGCTTGAGGGCCGGAAGATTGCCTGCGGCCAGAGCTTGCACGGTTTGTTGGGCACGAAGGTTTTCCGTGATGATGTGGCGGCAGCGGCGATACAGAACATCGGAGAGCTTTGCGCGGGACTGCTCGAGTTGCGGGAGCGTGACGTCGCGGAGGGCTCGTATGTTGGGCAAAGATTCACGGAGGAGAGCCACGGCTTGTTCGCATTCGGCGCGGCGGGCGTTGTAACCGCTTTCGGCAATGGCATGCTTCACGTTGGTATTGCACAGAACGATGGACCACGTCTCCGGCAAGGAGACAACTTCAAACTGGAGAGAACGACAATCCAGAAAAAGCGCACTGTTGGAGCGGCCGAAACAGGAGATGAATTGATCCATGATGCCGCAACGGGCGCCGGCAAAATTATTTTCGGCGCGTTGGCAGAGGAGGGCCAATTGAACGCGATCTAGCGCGATGCCGGAATTTTGGAGGAGGGCGAGACCGGTGGATACTTCCAGCGCGGCGGACGAGCTGAGTCCCGCACCGATGGGGACGCGGCCGCGAATATAGAGGTTGGCACCACGGAGAATGTGACCGAGGAGTTGGAGTTCAGCGGCAACGCCGAGGGGATAGTCGGTCCATGAGTGGGTCGGCTCGAGCGGACCGGAGCTGAGATCGGTGACGGAGAGGACATCGAGATTTTCGGAGTAGACGGCGAGTTTTTGATCGTCGCGCGCAGAAATTGCCACCCAGCAATAGAAATCGATGGCTGCGGGCAAGACGAAGCCACCGTTGTAATCGGTGTGTTCGCCGATGAGATTGGTGCGGCCGGGCGCGCGAAAGATAAGCGGCTGTGCCTGAAAGCGGTGGCGGAAGGCTTCGGCGATTGGGATTTCGCTATCGGAGTTCAAAATGATCCTTAGAGAAGGATACAGGAAGCAATTATTCTGGCAAATTATTGGATCGTCGACGAAATCTATCCATTCGTAGGGTAAATCGAGGTGGAGGCGGCCATCTGCGGCGAAGCTTTCTGACAAAAAGAGTCCGCCAACTGGTACATTCCGGCACGCGACATTGATGTACAATCGCCCTGCTGGAAGGCCAAATGGAAAACCGGGGTAGCAGGTGTGCCGTACAGGTCGCCCAAGGCATTTTCCGGAATGGTGTTTCCAGTGCGCCGCGCAGAAAGCTGCTGAATCACGTTGTGAGAGTGGCACGACTGTTTGCAAGAGAATTTGTGATTTGCGCTTTTGTGGTTCTGGCGCTCGCGAAATCGCTTCCGGCCCAGGATAGTTCCGGAGGTGGTAGTCCGGGTTGGCCACTGCACGATTCCGCGCCCACTCATGGGAGTGCGGACGCCATAGGCACGCCACCTCCCAGCGCCATGGTCGAGAGAGATGAATCGTGCTTGATTTGGACGGCCGGCGACTTGCGCACGGCGCCCACTGTAAAAGCCGGCGAGTTGAAAATTCCCGAAAAAGCCAAGGGTGAATTCAGGAAAGCGTGCGGCGACTATCGCGGCAAAAGATTTGCTACCGCGGAAGGCCACGCACGCAAAGCGGTTGAAGTGTACCCGCAATACGCGGCAGCGTGGGTGCTGTTGGGACAAACGCTAGAAGCCGCGAGCCGAACGGAAGATGCGCGGGGGGCCTGTTCGCAGGCTTCCACCGTGGACGCGCAATATGCGGCGGCGTATTTGTGCCTTGCGGATGTTGCGGGACAGTTGCATGACTGGCAACAAGCCTTGGAGTCGGCGGATCGCGCACTAGCCATTGACCCGTTGCAGGATGTGTACGGGAACTTCTACAGTGCCATGGCTCATTTTCATTTAGGGCACCTGCCGGTGGCGGAAAGAAATGCGCAGCAAGCCATCGATGCCGACCATTTCCATCGAGTGCCGCAGACGCACTTGTTGCTGGCGCAGATTTACGGAGCGAAGCATGATTTGCATGGCGAGGCCGCGCAACTTCGGGCGTTCCTGAAAATTGCTCCTAACTCGCCGTACGCGCCGGGAGTGAGGAAGAGTCTGGCGGAAGTGGAAGGGCAGATCGAGAAATAGAAATAGCTACCCCAAAAGTGCCCGCCTCGGAAGGCGGCCGCTACACAAGAAGGAAAAAACCGCACCCTTACACAGGCAGACCAGGACCCACACGTGACATGAGCGTGTGGGGGACCCACCCCAAGCGAGACGGAGAAACCCGCGAAGTTCCAGACGGGGTGAGTGCTGTTATTCTGGATGATGGAGGGATTAAGGAAAGAGAGGCTACTGAGTTGCCGCCGACTATTAGTGCACAGGGACTTGCGAAACGATATGGAGCCTCACCGCTGTTTACGCGGCTTTCGTTCACTATTTCGGAAGGCGAGCGAATCGGAATTATCGGACCGAATGGGTCGGGTAAATCCACGCTGCTGGAGATGTTGAGCGGTGGGGTGTCGCCGGACAGCGGCGACGTGGCGGTGCGCAAAGGCACGCGCATGAGCGTGGTGAAACAGAGTTCGGAGTATGGCGCGGGCGACACGGTGCAGGGCGTGATCGAGAAGGCGATGACCAGCGCGAAAGTGCTGGAAGCGGAGCGGCCAGGAGTGGCTGGCGAGGTTCTGGGACGCGCGGGGTTCACGGATTTTTCGGCGCCTGCAGCGACGCTGAGCGGAGGATGGCGCAAGCGACTATCGATTGCAGAGGCGCTGGTGCAACAGCCGGACATTTTGCTGCTGGACGAGCCGACAAACCATCTGGACCTGGAAGGGATCGAGTGGCTGGAATCGGTGCTGATGGGCGCATCGTTTGCATGCGCGGTGGTGAGCCACGACCGGTATTTCCTGGAGAATGTGGCCAATGAAATCGTGGAGATCAACCGAACCTACGATGACGGGGCGTTTCGTGTTTCGGGTAACTACAGCACGTTCCTGGAAGCCAAGGAAGAGTACCTGCATGCGCAGCGCAACCGGCAATCGGCGTTGGAAAATCGCGTGCGGACGGAAATCGATTGGCTGCGGCGTGGACCGAAGGCGCGCACAACGAAATCGAAAGCGCGAATCGATAAGGCGCACGAAATGATCGGAGAGCTTGCGGAGCTTGGGGAAAGAACCAGGAGCGGGCGCGCGCAGATTGATTTTTCGGCTTCGGACAGGAAGACAAAGCAACTGATTACGCTGGATGACGTGAGCTACAGCGTGGGCGAACGAGTATTGTTCGAAGGGCTGCACTTCATCGTGACGTCTGGAATGCGCGTGGGATTGGTAGGCCCAAATGGAAGCGGCAAGACCACGTTGCTGCGATTGATGAAGGATGATTTGAAGCCAGCGAAGGGAACGATTCGACGCGCGGAAGCGCTGCGCATAGTGTACTTCGACCAGAACCGCCAGTTGGATCCGCAACTAACCTTGCGGCGAGCGTTGGTGCCGGACAGCGATTCGGTGATCTACCGCGAGCAGGTGATACACGTTGCCGCGTGGGCGGCGCGATTTCTGTTCACCGGGGAACAATTGAACCAACGCGTAGGTCGGCTTTCGGGCGGAGAACGCGCGCGAGTGCTGATCGCGCAATTGATGCTGGAGCGCGCAGACGTATTGCTGCTGGACGAACCGACGAACGATCTGGATATTCCGACGCTGGAGATACTGGAAGAATCGCTGCTGGATTATCCAGGAGCGGTGGTGCTGGTGACGCACGACCGGTACATGCTGGACCGGCTGTCTACCGTAGTGCTGGGACTGGATGGAAAAGGACGGGGCGAGCGTTTCGCGGATTTTCTGCAATGGGAAGAGTGGTTGCAGGCACGTGCAAACAACGAAAAAGAGATTGGAGCGGAGAAGCCCGCGAACCGAAGCGAGTCTTCGCGACCTGTAGGCGGCGCGAACGGGGCGAAAAAGAAAATCTCCTACAAGGAAGCGCAGGAACTGGCCAGCATGGAACAGCGCATTGCCGACGCCGAAAGAGAGTTGCAGGCCAAGCACGATTCCCTGCTGGATCCGGCGGTGCTGAACGACGCGCAACAATTACGACTAGTTTCTTTAGAGATGGAAGAAGCGCAGAAAACGATTGAGGATCTCTACGCGCGGTGGACAGAACTGGAACAAAAGCAAGGCTAAGAGATCGGAAATGTCGCGGCGGTGTAGTTGGTCCTAGAACTGTACAAACTAACAGTTCCACGCGGGTCATGGGTGGGGCATGCTAATGCGCGCCAAGGGAACACTCATTGGTGAGTGCTGATTCTCGAGCGGCCTGCGCAGATGCAAGATCGTCTCGTTACGTTGTGACGGGGTGGAGTGCTTCCAGAAGCTCTTGGGCGGAGAATTTCTGGCTGAGGCGGGTCGTTCGAAAATTAGCGCTCAGAAAGTTCTCAGCAAAACTTAGTAAAACGTAACGCGCCCTGGGGCGAAAGTCCGACAAGTCCTACTGCTTTACCGGCTATTTCAACACACGAAATTCTCCGGTACCATAGGTCAACTTTGCAGTCGAGGTTTGCAGGGATTTCTCTCGCTGTGCCGACTTTGGAGCCTGCTTTGGGAAAATGCCGCATCCTTCTCGCCGATGACCACACGCTCGTTGCGGAAGCTCTGAAAAATCTGCTCGAACCTGAATTTAATGTCGTAGGAGTCGCCTCCGATGGGCGGGAACTTTTGCGCCTGGCAGAGGAGTTGCGCCCCGACGTGATCCTCCTGGACTTAAACATGCCGCTGTTGAGTGGCTTCGATGCCGGGAAGCAATTGAAGCGTTCGCTTCCGGATGCCAAGTTGATCGTGCTGACGATGTCAAACGACCCAGGGCTGGCGGCCGATGCGATGGAGCAGTGGGCTTCGGGGTTTCTGTCGAAAAACTCCGCGGGCTCGGAGTTGTCCAAGGCGATTCGCGTTGTACGGCGAGGCGGCAGATATCTGACGCCCACGATGGCAAAAGAATTGGAGCGGCTGGGCGTTCGGGACTTGCTGAACCAGGCGGGCCGAACGCTGACGCCAAGACAGCGAGAGGTCTTGCGGCTGTTGGCGGAAGGCAGAACCATGAAAGAGGTCGCGGTAATCCTGAATGTGGCGACGCGGACGGTAGCCTTCCACAAGTACAAGATTATGGAAGAGTTCGGGTTGGAGAATAATTCGCAGTTGCTACGTTTCGCGATCCAGCAGAGGGTTGTGGATCCGGTTTAGCTGTTTTGGCACGTTGGCAGTTTCGGTATCGAGTACTACTACTCGTCCAAAGAGTGAAATTCCCGTTTTGGATTTTTCGTGTGAACAGTTCATCGTTTTCTGAATCTGGTCTTTCCTGCAGTGTTCCCTTCTGTTACGCTCCGTGCGATTTCCGCCCGATAGCTATTTCCCTGTTAACGAGATTCCTGAAAACCCACGTTCAAGGAGACATAGTATGGGCACACTTGATGCGGTACTTGCGGAGACTGGAAGTCAGTTTGGAATCAACACAGCAAAAGCAAGCAGTCTGCTTTCGGGACTGTTGGGCTTGATAACACAGGCGCCCGGAGGACTTTCCGGGTTCCTAGATCGGTTTCGGAGTGCGGGCTTGGGCGATGTCGTTTCGTCATGGATGGGTGGATCGAATCCGCGACCGATTTCCAGCACTGCGCTGGAAACTGCGCTGGGCCGGCCAGCGATTGACGGAATAGCGTCAAAGGCCGGGCTGGCGTATTCGACGGCGTCCTCGGCATTGGCGTTTTTGTTGCCGAACCTGGTGCAACGTCTGGCGCCTGGCGGAGTGATTCCCACGCAACTTCCGTCAGAAATTCTGGCGTATGCCGGAAGCGCGACGAGCGCAGTGGCAGCGGGCGCACGGAGCGCGGTGCAAGCGACGGAAAGAGTGGTGCAGAAGGCTGGGGCTCCGTCGTGGCTGTGGCCCCTGCTCGCTATCGTGGCGGTTTTGCTGATCGGTTTGTGGATGTGGAATTCACGCCAGGGAGTAAAGAACGCGGCGTTCAATACCGAAGACGCAATTCGAATGGCGGGAGAGAAAGCGAGTGCGGCGTTAGCGGCCCTGAAGCCGGGCTATACGGCACGAGATTTAGTCTCGGTGCTGAATCTGGACATCATCAATTTCCCAACCGGCAGCGCGCAGATTCCGCCGGACCAAACTGCGTTTCTGAATAAGGCGGCACTTGCCATGAAGGGAGCGCCGTCCATGACGGTGATCGAAATTGATGGTCACACAGACAACACGGGAGACGCCGCGTCGAACATGGCGCTTTCTCAGCAAAGGGCTGATGCGGTGCGCGTCTATCTGATCCAACAGGGAGTAGACGGAAACACGATCGTGGCGAAAGGTTTTGGCGACACGATGCCAATTGCCACGAATGACACCGACGAAGGGAAATTCAGGAATCGGAGGATTGAGTTCGTCGTGAAGTGAGCTTGCAGAGCAAAGAAGCAGGAAACGAGAAGTAGGAACGCCGGGGGCTCGGAGGAGAAATCCATCGGGCCCTTTGGCGTTCTGAGTGCTAAGGAAACAGAGGTGGGGCGGAAAAGGCGCTTGGCGCCCTTTGCCAAAAGGGCACAGCTGAGAAAACCATGGATGTGAGAGGCATGACGCATAGATATAGTACGTATAGGACCATGGTGACTCTTGATTAAGTCTCTGATCACTCTCGGCTGGTTGCGCGATGTCATGCTGGTGCTGTTACTGGCGGCGGGCAATCACTTGCGCCATGCGACGCCCCTAATTGGGCTAACGATCATGGGCGCTGCAGTCGTCATTCTTGCGGAACGATTTGTGTGGGCATGGCATCTCTGCAACCTGCGCGAGAAGCAAGCGTCCTCATCGCAGTAATCCTGCCGTCTTAATCGCTTTCCAACCCAAGCGTCGAGCGCCTTCCATTCGTCAGTTCAGTCAGCGAACCGACAGTCGTGCTTGATTGTTGAGTTGAGGTTCTTCGCCCATCCTCGTCGGATGGGCTCAGAATGACAACGCCACACGCAGCAAAGAGCGCAGTTATTTTGTGAGGGTTTGTTGGAGCGGCCGGTCGCGCCAGAAATCCTGGCCGTGGTCGGGCAGGGTGTAAATGGGATCGAAGTATTCGTAGCGGCGTGTGAGTGCTTCGGGGTCATCGGCTTCGATGCTGGTGCGATAGTTCTTGGTCCAGTAAGAGATACCTAGCTGGCGGTCGTATTCCTTAACCTGATGAACCCAGCGCTTGCCGACGAACGGAACATCGCAAACCATGCGCGGAGTGGCGAAGCCGGGCAGGTAGCCCATGATGTCGAGCTGAAGCTGCTGAACTTCGTGGATGGCCAGGCGCCAGTGTTCGGCGTTGGGGATCATGTCGCACTGATAGAAGTAGTAAGGCATGATTTTGCCGAAATCGAGAAGAGTGAAGCAAAGCTCGAGAAGATCCTTGGGCGAAGTGTTTACGCCGCGGAGCAGCACGCCTTGATTGCGGACGTCGCGATAACCCATGTCCAACAGCGCCTGCACGGCGCGGGCGACGAGCGGAGTTACCTGGCGCGCATTGTTGACGTGCGTGTGCACGGCGATGTCAACGTTGCGCTCGCGGGCTTTTTTCGAAAGGCGTTCGAGGCCGGCGAGCACTTCGTCCTGAAGGAAGTGCTGCGGGATGGCCATGAGGCCTTTGGTGGCGAGGCGAATGTCGCGGATATTCGGAATATCCATTAATTGCGAGACGAAGGATTCGAGCGCCGCAATGGGCGTATTGGCGATATCGCCGCCGGAAACCACGACGTCGCGGACCGATGGCGTGACGCGCAGATAGTCCAGCATCTGCTGATAGCGATCTTTTTGCGGGATCTGAAATTTCAGCTTGATGACCTGGGGTACGTCGTTGCCGACCAGATCCATGCGGGTGCAATGTCCGCAATATTGCGGGCAGGTGGAGAGCAGCTCCGCGAGAACTTTTGTAGGGTAGCGATGCGTGAGGCCTTCGACGGCCCACATATCCGCTTCGTGAAGAGAATCGCGACTGGCCTTCGGATGGCTGGGCCATTCCGGATGACGATCGTCGAATGCCGGGAGCATGTAGCGACGCACAGGATCGTTCCAGAGATCTTTCTCATCCATGGTATTGAGCATCTGCGGGGGGATCAGAATGGACATGGTGGCGCGCTCTTTAATGTCGCGCTCAATGCTGGCCAGCAGAGTTTCCGGCAGCAGAGTGCCGAAGACGTCCTTGAGTTCCTTCAGATTCTTGACGGTGTGGCGACGCTGCCAAAGAGCGGTTTCCCACTCTTGTTTGGTGACATCCTTATAGCCGGGAAGGCGGCGCCAGTCCGGCTCGACAAAATCTCGGCGAAACGGGTAGGAGAACGGCTGTTCACCCGCTTGCACTTTGCCGGCAGGCTTCCAGGTTGGACGCGTGGCCTTTGTTTCAGGCGTAGTGGTTTTGGTCTCACTCATGAAATTAATCCTATTTCCGGGGAACTAGCGCACAAACGGAGTGTGTACATCTAAGGATATCCGAGAGGCCGAGTTTGCGCCACCCCTCGAGAAAGCAAATGCACGTAAAAGTGCAGCCTGGCACGGACGAAAGGCCTCGTGTGTCAGTCTTCGGATGGGCCGCTGTTCGGTGACACAACCTCCAACTTGGCTAGCATTCGCGCGGCATCTTCTTTTTGGTCCGCATCGGGATCCTTCAAATATTCGCGGAGTTCGGCTGCGGCATCCTGCGGGTGGCCTTGTCCCAAGAGAAGCTTGGCGAGCGTAAGGTGGGCACTGGGGAACGTGCCACTGCACTTGCGCAAGAGTTGTCCGGCTTCGGCTGTGTAGCGTCCCTGCATTGCCAGAGAATTTCCCAGAAGATAAACCGACACCAGGCGATTTGGGTCGAGGTCCAGAGCCGCGCGCAGGGCGGTTTCCGCTTCTGAGAATCGGCGAAGGAGATAGTACGCGGTGCCTAGGTTGTGGAGGACTTGCGCAGATTTCGGATCGGCCGCGCTGGCAAGGCGAAATTCGGCGAGTGCGCGATCAAACTCGCGGAGATACGTGTAGCGAACGCCGAGGCTATTGTGAGCGAACGGAATGTTTGGATAGATCTTCAGAGCGCGCTCCAGATGGTTAATGGAGACGCGCGTATCGCCGTCCGCGAGGGCCTTTTGTGACAATTTCAGTTCCTTCGCGGCCTTCGGCGGAATGGATAGACCCGCGGCGGAGATAGTAGCGGGCCCTTCGGTGACGTTGACTTGCCTGGCGTAAGGCGCTTCCGCAGAGGGCTCCGGATTCGCATCGAAGGGATCGGGTTCGTCCGAAATGCTGGGTGGAACGATTACGGCAGAACCTGCTCTGGCCTGGTCGAAGCTCGCGGGCGAAAGAAGCAGAAAATAAGTGGCAAGTAGGAATAGCATGTGGGTTCTCCGGTGCCACTCGCTGGGTGTCACTTGAGAGACCAACCCCCGCCGGCAAGACCATTCTCTGTTGCGGGTCGAACGGCAATGCTGGCGGTAACTTCCCTCACCTGAGTAGACGACGGCGCGGGGATTTCGATTGTACGGACATTGCAAAAAAATGTGGCGCCACAAAGAATTGAGAGCGAAGACAGGCCGAAGAAAATCGCGGCCATGCCTACTGAAAGCGAACTCCGCAAAGGAAGTAACAAAAACTAGTTCGAATCCCTGGTGAACGCGACAGATTCGGGGATAAGTGTTAATTTCGTGGCGAGATACGAGAACAGGACCGGACAATGCACGAATCCCCGCGGCAAATCTATGTTATGCCTCGCAACGTATAGCCTTGTTTGGGTTAAGATACGCAGTGTTTCGAATGATTAATTTGCGATGAAACGAATTTCCTTACTTCGCTGGTTCGGTGTCTTCTCCCTGTGCATAGCCGGGATGACCGTGGATTTGCGCGCGGAGAAAGTTACCGACATCAAGCCGACAGGTTACGTGATGGACCTGGCGGGAGTGATCCAGCCGCAGACCAAAACGCAACTGGAAGCAATGAGCACGGAATTGGAGCAGAAAACGGGCGCGCAGCTTGCGATCGTGACGGTGAAAGCGTTGGAAGGCGAGGAAGCTGCGCCTTATGCCAACGAGCTCTTCAAACATTTGGGAATTGGAGCGAAGAAGCAGGACACAGGTGTATTGCTGCTGGTGGCGCCAAACGAACGGAAATACTGGACGGAGGTCGGGTACGGGCTGGAGCCAGTAATTAATGATGCGCGAGCAGGAGATGCGGGCCGATTGATGGTGCCCTTTTTTCGAAGGGGCGATTACAGCGGAGGAATTGCCGCGGCGGCCTGGCAGCTGGCGAAATACATTGCAGACGATAAGGGCGTAACGCTAACGGGGATGCCGCAAATGCGACCGGTGCGGCAGCAGGAAGAGGATCATGGCGGTTTGTGGCTTTGGATTATCCTAGGGATCGTTTTTTTCGTGATTTTGGCGAGCAGCGGCCGGTCGAGTGGTGGGGGCGGCGGTGGTGGACTGGGCGCTGGCTGGGTGATTGGGTCGATTCTTGGAAGTATGAGTGGCGGTGGCCGGCGCGGCGGCGGATGGGGCGGGTCTAGCGGAGGCTGGGGTGGCAGCGGGGGCTGGGGCGGTGGAGGAGGGTTTGGTGGATTTGGGGGCGGGTCGAGTGGAGGCGGTGGAGCGGGCGGGAGCTGGTGACGCCTGCCGCAAAACACCTACTGGCAGGAGCGACGCTGGTTGGGATAAGCTCCCGGCAAACGGAATATGTGGTGGTCGGAACGGTACACAGTTCGAACCGCAGATAAAGGTGGATGCGATGGATGGAAAACTAACCGAGTTGGTCAGCCGGTTGAAAGAAGCAGCGGGCAAGAATCTGGAATCGGTGATTCTTTACGGGTCGGGGGCGCGCGGAGATTACAAGCCCGGGACGTCGGACCTGAACGTTTTGTGCACGCTGGTGGATCTGTCGTTCGGCGAACTGCAGCAGCTTGCACCGGTGGTGGCGTGGTGGACCCAGGAACAGAAGGAGCCGGCCCCACTTTTTTTCCTGACCGAAGAGTTGCGACAGTCCACGGACGTATTTGCGGTGGAAAGCCTGGATGTGCAGCGCTCGCACAAAGTGCTGTACGGAAAAGACGTGGTGGAAAATCTCGAGATCCCGATGAACCTGCACCGCGTGGAAGTAGAGCACGAACTGCGGCTTCTGTTGCAGCGATTGCGGCAGCATGTTTTGCTGGTGGGCCGCAACGAACTGGAGTTGAACGCGATACTGAACAAAACGATTTCGGGTGTGGTCACGCTTCTGCGGCACACGCTGTTGGCGTTTGGCGAAGAACCGCCGGCAGCACCGAAGGACATTTTTGCGAAAATCGGCGAAATTACCGGAGCGGATCCGGAGGCTTTTGAGGAAGTCTACGCGCACCGGGAGACTAACGCCTGGACAAAGGATACTTTCACGGCGTATGGAGATTATCTGCATGCGTTGGAAAAAGTGGTGGTAGCGCTGGATGGACTGGTACCCAAGAAAGAGTGGCAACGAGTTCAGAAGCAGGCTTCCGGTAGTTAAAATTGACGGGTAGCTAAACTTACGTGGGGTGGTTATGAAAGCGGCAATCGTAATCGTAGTGGTGTTGTTGATCCTGGCGTTTGTACTGGGCAGTGCGTACGTCACGCGCCGGAACCAGATGGCAATCAAACGCGAAGCGGTGAACGCGCAATGGGCGCAGGTGGATGTGGTGTTGCAGCGACGCGCGGACCTGATTCCCAACCTGGTGCAGACCGTGAAGGGCTACGCGGTTCAAGAGCAAACGGTGTTCGGAGACATCGCGGCAGCGCGGGCGGCGTTGGTTGGGGCAAAGAATCCGTCGGAAAAAATTGCGGCCAACGGGCAACTGGATTCGGCGCTGAGCCGATTGCTGGTGATCGTGGAAAACTATCCGCAGCTGAAGTCCAATGAAAATTTCCAGAGGCTGCAGGATGAACTGGCAGGGACGGAGAATCGCATTGCGGTGGAGCGCAAGCGGTATAACGATGCGGTTCAGGACTACAACACGTATATTTCGCTGTTTCCGAATAGTTTGGTAGCGAGCTTCGGCGGATTTGCGCGGAATGATGCATACTTCAAGACCGAAGAGGGAGCGCGGCAAGCGCCCAAGGTGAATTTCGATTACAGCAAGCCGGCGGTGACGCCAGCGCCTGCTCCGGCACCCGCGCCAGCGCATTAGTGAGACCTAAATACGCCCGCCTCGGAAGGCGGCCGCTACACAGGCAAAGAGAAACTTCGGCGAGATTCTGGGATCTTGCGAACATGGGGCGCAGCAATGCTGCGCCCCTACAAAGAAATAATTAGGCCAAGAGCACAGCCATCCCGCAAAAGGCGCGGGATGGCTGTGCCACGAGGGTTACATTTGACCTAGGAATTCGGCGAGGAGCGTGTGGAAGTGGTGGACGCCGATTTCGCGCTTTACGGAGTAGCGGCCACGGCTGTAGGTGGAGGATTGCAGGCCACGCTGGACGGATTCGCAGATGCGCATGTCTTCCTGCTGAACGGTTTCGCTGAAGGCGATGGCTTTCGCCGCGCGCAACTTTGTTTTCTCCGATGCGGCGTCGTGAAAGAACCATTCGAAAATGACCAGCGTTTTGTCGTGGGAAAGCGGCACGATCAGGTTGGTCTGAATATTGTCCGGATAAAAATTGAGCATTAGATTGGGGAAGACCCAGAAGTAGAGGGCCTCGTTCAGGCCGATGCCGGGTGGATAGACGCGATCGGACGCATCATTAGGCTTTATTTCCTTCACCGGACCGAGTTGCTGCGAATGATAGCGAAACGTGTCGGTGCGATAGCGCGGATAGTCGATTTCCTTCATGAGCCCCGGATGCACGATGGGGATGTGGTAAGCATCCAGGTAGTTGTCGACATACACCTTCCAATTGCAATTGACGATGTAATCGCGACGTTCGGTGTGGGCGAGTCCGTCGAAACTGAATTCGCGGGCGAGTTCCGGAATGTTGCCGAGAAAATCCGTGAGCGGCGGGGCAGCGGGATCGAAATTGACGAAGATGAATTCTCTCCAGGTAGCCAGCCGCAGGGGAACCATGCCCATTGTGGAGCGATCGAAAAAGGCGACGCCGTCCACTTCGGGAGCGCCGATGAGGCGGCCGTCGAGCGTGTAGGTCCAGCCGTGATAGGCGCAATTGAAGACATGTCGGCAGCCCGCTCCTTGCGCGATGGGTCCGGCGCGATGGCGGCACACATTGCTGAAGGCGCGAAGAATTCCGGAATTGTCACGGACGATGACGACGGGCTCGCCAACAACCTCCGCGGTAAAGAACGATTCCAGATCGGCGATAGTGCGCTTTACGCCGTTTGCTTCGCCACAGTCTTGAGAAAGCGTTCCGACCATTTGCCAGGTGCGGTGGAAGATGCGCTTGTGTTCGAGTGTGAACATTGCGGGATCGATGTAGAAGCGGGAAGCGAGCGTCTCCGCGCATTCGAGATTTTCGTTGATGTCGAGGCGAAGCGGTTCAATGGACATGCGGAGAAATTAGCAGTTCAGGTGGAGAAGTTCCAAGTCGAAAGTATAGGTTGACGGAGCGGGGGCTAGGAGAATCTGCCCGAGATTCCGGGATATTGCGGACACGGGCCGCAGCAGTGCTGTGCCCCTACGAAGAAAAGGCCAACCCAAGAGCACAGCCAGGAGTCATCCCGCAAAAGGCGCGGGATGGACAAGAGTTGGCTGTGCCACGGTAAGAGCGCTCGCCTAGAACTTGCGGGTTTCTTGGCGGGACCAGCGCTCGACTACGATTTTGGATTCGGTGTAGAACTCCACGGCGTCTTTGCCTTGCGCGTGGAGAATGCCAAAGAAGCTTTCCTTCCAGCCGTTGAATGGGAAATAAGCCATCGGAGCGGCCACGCCGATATTGATGCCGATATTTCCGGCGGGCGCTTCGTAGCGGAATTTGCGCGCGGCGGCGCCGCTGGTGGTGAAGAGCGAAGCCTGATTTCCGAAGGGGCTCTTGCGAATGAACTCTATGGCTTCGTCAATCGAGTCGGCGTGAATCAGGCTGAGTACCGGGCCGAAAATTTCCGTGTTGGCCAAGGAACTGGAAGAGGGCACGCCGTCAAGCACGGTAGGCTTGAGGAAATTTCCGTTTTCGTAGTTGGCGACCTTGGTGTTGCGGCCGTCGACGATGGGCTTTGCGCCATCGCTTACGCCCTGGCCGATAAGCGATTCGATGCGCTGCTTGCTTTCCCGGGAGATTACCGGACCCATCTGAATGCCGCTTTCGAGTCCCGAGCCAATTTTGATTGAGGATGCGGCATCCGCAATGGCATCGCGGAAAGATTTTTGCGCTTCGCCGACGGTTACGGCGACCGAAACAGCGAGGCAGCGCTGGCCTGCACAGCCGAAGGCGGAATCGCTGATGATCTGCTTGGCCAAGTCCATATCCGCATCGGGCAGAACGATGACGTGATTTTTCGCGCCACCCTGGCACTGCATGCGCTTTCCGGCGGCCGCGGATCGCGCGTAGACGTGCTTGGCCACCGGAGTGGACCCTACAAAACTTACCGCACGGATGGTGGGATGATCGCAGATGGCGTCCACAACATCGCGGCCGCCATTTACGATGTTCATGATTCCCTTGGGCAGGCCGGTCTTTTCGATCAGCTCAACGGCGCGGCGCATGGTGAGCGGCACGCGCTCGCTGGGCTTGAGGATGAACGTATTTCCGCACGCGATGGCATAGGGGATAAACCAGAACGGGATCATCGCCGGGAAGTTGAACGCCGTGATTGCCGCGACAACACCAAGCGGCTGGCGGATCAACGTTTCATCGACTCCGGGCGTGATGTCTTCGAGGTTGTAGCCCTGCATCATGGTGGGAATTCCGCAGGCGACCTCCACATTTTCAATGCTGCGCCGGAGTTCGGCCTTGGCTTCCGCGAAAGTCTTACCGTTTTCGAGGGTGATCAGCCTAGCGAGTTCATCGATATGGTCTTCGAGGATAAATTTCAGTTTGAAAAGATACTGGATGCGCTCGCCAGCGGGAGTGCGGCGCCACGCGGGAAAGGCTTCGGCAGCGGCCTGGACGGCTACATCGAGGTCGGCTTTCGTACTCATGGGAGTGCGGGCGATGACCTCACCCGTGGCGGGGTTGGTAACGTCCAGAAATTCCGTGCTGGTGCCTCTGCGCCATGCGCCATTGATGTAGTTCTCGATTTCGATTACTTGCGTTGCGGCGGGACTGCTCATGTTAGGAACTCCGTGCCGGGAAGAGTGACGGTCGCTGGGGCCGTGGATTTGAAGTTTAGCAAATTTGGTGGTGGCGTGGGGGATGGGAGACGACCGGCAGGGGCGCGAGGTTGCGTCACGGAGTGGCCTGCGATGAAGTGACAATGGCGAACCGCCGCAGACGGCGGTCCCTAAACAAGAAAGCGAAGAGAAAACCCAACAAGACGCGGCGACCGTGCGGACTTGGGGTGCAGCAATGCTGCACCCCTACATGGAAAGACAGGATCGGGGTGGCTAGCAATGAAGAACCGGGAAGGGCCGCCTCAAAAACCTTAGCCTAGGGCGGCTAGGGCTTCGTAGGCTGCGCCGATCAGGGGGGCGGTTTCGTTTAGGACTACCGTTACGGGGATGTCGCTGAGTAGGCCGGTGAAATGCCATTTGTCTTTGAAAGCTTCGATGAAGGTGCCGTCTTTCATCTTTGGGAGAATTTTCACGGCGATTCCGCCTGCGATATACATCCCGCCAAGGGCTAGGACCTTGAGTGCGAGATTACCGGCTTCGGCTCCGTACAGATTGGTCCACATGTCGAGCGCTTCCACACAGACGGGACACGATTTGTCCAGGGCGCTTTTGGTGATGAAGGGAGCGGCATCAGCGTCGGGATCGTCGAATATAGGATGGTGAACGGTCGGAGCCAGGAAATCGTGCAGCGTGCGGAAGCCGCGCCCGGAAAGGATGAGTTCCCAGCTCACCTGGGGATAGCGATGCCGCATGAAACGCAGGAGGTCAATCTGACGCTCGGTGTGCGGGGCGAAATCGGAATGCCCACCTTCGGAAGGGACCACACGATAGCGCCCGTCGTACCAGAAGAGAATGGATTGGCCAAGGCCAGTGCCCGCAGCGATCAGGGCACGCGTGCCGCCCGGCTGTTGAACGCCTTTGTTGAGGACGAGTAGATCTTCCGGCGGGAGGTGGTCGATGCTGTGGCCCCAAGCGCCGAGGTCGTTCATAAGAACGATGGGACGCACGTGGAGTTCTTCGGCGAGAGTGTCCGCATCCACGATCCAAGGCAGATTGGTGGCATGGATGCGGTTGTTGATTACCGGTCCAGCGACGCCGAAGCCCGCCGCTTCCATTTTCTCGGATCCCATGTGGGAAGACGCCTGGCGGGAAAATTCCTTAACGATCAAATCGAACTTGGAGAAATCCTTACTGGCAAAACGTTGCTGGAAGACAATCTCAAGCGTGCCATTTTTGCGGGAGAAGAGCGCGAGATTGCATTTGGTACCACCGACGTCGCCGGCGAGAATCAAGTTTGGCCCCCAGGGAATGCCTGCGAAATCCTATCATTGAATCGATTTAAAGGAATCGATTTAGATTAAGGGTTATACCACTGACGGCCGTCGCGTTCGAGCAGTTCATCCGATTCTTTTGGACCCCAGGAGCCACTCGGGTACTGGGGAACGGTGGCGGTTTTCGCGGCACTCCAAACGTCGAGGATCGGATCCACCAGAGACCAGGCAGCTTCCACGGAATCGCCGCGATCGAACAGTGTTGCATCGCCACGGACGCAGTCGTTCAGTAGCGTGGCGTACGCACTGCGCGAACCCTCGCCAAAGCCTTCCTTATAGCTGAAATTCATGGTCACGTTGCCGATGTTCATTTCCGTGCCCGGGCGCTTGGCGACGAAAGAAACGCTAATGCCTTCGTCGGGCTGGATATTCAGGACCAATCGATTGGGCTGAATTCCCTTTTCACGAAAAACGATATGAGGAGCGCAGCGGAATTGAATCATGATTTCGGTGGTGCGTTTGGCGAGACGCTTGCCGGTGCGGAGATAGAACGGAACGCCGGCCCAGCGCCAGTTGTCGATCAAGAGCCTCGCGGCGACGAAGGTTTCCGTGCGAGAGTTCGGGTTGACGCCAGGTTCGTCGCGATAGCCGGCAATGGGTTTGCCGCTGAGCGTACCGGGCGCGTATTGCCCGCGGACCACACCCTGCGCGACCATTTGCAAGTCAAACGGGCGGATGGATTGGAGGACCTTGAGTTTTTCGTTGCGGACGGCGTTGGCGTCGAACGAAGCCGGGGGCTCCACGGCGACGAGCGAAGTCAATTGCAGAACGTGGCTCTGAATCATGTCGCGCAGCGCGCCGGCTGATTCATAGAAACCGCCGCGACGCTCGACACCGAGAGTTTCGGCGGCGGTGATTTGCACGTGGTCCACATAATTGCGGTTCCAGAGCGGCTCAAAAATGCCGTTGCCGAAGCGAAGGACCAAAAGGTTCTGCACGGTGTCTTTGCCCAAGTAGTGGTCGATGCGGTAGACCTGCTTTTCGTCGAAGACGTTCAAGACGATCTTGTTCAGCTCACGGGCGGTGGCCAGATCGCGGCCGAAGGGCTTTTCAATGATGATGCGGACCCAGGAATCCGGATTGGGGGATTTATTCAGGCCAGCGCGTCCCAATTGCTCCACGATGTTTGGATAGACTTCGGGAGGGGTGGAAAGGTAGAACAAGCGATTTCCGCCCAATTTTTTTTCGGTGTCCAGCTCTGCTAGTTTTTTCGCCAGTTGCGCGTAGGCGTTCTGGTCGCCGTAGTCTCCGGCGGAATAATAGAGATTTTCAGAGAATTCCTTCCATTTTTCGGGGTCGATGGGGCCGACCTCGGAGATAGTCTTTGCGGCTTCCCCGATGGTGGTGCGAAACGATTCATCGGTCATGGCCGTGCGCGAGAAGCCTACGATGGCGTAGCGCGGACCGAGCGAGTTGTGCTGGGCCAAATCGAAAAGCGCCGGGATCACTTTGCGTTTAGCCAGATCTCCCGAAGCGCCGAAGAGAACGACGGTGGTGGGTTCGGCAGTGCCGGTGCCATATTTGGAAGGGCGGTTGGTTTCTTCGGGCATGACGCTTACCTCCAGGTAAGGTGGGTGCTTCGTTCGGTCCGATTCGCGCGGAAAGACTATACCCTAATCCTGAGGGATTTCAGGTTGCGGTGCGATTAGAAGGCTCTTATTTGATGCGCGATGCGAACAGCCAGGTGCAGAGAAGGATGAAGCGATAAGGCTGCTTAGCGATTGCAACCACGGCATCGGCTATCGGAGAATGGAGTGAGCTTTGGAGGAGTACATGGCAAACGATAGTTGCGGACCAACGCCTGCGCCGAGCGAGCCGGTTCAACCGGGAACTCGCATGGTGCATTGCGTGAAATTTGGGAAAGAGATGCCGGGGTTGGATCGCGTGCCATGGAGGGGAGAGTTGGGCAAGCGGGTGTACGAGAACGTGTCGAAAGACGCGTGGAAACTTTGGGTAGAGCACTCGAAGATGATCATGAACGAATACCGACTGAATCCGATTGACCCTAACTCGCAGAAGATCATGGAAGAGCAGATGGAACAGTTTTTCTTTGGGGAAGGTGCGAAATTGCCGGAAGGGTATGTGGCGCCGAAGGCGAAGGGGTAAGAGTTCGTCGGCCGAGTGGACGACCATCCCAGTCGTGGTACAGAGCTCGAAATCATTTCCTCAGGGGCTGAAGCCCAATTTAGAGGTAAACATTTAATGTCGGAGCTAAAGCTCCGACCCCCGTTGCCTTAACAAAGGTGGACCCTCTAACTGCTGGTGGTGTGGATCTTGCCTGTTACGGGATGTTCTACTGGTAGGCGTGGCGTGATGGTGAAGTTTAGTTGCGCGTGCGCGCCGCGCAATACGGCCTCGACCTCGGCTGGCGTTTGGCCTTCCGCAAAAATAAAGCCCAGATAACTGGAACCGTCCGGCCATGCTGCGATGTAATCGTGGATGCGTGCGGTGATTTCGACGGAGGTCACGCCTGGTGTGCTCTGCGCCGATTCAAGACCTTCGACCTTTTCCAAGATTCCGCTGCGGGGCACAGGCATCATGATGACACCAGATGCGAAGTCTACTCTTAGCGCGTCGCCGCCGGGTAGTCCCATCGCATGCCGCAAGAGGAGCTCTTCCAGGCCGATACGCTCTCCCGAAGATGGCAGAAGAAATTGCAAGGATCCCGCACAAAGTCCGCCGATCGGCCGGGGCGCGACTTCGATAGGCCAGACCCCGCTGTCGTTAATGCGAAATTCCGCGTGGATAGGACCATGGATGAATCCAAACGCGTGTACCGAGGCCTGCAAGGAATCGTGAATTGCGCATTGCTGCGCTTCCGACAACCGCGATGGAGTTACGTAGATTGTTTCCTCGAAATAGGGGCCTTCGAGAGGATCGGGCTTGTCGAAGATCGCCAGGATGCGCAGCGAGCCTTCCGTGAGCAGAGCTTCGACGGCTACTTCCTTGCCGGGCAGATACCCTTCGACAAGGATTTGATCGAGATGCGGCTCGCGAGTGGCGCGAATTTCCGGAGATTCCAGAAGCCGCTTGATGCGCGCGGCGGCGGAGAGAAATTCTTCGCGATCGTTTGCGCGAATCACTCCCTGGCTAGCCGAAAGCGAGAGGGGTTTGAGCACGCAAGGATATTGCATGCCCAGAAAGGCCGGCTCCGGAATAGGCGCTATGGACATTTGACGAAACCACGGGACCGGTAAATCTGCGTCTCGCAGGACTTCGCGTACGCGCAACTTGTTGCGCGCCGCTTCCACGCTGACGGGAAGATTGTGGAGAATGCCCAGTCCGGGAGCAGCGTAGGCCGCTGCCGGGCCGGGTCGATCGCCGAGAACGAGTATTCCATCGATGTCCGTGCCACGTTGCGATTCGAGAACAAGGCGAGCGGCTTCTTGCGGAGATTCGAAATGAACGGGGATTGCGCGATCGCGCCATGGATCGTCGAGTTGATGGCAGCGGTCGGTGACGAACACCAGCTCGACGCCGAGTTTTTTCGCGGCGGCATCGAAGGCTCGCGTTTGATAGCCAAGTTTTGCGGCAAAGAGGAGAAGGCGTTTCATCAAGATGGTTCAATGGCGAAGCGTTAGACGAAGGCTTCGGCCTGAGCGGTTTCCTTTGCTTTGGCGATGGGGACCAACTGGTCCCGCGTTGGCTCTGCTCAACAATACCAAGGCTCGTTGAGATAGGGCACGGTGGCGCGGGCAGCAACCAACGGCATCGCGTTAAATTCGACGCGGCGATCCGCAGCCAAGTTAGCTGCGCGCCAGATTCGCGAAAAAGTTTCGGAGCGGCTGAGTTTTGATTTTTCGCTAGCGGCAATGAGGGCTTGTAAATCAGCGGCGAGCTTATCTACTCGGGGGTCGGGATTACTCCAGGGATAGACCAGGGATTGTGCGTCGAAGTCGCCCACGATCTGGCGAACCTCGGGAAGCTCGAGCAGCTTCGAGCCGGCGGGAATGAGGAGACGGATAGTTAGTTGAACCGGTGCGACCGATTCCACGAGATCGAGCCGCTGCAATTGCGCGAGCAGGTCGAGATACGAATCGAGTGTGGTCCACGGCGTGAAGCCTACAAAGGTTGGTTGGAGTGTGAGGCGCTCGCGACGGAATAGCTCCACTACCTGGACAAATTCTTCGCGCGTGTGATGTTTTTCCAGGCGCGCGAGTACGGCGTCATCCAACGATTCCACGGCGGATACGACGAAGAGGCAACCGGTCTCCCGCAGACGTGGCAAAAGATCGGCGTGTTTGCGTAGATGTTCGACTTTTATGGTGGCATCGTAGGTGATCTGCGGAAATTCGCGATGCAGGGATTCGATGATGGGAACGGCGTGACGCACGGCGTTGAAAAAATCGGGGTCGCCAAAGGTGATGTGCTGCGCGCCCGAGCAGACTTGCTGACGGATATCCGCAAGTACAACTTCCGGTTCGATCAGGCGAAATGCGCCGTTGTAGACGGGAACAACGGGACAGTGACGGCAATGATGCTTGCAGCCGCGGCTGGCTTCGGTGTAGCCGACGGTGCGATGCTCGCCGTTGGGAAGAACGAGATGCGCGTAGGATTTCAGGGGCGGCAGGCCGTGGCGATCGGGAACCTTGAAACGCAGACGCGCCAGTGAAACGTCGGTGGCGGCAGCGGGCTGCCCCGGCGACGCGATGGTTGGATGCGAGAGCCGATCGGCCAGATCGACCAGGGCTTGTTCGAATTCGCCGCTGAACAGGCTGGTGACGCCGTTGGCTCGAAAGATTTCGCGGGAGGTCGCGGCATAGAGTCCAAAGGCACACAAATGAGCTTTGGAATTTAGGCGGCGAAGGATCGGCAGCAGCTCCAGTGCGAGGCGGGTCGCCGTGTGCATAGGCACGTAGAGGCCGATCAAACCGGCATCGCGCGCGGCCTGCTCGGAAAGAGTTTCGCGCGAGAGATCGTTGCAAACTACCTCGTGGCCGCGCTCCCGAAGCCACGCCGCCGGGGAGGCAATCCCAAATGGCTGGCGCCCCAGTTCGTACGTGGATAAAAGAAGAATCTTCATTCCTGATTAGTATAGCCTCCGGCGTCGCACGCCGGGAATTTCGGCTATCATATAGGTCTACGCAATACGCGAAAGGACAAGAGGATGCCCATCTCCGCAGCAAACTCCTTCGGAACACGCGACAGATTAAACGTTGGAGCGCAGGTTTTTGAAATTCACCGGCTTGAGATTCTGGAGAAGCAGGGGCTGGGTTCGCTTACGAAACTTCCCTTTTCGCTGAAGATTCTGCTGGAAAACCTGGTGCGCTGCGAAGACGGGCGATTTGTGCACGCCGATGATATTCGCGCGTTGGCGAAATGGACTCCCGGCGGGCCACAAAGAGAGACGGCTTTTATGCCTGCACGCGTGCTGCTGCAGGATTTTACGGGTGTGCCGGCGGTCGTGGATCTGGCGACGATGCGCGAGGCGGTTCAGCGAATGGGCGGAAACCCGAAACGCATCAATCCACTCTTTCCCGCCGAACTGGTGATCGATCACTCCGTGCAGGTGGACAGCTTCGGTGCCGCGAACTCCTTCGGATTGAACGCGGAACTCGAATTCCAGCGCAACGTAGAGCGCTATCAATTCTTGCGCTGGGGGCAGACGGCGTTTCGCAATTTTAAGGTGGTCCCTCCGGACACGGGAATTTGCCATCAGGTGAATATCGAATACCTGGCGCGCGTGGTGTGCGCGATGCCCAACGGCAACAAGTTGGAAGCGTATCCCGATTCGTTGGTGGGCACCGATTCACATACGACGATGGTGAATTCGCTGGGCGTTTTTGGCTGGGGCGTCGGGGGAATCGAAGCAGAAGCGGCAATGCTGGGCCAGCCGCTTTCGATGCTGGTGCCGGAAGTCGTCGGATTTAAGCTGCACGGACGACTGCGCGCGGGAGCTACCGCGACGGACCTGGTGCTGACGGTGACGGAGATGCTGCGGAAGAAGGGCGTCGTTGGGAAGTTCGTAGAGTTTTATGGCACCGGGTTGACCAGCCTGAGCGTGCCGGACCGCGCAACGATTGCGAACATGGCTCCGGAATACGGCGCGACCATGGGATTTTTCCCGGTGGACGACGAGACGCTGGCGTATTTGCGCTTTACCGCGAGATCGCATGAGCAGGTGGCGCTGGTGGAAGCGTATTGCAAGGAGCAGTCGCTTTTCCGCACCGATTCCATGCCCGATCCAAGTTTTACGGACACGCTGGAATTGAATCTGGACAGTGTGGAGCCGACTGTTGCGGGACCAAAGCGGCCGCAGGATCGCGTGGCGTTGAAGAACGCCAAGGTGTCGTTCACAAAAGTTGTGGAAGGCATGCCGACCAAACAGATTCCAGTGAAGAACAACGGCGATGCATTCGATCTATCCAGCGGCGCGGTGGTGATTGCGGCAATTACGAGTTGCACGAACACGTCGAATCCTTCGCTGATGCTGGGTGCGGGACTGCTGGCAAAGAAAGCGGTCGAGCGCGGGCTGCAGGTGAAGCCCTGGGTGAAAACGAGCCTGGCGCCGGGTTCAAAGGTGGTGACGGACTATCTGGCGAAGTCAGGACTGACACCGTACCTGGAGAAGCTGAAATTTCACCTGGTGGGCTACGGCTGCACGACGTGCATTGGGAACAGTGGTCCGCTCTCAGACGGAATTAGCGCGGCGATCAAGGACAACAATCTGATGGCGGTTGCGGTGCTAAGCGGAAACCGAAACTTTGAGGGACGCGTGCATCCCTTGGTGCGGGCGAACTATTTGGCGTCGCCTCCACTCGTTGTTGCGTATGCGTTGGCCGGGCGCATGGACATGGATTTGACCACTGAATCGCTGGGGACAGACACCGCGGGCAACCCGGTTTACCTGCGCGAGATTTGGCCGACACCGCAGGAGGTGGAAAAGACGGTGCGCGAATCCGTAACGTCAGAACAATATCGCAAGGGATATGCCGAAGTGTTCGAAGGCGACGCGCGTTGGAAGGCAATGCCGGTGCCTGAGGGAGATTTGTACAAGTGGGATCCCAATTCCACGTACATCAAACTGCCACCGTATTTCGACAACATGCCGAAAACTCCGGCGCCCCTGACGGACATTCACGGTGCGCGGGTTCTTGCGGTTTTGGGCGATAGCGTGACGACGGACCATATTTCTCCGGCGGGGTCGATCGCGGTGGATTCGGCGGCGGGTAAATACCTGATCGCGCACGGCGTGAAGCCACATGAGTTCAATTCGTACGGCGCGCGGCGAGGGAATCACGAAGTGATGATGCGCGGGACGTTTGCAAACGTGCGCTTGCGCAACCAACTGGCGCCGGGCACGGAAGGAAGCTGGACGCTGCATTTGCCCGACGGCGAAAAGATGTTTATCTACGACGCGTCCGTGAAATATCGCGAAGACGGGGTCCCGCTGATTGTGATTGCCGGAAAAGAGTATGGATCGGGATCTTCACGCGACTGGGCCGCAAAGGGGACGCGGCTGCTGGGAGTGCGCGCCGTAATCGCGGAAAGCTACGAGCGGATTCACCGGAGCAACCTGGTGGGGATGGGTCTGCTACCGCTAGAGTTTAAACCCGGCGAGAATCGCGAGTCGTTGGGATTGACTGGGCACGAAGTTTACGAGATTGAGGGAGTATCTTCCTTGAAGCCGCGGAAAGAAGTGGCGGTGCTGGCGATTTCTCCGGACGGCAAGGAAAAGCGCTTCAGCGTGATCGTACGGGTGGATACGCCGGAAGAGGTTGCCTACTATCAGCACGGGGGAATTCTTCAGTACGTGCTGAGGCAGATGCTGGAATAGCCGCGATCAATAAATGGGATGTGTTTGTGGCCGGCGTGTTTTGCCGGAGTTGAACGCAGTTGCGCACTGAAGATCTGCGGGTCGCGTATCGGAATTACAAGGAGAGCGGATGAGGCTGAGGGACTGGGTCTGTGGAGTGCTCGCGTTCATGGCATTCGCGGGCGTTGTGCGCGGGCAGGAAAAAGAGAAAGAGGCGGTCATTGCCATCAAAGCTGGCAAGCTGCTCGATCCAGAGACGGGAAAAACCGCAGCGAATCAAATCATTCTCGTACAGGGAAAGATTATCAAGGAGATTGGCGGAGGGGTGGCGATTCCGCCGGACGCGCAGGTGATCGACCTGTCCAAGTCCACAGTGCTGCCGGGACTCTTCGACGCACACACGCATTTGTGCATGACGGTAATTCCGAAGCGCGACGCCGGGAATTATTTTTACACCACGCTGGTGGATACCACCGGTTACCGCGCGATTGAAGGCGTAGCGAACGGCCAGGCGATGCTTGCTTCCGGGTTCACGACGGTGCGCGATATCGGGAATGCGGGAAATTATGCGGATACGGATCTGCGGCACGCCATTGAGGACGGCTGGGTAAAGGGGCCTACGGTGGTGAATTCCGGGATCATCATCGCTCCCTATGGCGGACAGTTTCACTTGCAGCCCGAAAAGAAGGATTTGGGAACGCCGGAGTATCTATTCGCGGACACGCGCGACGAAATGGTGAAAGCGATTCGGCAGAACATCCACTTTGGCGCGAAATTCATCAAAATTGTTGTGGACGACCAGAAGTACATCTATTCGGTCGACGATATTCGCTTCATGGTCGCGGAGGCCCATGCCGCTGGCGTGAAGCTGGCGGCGCATTGCTGGACGCATGCTGGGGCGCACAACGCGGCCGAAGCCGGCGTGGACTCGATCGAGCATGGATTCAAGATGACGGACGAGGACCTTGAGTTGGCCAAGAAGAATCACGTAACGCTGGTGGGCACGGAGTTCACGGAGAAATTGACGAGTGCCGCGGACCACAAGATCTGGGTGGACCGACTCAAGCGGGCGCATAAAATCGGCGTGAACATGGCTTTTGGAACCGATGTGGACGTGGCGCTGCCAGGAGAGACGCGTGGAACGCTGGCAATCGGCTACATCGACAGCTGGGTGGATGCGGGCGTGCCTGCGGACGATATTGTGCGCGCCATGACCGTAAATGCGGCCAGGCTCTTGAGCGTGGATGATACACGCGGGTTTCTGAAGCCAGGATACGCGGCCGATATCATCGCGGCACCGGAAAACCCGGAAGAAAACATACAAACTTTGAAAAAAGTGACTTTCGTAATGAAGGACGGATACGTCTATAAGCAGTAGTGGCCAATAACAATACTTAGCTGGGTTCGACCTGAAGTCTTCCCGCGCTCAACTTAGAGGTGAACAATGCCATCGTGTTTCTGGAGAATAACCGTCGCTTGCGGAATGCTGCTGGCGTGCGCCGGCGGTTTGCAAGCGCAATCGAAAAGTGCAACCACGGCACCCGCGGAGGCTCGCTCCGCGACGAAGATACCGATCCAGCAATTCAAATTGAAGAATGGGCTGCGGGTGGTGTTAAGCGAAGATCACTCGGCGCCCACTTATTCTATTTGCGTGACGTATGACGTGGGGTCACGCGATGAACAACCGGGCCGCACCGGATTTGCTCATTTGTTTGAGCACATGATGTTTCAGGGCTCAGAAAAAGTGGGCAAAGGCGAGCATTTTATCCTTATTGAGGACAACGGCGGCGGAATGAACGGAACGACGAATGCCGACCGCACCAACTATTTCGAGACGCTTCCATCGAACCAGATCGATCTGGGGCTGTTTCTGGAGGCTGACCGGATGAGGTCGCTGGCGGTGAATCAAGCCAATCTGGACAACCAACGAAACGCGGTGAAGGAAGAGCGGCGCCTGGGAGTGGACAATCAGGCGTACGGGCATACCTCGGAAGCGCTCCTGGGCACGGCGTATGACAACTTCGCTTACAAACACACCACCATTGGTTCGATGGAGGACCTGGACGCAGCTTCGCTGGACGACGTGAAAGACTTTTTCCGGATCTACTACGCGCCGAATAATGCCGTGCTTGCCTTGGTGGGAGATTTCAAGACGGACGAAGCGCTCACCAGGATCAAGAAGTATTTCGAAGACATCCCCGCGCAGCCAGCACCATCGCGGCCGGACATGACAGAGCCTGCGCAGACGGGGGAGCGGCGCAAATCGATCGAAGATTCATTTGCGCAAATTCCTCGGCTGGATGTCGCCTACAAAGTGCCGGGATATAACGCGGGGGACTACATGCCGATTCAAGTGCTGATGAATATTCTGGGTTCGGGACAATCTTCGCGGCTGTACCAAAAGCTGGTGAAAGAAAAGGAATACGCCACGAATGTGTTTGCAGGCGCCGGCGCCCGGCGAGCTACGGGACTCGCACAGATTGTTGCGCTGGTGCGGCCGGGCGTGAACCTGGACGATGTGGATAAAACAATCGCCGAAGAAGTGGAAAAGGTGCGCACGCAACCGGTGGAAGACTGGGAATTGGCGAAGGTCCGGCTGAAATACCGGCACGATCACGCGGAGCAGATGTCCAGCACGTTGTTTCGCGCGATTCAGCTTGCGTATTACACGGTGGCGTGGAACGACCCGGAAGTTGTAAATACCGAAGAAGCGCGGCTGGACGCGGTGACCAAGGACGACATTCTGCGAGTGGCGAAGACTTATCTCGTGCCCACGAATCGCACTGTAATTACCACGCTTCCGAAGCCGAAGTCGGCCGCCGGCGCTGCCGGGGAAAGGTAGAGAGCGGCATGAACAAAATTCATACACTTCGGCGTTCGCTGGTCGCTGCGCGGATTTCCGGTGGGTTCATTCTAGCTTGCTGCCTTGGCACCGGAATTTTGGCGCAGGCTCCTGGTGACTCCAAGGCAATGGATGTCAGTAAGGTAGAACGAAAGAATCTCGCGCCCGTTTCCAAAGAAATTTTGAAGGTGAAGTTGCCTCGGCCAGTGGAAGCGACGCTGTCAAACGGCGTGACCGTGCTGATTCTGGAGGACCACCGATTCCCCACGATTACCGTGGATTTCACGATTGAAGGCGCCGGCGGCCTGTGGGACGCGGAAAACGAGCGCGGGCTAGCCGGTACCACGGCGCAAATGCTGCGCGAGGGCACGGCGACCAGAAACAGCAAGCAGATCAGCGAGCAGATTGAGAGCCTGGGTGCTACGTTTTTTGCGAGCGCACCATTTGGAGAAGAAGCCGCGAGTGTGGGCGGTTCGGGACTTTCCGACAATGTGGACGCGTGGTTCCCGCTGATCGCCGATCTGCTGATCAATCCTTCGTTCCCTGCCGACGAACTGGCGAAGATGAAGCAGAGACAAAAGGTGCAGTTGGTGCAGCAGCGGCAACAGCCTAGTTTTCTTGCCTCCGAACAATTTAGCAAGGCGGTGTACGGAGCGCATCCTGCATCGATTATTTCCGCGACGCCCGAGTCGATTGACGGCTTGAGCAGCGAGAAACTCGCGAGATGGCATAAGGGGCGCTACTGCCCGCAGAACACCCTTCTCGGGATAGCGGGGGATGTAAATCCTAAGGAGTTTATTGCGAAGCTGAATACCTGGCTGGCACGCTGGCAGAAAACCGACTTTAAGCCTGTAGCGGTTCCAGCGACCTCGCCGGTGAAGGAGCGGCGAGTATTCGTGGTGGATCGCGCGAATTCGGTGCAGACGACGCTGGCGATGGGCAACATTGCGATTACGCGCACCAGCCCGGATTATCCGGCGATGGTGGTGATGGATCAGATTCTGGGCGCTGGAGCGGCGGGAAGATTGTTTTTGAACCTGCGCGAGGCGAAAGGTTATACGTATGGAGTCTATAGCCGCTTCACTGCCGATAAATACGCCGGGCCGTTTCGCGCAGGCGGCGATGCACGCACTGAGGTGACCGAAGGTGCGATGACGGAATTCTGGAATGAGTTCCGGCGCATTCGAGACGAAAAGGTACCTGACAAAGAGTTGGATGATGCGCGGCACGCGGTAGTGGCCGGGTTTGCGCTTTCGCTGGAGCAGCCCAGCCAGCTTCTCGATTTTGCGGAAACTGTGAAGATTTACGGATTGCCCGCGGATTATTGGGATAAGTATCCGGCACAAATTTCGGGCATCAGCGCGGATGATGTGCAGCGGGTGGCGAAGAAATATGTGGATCCCGAGACAATGCAGGTGGTTGCCGTGGGCAACGCGCAGAAGATCGTGCCGGTGATGGAGAAGTACGGGAAGGTGCAGCTTTACGATACGCAGGGAAAGCCGGAGGAGAGTAAGGCTGCGGGGAATTGAGGTGGGTGGATTTGTGGCGCGAATTGAGGTTGGCGGATGAAGGCATCACGATATTTTTGATCGTGCGGACATGGGGGTAGCAGTGCTGCGCCCCTACAAGAGCGGCCTGAGTTCGCGGGAGATTTTAAATAGGTCAGGCGCGGCCTTCGCGCTTTTGGGCCAGCACTAAGCCTCGTGGAGTGGGGAGCAGAAGGACGGAGATAAGGCCCTCAGCTTCCATTTTTAGTGCGCCCTCGCGGACGCTTTTCATCGCAGAACTGGCGTCGTGCATGAGGATCAAGCCGTAGGGGCTGACTTGCGGCAGAAACCTGCGCACTTCCTGCTCGCGCAGGGGTACATCGCTATCGCAGAAAAGCAGGTCGATTTTGCCCGCGATTTTAATTTCCAGGCTGGATTCGTTGCGCGCGTCGATCCAACTTGCCAGACCGGATTCGGCGAATCTTTTTTTGGCGGCGTCGTAGGCTTTTTTGTCCCACTCGCAGGTGATGATGCGGCCGACGCCGTTTTCCTTGAGCCCTTCGGCCATGCGCAGCGTGCTTAGACCGGAGAACGTGCCGGTTTCGACGATCAACTCCGGCTTGATGGTAGTGACAATGGACTTCAGAAAATCCAGGACTTCCACTTCGGCGCTCATCGAATCGTACATGTGCCACCGTTCTGGATGCGGGCATTCCGGCGTGGGCCGGTGATATTCCTGCTGCAAAACGTCACCGTAGGAAGCGATGTGTTCGACAATGCGGTGTTCCTTTTTCAGCGCGTGGTATTGGCTTTTAATACGCCAAAGTAACACCGCGCCAGCCACGATGGAAAGCACGCTGACCACCTGGGCATTGGACATTCCCAGGAACGAGCGCGGATTGATGCGAATGATTTCGACGAGGAACCGCGCTACACCCGTCAGGATCAAATAATTGCAAAAGATTTCGCCTTTGGCTTTTGGCCCGCGTAATGCCTTCGAACCCAAGTGCCACAGAAACGCGCCGATCGCGCACCAAATGATCAATTCGTAGAGTGGCGCGGGATGAACGCGATCGGTGGTGGGAACGACGCCGTTCGGAAAGCTCATGCCCCACGGGAGTAAAGTGGGCTTGCCGTAGTCGCCATCGCCGGAGAGGAAGCAGCCGATACGGCCGATGGCATAACCGAAAGAAGCGGCGGGAGAGCAAGCGTCGAGAAATTCAAGCAGGGGAAGCTTGGCTCTTCTGCCGAGGAGCAGCATGGCACCGAAGCCACCTAGAAAACCGCCAAACCACGCGAAACCGTAGCGACTGAAGAAGAGATGAAGTGGATCGGCGAAGAATTCCGCCGGGGATTCGAGCAGGTGATAAAGCTTCGCGCCAAGAATCCCGGCGAGACCTGCGATAGTGATCATCAAGAAGGCGTCGGCCTTAATGCCGCGGCGATCAAAATCGGCTTGAAGGATGTAGCCGGAGGTGATCAGCGCCAGCGCAACCATCAGGCCAAAGGTGGGGATGGTTAGTGGACCGATGTGCAGGTATGGAATCATTCGAAAGAGGGCGAAAGATAAAACCTGGCTTGCTCCACTCCTGACCTCAGGGGTTAAAACCCCCATTGAAGAGAATCCTCGGCACGGCTAAAGCCGCGCCCTCCCGATGTCGGTCGGTACACGACTTCTAATTTAAAAGTATACACGACGTGCGATCACGCGGCGCGCGGGCGGCGATGCAGGAGAATTCCCAGGGCCAGCCAGATAGCGAGGGATATCCATTCGGCATTTGAGAAATGTCCCGGGAAGATCGGCAGCCATTTCATCGCGAGAAGCAAAAGCGAGACGAGGATGCCAATGGAAGCGATGAAGCGGAGCCGCCGATTCTTCTCCACAAACCAGAAGGAAAGGCATGCTGCGAACCAGCCGAAGGCTGCGGCCATGGAACCGACTTCGGTGACCGGAACGAGAATAGCATCGCCCAAGCAAAGGCCGATGATGGTGGCCACAGAAATGGCGATGATGGCTACGGACGGCGTGCGAAATTTTGGATGTACAGAGCTGAGCGCGGGGTGAACGGTACCGCGGCGGCTGAAAGCGAACAGCAATCGCGAAGTCGCGACGAAGTTGCCGTTGAAGACCTGGAACAACGCGACGATGGTGATGCTGAGAATTAATCGCACCAGCCAGATCGAGTGCGTGCCTTTCTCAAAGGCGATGGCAGTGGCAAAGCGATGGCCGGAAAGCTGCTGCCATGGATAGATGTAGGCTACCGCACCGATTGCCAAAACCAGGAATCCGGCGCCAATAAGAAGCGCCATGGCGATGGCCTTGAAGAAATTGTTTGGGGGAAAACCTGGCCGCGCTTCCTCGGCGGCCTTGGGAACGGACTCGAATCCAGTCAGGAAGTAAGGGACGATCTGCAAGGCAAGGAGGATCGAAACAAACCGGGCGTGGACGAAATGTGGTTCGAGATTTGCGGGCGAACCGGTGGCGGCGCTGGTGAGAAGCAATATTGCGAAAACGGCGAGGACAGAAGTGGTGGCCCAATTTTGAAACGTGGCGCTGGCGCGGATGCCGCGGTAGTTGAGAAACGCGAGGCCAAGCGTTAACGCAGCGCCGAGCAACAGACGCGGAAGAAAAACGGGTTGGCCCGCGACGCGATACAACTCCAGCGTGTCGAGCTGCGGGAAAATGTAGGCCACCAGTTTGCCAAGCGCGACGGCTTCCCAGGGACAAACGATGAAATATGCGAGCAGCATGATCCAACCGGTGAGGTAGCTGACAAACGGCGGGAAAACTTGCGCGGTATACGCGGCTTCGCCCGCGGCATCGGGCAGGCGCTTCACCCATTGCCCGTAGATATAGCCGACGGGTAAGAGAAGGACGCCACCGATGGCGTAGGCGAACATGGCGCCGAACGGACCGCCGCGAGAAAGCCAATCGTCCATCAGAACGACCCATCCGGTGCCAATCATGGTGCCAAAACCCAGCGCGAAATAATTCCAAAGAGTTAGTTTGCGCGCGAGTTCGGCCATTTAGAGGACGCAGAGCAATTCGCACAGAAGATTTGCGGCAAGGAGCGAAGTAATTTCGCTGCTGTCGTAGGGAGGAGAAACTTCCACGAGATCGCAGCCGACGATATTCAATCCGCGCAGGGCTCGCACGAGTGCGAGGATTTGGATGCTGGTGAATCCGCCAACTTGCGGTGTGCCGGTTCCGGGAGCATAAGCGGGATCGACGGAATCAATATCCAATGTGATGTAAACCGGCTTGCCACGGAATGCCTTGAGGTGGCGCCGGAAGAGCGCGATGCCACCGTTATGAAATTCCTCGGCGGTGATCATTTTTACTTTGTGCTTTTTGGCGAAGTCGAAATCGTGTTCGTCGTAGACCTGGCCGCGCAGGCCTACTTGCAGGAATGCGCCCTCCAGGATGAGATTTTCCTCGATCGCGCGGCGAAAAGGCGTGCCGTGGGAATAGCGGCTGCCGAAATATTCGTCCCACAGATCGTTGTGGGCGTCGAACTGAATGACTGCGACTGGGCCGTGAAGTTTGTTGATCGCGCGCAGGAGCGGCAGGCTTAAGGAGTGGTCACCGCCGACGGCCACGCAACGCGTACCCGCTTCGTGCAGCGGCTTCATCTGCTCTTCGACGCGGCGAAAAGTGTCTTCGATGGAAAGCGGATTCACGGACAGGTCGCCGTAATCGGCTACGCGATATTTGGCGAATGGATTTACGTTCAGCACCGGATTCCATGGGCGAATCAGGACGGATTGCGCGCGAACATGGCGCGGCCCAAAACGCGGGCCGGGACGGTAGGTGGTTCCTCCATCGAAGGGGATTCCGAGCAACGCGATATCGAGTTCTTCAGGCTGGGTAATGTGCGGCAGGCGCATGAACGTGGCGATGCCGCCGGAGCGCGCGTGGACCAGCGCATCCATCGGCTCGGGGTGCGGCAGCTTGTATTTCTTGGGAGGAATTTTCACGCCCGCGTATGCTAAGTGGCCCGCGAGGACAAGTCAATGAAAGAGCTCCAAAGGCATTTTCTCGACCGGGTTCGAGAGGAGAAAAGCTTAACGCAGAGTCCGCTGAGGAACGCAGAGGTCGCGGAGAAGAGTAGCCGCACTAACATGCAACGTCACGTACGGTAATCACGCCTTCGTGCAATCACGAAATCCTCATTTATCGGCAGGATAGGAGTAGCGCAAGTTGCCGGGCAGACGATCCGAACGCGTGCGCGTGTTGTACTCGAGCAGATAGCGAAGATGGTCGTCGTCGGTTGGATAGACCTTGCCGTCTGGGTAGGGATAGGAATCGAGGCCGTGGCGCGGGAGAGGTTCCACCGTAAAGGCGTGCGCCGCGTAGAAATCGAGATCTTTCTCGAAGCCATTGGCGTAGAAGAAATAGTCGCGCACCCATCCGGCCGGTAATGGGGGAAGTTTTGCGGGATCGAATTCGAGCTCGACTCCTTCGCCAGAGCCGAAGACGGTGAATTTTTCGTCTGCTGATTGAAGCAGGGACTTCACGTCCCCGAAGCGCGTGTAGGCCCCAGCAGCGTGTGCGTAGGGGCCGGTGGCGCTCACGTGCCGGTATGAGTACATGGTGTCGCTGGCTGGATGCAGGCGGATTTCTTGCGGGTAGCCGAGTGCGGCGAGCTTCGCGCTGGCCAGAGGAATTTCGGTGACGCGCGTGTCGGGTGAGTCGGGGCTCTGGTCGATCCGAATGCGATCCCAATAGATTTTAAGATTGGTGACAATGCGAATGCGCCGTGTTCCCGGCGGGATTTTCCCGGAAAGGTCTGTGACCATGGTGCGCGCGAGTCCCGCGGGGAAGCCCATGTCTTCGACTACGCGACGCCACGCTCCATCGGCGGCTTGGGCTTCCACGTAAGGCGCGATGACTTTCATACCGGCCTGGTCCGCAGCATACATGGAAGTAGCGGTGAAGTAGTCGGTGTAGCCGTCCAGCAGGAGCCGGAGAGGTTTGTCCGGTTTCCACGAACCCAAATCCAATTCGATCCAGTGGAGTTTCGCGAAGCCCGCGAACGGGAGCTCGTCGAAAGAAGTGACGTAGTGGCGATCGCGCTTGGCGAGTACGGGAAGGATGTCGTGACCATGATCGTCCCAAGCACCGGCGGGCAGCGTGGCGTCACGCGTGACGATCACGCGGAACTCGGGAAACGGTGGCGCGCTGACGAAGCGTTCGTTTGGATTGATTTCGAAAGCGGCGGGATGGTCGACGGCCAGCAGGCGCACTTGATCGAGGTAGACGGTTTCTTCCATCGGCTCCATAAATCGGAAGCTGAGCAATCCGTTTTTCTCGCGCACGCTCTTCGCGGGCACCTTGAGGTACTCGTCCGGGTCGGGAACATCGCGTTCGCCGGGAGCCACCCAGTGGCCAACGACGCCGGGGCCAATCATGTCGGCGATGAATTCGTATTCCTTTCCGTTCCAGGAAAAGAGAATTGGACAGGAACTGCCACGTCGATCGAGCTCGCCGATTTCCTGTGTTTTTTGGGCAGCTAACGAGACTTCGTCTTGCGGCACGCCCGTGGGCCACAGCAACCGGACAACATCCAACTCTTTTTCGCTTCCGAGACCGACTAACAGGGGAGCGGAGCTTTGGCTCAAGTAACCGGAGCCGCCAGCGATTTCCCACTTTTGATAAAGCGCGCCGGCATAGACTTCCAGTTTCGTGCCGACGGAACTCTTGTTGTCGTTCAGCGCTTTGAGGCTGATTTCGATCCAGTGATTTTTGTTGGCGCCGACATTTTGTAACAGGAGTGTTTGACCTTGCACGTCGGTCACGACGATGTCGGGACTTCCGTTGGAGCGTAGATCGGCCACTGCGATAGACCGCGGGGCTTTTAGTTTTGCGTCTTTCAGCTGGATCGTATTGCTGACGTCTGCCCACCCTGCATCGCCGAGATTTCGCAGAAGACGAATGTCGCCGCCGCTACCGGACTCGCCGACCGCCGCGAGATCGAGCCAACCATCATTGTCGTAATCCAACGACGCGAGACCCCAGCCTTGCTTCCAACCCAAGTCAGGCAGCGGCACGCGTTCGAGGCGCTGTCCCTGCACGTTTCGCCAAAGACTGATGCCCGGCGCTCCGGCGTGAGTGAAGGCCAGATCCATCCAGCCGTCTTTGTTAAAGTCGAAAGCAATCACGCCAGTCGCCGGCGGCAGATTTTCTTTCGAGAAATCCAGTCCAGAAAACGTTGCGAACTTCCCTTCCCGAGGATTCAGGTAGACCGCCGCGCCCGTGGGGCCTCCCGCCAAAACAAAATCGATGGCGCGATCGTTGTTGAAATCGGTGACGGCGACGCCACCACCGGTGGCGGCTACGCCGAGTCCCGTTTCCTGCGAGACATCCGTGAACGTGGAATCTCCATTGTTGCGCCAAAGGCGATTGGTGGGATTTCCTGCGTCGGCTGTCTGCGACGAGAATGTGAGATAGAGATCCAAGTCTCCGTCGTGATCGTAATCGACAAAAACCGGCGCGACGCAGCCTTTCTCGCGGCGAATTCCGACTTTAGCTGTAACGTCGCTAAACGTCCCGTTGCCATCGTTGTGGAACAGCCGCACGCCATCCCTTTCGCACACTGCAAGATCCACACGACCGTCATTATCGAAATCTCCTGCAGCACAGCCCAATCCGCCGGTAATGCTGCTCAGGCCGGATTTCGCTGTGACATCCTCGAAGTTCCCATCCCCAAGATTTTTCAGCAAGAGGCTGGTTGCGCTCCACGCAGAGACGAGGAGGACATCGGTTTTGCCGTCGCCGTCATAATCGAGGAGGCAAATTCCGTTGTACTGGGCGGATCTTCCGGGGGCTGCAGGCGAGGTAATCGGAATCGCTTCGTAGTGCACGGGGATGGCGGCAGGCGCTGCGGTGCCACTTCCAGGAATAAATTCGGCTAGCGAATATTTGCCTTGATCGCCGTAGCCCGCTCCAAACGGCGTGCCGAGATGTTCGGTGGTGATTTTTTGAAAGCGCTTCATCGCTTCTCGCGCGGAATCGGCATCGCCTTTTCGCTGGTACGCGCGGGCAAGTCCGAATTGCGCGGAAGCGTGGTAAGGCGCGATCTGCAAGGCTTTTTGGAAAGCGGCGATGGCCTGGTCGTAGCGCTGCAGCTGCGCTTCCAGGAATCCTTCGAAATAAAACGCGTCGGGTTCCTGGGGAGCAATTTTTTCCACATGCTTAAATGCTTCGATGGCTTTCTCGTGTTCGCTCAAATCCTTGTAAACAAGCCCGAGGTTGTACCATGCGAAGGGATCGTCCGGGAGTTTGGCGGCGGCTTCCTCGAGTGCCGTGCGAGCTTGCTCGAGTTTTTGTTGGGCGAGTAGGGCAACCCCCAGATTCAGCCTGGCGGCCGCAAAATTCGGATCAGCGGAGAGCGCCCGCTCAAAATATTTCTGGGCCTCCGCACCCTTTTGCTGGTTCATGTATGCCACGCCGAGGGTGTTCAGCCGGAGGAGTTCGGAGGAAGGCGACGGTGGTGCTGGAGCGGCGAGGAACCGACTGGAACGCGCTGCCCTGAGGCCGCCGGTAGAAAACAATCCAGCGGCGAGGAAAATCAAAAAACCACAAGACAGAAAACCTAACCGCTTCTGCCGGACTGTCCTGAACGTCATGAAGGATGAATCTTTCTGAGCGCGTGGCGTAAGCATCACATTGAGATGACTTGTGCTTCTTTTGATTTTCTTGGGAAGCCGCATCATCGTCAATCGATTATATAGTGAGATTGGAGGGCACCCTCGAAGCGTTTGACCACTGCTAAGCTGGGATTCGCTTCGCGGAGCACTTATGGCAGCTTTTCCTTATTCCACCATTGCCGAAACGACTGAACGGCTGAAAAAAAAAGAAATATCGCCGGTCGAACTCGTGCAGGCTCACCTTCGGCGTATCGAGGCGCTGCAACCGCGTCTGAACGCATTTGTGCATGTGGACGGCGAGTCTGCGCTGGCACGGGCGCGCGCGACAGAGTCCGCGATTCTGCGTGGAGAGTTTCCTGGAGTGCTGGCAGGCATACCGCTCTCCATGAAATCGAACATCGATGTTGCGGGCTGGCCATGTCCCGCCGGTTCGTTACTGCGCAAGGACTACGTTCCTTCGACCAATGCGGTGCTGGTCGAGCGATTGGAAGCGCAAGGCGCGATTCTTCTTGGCAACACCAACGTCCCCGAATTTCTGATGTCGTACGAAACCGACAGCCTCATTCAAGGGAAAACACCAAACCCCTGGAACCTGGATTATTCGGCGGGCGGGTCTAGCGGAGGAGAGGCTGCCGCGATTGCTTCGGGATGCTCGATGGGCGGAGTTGGCAGCGATGGAGGAGGGTCGATTCGTGCTCCGGCGCATGCCTGCGGAATCTGCGGGCTGAAGCCGACACCGGGCCGGGTGGCCGCGACGGGACATTTTCCGCCTGGTTCGGGAGCGTTCGGCTGGCTCGGTGTGGTGGGCCCGCTGGCGCGGACCGCGACGGATTTGCGGCTGCTGTTTGAGGTGATTGCGGGGCCTGACCCGGGAGATGCGCGGTCCGTGCCGGTTCCCATTCGTAAGATTTCTCCGGAGCGGATCCGTGGCTTGCGCGTCGGAATTTTGGATAGCTCCGCCCTGGGCACGGCGACTCCGGAGACCACGGAGACGATGCGCAAGGCTGCGAGTTTGCTCACCGGGCTTGGCTGCGTCGTCGAAATCATCCAACTGCAGAAGCTTGATCGCGCGATTGAATTGTGGTGGTTTTTCTTCGGCCCGGTTATCGGGCGGCTGATACGGAAGAATGTGCGCGGCAAGGAAAATCTGCTGAGCCCGGGTTTGCAAGCGTATCTGGAAGTAGGGCTGCAGGGTCCGGAGTTAACGCTGGAATCGTTCATGGATGCGTGTTCGGAGCGCGATCTGCTACGCGCGGACGTGATGCGGCAGATCGGTGAAAACCGGATCGTGCTGTCTCCTGTTTCCAGCGAACCGGCATTTCCCAACGGCGCTGGAAACTTTATTGCTGGCGCGCCGCACAGTTTCCGCGACACCATGCGCTACTGCCAATGGCTGAATTTGTTGGGATTTCCCGGGCTGTCGCTGCCGATGGGCGAATCAAAAGAAAAGTTGCCGATCAATGTTCAATTGATTGGGCGGCCTTACGACGAGGAGCTGTTGCTGGCAGTAGCCGAGGCGCTCGAGGGAGCAAGAGGGCCTTGGCAGGCGCCACCGATTTGATGGTTTGAGCATTTTTGATCCCGGGGGCAGAAGAGAAAGGCGGCCGCTCAAAGGCGAGAGAGGCGGCATAAAGCCGCCCCTACAAGGTGAGCGGCGTTTGCTTTGCAGCCGCGTCTTCCCAGCGGAATATCGTTTCTTTGGGGCTGTTTCCGTGTAGAATGCGCGCATGAACCGACGCACATTTATCGAATCATCTCTCGCCGTGGGAGCTTTAGCCTCCCTTCCGATTAAAACCTTGGGCGCCACGTACCGGATTGAGAAGGTCGGCGTGCAGTTGTATACCGTTCGAGACGCCATGAAAGCGGAGTTCGACGGAACGCTCGGAAAAGTTGCAGCGATTGGGTACAAGGAGGTTGAGTTCGCAGGCTATTTCAATCATTCGCCGAAGGATGTGCGCGCAAGTTTGGATAAGGTGGGACTGAGTGCGCCATCCGTGCACGTCGGTCCCGACATCGTTCGGAACCATATTCCCGAAGCCATCGAAGCGGCAAAGATCATCGGGCACACATATATTGTCTGTCCGTGGATCGATGAAGCCGATCGCAAGTCGCCCGATGGCTACAAGATTGTGGCCGAGTCTTTCAACAAAGCGGGCGAAACCTGCAAGAAGGCCGGGATACAATTTGCGTACCACAATCACAATTTCGAATTCTCCCCGGCGGCGTCACTGAA
>Ga0070765_100000184_pt1 | contig 38733 bp, 50 predicted proteins | sample HubBroMetageWFT5_FD_71516 | JGI IMG/M metagenome (GOLD analysis project Ga0070765, IMG submission 71516) | Warmed and freeze-thawed soil microbial communities from the Hubbard Brook experimental Forest, New Hampshire - Hubbard Brook CCASE Soil... | ecosystem: Environmental > Terrestrial > Soil...
CGACAGGTAGGCGTACCCGATAGGCGTGGAGGCGGCCAGGCCGATACTGGCCCCGAGGGTGGGTTGGACGCCGCCCAACCAGGTGACGGTCGGGAAGTTCAGGTCGCCGGACACGATGTAGCCACCGCCACGGCCCTTCACGATGAAGAGCTCACTGGCCGAGATGGAGCCCCACGCCCCTGCCCCCACCGGCCACTCCTGCACGAACACCACGTCCTGAGCCAGGGAGTCGCCGGCACCGTTGCCCGGGACCGTGTTCGGGGGGTCGGTGTAGAACCACTGGTCGTAGGGCCCACCGAGGCTGGCCGTCGAGACCGTCCAGGGATAGGAGTTTCCCTGGAGCAGGATGATGCGGTTCTGGTGGCAGAGCAGCACGAAGCCAGGGCCTGCCGGAAGATCGGCCGAGTAATCCTTGGGGGTGGCCGTGCCGCCGGGGTTGGTCGGGTCGGGGTAGATCCCGAGGTAGGTGGGGGACCCGGCGTTGTCGACGAACTGGGTCGTCATGGCCACGACGGCGGTCCCGGTGGCCGCCCCGGTGGGGTCGGAGGCGTTCACCATCGTCATCCCGGCCGTGAAAGGAGCGACCACCCCGAGGAAGTTGGAAGTGCTCGTCGGGCCCTTGGAGACGAGGACCCGGTTCCAGGCCCCCGCCGTCTGGGTGGCGCAGATGGCCTGGAGGCGGTTGTTGGAGCCGTTGATCGAGTCGATGCAGTAGAGCAACTCGTCGCCCTGGCCCGACGCTGTGCCGATAGGGCCGTAGACCAGGACCCCGGTGATGTAGTTGTTGAAGCCGTCCTGGAAGGCGGCCGACGGCCCGGTGACCGTCCCCACCGGCCCCGGCATGGGCGCCAGGCCCCCGTTGGCCAGCGCTATGCAGCCATAGGTGCCGTCAGGCTGGGCAGCGGCCGGTTGGCTGCCGGCGCCGGCCAGGAAGGGGACGGGGGCGGCGTTGTCAGAGGAGCCGTAGGAGAAGCGGGCCTGGGAGATGATGCCGGGGCGGAAGTCGGTCCACCTCTCCCACTTCATGGGCGGCTCGCGGGCGTCAGGCATGACCTAGCGCCTGTGAGCGGTTCAGTCTTCGATGCCCTGTTGGGCCTGAAGGATCCTGTCGATGCGGGCCTCGAGCTCGGAGATCCGGCGCTCCTTGTCGGTGTTCTCGGCCTGGAGCTCGTCCAGGGCCCGGCTCACGTCGGAGGTGACTGAATTCGCCTTGGTGGAGACGAGGGGGAAGGCCATCATCTCGGGGTCGTAGGCGGGGAACTGGATGGGGTAGCCCTCCAGGGTGGTGATCTGGCACTTGGGGGCGAGGGAGGTGAGACCCTTGATGTTCTCGCCCTTCCTCGGCCCCTCGGCGATGGTGAAGTCCTTGAGGGTCTCCATCTGCACGCCGTACAGGGCGAAGAGGCGCTTCAGTTCGGTGTAGCGCTCCAGCACGATCCCTCGGCCGCCCTGGCCGTCGTCGAAGCGGATCTGCTCGCCGTCCACCGCCCGTGGGTCCCCCAGCTTGTTCACCACGGCCTGGAAGATGACGGCCTTGGCCTCGCCCGGGGCGAGGATCCAGCGCTTCTTGGCCCAGCCGAACTCGATGGGCATGGAGTCGATGTTCGTCACCCACAGGAAATCGTCGTCCATCAGGAACGGCTTGTCCTTGCGGACGCTAGTGGTGACGTGGCGGTCCTCGGGCTGGGCGTCACCCGGCCTGGGCATCCTCGTCACGTCGACCATCGGGTGCGGCGGAGGGGCGAACTGCGGTCCGGGGAGAGGGCCTGCCTTGGGGGAGAAATCCTTGGAGGGCATGGGCAACCTTACGTCAGGTAGAAGTAGGGGACGTCGGCACTCGCCGTGATGGCCCCGGCCACGGCCGGGATGGCCGTCGGTGTGGTTAGGCTGCCCGTCGAGGCGCCGGAGTTGATGGGTACCACCGTGTTGGCCGCCACGACGGCGGCCGAGGCGGTGAAGGTGGGTGCGTTCCCCGTGGCGATCATCAGGCCGATGTAGTAGCGCCCCGTGTAGTAGGTGGTGAACGAGGTGGCTGCCGCCGCTGACCCCGACGCCGGGGCGCCCGGGTTGTTGTTGATGTTGGCCACCGGGTAGGTGGCCACCACCGACGCCGTGATGGCGGTCGAGGTGGCGTCGGCCGAGATGGCAAGCAGGTTGCGGGCGTTGTCGTAGAGGGCCATCCACTGGTGTGTCGGCCCGGCGTCACCGGTGGTCCCCGCCAGGAAGTTGAAGTTGGAGATCTTGGTGTTGATGGGGACATGCGTCTGAACCAGTTGCAGCACCCCCGTTCCAGGGAAGGCCATGGCGGCAACCGTCAGCTCCTGGCGCAGAGCGGTAGCCGACAACGTTCCAGTCGGTGCGGTGATCCCGGCATATCCCGCACCGGCCGCCCTGAACTGGAACAGGGCCTGATCGAGTTGGGCGATGATCGTCCCCATCTCGCTGATGTCGATGGAGCCCAGCCCACCGAGGCCGGTGGTCGCCGTGGACCCGCCGCCCGTGTAGCCCAAGTCCATGATGAGGTTGCGCCAAAGCTCGCCCTCGGTGACTCCGGTGGGGTTGTTCCCCTGCGTCGGGCCCGGCATTACGGCATGTTGATGTGGGCCCAGCACAGAAGCGGGCCGGCCGAGATCGTGACCGCCTGGAGGGCCACGCCGATGGTGGTTCCGTAGGTGCGGGTGGCGCCGCCCGAGTCCGACGCCTGTCCGGTGTGACCGGAGGTCGTCGAGCAGATGAGCGTGTGGCCGACCGTGGTGGTGTTGTCCACCAGCACCTGCATGATGCCCCGCTTGCCCACCTGGCAGATCTGCGACGCCTGGGTGGACGACACCGACGTGTTCGCCGGGTTGGTGGCGTTCTGCGGCGTGGCCGGCCCGCTGGTGCCGAATCCGAGCGCCACCCCGGCCAGGTAGGTGGTCGAGGTCGTGGACGACAGGTCCACGTACTGCACGGTCCAGTTGTACGGGAACGTCGGGTTGCCCGAGCCGCCCGAGTCACCACCGGGGTTGGCCGTGGTCGGGCCCAGCGGTGGGTACGAACCGACACCGGCGGGTGTGCCGGTGAGGCCGTACATCATCAGGGCCCCGGGCACGAGGGCTCCCGCCCCGGCCGCCGCCGGGAAGGTCAGAGCGGCTACCGAAGCGGGGTTCAGGGCGATGGGCTCCCACAACGCCTGCCAATACGGCTGTTCGTTGTTCTGAGCGAGGACGTTGTATGCAGCTCCGATAGGCACGATGACTCCTTACGCCGCCAGGACGGTGAACTTGCCGTTGGTCTGCGGGTTCGTGTTGACCAGGGCCCCGGCGAAGTAGATGAGGGACACGATGACGAACTGGTTCGTCGGCTGCTGGAAGTCCCCGACCTCGAAGTCGCCGTTCTGGTTGACGACGAGCTCGAAGTAGTTCTCGTTCAGGAAGAACAGCAGGCCTTCGGTCCCGGTGGGGTTGATGTGCTCGTCCACCAGGAAGGGCTGGTTGCGGTACCAGCCACCGGAGAAGCCTCCGTTGGCGAAGGTCTGGTCGACCACCGACGTCGGCTGCGTGTATTGCACCTGCGCCTGGAGGAGGTTCTCGTACCGGGTCAGGTTGGCCCGGGTGCCGACGGTGAGCGTCGGAGCCCTGGCCCCCTTGGACGACAGGTCCCAGAGGCTGTTCATGGCGTTCATGCCCAGCGTCGTGGTGGCGGCGTCCACATTGGCCTTCAGGAACGGGTACGACGACCGAGACAGCCCGGCGTAGGTGGACTGGCCACCGTGGCTGCCGTCGTCCACGATGTCGAACATGCCGTCGAGGGCCTTGTAGTTCGACCCGTCGGACCAGATGCCGTAGGCGATCTTGTCCTGCATGTCCATCTTGGCCAACTCGCACTGCTCCACGACGTAGTTGGCCACGGCGTACTCGGAGTCGGCCCGGATGAGCGAGCGCTGATCCAGGGTGACGTTGGAGTAGTACTCCTTCCAGTCCCAGGCTCCCGAGATCTCGTTGTCGGAGGGCTCGACGTTCAGCACCTCGGGACCGTAGAAGGCCCCGCCGGTCGACCAGCCCTGGTAGATGAAGCGGCTCTCGATGTGGAGCCCGCCCCGTCGCACCACCCGGTTCTGGCGGAACAGCCGGTAGGTGAAGGGGGAACCGAGATAGAAGACGTCGGTCGCCTCCTCGCGGATCACCCGTCGAGAGATCGACGTGATTGTGTCTACTCCTGTGGGTGTGACCATGGTCTCCTACTCACTTGTAGCCGCTGTTGCGAAGATCGGCTGCCAGTTGATCTACCAGTAGCCCCCGGGACTCAGGGGTGAAACGACCGTCTCCTCGGGTCTCCAGCGGCGCCCGGGCGGGCGGGGGCCCGGCCACGGGAACTGCTCCGGTAGAGAGGGCGTGCAGGACACGCTTGTTCTCCTGGTTCTGGGGAGGGGGTCCGGTCACTGGTGGAGTAGGAGCGGGCTGATATGCCCGAGATGAGTTCTTCCACAGGGTGTATTCGAGGGCCTCTTCGTAGCCCGCCACCGGGTCCACGCCCGGTCGGCGGACGAAGGCGTCGGCGAAGCCCGCCTGGCTGGCGTAGCCCGCCATGGTAGTGAGGTCGTCGTCGCCGAGGTCGGGGTGCCGGGTGCGGAAGTTGGCCACGGCCTGGCCGGCGGCGGTCTGGAGACGGGTCTGCTCGGCCGTCTGCTGCTGCGTCTCCCGCTGGGTGCGCTCCTGCTCGTCCATCCGGCGCAGGATCTCCTGGTTCTGCTGCCACAGCTGCGCTTCCATCGACTCGGGGTCGACGTGCTCGGGGATCTTCGGCTCGGGCCTCGGGGGCTCAGGCTTGCGCAGCGCCTCGTACACCCGGTCGACCGCCCCCGGCGTGGTCGACATGATCTGGTCGAGGGCGAGAAGGCTGGCCCGGCGCTCGGGCGGGAGGTTCAGGAGGGGGTCAGAGGGCGGGGCGAACTGCGGAGGCTCGACAACCGGGGCGGAGACGGGCTCATCCCCGGCGTCGAGGTCTCCGTCGCCCGCTTCCCCTGACGGGACGGGGTCGGCCGTGGGAGGAAGGAGGTCTCCCTCGGCCGCAGGCGGGTTGCCGCCGAGGGCGTACTGCCGGGCTGGACTCCCGGTGGCTGCCTCGTCGGCCTCGCGCAAGAAGTCATCGAGATTGAAGTCGGGGTTGTCCGCCTCGGGGGGCAGGAACATGGAGCGGATCGAGGGCATTACGACGCCTGGTCAGCCATCGAGGAGCGCATGTCCTCGGCCGACATGCCGGTCGAGGTGGGCCCACCGCCCATTCCCGCTGAAGGTCCCGAAGGTTGCCCGCCCATCAATTGGCGAAGGTTAGTACCTCCACCCTGCATGGCGGGGGGTTGGCCGCCGGGGGCCTGCTGGGGCTGGGCCGGGGGCTTGCCCTGGCCGCTGGCCGTGGCCTTGGCTCCGAGGGTGGCCTTCTGGAGGTTCATCAGCATCTCGTGGATGTCGGGGCGCATGGCCTCGGGGGTCAGCATGGCAGCCGTGACGGCCATGGCCACGTTGTCGAGGGCCTCGTTGATGTTCGACGGGCCCTGCTGCTTGGTCGACCCCGCCATGGATCAGGCGCCGGCGCCCAGGTTCGAATTGTCCTTCACCGGACCGATGTTGCCCGTGGCTCCAGGATCTTGTCCGTACGCATCATTCTCAGTTTGCCCTTGGCGCATGATGTTCGCCTTGCCCCTCGGGTGCGCTCCGTAGTTGGGGCGGACCTGATTCTGATCGGCCATGGTGACCTCCTCGGTCGTCTGGCGGGGATCGTAGCGCGAAGAAGGGGCCCAACGGAGGAGCCCCTTCTTCTGGTGGTTCGGATGGTGGAGGCGGGTTACCGCCCGTGACGCCCCTTCCGCCCCTTGTGGCGTCCCTTACGGGCGCGACCGGCTTCGATCTTGTCCACGGCAATCACCTCCGTCCTGACCTAGATGAACTGCGACTCTTGCGGCGACTCTTGCGCTTGCCCTGTCGGCTGGCCGACTCACGCTTGCCGGTGACCGACGACTTGCCGTGCGCCCAGGCGTGAGCGATGTTGGGGTGTTCGGCCCACAGGAAACGCCGCTGCTTCTCACTCTTGAACGGCATTTCGCAGGCGGGCCGCCTCTTCGGCCACGATACGTTCCCGCTCGTCGGGGTCGAACCCGTTGGTGTGGATGCGCAGGTGCCCGTCGGGGCGGACCTCATCACGGGGACCGACGGTCGACTTGTGCAGTTCCGAGGACTCCTCCACTCGGCGGCGGAAGTCTCCGAGAGGCAGGTTGGGGCGCTCAGGCATCGTCGTCCTCGGGCATGATCATGTCCCCGCACACGCCCACCCCGACGTCCTCGTTCGGGCCCATGGTGAACTCCGAGGGCTCCCGGTAGGCGGCCCGCCCCTTGCGTCCCTCCACGGCGGTGACGCTCCACGCCTGCGGGAGAATGTGGCCGACGTTCTCGGTGGACATCTCCGGGCTCATGTTGGAGCGATGCGTCCGTGCTTCTCTCATGCCGAAACGCTACCTCACTGCGGGCGGGGTTGGTCGGAATGAGGCCGAGGGCTGCGGTTGTCCTTCTTGGCGGCACCTGCCTGGGCGGCGGCCGCCGCCATCTCGAGCTGCTTCTGCTCCTGTTGCTGCTGGCGCTCCATGATCGTCTGGGCGTGGGAGACCTGGCAGGCCTGGAGCACGTACAGGTTGTCGACCACCCCGAGCTGCTTGAGCTTGAAGGCCTCGGACACCCGGGCGGCCCGGGACGTGGGCTTGGCCGATCCCGAGTTCACGGTGAGGACGAAGCGCATGGGGACGGGCCGATATTTCTTCGTCTCGGTGTCCAGGGTGGGGACCATGAAATGCTGGCCGGCCAGGCGCACGGAGGTGTTCTCGCCTTCCTGGCCCACGATGGCCACGAACCGGGGGGTGTCGTAGTAGAGGATGATGAGGTTGGCGACGAGCTCCCCCGCCTTCCTCAGCGTCTCTTCCAGGTTACGGAGCGCCGAGCGGATACGGATGAACCCGGCCTCCTGGGTGGCCTGCACCTGCTTGTCGGTGGCCCGGCCCGACTGCATCTCGCCCTTCTGGGAGCCCGAGAGCCCGGCGATGCGCTCCATCTCGTCCCGCAGGAACATGATCGTCTCCATGGCCGCCTGCGGGATCTGCGGGGGCTGCATCCACCGGGGGTCCTGGGACCCACCGCCCGGTGACGGGTTCACGTCGAAGATCCGGCCCGGGCCGATGACGACCGACGAGCGGTCGGCCCCCGAGCCCTTGGTGGTGGACAGCATCGGGTTGCCGGTGTAGACGATGTTGTTCACCGTCATGGCCAGGATGGTGTTCAGGTTCTGCTGGCAGGGCGCCAGGTCACGGACTATCGGGTCCCCCCAGAACTCGCCCGTCTCGACGTCGACGTATCGGACGTAAGGATGGCGATCAGTTCCAAACAGGTTCTCAGCGATCTCGTCCAGTAGGACTCGCCCGCCAGAGTGAACGACCACCCGCCATTGATCCACGACGGCTGTGTGGTACTCGCCGGGACCGTCGACTTCCTCCGCATAGTTCTCCTTGATCCAGCACTCATACACGCTCACCCCTTCCCGGCTCACGTAGCCCCGGTGTTGCCTGGCCCCGCCCTGTGCTCCCCATGTCGTCGGCGGGACGGTGGGCCCGGACCCGACCGGGTCGAGGCGACCCACGCCGGTCTGCTTCTGGCGACCCGTGAACTGCGACGGGGGGATGTGGTCGGCCGACTGGTCACCGGATCGGACGGCGTCGGCGATGAGGGCCCGGGAGAGTTGCGGGTAGCGCCTCTCCATATCGGCCGCCGTCATGGTGTGTACCTCGATGATCCAGTTGGCGTCCTCCATGTCGGTGGCGAAGGGGTCGACGTAGAGGCACCAGGGGCTCACCCGCTTGAGCGCCACGTTCCCGAGGCCGCCGGCGAGGCCGGCGTCCCAAACCACCTTCAGGAATCCGGGGCCGAACATGGCCGAGTCCCACAGCATCTGCACGATCTCGGAGTACCACCCATCGGTGCGCAGGATGCTGTTCATCACCGACTGGAGTTGCTCGCCCAGGATGTCGTAGAGGATCGACTGCATGGAGAACGGGTCGCTGGCGGGGGTGACCGTGAACTGGATCTCCTGGTCGGTCATCCACCCGACCCGGGAGTCGATGGTGGGGAACACCTCGTTGGCCCGGGTGCCCGGAGCGGAGGGAACGTTCGGAGCAGAGCGGTTCTTCGTGATTTTGTAATTTCTAGTCCACTCAGTTCTCATGGCCCCCTTGGTATCTTTGGAGATCGAATACATCTGTGTGAGGCGGTCAATAAGCGCCGATTCGCTAACAGCAGGTGGGGTCTCTACTTGAATGTAAGTCAACAGCCCTGTCGCTTTCGATCGGCGTAAGCACGCTTGTGCCCTCGCTGGCAAATACGACACATTCGCCCGGTCGCCTTCGACCAGTACGTATTTTCCTCGTCGTAAGGATGCCCGGCCGGGCACTCAGTCTTCTCGGCTTCGTGAGCACCAGCCCGGCCTCGACGGGTGTTGACCAGATTCGTTGCCGGTTCTAGGTGGGCTGGATTGACGCAGAGTCGATGAGGGCAAGTCCGCCCACCCCGACAGGCCTGATCTCGGTTATGGCACTGATGATCAAGCTGCATCCCCTTGGGCACTGGTCGGACAAGAGTTTCGTAAACGACAGTGTGCGCCAGCCATCTTCGGCCTTCATAGCGCAACTGCCCATATCCCTGGGCGGTCGGCGGTCGCTTCCACATCCAACAGCCACCCGGCTGGACGTCTACGTTGCTCATCACTTCTCGGAAGGTCTTCATGCCATCGCCTGGTCATGGTTGGCCCGCTTGGTGGCCTCCAGGTCGGCCTCACGGGCGTCGGACCCCCAGCCGTGCAACTCGCCCAGCGCCTCCCCGTCACGGGAATCGCAGGTGGCCAGAACGCAGTCCATCCCGAGCTTCTTCGACTCCCGCTCCTGGGCCTCGGCCAGAGCCGACTTGAACTGGCCCTCGTTCTCGACGTAGCGACCGACCACCGGATCCCAACGGGCATAGCTCTTGAGCGAGGCCTTGTCCACCCGGATCGACCAGTTACGCTTGGCCGTCTGGCCACACCGGCACTGGACGGTGTCCTGGGCAACGTCCTCGACCTCGACCTCCCCACATCTCGGGCAGCGGTAGCTGAACTTCATAGCTTCCGAGCATACGGGCAGTGTCGGCACTCGACGTAGACCGCCCCCGGGATGATGGTCGTGTAGAGGGTAAATCGGCAGACCGGGCAGTGGGGACTGATGAGTTCCGTCTGCCGCTCAATAGACTTCGTCGACACCGACCATCGCCTCCGATCCCCACAGGGCATCGTTGGTGGAGCGGTTCACCCCGGGGATCTCGACAGGCTCACCGATGCCGGGGACGATCACCTTCTCCCCCGGTCCACGATACGGCCCCGGTGCGGCCAGGGCGCCCCAGGGCATGGTGCCCGCCTCGGTTTGGACGGTCACGATGCCGATGCCGAGCGACATCACGGTGTCGTCGTGGCCCGAGCGCCGGGCGGGGCCGAAGGTGCCGTCGTCCTTGATCACCCACCGGGTCATCTCGTAGAAGGTGGCCCGGTGGTGAATGAGCACCCCCCGGCGCTTCACGCAGCCCTGCATGGTCCCGACGAGGTAGTTCTTCGACTTGAAGGTGGTGTTCCAGCAGTAGCTCTGGGTGAGCTTCTTCGGGCGGTCGGGCCGGCGGTCCATCCAGATGTGCGGGTAGTCCTTGTCCCGCCACACCTCCAGCACCCGCTGGCCCCCACCCTCCACCTCGGTGTTCAGGATGGCCTCGGGTCCGTAGAACATGGCCAGGGCCCAGGCGATCTCCCCGATGGTCTCGGGGTCGGCGTGACCGTGCCAGACGGCCACCTGCTCCATCGAGGCCCGGTCCATCACCTGGATGCAGGCGGGGTCTCCCTCCAGGGTGTAGGTGGGGTCGACAGCCACCACGTAGCGGCGCCGCTTGCGCTGGTCGGGCTCCACGTACATCCAGGTGTGACCGTTCGGGTGGTCGAGCCACTGGAAACGGCCGTCGATGATCTGGAGCGACCCCTGTCGGCCGTCCATGGGCTCGTAACAGAGCTTCAACCGCTCCAGGTCGAAGACGTTCACGCCGGTGGAGAGGAAGGCGTCCTCGGGGTCCATCGGGTAGTTGGCCCGGTACTCGTTCATGTCGTTGTAGGTGGACATCTTGCGGCGGCGCCAGGCCAGTTTGGAGATGGTCAGGCCACCCTCGGGGTACTGGTTCTTCGGTCCACCCGGCCCGTACTCGTCCAGGAACTGCCGCTCCTCGTCGTCCAGGTCTTGGTAGCGCAGATGCGAGTCTCTGATCTGGTACTCGTCGTGCATCCACCACGGGAAGAACATGGGCGTGAAGGGGGAAGCCCCGGCCACGGCCTTCACCCACTCGTCGTGGAAGTACCCGCCCACGCCGTTGGCGGTGGACTCCAGCACGCAGATGGTCCCGTGGGTGTCGGGAATGGCCTCCATGAGGGACCCGACGATCTTGTCTTCCTCGGGCCAGAAGGCACACTCCGAACAGTGGGCGGCGCTCACGGTCTTGCCTCGTCCGGGGTCGGCCTTCTTGGCCGTGTCGGTGAAGATCCACGAACCGTTCTCCCACTCCATGTAGTTCTTGGAGTTGTAATTGGTGCCGTACAGCTCGGAGAAGTCGCTCATCTCCCAGTAGCGCTTGGTCATCCCCATCAGGTACTCGGAGTCGTCCTTCTCCTTCGACAGCACCACGGCACCGGCCCCGGGGTACAGGAACGACCACAGGAACAGCACGGCCTCGGTGATGGTCGAGCACCCGATCTGGCGGCCCTTCAACACGATGATGCGGATGGGAAGGCCGTTGTTGTATTGCCACTCAATCTCCCGCACGAACTCCCGCTGCGCCCAGGCGAAGGGGTCGTTGCGGTCGAGCTTGATCAGACGGTTCTCCTTCGTCTTGATCGTGAGCTGCTCGAGCAGAGGCCACAAACTGAGGTTAGGCATCGTGAGTTTCTGGGACGACCACGCTGGTATCGTGCGAGGTGCGCTGTTGCGAACAGTGCGAATCGGAAACGGGCACATATGGGAGCCCGCAGCGACCACAGACCATGCGTCCCCACTCGTCGCGGGCTCCCAGTCCGTTTGGGACGTGTTGGCAGGGGCTTCTCATGTCCCCACCTTCGACCTGTCTTCCCAGACGAACTCACCGTCAGCACCGACAGGGCGGTGCATCTTGCACTGGACACACCAGGTAGCCCCATAGAAGCTCGGGTCGCGGGCGTAGGTCTCCGCCAGGGCCTCGGCCATCCTCGTGGACACCCCACACACCGTGTGGACGTAGCTGCGCCTGACTGGCCGCACGAAGCCCCTACGACGCTCCTCGTCGGAGAGGACCAGGTAGACCTCGGCCATCTCGGTCGGTTCCTTGTCAACCCCGTGGGTTAGTCGTGGGTCGCTGCGGTCGCTGGTGGTGCTCATCCGAGATGCACGTTGTCGGGCAGGTTCAGCTCCGTCCGATAGAACTGCACCTCCCGCTCCATGCCATCAGCGATGGCCTCGGTGTACTCCTCCTCGGTGAAGACGCCCTTGTCGATGAGGAGACGAGCCAAAGCACCGTGGTCGCTCATGGCACTGTTGATGCCCACACGGAGGTGCTTGGGTGAGCACTCGCCCCGAGGCACATAACCCTCGTCCGGGTCGCCCACACCCTCTCGGGTCATCTTCAACTTCACACCACTCTGCATGGCGTGAGCCGCAGCCCTATACCGCTCGTTCGCACTATCCATCTGTGCTCCTTTCACGTTGCCCGTCCGTCCAGACCATCGGTACGACGGCTTGGTGGCGGTCCCCGGGCTCAGTAACAAGGTGCCGCCAGTACGGATAGCCCGCTGGGTTGGGCTCGTACACCAACGGTTCGCCGCAGACCTCACACCTTGTCTGGGTCATAAATCCACTCACTACTCCACCTCCTCAGTTTCACGGACCTCCACCAGAGCCGACGCCCAGGAGGTATTCGTGCCGACCTCGCCGGTACTTATCGCGCTGCATCAGCCCTCCTCTGCTCCGGTAGTTTCACTCATATCTCACTGGCCTCCCAGATTGACGTGGTGTCGGGTCCGGCGATTCGCCAGCACTGGCCACACCGTTTCCAACCCTCCGTATCGGGGGCCTCGACCTCTCCGATGAACCGGACGGGCCCCCGACCACAGAGCGCCATGTCGTCGCCGTTCTTCTGGATGTGGACCGTCTCGGGAGCGCCGACATCGGTCCGGTAAGCCTGGCCATAGCTCTCAAGAATCGGCATTGTCCGCTCCGGTAGTTTCACGCCCATCAGAACGCCCGCCACCGTCACTGAGACAACGACTCACAGGGACCCTGGCACACTCGACCTCGGTGTAACCCAGACAACAGCGACGTTCAGGTAGAGCCAGACGCCGTTTCTTCTTCCGACCCCATATCGCCTTGGGTGTCTGCTGAACGCCATTGACTTTGTCCAATCCTCGGTCATGGCGCTTCAACCGCGCCCGTAACCGTCTGGTTTTCAGTTGCTTTCCCTTATTCACCAGCGGGCACCGTGATACGCAAATCACCCTTATAGCCCGGAGCGATGGACAGGCTCACCGATTGGAACTCGTCTTGGCGAGCAGCAACGGCATCGACCTGAACCAGGGCCTGTTCCCAGGTGTCGGCCTCCTGAACTTCGCCTCCCTCGCCCGTAATGACATAGGGTTTATTCACCGTCATTCGCTCCCCGCTGCCCCGGTAGTTTCACGGTCGACTTCCTCGACTGTCCGGGCGATTTGCAGAGCGTGTGTCAGCACGAACGCTGTCTTGGTACGGTCAGCCATCATCTCTCCCGGTTCGGGCGGGTCACACGGCGGGGCATGGTAGGGACCTTTGCCACACTCGCCCCCTTCATGTCGAGTCATCACCATGACTATTCGCTCCCTTCTGCCTGTGGAGTTTCACGCCCGGCCATCGGGACGGAGTTGTCGACGTGCCACTGGACGTGGTCTTCGGCAAGTCGTTGCCCCTCGGCTCCGTCTTTGACTTCACTCCACCAGCCGCACGGACAGACAACGTGTCCATGGCCTCCGGTGAATGTCCCGAGGGGGCCGACAATCAACATGCCGCCATCGGCTGGGTGAATCGCCAACTTACAGGTCGGACAGACCGGTGGACTCTGCACCAAAACAGCGTTAGTCATCGTCGCCCCTTTCACGCCCGGCGACCTGGCGACGCAGCTTGGCCTTGTGCTGTTCCCCGGCGATGTGCCGAGTCAGCCAGTTGCACGCTTCGATATCGGAGAGAGCGTCAGGTGGCTCGGCACCACAGGCACACTTCACCACGGCGTAATGCAACACTTCCTCACAAACCGCCATCGTCTGCCTCCTCGGCTTCACGCCCGTCTCGGGACCTGCGGTGCCACACCGGGCGACATGGCACGGTCGTCCCAGGGAGTCCAACCGATGACGTACGCCCACTCCCGGGCCTCGTTCAGGCGCTCCCGCTCTCCACGAATACGGTGGACCCACTCGGCGACGTGGTAGGTGTCAGCCACCTTCGGCCTCGCCGGCCACCACCACGAACCTCGACCGCTCCTGCTCCGGTGTCCCGCTGGGCGCGCCACTCTTCATGGCCTCCAGCTCCTCGGTCAACCGCTCCCGGCCTTCCTTCACGGAGTCCGACACCCGCTTGGTACGGGCCCTGATCCTCCCCGACATCACCAGGTTCGTGTAGCGGGCCTTCTCGGTGGTGGTGCCCGTCTTCAGCACGTTTCTCACCACGTCGATGGCCTGCCACTCGATCTGCTCCAGGAAGTCCTCCATGTCGGCAGTGCCGTACTTCTCCACCCGCAACTTCTTGCGCTGCTTGTCGACCAGGTCTTCGTCCAACGAGAACACCCGGGCCACGATGCCGACGGGGACGCCCTCTTGCAGCAGAGCGTTCACGGTGTAGGTCAGATCCTTTTCAGTCCACATCTTCGTCCTCGATTATTGTGAGTTCCATCTTCATGGCCGACTCGGCGAACTTGCCCGCCGCTAGAGCATGGCTGGCTTCACTCGGCGGTACGTGGAACACGATGGCCACTCCTCCACGGGCCACGGTGGTGACCCGGGCCAGTTGCCCGGTGACCGTCACGTCTACTCCTCGGCGCTTGCGCCTTGCCACGGGCCGGGGTCGGAACCGCTCTGCTCCAGCAGATCCAGGTACTCCTGCTGTTTCTCCCTCAATCTTCCCTGTAAGACGGCGCGCTCCTTCAGCGAACGTTGCACTTCTGTCTCCTCCGCTTCCCGCCGGGTGACTGCCTCGAGCTCCGGCGACAGCGCCATCTGGTCGTACTCCTGCCAGGGATCGTCTGAGGTCTCCTGTATCGGAGAGGAACCGTTCTGCGAAGTCGGTGTCGAGATCTGCGGATAGACCAGCCCCAGCACCAGCCTCCTCGTCTCCTGTCTCTCCTCCCGCAGCATCTCCCTCATCATCGTCATCATCGACATCGGGTCGGGCGCCGGCGAGGTTTCCTGAGTCGTACTCGGAGGGGGGGAAGTATTCGTCGACGTAGGACTCAGTTGACGGGCGAACGCCAGGGCCGCCTCCGACAGGGCCTGAACCAGCACCTTCCAGGGTGTCGTCATCTCGACCCATTCACGTACCTCGCATAGCGGTAGTGGGCGGCCTGTCGGCTCATGCCCATGGCGTCGCCGATCTTCGTCCACTCGATGCCCTCGGAGCGGGCCTCCACAATGGCGTGGATCTTCAGCCGCTCGCCCTCGACGGTCATGTCGTTGCAGGAACGGATCTGCTCCAGCCAGTCGACAACGGTTTCGGCCATGCAAGGATCCTTGCACCTCTCGGCCCGCTAGTCAAGACCCCTTGACGAAGAACCCCCGGGGCTGGACCGGGGGTTCGATTCGCTCTTGGACCGGACGATCCTCGATCTATGGGTCCCGCCTCGTCACTCCGATGGGGACGGCGACATCGCCCAGGGCGAGCCCGATGGCCATGAGCATGAGACCGCAGTAGAGGTAGGTGCCGTCGAGCGCCGTGGTGAAGAACTCCAGGGCGAAGATGACGGCGGCGGCCAGAAGGCACAGCAGCCCGATTCTCATTCACCCACCTCCGATGGCTTCGGCCTTGGCGATCTGGGTCTCGGCCCAGTCGCACCAGGAGCGGATCCCGGCGATGGAGCGCTTGGTCTCCACCAGGAACGAGAGGGCGGCGGGGTGAAGCGGATAGCCCGCCAGGGTGGGCTGCCCGGCCGACACGGCGGCGTCGACCTCACGGCGGTCGTGGAAGCCGTCACGGGGGATGACGGCGGTGGCCACGGGTGGATCGGTGGCCCAACCGGCGGGCACGGACTCCACCGTCTGCTCGACGGCCACACCGCCGGCGGCGGTGGTGACGGGCTCGCCCATTACGCCTGCGGCGTGAAGACGACCGTGGCGGCGGACGAGGCCGAGGCGGTGGTGTTGACGACCAGCGGGCCGCCGAAGTCGGTGAGGGCCACGCCGTTCACGTTGGCCTGCATCTCGATGGTGGTGGAACCGTCCACATTCAGGCCGGTGACGGTGATGGTGGTCTGGTCGGCCGACAGCGCAGCGGCGCACACGGTCCCGTCGGCCACGGTGATGGTGGCGCCGGGGTCGAAGGAGTCGCCGGGGATGATGGTGCCGCTGGCGTCACCGACGGACACGCCGACGACAGAAGAGTCGGTCCCGGTGATGGAGATGGAGACCTCGGTGGGGGTGGGCGGGACGGTCATGGGTTCTCCTGTGCTGTCGAGAGGGGTGAAGACAATGGTAGCGGGACCCCGGAACAAACGGAGGATTAGGACGAGGATGTGGCGGATCTCCCGCAGCAGATGGTCGAGCTCGCTCAGGATGTCGCCCTTCAATTTCAGCCGCTCGCTGCGAAGCGTCTCCTCGGCCAGCCGCTCGATCGGGTGCTTGCGGGGGCTCACTTCTGGGCGCCGGTGGTGACCGACTTGGTGCCCGTCGTCCCGGTGGTGGTCGTGGTGGTACCGCCGAGCACGTTCCCGGCGATGACCCCCGAGCCCACCAGGATGGCCACCAGGATGGTCTGCACGTCGGTGCCGGGCAGGATGTTCTCGATGGCGAGCACGCTCACGGCGGCGATGGCGGCCAGAGCGATGGTCACATGGAGCACGACGGTCTGCCAGGTCATGGCCGGATCCTACGTCAGGTGAAACGGATGCCGACGGACACCGAACCCCCGGCGGTGATGGTGAAGGTGGCGGGCACGTTCGGGGTGATGGTGTCGAAACACCAGTAGGTGGGCGTGCGGGGGTTGATGTAGCCGAGGGACCCGAGCTGCAGGGTGACGGTGCCGCCCGAGGGGGGGATGACCCACACGCCGCCGGCGCCGGGGGGCACGGTGACGGTGTTCGACCCGCTCGAGAGTCCCACCACGGTGTCCCACTCGGTAGCGGTGAAGCTGAAGGTGAACGGCCCCAGCCGGTTCTGGCCCTGGTTCGGCAGCCCCGTCTGGAGCCCCTGCACCGTGAAGGTCCCGTTGGCCACGACGGAAGCCTAGACGTCGGAGCGACCCCCCGAAGGGGGTCTACTCCAAAGCCCGCACCCGTGACGGAGTGAAGACGGGCAATTCTGGTCTGCTACGACCGATTGCATCTTGACACGCCACCCCCGGTGGGTGCAAGGTTTCTTTCATGCTACGACCGAATCCGGTCCCGTGAGGACCCGCTGGTAGGCCCGAAGCACAGGCCGGAGGCGGCAGGACCCGGGCCGGGTCCGCAGTCCCCTTCGGTGCGGTGCCATCTCGAGACCCCCACTCCTCCAGCGGGCAACCTGGAGTAGACCGCCTAGCCCACCGGTACGTCCCCCGTCGCAGGGCAGCAGCCCTTGAGCGCTCGGGAGCGAACGTGCCGGGACGGGCTCCGGCGATAGACGCAAGGCGGAGCCATACCCTTGCGTTCACAAGCGGTGAAGATGCGGGCCAGAAAATGGTCGAGGATGATCGGGGAGAGCCAACTCACCGACCAGTGATGGTTCTCTCCCGATACGCAGGTAAAAATTCCTGAGGTCGGGTGTTGAAGCTTCAACAGCCTTATCCACAGGCCTGAGAGGGCCAAAAAGGCCCCCTGACCAGGGCTTATGGGGTGGCAACACCGGAACCCCCGGTTGATCTCGACGGACCTTGCGAGGACCCCGGCCCCCCCCACCCACACGACAGGGCCTGTGCGGTGCACACGACAACGACAACGATCGATTGTCACGATGCGAGCAGAGTCAAGGTCAACAGCCCTGCCGCCCCTCCGCTTCGCTCCGGGTTGCCGTCAAGGCAGGTGCGGTACGCCGGTGCAGTGCAGCACGTCGGTGGATTGCTCTGGAGTCACAGACAAGATCAAAGGCAAGAGTCAACCACTACCTGGTTGCGGGTTTCATCGGCGTTCCACTCACTAGAGGCTTGACACTGCCGCAAGGAACCTTGACAATGGACAGAGGAACCCCGACGAAAGGAACCGGACATGACCACAGAACCTGCGATCAGCCTGGAGGCCGGCTGCGAGATCCTGGCCCAGCTCTTCGACAAATGGGCCGATCAGGCTGCTGCCAAGCCACGACTCCAAGACCCTAAGTTTGGGGTCTACCGGACCGGTTGCGACGCCACGGCCAGAACCTGGCGGGAGGCGGCCCGCTACCTGCGCAAGACCCTGGACGAGAGCAGGCCGGTGCCTGGGGACTTCCAGGCGATGACGCTGGCCGAGTCGAACGCCCTGTTCACCTTCACAGGCGAGGAAGAGGGCTTCGAGCACGTCGACGAGGACGAGCTGGCCGACCGCCGGGACATCCTGTGATCACCGGCCTGACCATGACCGCCGCCGTGGGGATGACGCTCACCGCCCTGGCCTACGCTCCGAGCCCTCCCGTGTGGCTCTGGGTGCCCGCTCTGGCCCTGTGCGCTCTACTGGCCAGGATGTTCCAGATCGGGGCCAGGAAGGACGCCAGGCGCCTCTCACGGTGGTCTGAGCCCCTGGAGCGGGTGCGGTGACCCTGGCTGCCTGGGGTGTGGGCTGCATGTTGTTCGGATACGGAGTAGGGATGTTCGTCACTTATCTACTGATGAAGGATCCGTCGCTAGACTGAATCCACCCTCGCAGCCGACGTACACCGACGAGAGCCCCCTCCGGGGGGCTTTTGTCGTACCATCGTCAATTGTGACGACCTACGGTGAATTCGCCAGCCTGATGGCATTGGCCTTCGGTCCGCAGCGCATCGCTTTCACCAAGCAGAACGAACTGGCCATCGTCACCTGGGCCACCTTCGAAGGGTCGCCGGCGCTGTGCAATCCGCTGGACGACACGCAGCCCATGCCCGGGTCGTGGCCGCTCAAGGGGAATTCTGCTCACGTCCAGAACTACACGAGCGTGGCCGAGGCGATCGACGCCTACAAGATGACGCTGTCGTTCAACGGTGACGGCTACCCGGCCGTCATGGCGGCCTTTGCCAAGGGGGACTGCGCCTGTGAGGTCACCGAGGCCATCGCCAACAGCGAGTGGGGTACCTGGTTCCACAACCCGGCCGCCGCCGTGCGGGCCGTCGAGCAGGTGAACGCCAATTTCAGCGCCTACGCCAACCGGCGCATCAACGGCAGCTAGTCGGACAGGAGTCGTTCCACCAGGGCGAGGCTGGCGCTTCTGGGCTGGCGTTCGTTGTGCCCTCGTAGATGACCACTCGGCCGAGGCAGGAGTCCTTCGACCCTCCGTTGTAGAGGCTGAGCCCAAACTGGTCGCCGAGGTCCTTGGCGCAGCGCTTGAGCGCCCCTGAGACAGCCGACTTCATGGCCAGATCGTGGGCGTCAGATCGGCTCGGCTGATTGATGGCGTCGCCCGTCGAGGCATCGTCCTTTACGGTGACGACGTGGCCTTGGGGGTCACGGATGGTGAGGCGCATATCGCAGCGGTATCCGACCGTCCACCGTGACTTGTTGTCGCCCACGCCTGGCGTCTCGGTCTCAAAGATGGGCCCCAAGTGGATGATCTCCTTGTCCCAACCCTCAAAACCAAAGATGTGGGTGAGAAACGCTATGACGTCCCAGGCCTCCAGGTAGGCGTTGCCCTGGGTCTGTTGCACCCGGGTCGTCTGGATGGGCTTGAGCAGAGCATCCCGCTGGATCTGAGTCAGCACAGCTCCTCCACGATAAGGCGCTTGAGCGAGGCGATCTTGTCGCCCTCACGCTGGACCGGCTCGAATAGCGCCACGACCCACCAGCGATCACCCTTCCACTGGCTCGGCGACGTAGTGCCGTGGAGAGCGTTGGCTGTACAGATCTGGAGCGGTCCCGGGATCTCCTGGAGGAGCCCCGGGCGGGCAGGTTCTCCCTTTCGACCACCGTTGGTCGGGTGGCCGTCCTTGTCGGAACGCCACAGAGCGAGGACGAGATCCTGGTCCGTCGGCACGTTGGGATGGCTCTTGAACGCGTCCGCCAGGAGTTCGCCGGAGCCGGAGCCGTCGCCGTAGCCGGAGCCGTCGCCGTAGCCGTAGCCGTAGCCGGAGCCGTCGCCGGAGCCGTCGCCGGAGCCGTCGCCGTCGCCGTCGCCGTAGCCGGAGCCGTAGCCGGAGCCGTAGCCGGAGCCGTCGCCGGAGCCGTCGCCGTCGCCGTAGCCGGAGCCGTCGCCGTCGCCGTAGCCGGAGCCGTCGCCGGAGCCGTCGCCGTCGCCGTAGCCGTCGCCGTCGCCGTCGCCGTAGCCGTCGCCGTAGCCGTCGCCGGAGCCGTCGCCGTAGCCGTAGCCGGAGCCGTAGCCGTCGCCGTCGCCGTCGCCGTAGCCGTCGCCGTAGCCGGAGCCGTCGCCGTAGCCGTCGCCGTAGCCGTCGCCGTAGCCGGAGCCGTCGCCGTCGCCGGAGCCGGGCAGCTCGCCTACGACCAGGGTCGACTCTGCCATGCCTTCACCGCCTCTTCTGTCGCATCCATGACCGAAGTCACTGACTGGAGAACGATGCGAGGAACACTGGGGGTGACCTTCGCTCCCTTCGTAGGGCCAGTCGACGCCAGCCCGAGGATTCCCTTGGTCGACGTGGGCCAGTAGACGCACATCTGAGCGTCGGTGATGGCCAGCGTCTTCTCGGTGTCGACCTGGCCGTCGAGGAACCCGAAGAACACGCCTCGGTGCTCCGTGGTCACAACGACAGGACGGAGCTTCTGCTTCGTTGGCATGTATTTCTCCTTCTCTGGTGGATTATCCGGTCGCTTCGATGAGAGATTCAATTTGGACGATGCCGGGCCCGATGCGCACGCAGGCGTCCCGGCAGCGACAGTAGGCACAATTCCACTGCTTCGGGACGCCTGTGTCGCTCTGGACGTTCTCGGGAGTGAGGGCGATGGACTCCATCTCGTCGCCCACGGCGATGCGGGGCGGCAGGACCCCGGCCAGCAGTTCCTTGTCGATCATCTCGGCCCGCTCGAGCTCGGCGGTCGCCCAGGGCATGAACTCGGCCCTGGAGTAGTGCCACTCCCCGCAGATGCGGTCCAGGTCCGTCATATCGACCTTCTCGGCCAGTTGGATCGATACCGCCTCCATGGAGATCAGGCCGATGATGAGCGTGTCGCAGTCGTTGGCCACGGCGTTGAGCGCCCCCTGCAGCTTGGCGGCGGCCTTGGGCCCGTGCGGGTGGCCCCGCTGGTAGGCCCTGCGGTTGAGCCCCACGGCCTGGTCGAAGGCGAAGGCGCCCACCGTCTTCAACTCGAAGCAGATGCGGCCCAGTTCGGTGGCGTCGATCACCCCCACCCAGTCGGCGTGGCCCGCCGCCAGGGCATCGTCGGCATCGCCTGTGCGGGCGCAGGACACCCCCAGTTGCGAGGTCTTCTCGGCCGTGCCGCCGTAGGTCTCGATGATGGCCGACTGGACGTGATCGTGGATGAGCGAGCCCAGCCACATGCGGAATTCCCCCGCCACATCGATCGAGGCAGGGTCCTCGGACTCGGGCAGGATGCGCTCCAGGGCGATGGCCCGGGCGCACTTCCCGGCGTCGGAGTAGCGCACCAGAGTGGGGAAGGCGGTGTCTCTCCGACCTTGTGCGAATGACTCGGCGGCCACGATCTTGGCCAGCACGCCTGTGAGCACGGGATTCTGGACCGGATAGTCGGTGGGCTTCGTGTACGAAGGCATGTGTTCAGCGTATACAGCCGGTGTGACAGCGGTCAAGGTTCCTTGCGTCAGAACTTCCCGTGGGTGGCAGCACCGATGGCGATGGTGATGAACGGCGAGAGGGCGGCGATGGCCCCGACGAGGTAGAGCCGCCCGTCGGAGGTGTCACGCTTCGTCTCGACTGCCCCCGCCTTCTGGCCTTGCTGTTCGTACTGGACCCGACGCAGGTCGGCGATGTCCTTCTGGATGGGTTCCAGAGCGGCCGACAGAGCGACGGATGCCGCCGTGGCCGCTGCCGCCACCTGAGTCCGCAGGGTCTCGGCCGACGTGGCCACCTGGGCGGCCAGGGTGGACGCCTGCGTGGCCGACACCTCGGCCGCCCGGCTCACGGCTCCAGTGTCCACGGCCCGGATGGCGTCGATGCGGGCCGACTCGGCCTTCCGCAACTCTCCCTCATAGAACGCCCGGAGAGTTGCCAACTCGTTCACTCGTTGGGCCTCGGCCTCTCGCAGATCGTCCTGCCGTGTGATGGCTGCTGCCACCAGATCGAGCACGTTGGCCGTGGGGTCGAGCACGGCCCGGCCGAACGAATCGGTCGCCGCTCCGGCCTGCCCGCCCGGATCGTTCTGCCCGCCACCCATGACCACAAATCTACGTCAGGGCACTGCCGAGCACAGAGCCTTGGACCCGTTGAAGAAGCCTGTCAGCGAGCCCATCGGCGGCGGGTAGGGCGTGTTCACGGGCGTGTAGGTGGAGGCTGATCCCACGACTCCACCATAGGGCGGGGAGGACAGGTTGGAGATGAATCCGGCGAAGCAGTCGGTGGACAGGTAGAGGTTCGCCCCGTAGACGGTGCCACCGATGGTGTTGTTGGTCACGTCGAAGGCCCGCTGCGTGTTGGAGACGCTCGAGCCCAGGGTGAAGACGGAGCTGGACACCGACAGGGTGAAGGGTCCCTGCACCACCGTGCAGGCACTGCTCGAGCTGAAGCACTTGAACGTGTCGTTGGTGAACCGGAAGTTGCCGGCGGGCAGCGTTCCGCTGTTCGATCCCTCGGGGACGACCTTGATGGCGGTGCCCGAGGAGTTGGACCGGGGCGAGACGGCCGTCTGCTGGCAGTCGTTCATCCTGATGTTGCCCGTCCGGGCCACGTTGCTGTTCACCTGGACGAAGCCCACGAAGGTGCAGCCCGAGGCGGGGATGCCGTTGAAGTTGCAGGGGCGCCCCGTCACCAGCACGTTGATCGAGCCCATGTTGGCGCCCTCGGAGTCGTCCTCCCAGTTCCACGATTCCGGCTCACCGGGTGGCCCGAAGGATGTCCCGCAGAAGGTGGCCCCGTTCACCGACTCGAAGCTCACGCTGTCCCGCCCGCAGCCCGGCGTGTTGCCGGGGATGTTGTGCTCGGCCCCGCTGAAGTTCTCGACCACCAGGTTGGTGGTGCGCACCTGGAAATGTTGGACGTCGGGGTTGACGGTCAGGCAGTCGCCGTAGGTGTTGTCCACCGACACGTCGTTGATGAAGGTCCCGGCCGTGCCGTTCAGCAGGATGCCGGAGGCGTAGGCCATGGGCTGGTCGGAGGCCGGGTAGTTGCCCGAGTGGTTGTTGCCCTGGATCTGAAGATCCTCGATGGTGATGGGCACGTTGTTGGACGGGTTCATGGGGAACTGCTCGGTGAGCACCGGCGGGCCCACGATGTTGCCGTTCTGGTCGGTCCCGTGGCAGTCGGTCCCGGCGGTGTGGTTCTGGCAGGCGTTGTAGAGCTCGGCGTTCTGGCCGGGGGTGCCCAGGGGATTGCCCTCGTAGGAGATAGGAGCGGTGGACTGCACCTGGTTGATGCCCCCGTTGATCTCGTAGCAGCCATCGGTGGCGAAGGTGACGATGGTGCCGGCGGCCAGACCTCGGACCACCGATGTGAGCGAGGGGGTGAGGGCGTTGCCGTCTGTCCACAAGAGCGGATTGGCCACGCACTGGGCGCACTGGTTGGACGCCACGCAGCCGGTGGAGCGGTACATGGTGGGCACGTTGTAGATGGGCAGCCCCGCCCGCACGATCAGCGCCACCGCCACGGATGTCACCAGGACGGTGGCGGCGGCGGCCAGCCCGACCTTGCGCTTGGTCGTCACCCGACCCCCCCGGGCAGGGCCTTGATGGCGGTCTCAAGGGCCTGGCGGTCGAGGGTGTCGTCCCAGTGCGTGACCACCACCACGACCTCCTCGGTGCATTCGGCCTCCCACTGGAGGCTGGCGTCCTGCTGCGATCCCCAGGTCACGAAGCGCCTCGAGGCGGGCGTCCAGCCCGACAGGGCCACGAAGTGCCCGAGGTTCTGGTCAGGCTGGACCGAGTCGGTGCCCCAGTCGACCCCCTGCTCGAACTCACGGGCGTCGGAGTCGGTCAGGTTGACGCCGTAGCCCACGCCGTGGCCGAGGGTGGCGTAGGCCAGCGCCTCCGACAGCGGGCAGGTCCCGTACCCGAGGCACAGGCCGAGGCTGAAGAGCAGTTGGAACCAGGTCCCGAGGATCACCCCGTCGTCGGCCCCGCCGTTGTAGAGGTCGCAATACTGCGTGTAGGGCTGGAGCACCTTGTCCAGCGGGAAGGAGACCAGGCAGCGGTTGGAGGCGGCCTCCATGGCCTGGAGGTGGTAGAACCCGGCGTCGGCGCAGTCCGAGTGGACGTCGTTGCCGAGCATCCCCCACACGATGGGCAGGCCGTTGGTCAGGTCGGCCGACGGAGCAGGGGTGGGCAGCGGGGCCTTCAGGAAGTCGCCCATGCGGGGCAGCGGAGCCCCCGTGTGCGGAGGCTTGCGGCCGAGCAGTCCGGCTTGGCGGGGCACAGGCGGGGGCATATGTCCTCCTCACACCCCCCACGCCGCAGTGTAGGCGGCGGCGTAGGTGGCATTTCCGACGTCTTCCAGGTTGTTCGTGGCCCCACCGTCGTCGCTCGACCAGTAGGACTGGTAGAGGGCCGGTGCGAACGGCGTGTAGTTGTTGGACGGGTTGGCCGGGTCGACCACGTTCTGGCCCTTGATGAGGGTGGACAACTGCGAGATGAAGTTCGGCCCGGTGCTGCCCGACGCCCCGGTGCCGGTGCCCCATTCCGGCACGGCCCAGTGCTTGCCGTGCAGCTTGGCCAGGTCGATCCAGGGAGTGAGCTGCTCGAACCAGGCTGTGGGAAAGCTGTGGTTCATGTACGTGTCGCAGGAGATGATGTCCACCGAGGAGTAGGGGCACCACTGGTCGATGGTGCCGCCGTCCTGGAACAACTGCCCGTTCGGGCCCTGGTTCTGCACGTTGAAGTCCATCAGGGCGCCCGGGTCCACCGACTTGATGGCGGCCACGATGGCGGTGTAGGCGGAGGCGAAGTCGGCCCCCGTGGTCTGCGTCCACTCGTTGCCGCCGGAGAAGCCGCCGGGGAAGTTGCCGTTCGCCTCCCACCCGATGCGGTAGATGGTGTTGCCCGCCCCCATCATGTTCAGACAGGTGGTGGCCACCTCGGAGAACTCGGCGATGTTGGCGTTGACCACCGCCGTGAGTCCGCCGTGCGAGATGGTGCCCGAGAGCATCGGCAACGACATGAGCAGCTTCCAGTTGGCAGGGGGCGCCACGCCGTTCAGCGGGATGAAGTCGCCCAGGGCGGCCCAGGAGCTGCTCGCTCCGTAGGTGGTGGTGGCCTGAGCGGTGACGGTCTTCCCGCCCGTCGACAGGAACGAGGCCAGCGCCTGGGAGTCCTGGCCGGTGGCGTGGCCCGAGGGGTTGTAGTAGAAGCCGAGCAGAGGCGACGGCAGGTTGGGCGTGCCGGCCACGGTGATGCCGGTGGCGTTGGCGAAGCCGCCCTCGTCGGTCACCTGGGCCACGAATCCCGAGACGGGGCTGTAGCAGGCCAGGTCGTACTGGGTGGGGGAGCCGGGCTGGGCCACGCCCGTCACCGACCCGACCACGTAGTTCTGGTTGCCCGTCTGGGCGCAGGGCTTGGAGTTGATGGCGGCGGCCTGGGCGGCGGCCAGCGACCCGGTGGCGCTGTCGGGGACCAGGAAGATGCTGATGTCCCCGATGCCCGACTGGGTGAACACGGCCTCGCCCGAGACCTGGGTGGCCCCGGAGATGGTCCGGTTGGCCAGGACGGTGACCGTGTTGGCGGCGACGGTGACGGGAGCCGTGATCCAGGAGCTGGAGACCGCGAAGCCCCCACCACCTCCACCCCCGCCGCCGTTGGCCCCTTGCGGTCCCTGGGCACCAGCCGTCCCCTGTGACCCCTGAGCGCCCTGAGCGCCGCCAGAGGGGCCCTGAGCACCCTGGGCGCCCTGAGCCCCCTGGGTGCCCGCTCCCTGGACCCCCTGGGCGCCCTGAGGGCCCTGGGTGCCAGTAGAGCCCTGAGAGCCTTGGGCCCCCTGCGCCCCTTGGGCGCCACCGGAGGGGCCCTGGGGACCCTGGGGACCCGCCGGGCCGGTTACTCCCGCCTGGGCCAACGTGACCCAGTTGCCGCCCCCCCGGTCCCAGATGATGGCCGATGCCTTGGCGGCGACGGTGGCGTAGTCGATGGAGGTCGACGGGGTCAGCGTGAGGGTGGCCGTCCCGTTGTTGTTGATGAACAGGAGCTGGGCGCTCGTATCGGTCAGGGTCCAGGTGTGCGGGGAGGCGCTGGTGTGCTCCAGGACGAGGTCGGTGGCGAGCGTCGTGTAGTTCGTGTTCTGGATGGAGGACTTGTCGAGCAGCAACGACCCGAGGAGGTTGAGCGCCCCGCCGATGTTCAGCCCGAGGCCGAAGTCGCTCCCGTCCTTTGACACAGTGAGCCAGGTGGTGGACGTGGTGGCGATGGCCACGACCATCTGGAACTGTCCGCTGTACTCACCTGTCGGAACGAGGGTGGCCGAGGAGCCGTTGAGGGTCTGCCCGGCGTTGGGGGCGACCGATCCGGGGTTGGACCCGTTCGTGCCCACCGCCACCATCTGCCCCGGCGTGGGCAAGGTGGGCAGCGTGACCGTGATGGGCGCCGTGGGCAGCACCATGTCGAAGGCGTTGGCGGTGTAGTCGATGCCCTTGGCGATGGGGTTGAAGGTCATGCCCCCTCCACCCGACCCCGCCGTCAAGTCGATGATGCCGCCCGGGTAGCCGGTGACGGTGAGGAAGCCATCGGTCGACTCGATGGTGATGGACGCCATGGTCGCCTCGGCGAAGGCCAGCATGAGCGCCCGCAGCGTGGAATCCGCCGCTGGGGTCCCGCCGATCTGGGCCGTCATCTGGGCCCAGACTTCCTCCAGGCTGATGGGAGTGGCCATCAATACGTCGGCTAAGAGATTTACTGGCCTTCAACGACCCAGGTGGGAGCGTTGGTGTATGTCGGCGTTACTGTTTTATTCGCAGGAACGAAGACCGAGGCGAACGAGGTCGCCGGGATCACCACGCTGGGTCCATTCTGAATGGCCATCGTGCAGCCGAGAGCACCATCGGTCACGTAGAACATGCGGTCATACGGCTGGGCCGCTACAGCCACGGTGGAGGCAGGAACGGCGGGGGTCACCACGCCCACCGGGTTGTACGGCACGTTGTTCCGGGCAACATGACCCACGGCGGCGGCGACGGTCATGGCTCCGCCACCCCAGGTGCCGACGACATTGTTCCCCGAGACCAGGACATTTGAGGCCGTTCCCCGGATGGAGATCCCCACGCTGGCCGCGGTGGTCACGCCCGTCTTCACGTAGTTTCCTGTGACGATAGCGGCGGCACTCTGCACGGCGATCCCGTCGTTGCCGGTGTCGGTCGTCTGGTACACGAAGTTGTTGGAGATGAGGCTATCCACATCGCCGAAGGTGCCGATCGAGAAACTGTTATTGGCGTAGATCGAATTGCCCGATACGACACCCTGGTTGCCGTGAAGGAAGATCCCGTTCAGGCCGCCGGAGGCGGCGCTCGTGATCTTGTTGTTGAGGACGTGGCTGCGGTTGGACTGGCCAGTGGGAGCGAAGGTGTCACCGCCCGAGTTGCCCTGAGCGATGCCGTAGATCCTCATCTGGGTGATCTGGTTGTGCTCGATGATGGAGTCGTTCCCCAGGTCCATGATGCCCGTGGCGTTGCGCCCCATCAGGTTGCCGAAGATGTTGGCTCTCGCAACGCCCGCCGAGATGAGGATGCCGTCTGCTCCGCAGTCGGTCACGATGCACGACCGGACGGTCGGATTAATGCAGGCGGTGCCGAACTTGACGCCGAAGCCTGCCACGCACTCGATAAACGTGTCCATGATGTAGGGAGAGTCGGAGGAGATGTCGATGGCGTTGTTCATTCCGTAGAAGTAGCAGCGGAAAATGCGGATAGTGTCGTCGGCGGTGGCGCTGTCGGCGGGCTCGTCATAGATGCCCGTGCCCGTGTTGTTGATCCCTCCGAAAGTGATCGAGTCGATCTGGATGCCGTGGAGTCGCCCGTTTTGGTCGGGGAACTGCGTCCGGTCGAAGGTGATCCAGTTAGCCCCCGGCGTGGTCTGCCACAGTTTGGAGATGCCTTGACCGAGCGTGTAGTAGAGGGTGTTAGCAGCCAGGGCGGAGCTCGTCTGAGTCCCGTTCCAAGCCCCGAAGCCGGCGCCCAGGAGCGTGACGTTCGAGTGCCGCCAGTAGAGCGACGAAGTGAGGAGATAGAGCCCGGCGGGCAGGAAAACGGTCCCCCCGGTCGGGAGGGATCCCACATAATCGAGGGCTGCCTGGATGGCCGCCGTGTCATCGGTCGTACCGTCGCCCGCCGCCCCGAACGTGGGATGTTTAACGTTGTAAACGGCCCCGCCGAAGTCAACAACGGGCCCCGTGTGCTGGACAGGATAGAGGTCGGTGGTGAGAGGGGGTTCGGTCCCGACCCCGAACCACGTTCCCATGTTCGTCATTTAGAAGTCCCCACCAAACGCAGTCAGGGTGGCCAATTGGCTATTCACGGTGCTCGTGGCGTAGAGGGTGTCGGTGCTCGCCAGGAGAAGCATCGGGTACCGCTTGGTCTGCTGCCACGGAGTGTTCAGATAGAGCACGGTCTGGCCGGTGATGGTCCCCGCCCCGCCCGTCTGGCTGATGAAGCTCGTCGTCAACGTGGTGGCCGAGGCGATCGAGTAACTGTAGGTGGCGATCCCGAGACTCGTCGTCGCATAGATGAGGCCGTTATAAGGCAGGCCCGTGACGTTCGTCACGGTGAAGGTGGTGATGCCGGCGGCGGCGGCCCCGGCGTTGTTCGACGTCAGGGTGACGGCGGGAGTGACGGCGGGGACGAGGAAGTTGTCGAAGGGGAACGAGGTCGTCCCGTTGTATCTCCACAGAACGATGCTTCCCCCGACGGTTGGATTGCCGCCCTGGGCCGTGATGACAGCCACACGACTCCCCGATGCCCCCGCCACGAAAAGAGACTGTGCGGCATTGGGCGTACCGGACACCTGACTCCACCCCGCCGTTGATGCCGTCCCAGAAAAGGCGGCTGTGGATGACGTTCTAGGAGTTGCTGCATAACCAGCTTGGGTGGCCATGATTTATCCTTTCACCCGGCACTCAACCACTGGCCAAAGCCGGCTTGTTGTAGAAGTCCATGGTCGTGATCCTGACGGGCATAGTTGGTCGACGTGCCGACAACGGATGCCGTGGCAGGGAGGTCAGGCCCCGTCACCGAGGAAGCAGGGGTCTGAGGAGCTCCCGCCACTCCCTGGGTTCCCTGGTTACCCTGTGTCCCCTGATTGCCTTGAGCCCCCTGCGGTCCCTGAGTACCGGTGGCGCCCTGTGCCCCGGTGGTGCCTTGGGTCCCTTGCGCCCCGGTCGCTCCCTGAGCCCCTTGGGCCCCGGTGGTGCCCTGATTCCCCTGGGTGCCTTGAGCGCCGGTAGCGCCTTGAGCGCCCTGAGCCCCTTGCACTCCACCCTGCGGACCTTGGGCGCCCTGATTCCCCTGGTTACCCTGCGGGCCCTGAGCGCCCCCCCCGCTTCCGCCGCCTGAGCCGCCGGCCCACCCACCGCTTCCGAGAGGCACAGCTACTGCCGCATGGTGAGGAGTTGGACCGCCAGGGTCGAGGAGGCCACGATGCCGTAGAGGGAGTCCGGGGCAGCGGAGTTGTAGTAGATGATCTGGCTGGCGCAGGTGACGAGCGCCCCGATCCCCGTCGAGGAGGACGTGACGCCGGAACCGCCCAGGTAGAGCAATCCCGAGGCAGGCATGATCAGCATGAACGGGACCGGGTCGTCAGGCGTCCCCGACTTGAAGACGTTGGCGGCCGGTGAGGTCAGAGCGGCGTAGTCGAAGCCGGTCACGCACTGGAACAACAGGGTCGGGGTCGTGCCGACGGTGATGACCTGGCCCTTGGCTGCCATGCAGGGATGCTACCCCTCAGGCGCCTCCGGGTCCTGCTCTGCCCGCTCACGCAAGCGCTGCTGGACTTCCCTGGCCTCCCGGTTGGCCCGCCGCTGCTCCGCCGTCCCCCACTTCTGCTCGTACTCCTTGAGACGCCGTTCCATGTCGGCCGCCCGTTCCTCCTCGGTCCAGGGCCCCAGGTAGGTCGCCCACAGGTAGCGGTCGGCCCAGGTGTCGAAGTCCCGGCGGACGGCCAGCTCCCAGCGCTCCAGGGGATGGTTCTTGTCCAGCCACGCCCGCACCTGGCACTTGTGCTGGGACGAGACCCGGGCCGTCTCGGACACCTTCGGGTGGCGGAAGAAGCCGATCTTGCAGCCCACGCCCGGATGCTCCCGGGCGATGTCCAGGTTGGCCTTGTACCGGAACGGTGGCCCGGTGTAACGGCTCTTCTCCACGGCCTCCGGGGGTACGACCCCGAACTCAGGCCGGGCGAGCGGCCTGGCGGTGCCCTTCGGCATTGATCCCCTCGAATCCGTCTTTGGTGAGCACGGCCAGGCAACCCTGGGCGTAGAAGTTCTTGTCCTTCTGGAACTCTTCCTCGGTGTAGATGAACGACCACTTGCGGCCGAGCTCGGAGATGATCAGTTGTCTGGCCTCGAGTTCGTCGATGGCTCGGACCTCGACCCATCCCTCATGGCTGACGGTGATGGGATCGAAGCGTCGGTGTCCGGGGCCGAAGGTGACGAAGAACCGTTTGACCTCTCTGCCTTCTCCTGCTCGATCATGGCCCACAGGGAGAGTGCATCCTGGATGATCGCAGATCTCGTCGGCAGATCCTTCGTTCCCACCCATTTGTCCATCTCCTGCGCCACGGGGTCCATCACCCGGGCAGTCATCAAGGTCGTCTTCCCCCGCCATCTGGCGGTCTTGTTCGTGAAACGAGGCCTCACCGGGCAAGGCGTTCACGGAGGTCGGCCACCGTCGGCACCTCGACCGGCTCGCACCCGGGGCACAACTCATAGCCGGCGCCCTTCGGGTAGAACCAAGCCTTGCACTCCCGGCAGGCCCTCATACAGCGGGGACGTTTCATCAGTCGACCGGGACGTACACCGCAACGACATGCTCAGGCCATTTCTCCTGCGGCATCCATATCCGCGCATCAATGAGGTTGAGCACACCCTCCTCGACCAACTCATCGACCACCTTCTGGTTGGCACTCTTGTGGATTCCCATGCCATTGAGAATCGACCGAACGTATCCCTCAACGAAGTCGTTACTGGCATTGGGGTAGGCGGCCCTGCACGCTTGGCGGTAACCGTCCATTCCGTCGCAATGTTTCACGCTAAATAACGTACACGCCGTACACCGGTGCGTCAAGGATCCTTGCTGTCAGATCCCTGCGGGGGTGGGAGGCGGGGTGACCGTCTCCGACGGCGGCAGGCCCGGATAGGCCTGCTGGGCCTGCTGGTACAGCGCCTGGAGTTGCGCCGGGGTGATCTCGTAATCGGTGTTCAGCGGGTTCGGCACCGAGGAGTACCCGGCGAGTACCGAGAAGTCCCCCGACTGCCAGGCGTTGGCGGCGGCGGCCTTGGCCACGTCGTAGCGGGCGATCTCGCCCTTGACCGCCACCTGCTTCAGGTTCATGTGCTCGACCTGGGCGAAGGGGATGCGCAGGGCGGTGAAGATGGTCTTGGCGAACTGCTCGGGGTTCTTCGTGGCCAGCGAGCGGTACTGACCGGACAGGTTCATGGCGGCGTCGAGAGCGGTGATCTGCGGCACCACCTGCTCCACCGCCGTCCACGGCGATCCCTGCGAGCCCGCCACCTCGATGCCGTAGAACTGGTCGTAGCTCACATTCGGGTAGATGCTCGTCGAGCCGTAGATGGCCTGCGGCTGCCACATGGCGATGGGGGCCGAGAACACCGGGTTGAGCGACGAGATGACCCCGCCGAAGGTGAAGTAGTTGGCGACGTCGCGCAACGGGTCGAGGAAGCGCACGTCGATACCGGCCACGTTTCCCTGGGAGTCGGGCGAGCCGAAGAAGAACAGGAACGACAGGCGCTTGTCGATGGCCGCTCCGACGGAGTCGCTCTGCTGGTTGGCCAGCTCGGTGAGGAACTGCGCCCGGAAGGGATGGTCGACGGGGTAGGTGGCCACCCACTGGAGGATGTGACGGGCCCAGCCGTAGAAGGGGAAGATCCTCGTCATCACCCGGCGCTCGAACGGCGTCATGGCCTTCAGGTTCCCCATCACGTGCAGCGAGTGCTGAATGCCCTCGAACTTGGCCCGCTCGGCCGTCATGGCCATCTTCTCGCCCGTCTCCGGGTCGATGAAGGAGCCTCGGCGCTGGGCCTTGCCAGCGTGGTCGAGGTAGGCCAGTGACCGCTGCATCCGGCTCACGAAGTTGGTGAAGGTGTAGTTGACGTTGGCCGCCGACTTTGCCCACTGGGCCCACGTCGAGTCCTGCCACCGGATCCCGTTCTTCTTGAGGTCGGCCTGGACGAGCATGTCGCCCATCTGCCTGCCGTCGTGGTGCGCCTTGACCTGGAGGCCGAGGGTCTGGTACTTGATCGGCTCCGACCCCCACTCCGTGGCCCGCTGGGCGATCTCCTGCGGCATCTCCCCGCTGCCCGCCTTGGCCATGCGGAAGGCCTCGGGGACGTACTTGAAGACGTAGGGGGTGGACTTGAGCCCGAGCAGGAAGGCCCCGCCGAAGACGATGTGGGCGGCGTACATGGGCGAGAGCCCGAGGATGGCGAACCGGAAGACCTCGGTCAGCTTGTCGAAGGCGCCGTCCATGGGGAACTGGCCCTTCTCCAGGAGCTTGTCCACCGAGTCGGCCAGGGCCTTGGGCAGGTACATGCCCGTCGCCTGCCACTTGGGGAAGGTGAAGCCGACCTTCGATGCCGGGTCCCACTTCACCAGTCCCATGCGCCGCAGCATCACTTCGTTCAGGACATCGGGGAGGTTCCGCACGGAGGGGTCGTAACCGGCGAACTCGTCGGGGAACGACGTCTGCGCCCAGTCGAACACCTCGTCGCTGGTGAGGGCGTGCGGGGCCAGGTGGGTGTCCACGAACTCCATGGTGATGTCCCGCTGGATGGCCTCCTTGGTGGACAGGTGGACGGCGGCGGAGAGGTCGTAGCGCTCCGGGGTGAAGTCGTCCATCACCCGGCGCTGGCTCATGGACAGGTCCCGGATGAGAGCCTTGTGACTGATCCCCACGCCGTAGCGGCCCGGGTCCCGTTCGGAGATGTCGAGGGTGGTCACCACCGGCACGTAGGCCACCTCATGGCCCTGCTCCCGCAGCTTGTTCACCTCGTCCACGGCGTTGTCGTAGATCTGGCGCCGCTCGCTGTCGGTGAGTAGTTGCGCTCCGCCGATGTTGGTGGTGGCCGCCTTCGCCTCCATCCAGATGTGGTGGGCGAGCACCTTCGGGTCCGAGTGCAGACGGGCGATCTGCTTCTCGCTCCAGTGGTTCACTTCCCGCTTGCGCTGGTCGAGCTCGCTGATGCGGTCGGTGATGTCGGTGCGGTGCAGGATCTGCTCGATCATCTTGTCCTGGAGCACCGGCCGCCAGCGGTCTGGTGGGTTGTCCCACCAGACCCGCTCAAAGGCCCGCTGGGCCCTGACGGCTTCCTTTACCGCCCCCTGGACCGACCTCGGGCCGGTGCGCTTCAGTTCCTTCAGGAACTCCCGCTCCCGGCTCACCCGGCGCCGGGCGTAGGTCTGCATGAGACTCACGGCCCGCTCCAGTTGCATGAGGGTCTCGGAGCGCCGGGCGTCCACCGACCCGTAGCCGTCGTGGTCGAGGGCCTTCTTGGCCAGCCCGGCCAGCCAGGCGGCGTTCTCGTAGTCGGGCTGGTGGGGACGCCCCGAGGAGTCGCGGGTGCTGACGGCGTCGGCCAGCTTGGCGATGATGCCCTCCTCGCCCGTCACCATGTCGGCCTGCTTCTTCACGTCCAGGCGGGCGGCGGCCTTGACCCTGCCCTTGGCGTCGGTCTTGATGGGCTCGGAGATCCGGCCTTCCAGCATCTCGGCGTGGGCCTTGGTCCGGGCCTCCTCCATGGCGGCCGTGATCTTCTCCCCAGCGGCGTCCAGTTGCATCACCTCGGCCGTGAGCTTGTGTTCCGGGCCCACCATGCGCACGGCCTCGTTCAGCGCCTCTCGGGCCTCCCTGGCCGCCTTCACGACCGGGTGGGCCTGACTCAGCACGGAGAACACCTCGGAGTCCCGGTGGAACTTCCCCTCGGCGTCGACGAACCCGGGCCCCTCGACCTGCACCAGCCCGCCGGCGGCCGCCGTCCGGGACAGGTCGGTGTCCCTCACCGCCTGCATCTTCTGGTAGGCGTCCCGGACCTGGAGGTCGATCGAGTCGTCGTGCATGATCTGGGCGTCGGTTCGGCCCTGGGCCCGGGGGTCGGTCTTGTCCACCAGGGCGCCCACCAGGTGCTTCTGCTCGTCGGTGAGGTTCTTCATGGCCTGCTGGAGCGGCACCATGGTGTACATCTCGGCCTCGGTGCCGTAGGAGCGCAGGTCGAAGGCCCCGGCGAAGACGTGGGCGAAGGTCCGGGCCATGCCCGTGTGCGTCTGGCCCCACAGGTGGAAGGCGCCACCGAGGGTGAGCGGCTGGCCTGTCCTCGGGTCGGTGAGCATCTGCGTGAGGCGGCCGCTGCCCGGGAAGCGGGAGGTCAGGGTCCCGTCGGCCATCTTTGTGAAATCACGCGCAAGCACCCAGGAGACGCCCATCTTGGGCACCGAGGCCTTGTAGAGCTCCTCCACCGACATCCCCAGGTGGCTGGCCACCGTGGCCATGCGGGACTCGTCGGCGGCCAGCTTCAGGACCCGGCTCACCGGGGCGAAGGGGGCGATGTCGAGCAGGGATGAGATGGGGTGCTCGAGCAACTGGTCGAAGCCCTTGCGCCCCTGCAGCAGTTCGTTGATGTCGGTGACGCCGGGCACGAAGGTCCCGAGGATGTCGCCAGGCTTGGAGGCGAGGGCGAAGCCCTTCTTGATGTCGCCCATGTTGCCGGTGAGGACGCCCTTCCCCACGTCCTCGATGGTGTCGATCCACGTCGCCGGGTGGGCTATGGCCGACTCGGCCGACCTGAAGATGTTCGGAATCAGGTGGTTCGGGGCCAGGCCGGTGAAGATGTTGCGGAGGTCGCTCACGGCGTTGCCGAAGAAGGACTCCGGGCTCGGGTGGTCCGAGGGGACCGGGGTGACGTCGTTCGGGTTGTGGGCCGCCTTGATGGACCGGATCCGCTCGGCCATGGACATGGGGGCCTCGCCCGCCTGGACCCGCCCGAGGTCGTACTGGTAGACGGGCTTCAGGGTGGAGATCCCGATGTCGTTCTGCTGGGCCCAGGCCGTCGCCTTATTCCACCCACTCACGAACGATGCGTCGAGAGGCTTGGCGACCACCGACTACCCGGTGATGCTGGTGCCCACCGTGGGGGTGAGCGGGTTCGACGCGGTTGACGTGCCGGTGGAGCCAAGCAGAGCGGAGGCGGCCGAGGAGCCCTTGCCCGGCGTCGGCACCGTGATGTTGGCGTTCTTGAGCGCCTGCTGGATGAACGAGGGCTGGACGGCGGCCTGCGAGGGAGTGAGGCCGTAGTAGGAGGGGTCCTGCTTGCCGTAGGTCTGCTGCAAGAGCCCCAGGGCGGCCTGCTCGGGGGCGGAATTCACGGCCGCATCGTTGGCCCGGCCCGAGTTGATGAGGGCCTGATCCACCCCCACCTGCCCGGCCCCGTAGGCGCTCCCGTAGGCCGACAGGGCCGCCTGGAGGGGATCGGCCTCCTTGGCCCCTTGCTGGACCTGCTGGGACAGCCACTGGCCCGCAGAGGACCCTGGACTGATCCCCGTGGCCTCCAGGGCCATGTTCTCGGCTCCCTGGGCCGCAGGGCCCGTCAGAGCCCCGGAGACGGCCGCCTCGATAGGGGCCTGCTCCTGCTGAAGCTGCCCCACGATGGCCTCGGCCAGTTGCGTCCAGGGATCGGGGGGGGCGGTGGCAGACGGGGCAGCGGTCTTCTTCGTCGCCGCCTTCTTGGCCTTCGGCTTGGCCCCTGAGTCCTTGGGCTCGGGATAGAGCGCCTTCTTGACGTCGTGTGCCCCTTCGGCTATCGACGAGGGGCGACCGGGCGGACCTGAGCCGAAGAGGGCATTGAAGACGCCGCCGACCTGATCGGCGATGTGGGCCGCCTCATGCCGGGCTTCCCCGACTACCCCGGGCGACTTCTTCTTCTTGGCCACGGTCAGATCTTACGACTCAGTACGAGCCGAAGCCCGCTCCGAGGCCACCGATGGCCGCCCCCGCCTGGCCTAGTTGGGCCAGCCCCTGGGCCGAGGTGGTCTCGCCCTGCATGGCCTGGATGATCTGAGGGGTCATGTCCTGCTGGACCCCGAGTTGGGACAGGCCGTAGCCGAGTTGCTCGTAGGCCTGCTGGGGCTCGAGCCCGGCCGCCTGGGCCTGGTTCTGGATCTGGGCCAGGGCGTTCTGGTACTGCTCCTGCTGGCCGGTGTAGCCCGCCTGCTCCGAACCCTGCTGGATCTTGTTGAGCTGGCTCTGGAGGAAGTCGTTCTGCTGCTGGATGGCGAGTTGCCCCTGCTGCTGCTGGAAGCCCGCCTGCTGGCCCTGGTAGGCGAGAGCCGACTGCTGGGACTGGTTCTGGATGTTGCCGGTGTTCAGGGCGAACTGCTCGCCGATGTTCCCGAGCGCCTGCCGGTTGCCGACGCTGTTGGAAGCACCGCTGGCGGCGGCCTGGCCCGTCTGTTGCTGCACCTGCTGCGGAAGCTGGTACTGGAGGTTGGCCAGTTGGGCGGCGTACCCGCCCCCGCCGATGCCGCCGAGACCCTGGGTCAACTGCTCCTGGCCGCCGGCCACTCGCTCCTGCGTGCCGAGGAGGGCCTGCTGGAGGGCGAGGGACTGGGGGTCGAGGGCGAGTTGCTGCTGTTGCACCCCGTAGGCCTGCTGCTCGAAACCCTGCTGGGCGGCGGCCGTCCCCATCTGCTCGCCGGTGAGCTGCCCCTGGAGCTGGAGCCCCTGGTACTGGTTGGCGGCGCCCGCCAGTTGGAAGCCGTACTGGCTCTCCAGGTTCTGCGCCCCGGCGGCCAAGGCGAACGGAGACTGCCCCGCCTGGTTGAGGGCCTGGGTGGCGGCGAGTCCGCCCCCGGCGATGTTCTGGGACTGTCCGCCGTAGAGGGCCTGGATCAGTTGCTGCTCTGCGCTCTGGGCGGTCTGGCCCGCTGCTCCGACTTGCGGCACTACCAGCTCCCGTCGTCGGTGTAGGCGTAGACCGGGAGGTTCTGCATTCCCGACGAGATCTGGTTCATCTGGTCGGTCATGTTCCGGGTCTTCTCGATCATCTGGAGGACGTTCTTCTCGTAGAGCTGGTACGCCTCTTGCCAGATCGGTTGCTTGGCCGCCCGCTGGGCCTTGAAGACGGCGTAGTCGTAGACGATGTCCTCCCACCCGCTCTGCGTGTCGATGTTGTCGGTGTCGGCCACGGCGGCTACGGCCTGGCGGTAGTAGTAGATGCGCATGACCCCGGCGGCGGCGGGGGCCGGGTACATCATGATCATGTAGTTGTAGGTCGAGTTGCCCCGCACGGTAAACCACCGGGGCCAGGCGGCGGGCAGGCCCTCGATCATTCCCCAGTTCTCGTCCATCGAGTTGATCTCCCGGAACTCCATGGGCTGGGTGAGCGCCCCCACGGCGTCGATGGGCGGGTTGATGCAGTAGATGGCCCGGTGGCAGTTCAGGAAATCAACGGGGAACGGGTACGTCTGCACGTTGGGGACGGTGACGATGTCCGCTTCCTGCCACAGGATCTCGGCCCGCCGGGCGATGTCGGAGCATCCCTGGTTGACCCAGGAATTGAGCTGGGCGTCGGTCCACGCCATGGCCGTGCTCTCGTAGAGCAGGGCTCGCACCTCGGTGCGGGCTTGTAGGAGAGTCACGGTCACGACGCCATCCTAGACTTTGACGTCCACGATGAAGATGAAGCCATATGTGCCCCCAGCGGCCGTGGTCACCGTGAGGCCCCCGCCCGGAGCCGTTACCGACAGGTCCGTGCCCGTGGACCCGAACACGGTGGGGGCGGGGGTGCTGGGCCCGGTGTAGAAGTTGGTGGGGTTGATGGCGTGCAGCAGGTGCCCGTTTCCCCATCCGGCCCACATCACGTTGGTGTTGGCAGCGTCAGTCACGATGATCTGCAAACCCTGCACGCCTGTCTGAGGGTTCTGACTCACCTGTAATGCCGGGTTGAAGTCGAAACCTTGCAGGACGAAGACAGGGGCGAACGCCCCGAAGGTCATTAACGGCAGGGTCAAGGTCCCGTCCCACGACAGGTGGTTGCTGGTGTCGACGTAGCCACCGGACGGAACGTTCAGGTTGGCGAAGATCTCCTGCCCCCCAGCGATGGATGGCTGCCAGGCGATGCCGATGGACATAGGGGGAACGGTGGGCGGGGCGGACTCCGTCGTCACTATTCCGGTGCCCTGTCGTCCCTGCACCGGGATCGACGCCTCGGGGTTGGTGATCCGGTTCACGACCTGAGTGTTCAGGAACCGTTGCAGAGCGTCGTTGTTGGCCTGCTCCGCAGCGGTCGGCGCCCGGTTGGGGAAGATGAACTGGTTGCCGGTCTGGTTGACTGTCATGTCACGTTCAAGGGGTTGCCGTCCTCGTAGCCAATGGACAGGCCGTAGAGGATGGGGGCTGGGCCGCTCGATACTCCCACCGACTGCACGATCACCGTCAGATCCTGATAGGCCGAGGCGTAGGCGCCGACGATGAACCGCTGCGACACGGGCTGGGTCTCGCCGGTCAGGGTCATGGTCACCGGCACCGAGGCGGTAACAGCCCCGGCGATGCCCTGGAGGGTCACGGTGACGGTCCCATTTCCCTGAGCCCGGACGACGACCTCCATGGGCTTCACCGTCATGTTGGTCGACACCTGGAGCGGGTAACTCGTCCACTGCCAGGTGGTGGCCGGGGCCGTCTTGGAATACTTGTAGGCGATGGGTTGGGTGTGTGCCGTCACCAGCGCCGGGAAGGCATAGAGCAGTTCGGTGTTGTTGGACGCCCCGATCCCGTACCAGGTGTAGGAGACGGCCTGGTTGTCGAGCTTCCACCAGCCCCCGTTGAGGGTGTCGTAGACCCAGTTGTTGGAGACCAGTAGCAACTCGTCCCAGGCAATGGCCTGGAGATAAGGACCGAAGGACGGGACCCGGGGATTGGGAAAGTAGAAGTCGTCGTTCAGTTGCTGCGAGATCTTCTGGGCTTGGCTGGTGCCGTTCCACAACCAGCA
>Ga0070765_100000185_pt1 | contig 38727 bp, 45 predicted proteins | sample HubBroMetageWFT5_FD_71516 | JGI IMG/M metagenome (GOLD analysis project Ga0070765, IMG submission 71516) | Warmed and freeze-thawed soil microbial communities from the Hubbard Brook experimental Forest, New Hampshire - Hubbard Brook CCASE Soil... | ecosystem: Environmental > Terrestrial > Soil...
GTAAGAGACTTTTTTGATGTGCCTACAGGGTGCTCTTTGAACACGAGGACACCGCGACGTGTCGGTTTTGGAAAGTCACCTCTCTCAAACGCTGCTGTGAGGAATCGGTGAATGTAATTGAGTGTTTCGTCCGTGATGAATTCTGGTAGTGGAATGAAGCGTGGTGGTTCATTTTCATGGACGATCAGTGCCGCTTTCTCGCCTCGAATCAGGTGGACGACAATGTCGGCCATGGTTGCATTCTACGCTGACTCAGTTAGCTAGGTGATGATGTGTACCAGCCGCTCAAACCTGTGCGAAAATGTCCGGCATGGCCTGTTAACCGATGGATTGCCAACCTCGAACTTTCCGGGAATAATGCGGAGTCCGCTGTTATGCGGACTCCGCACCATGGAATGCTGGGTTGGCGTCATGGGATGGCTCCTTTACTCCGCATAATTGTGGGAGCCTTCAGCAAAGCGATGAGCTTGTCCGTAGCCTTGAAGCGACCGGTGCGCAGCCTTGGGGCAATCGCAGCTTCTAGAGTTTCCAGCTTCACGGTCGGGTCAGCGCGGGTGTAGATCTCCGTCGTTTGCACGCTGGAATGGCCAAGCCAAAGGGAGACCTTCCGCAGGTCTTTGGTGGCTTGAAGGATAGTCATCGCGCAGGTGTGGCGCCTATACCGAATTCGGCATAGCCGCCACACCCACGCGACCGATCTGTTGCGGGCCGGCTGGGACCCAGCATATGTCCAGCGGCGTCTCGGGCACGCGCAGATCCAGACCACCGTGAACACGTATGCGCATCTGTCGAGTGGCGATCTGGGGAAAATGTTTGCACGCTATCAAAAGGAGCGTGCAAGGTGACGAGGATTACTTGGAGTCGTGAACGACAGCAATTTTTGCTTGCGCAGCTCTCAGGGTTCTGGAAGGAAGACATCTGGGACATGCGTACGAGCCCACTGCAAACTCGGCTTTCTGCAAAAACGAAGCAGCGCCGTCTACGCTTCGGCTGCAAATCTGCGACCATCAACAGCGAACTCAAGTATGCGTGCTGGAAGAAGTTCTCTATTGGCGCTTGGAGAAACACCCAGGAACTGGGCAGAGTTCACCGCATGGTGGAGTGGCTGAACAGTCTTGATCCACTGCCGGCGTCTTTGATGATCCTACCCTTCGCCGAATGGCGAGAGCGGTACACGACGTATCTGAAACAGCGCGGCATGTACCGTCAGGGCACCACATTCCGCATGGATCGGGAGCAACGGCCGTACGTGACTTCGCGCGACAGCCACTATATCAGCACTCTTGGGCAGGTCCATTCCATCCTGGAAAACGCATACGATGGCCGGCCCGAGCACGAGAAGGATGTGTGGAACCTGCAGAGCATGGCCGTCCCGATCAGCCTCTCGCTCTCCAACGTCACCCTGAGTTTCCATCGCATCCGACAACCGTGGTTACGAACGACGGTCAAGGCTTACATACGGTACTGTCTGCCGATCTACGCGGAAGGAACGTGCCGCACGCGATTGCAGTCGCTGACGTGTTTCTCGGAGTTCCTCATGCAAGAACGACCCAGAGGCACTGCCAAGGCCGTCACACGCAAGCTGCTGATCGAATATCTGAGCTACCTACCCACGCGGGTCTGCATCTCGGTTCGTAAGAGTCACTTGCTCAATCTTCGCAACTTCCTCGAAACAGCCGCACGTGAGCGCTGGCTGCCAATCGCTGCCGAGCGAATGATCTTTGATGAAGAAATACCGCGCCCACCCAAGCCGCAGCCTCGCTACATCCCGGCTGCAGTCTTGGACCAACTGAACTCGCATCTGGGCAATCTGAAGGCTCCGTGGATGCAGATGGTCCTCATTCTTCAAGAGTGTGGAATGCGCATCAGTGAACTCCTGCAACTGCCGTTGGACTGCCTGACGCAGGATGCTCGGGGCACATTCTATCTGCGATTCATGCAGGGTAAGATGAAAAGAGAACATACGATCCCGGTTTCACAGGAGATCGCCCGCGTCGTACAGGAACAGCAGCAAGTAGTGCGAGCCACCGGACGATCGACCACTTTGTTGTTTCCGAATTCGAAGGGCGGCGTGAGCAAGCAACAAAGCTTCGCGCAAAGAATCAACCGCCTGGCTTATGACCATCAGATCCGCGACCCCAACGGCAAACTCTTCCGCTTCCAGTCACATCAGTTTCGCCATACCGTCGGAACGCGAATGATCAACCTCGGCGTTCCCCACCACTTCATTCAGCGCTATCTGGGCCATCTCGGGCCGGAGATGACGAACCGCTACGCGCACATTCATGACGCCACCATGCGGGAGAAACTCTCCGAGTACCTGCAAGGGACGTTGGTGGATGTGACAGGCAAGGTGGTGCCGGAAGAAGGGCCGCTCGACACAGGCGATCTGCGCTGGTTCACGCGCAACGTGCTGGCTCAAGCCCTGCCAAATGGCTACTGCGCTATTCCGGTTGTTGCCGGGCCATGTCCTCATCCGAATGCGTGTCTAAATTGCGCTCACTTCCGCACGGACGCCAGCTTCCTTGATGTGCATAGGGCGGAGTTGCGCGATACGGAACGAGTGATTACCAAAGCCAGCGCGAATGGATGGACACGTCAGATCGAAATGAATGAGCGGAAACGAAACAACCTGGTCAATATCGTCACATCTCTGGAGAGAACACATGCCTAGAAATACTGAGGGTCTCAAGCGGAACGCGCGACTACGCAGTAAGAGTGCAATGCATCGGGCCTTGGCAGCTCTCCAGCGAATGGATGCTTCGGGTGGGGAAATCAACTTCCGAACAGTGGCCGCGGAAGCAGGGGTCTCGACGGCATGGTTGTACAGCCAGGACGAGTTACGCGGTCTCATCATACGTTCGCGTAGGACCACGCCTGACGTTGCTCATCCAGCTTCAGCGTCACGGGACCGAGAGCGCGCGTCTAGGCAGAATATTGTGGCTACACTGCGGCTCCGGATCAAGAATCTTGAGGAGAAGAATCGCGAGCTGACTGGACTTCTGGAGCTTGTTTATGGGGAACTTGCCTTGGCACGTGAGCAGAACGCCTCCGTAGGGAGCGCCCCTTGAGTGATCCGTAGAACTGCTCATCCGCCAACCAACCCGCAATCTCGTTGGTTGAGGAGTCCGGAAGAGTGCAAAGAGTTGCCAGCTTCCCGGTTGCCCGTCACCCGGGAGCAATCGCCAAGGTGACCTCTACGAGATTGTTCTCAGGACTTGGTATGGCAAGTGGTGCCTTCAAGTGCGGTTCAATGAACTGCTGCTTCTTTATCCGGGACACCGGTGCCGACGAGGGACATCAGAGCATCCGGCAGCACCACTGCCGCCGTGAAAACCTCATCGGCCCCTGCTACCTCCCTGTAACTGACTGAGTATCCCTTCGCGAGCAGGATGTCGCGCATGTGGCGATTAGCTGCGAGCGATGATGGACGGGCGAACAGCTCATCACCGTAGTCAAACAGCCCTGCGGTAATTGCGAAACGCAAAGGCAATCTCGGGCTTGCGGCGTACTGCCGGATGATCCACTCATATTCAAGATCCTCTTTGTCCACTGTCTGGTCTTCTCTCGGATCCCACGAGAAATTACCCGTTATCGAGAGGACATTCCCGAAAACCTCCGGATGCCGCAGGCCGACAAACGCCGCGGCTAACCCGCCGAAGCTCTGTCCCGCGACGATTGTCTCGGTAGGATTAGAGGTGATGCGGTAGTGTGCGCGTGTCCAGGGAATCAGTTCGCGAACGAGAAACTCGTTGAAGGACTCGTTACAGGCCAGTTCAACATTGCGGACCTTCTGGTCCACCATCACGACAACGAGCGGATGAATCTTGCCCGCCGCCAGAAGGTTCTCGATGATTGTCGCCGTTGGAATCATCTGCGAGTACACCCAGCCGTCAAAGAGCACCAACAACCTATAGGGCTTACCCTCCGAGGCGTAGCCAGGCGGTGTGTAGACCCAGAAGCGGCGCTCGTTGCTAAGAATTTTGCTGCTCAGGTGTTGCACCTCGGTGCGCCCGCTTGGGACATCCGGCCGCGCCTCTCGCCATGGCGCGGGAGCCGCCCCGGGGAGCTCCACGAGAGACCTAGCCCAATCCCGTTGTTCCTGGTGCGACACCCAGTGGTGTGGGTTCATCGGATCGGCGCGCAAGGTCTCCCAGTCCTTGTCCTTGCGTTGGCCGCGGGGAACCAGCGAGTCATTAGGCGAGAGATAGTAGGTGAATCGGCTGTCCTTGCGGAGCTTGTAGCTTTTGAACCAGACGTTGGTGCCCGCCAAATTCGCCAACAGGTTTTTCTCCGGTGCCTCGGCGGCGCCGGGAAGGTCAGAGAAAAGGCCAACGTTTGTCGTTTCCCTCCCGCCGCGCCAGAGGAAGGTCACCAGCACATAATTGTCATTGTTAGGAATGGGTTCCACGAGTGGCGTTCCCTGTTCCGCCACTTGATCCCAGAACGCTTGCAGGGCACTGGCGTTGCCGCTATCGAGTTTCTTTTTCAACTCCGCAAGGCGTGGGCTAATGACATGCCGATAATCGGAATTTTGCGGGGATGCACTCAGGCCCGGCCAGATGCAAACCATTAGCGCACCTGCCAAAGTGAAAATCGCGCTGAAAAACCGGACACGCTTGTGACCGATCATCTGTTGCCTCTTCTTAAGGTTTCAGGTGCTCCTGGAAGTAACGACCGACGGTTTTCCAGTAAGTCTTGCTATCCAAAGGTCGTGGTGCATTTCGGGCAAAACGAAAAGGTCATACGGCTTCCCCGCGCGAATGAGTGCCTGCACTCGCCTATTTCGCACCTGCAACTCCTTGCTGCAAGCGGGGTATAGGTACTGCTCCGAGCAGCCTGTCTATCACTCTCTGCCCCGATAGCTGGTGCTTACAATATACGGTTTAACGGGGTGCTGCTTCTTTATCCGGGGTACGCGTGCCGGCGAGGGACATCAGAGCATCCGGCAGCGCGTCTTCGAAAGCATAACTCTCGTGGCCGCCTGGCACCTCTGTGTAGTTGACCGGGTATCCCTTCGCGAGCAGGACGTCTCGCATGTGCCGGTTGGACTGAAGCAATGTGGGCATGTCCGGAAAGTTTTCACGGTGAAGGCGTTCAAATAGGCCCACCGTGAGGGTGAACCGGAGCGGTAATTTGGCGCTCGCCGCGAACTGGCGGATAATCCATTCAAATTCAAGGTCTTCTTCATCGGTCGTCAGGTCTTCCCTGGGGTCGAACTGAAAATAGCCTGACTGGGAGAGCACATTTCCGAAAATCTCAGGATGTCGCAGCCCAGCAAACGCCGCCGCAAGCCCGCCGGCGCTGGAGCCTCCGACAATCGTCTCGGCAGGATTCGAGGAGACGTGGTAGTGTTCGTGCACCCACGGCATCAGTTCACGAACCAAAAACTCGTTGAAGGCCTCATTGCAGGTCAGTTCAATATTGCGATTTATCTGGTCTACCATCAAAACAACTAGGGGATGAATGCGGCCAGCCGCCAGGAGGTTTTCGATGATGGTCGCAGTTGGAATCGTCCTGGCGTACGCCCGGCCGTCAAAGAGCACCAAAAGGTCGTAAGGCTTGCCGTCCGCAGTGTAGCCAGGAGGCGTGTAGACCCAGAAGCGGCGCTCGTTGCCGAGAATCTTGCTGCTCAGGTGTTGCACCTCGGTGCGTCCGCTTGGGACATCCGGCCGCGCCCCGAGCCATGCGGGGACAGGAGCCGCGCCGGGAAGCTCCACGACAGAACTGACCTTATCGCCTTGCTCATAGTGCGTCACGCAGTGGTGCGGATTTAGCGGATCCGGCTGCAACGTGTCCCAGTCCTTGTCCTTGCGCTGATCATAGGGAAGCAGCGAGTCGTTAGGCGTGAAGTAATACGTGAAGCGGCCGCCTTTGTGGACCGCGTAGGTCTTGAACCAGACGTTAGTGCCCGGCAAATTTACCAACAGGTTTTTCTCCGGTGCTTCGCCGGCGCCGCCGAAAAGATAGGAGAAAAGACCGACGTTTTTGGTTTCCGTCTCGCCGCGCCAGAGAAACGTCACAAGGACATGATTATTATCGCCGGGGATGGGTTCCACCAGTGGGGTGCCTTGCTGCTTGACTTCGCGCCAGAAACTGTCGAGCGCCGCAGCGTCCCCTGACTTCAACTGTTTCTCCAGGGTGACGAGGCGCGGACTGCGAATCGGCGGGTGGTCGCTGCCGTGCTGTGCAGGGGCAGGCGTCAGAGCGCAACAACCCAGGAGGAAATCAAATGAGATTGCGATGAAGAGGTTTGACATGGCGGGAACCTCCACGGCTCTGGATGCGCCTGATACTAACAGCTCCAGCTGACCGACCCAGCGACCCTTGATCCGCACGATGGGTGTAAACATCCCCTGGAACCGGGTTCTTGGAGGCGAAAAACAAGGTTCTGGTCGGTTGGTCGGCTACACAGAAGTTGGGATTCCACCTGTGCTACGACGCTGAGGCAGACTAGGAACGCGGCACGTCGTTTACATGTAAACGACGTGCCGCGCTGCGTATCAACAAAGAAAAATCTTGCCAACTACAGATAACTCAACGCACTGGGCCTCGATTGCCTCCGCATCGGTCAGTTTGACTACGCGGACGGGAAGTTTTTCGAGTTCCGCCAGTTTTGCCGCTCTCAGGCGGCGTGCTCCGGCGACAACTTCATACTTGCTTTCCTCCAGTTCGCGTACCAGAAGAGGGGCCAGAATCCCTTGCGTCTTGAAACTGGCGGCCAGTTCTTCGAGGCTCTTTGCATCAAATCGCTTGCGCGGATTGGTCGGTGACTCCGCAAGCGCGGTGATGGGAACGCTGCGATATTCGTGGTTGTTGACTGCATTTTGCGTACTCGGCATGATCTTTTCTCCTCTCGTGTGTCTTTGGTTAGGTGTTCGTGGACTCAGCGCACACGTCGGGCTTAAAAACCAAACGGTGCAGGTGTTAGCGTGTTATGCGGCTGCCGCGAGTGCGGCGGCGACCGCAGCCGCATAACCCCCAAGACCAGAGATTCCGGCGCATACGCGAAACGTGTGCACCGGTTATGGTATTACGACATACTCCTCTTGCGGCTCACGCCGGAGGGTGTGGATATGGTTCTCTTCAGCTGAGTTTGCTGGTCACTCTACGGGAGTAGCGTCGACTGGCGAACGCGCCGAAGTAAATGCACTCTGCCCAAGCCGGGTGTGCAGGCGCTTTGTCGCACCCAAATAGACAATCGTCCAATCCTTGGACAAGAAGATAATCCACCGTGCGCTTTTTTCTTGACATCCTCAATTGATCAGCAGTAACGTGTGCAACACATTTAGCACCTAGAGTGACTCCGTCTCTCCTCTTAAGAACAGTGGCTATGTCTTAGCGAATTCAAGTATGTGCCGTCAGCGTGGGGAAAAGTGTACTTGTCCGTGAGAGCGTCGCTATGTCGACGCGGGGCTGTGGTCATCAAGACTTTGATGATGCGAGGTGAAATCTCATGCCTAAGAAACGTAGTTGCTTCGTAGAAATCTTCCTAAGCACCTCAACGAGAACGGAGAAATCGATTAGCATCGCAAGGACGCTCTCCGCCGGACGGATGCTATTGTTGATGCTAGCCATTGGCGGGTGGCTGTGTGCACCTCCAACTCCCGTAGAGGCCCAAGCGGCGGGAAACAAGACCGTTTACAAGTCGTCAACAACCACAGCCGCCTCAACGGCTTGGATCGACGCCAGCGCCTTCTGGACCTCAGGCAACAAACCCGACCTTTGCAAGATCATTAACGGCATTTTGACCAGCGCAACGGGATACCCTACATATCCGGCAACGGGCGCCGTAATTGATGCGCGCGGGCTATACAACTCGTCCGGGCCCAGCGCAATTAGCTGCACGGGCACCCCATTCGACAACTTGTCGAACTCGCCGCCGCCAACTACCATCTTGCTGCCGGCTACCAACATTCCGATTACGCAAACCTGGGTCCTGCCCGACAACATGAAGATCGTCGGCGAAGTTTCGGGCACCTTCATTGTTCCGCAAACTGGAACTTGGTCCCCATCGGATGTGATTGACATGGGCTCCTCAGCCTTTTGTTCGACACCGTGCTCGGGCATAGCCGTCGAGCACTTATATATCATTGCCACGAACAATCCGAACCTGAACGGCATTGTCAACAACTATGCAGGGTCATCGAGTTATGTAAACGACATCTCCTTTAAGGATGTCGGGTGCGCTGCGCTGGTGATCGGCGCTCAATCCTCTGACGCTGCCAACTCCGGCCCGTACACAAACATCAGCTCTTCGACTTCTGTCAATGTTCTTCCGTCGTGTTCGGGCGGCGGCCCGGAGGTGTCCTACCCCTTGTGTATCGACATCGAAACACAGACTCAGGGCATTCGTGGTGCCACCTGCAATGGGACCACTTCCCCCCAACACGACATTGTCTCCGACCCTCCACATGCTGCCATTTACGTTAACGCCAGCAACAACACAGTCGAGGATATCCACGTCGAGACTTTTTGGGACGCAGTTCAGATTGGCGATGTTGCCTCGACAATGACAACAGTTAGCAATGTGCTGTTGTCGAATGTGGTTGGTGGGAATAACGGCAGCGGTCCGGTACAGAACATCGTCCACATCTGTGGCAAGGCCGGCACGTGCATGTCCTATGGAACCGTGCAGGATGTCTCGGTGCTTCAAGCCACCTATGTAACTCCTCCCGGGCCCACCGCGGCAGCAACTGTTGAGGACGACGTAACCGGCACATCAATACCGGTGGCTTCTACATCCTTGACTGGGATGTATGTGTTGGGCGAGAACATCGACGGGGGACATTCGCGCTTCAGCACCAGCCCGAGCGCAATTACCAGCGGCAGCACCTCAATTCCAACGGCGCCTACCTGGAGCGTTGGAAACGTCAGTTTGACCACGAACGCACCCTGCCGTACACCAGGAGATCTGTATTCGAATACCGGAACATCCGGAATGTCAGTCTATGTCTGTATGCCCGACGGGTGGCAGCCAATCCCGTGATCTTGCGAGACATAGCGACGCCAACGCCGAGAAACCGCAGGCTAGGAGGGTTTCAATGAAAACCACGAGGACTTCAGTCAGATGGGGCACGCGCACATTCGTCGCCGGATTCGCTTGTATTGGTTGGTTTCTGCTCCTGCCAACCCCCGCGTCGGCACAATGCAACACGGGAATGATGGCCCAAGGCTTCAACACAGTGTATGGCCAATGTCCCCCGGGGAGTTTGACCATTAATCCGCAAGCCAGTTTCGCCATGGTCGACGCCACAAAGTTCGGCACTAGCACAGACATCTGTGCCGCGATAGCCACTATTTTCACCACCTATAACTCCTCCACGTCCAAAGGCATCGTCATTGATGCCCGTGGCTTCAGCTCCGCAAACTTGACCTGCAACAATGGCGGAATCAGCCCCTGGTCGGGAAGTGTTGTAAGCCCCCCGTCGGTGGTCTTGCTTCCCGCCGGAAGCATTACCCTTTATGAGACACTAACGTTGCCAAGTTTTACGAGACTCGTCGGCGCGGGTTCCGGTTTGACGACCTTAACCGCCGTCGGCAGCGGCTTCTCGGGCACCGGGGACATGATCGACATGGGAAGCAAAAGTGCTTGCGAGGTCCCCCCCCAACAGCAACCTTACTACTTTAGAATTGCGATCGAGCATTTGGCGCTTAACGCCAATAACGTACCAAACCTCAGCGGCATTGCGAACTACTGTTCGCAGGAGCTAAGTTACGTCGATGACGTCGCGCTGACTCAATTCGCCGCCGGCGGCACCGGTCTGTGGTTGAACGACCATAGCGACAACTCCGGGCCGTACACCAACATTTCCTACTCCGGCAACGGAGTATGCGCCAAAGTCTTCAACAACAGCGGCGTGGCAGGGAACCACTTGAACCAGACCCGTGGGATCCACGGCCTGACCTGCACCATGACCGGCACCACTCCCGCAATCTACCTGGATGCGCCGAACAACAGCCTCGAAGATATTTTTATTAGCCACACCGGGAGCTCAACCCCAGATGGAATCCTTATCGGCTCCCAGGCGCCTGCTCAAAACAACGCTCTGTTCAACATTAACGGTAGCGGCCTGCACGACGTCGTCCACATCAGTAGCCAAACGAGTATGAGTGCCACCTGCCCAGCTTCCTCGAACGTGTGCGACCTGAGCATTCTTGCAGTCACGAGCTCGGGTAGTACTAATAGCATCGAGGACGACCTAACAGGAACGCCTCCCACGATTCTCACCAACCCTTTTGTCGGCATGTATAACGTTGGCGAACCGATGACCGGGGCAGGATATTCCCGATTCACCGGGCGAGCCGTGACGTGGTTGGTTGGGCGCCAACCACCGATGACGGGTGCTTGCGCCCCAGGCCGTCTTTACAGCTGCACCAACGGTGCCAGCTGCAATATTGCCAGCGAGCTGTACACCTTGTGGCGCTGCAACAGCAGCGGAGCATGGAGCCCCATCAAGTAGGCGAACAGCGCAATAGGTCACATATCAGGAACCGCCGTAGCGATCAACAGACTGAGGTACAAGGAGAGGACGGATGAAACGCGCAACCGCATTAGGCTTCCGCAGCACGGCTTTCGCAATCGCAGGCATCATCGTAGGCTTGTCCGCAATCTCTCCCCTGCCTGCCGAGGCCCAAGTCCCGGGCAACAATGCCGTCTACTCTTCTAACGCCATAGTGCCCTCGTCAGCCTTCATCGACGCCAGCGTGTTTATCGGCAACGGACCCAACCAAAGAGGGAACATCTGCGACGCGATTTATGGCATCCTTTCGGGTACCCTGTCATACCAATACCCCGCCACTGGCGCGGTGATTGACGCGCGCGGGATCAGCGGCTCGCCGGCGCTCACGTGTCCTGCCGGGACGATGCTATGGAACGGTACGGCCGTCCCTCCGGCCTTCGTACTGCTGCCTGCAGGAACCATCATCATTAACTCGACGTGGGTTCTGCCCTCCAATACGCACCTGATCGGGGAAGGCGATGGCATTCCTTCCAGCTCAACGCCCGCCACCACCATCCAAGCGGGCAGCAGTTTCCCCGACAGCATGATCGAGTTTGGCTCTTCTTCAACTTGCCCCTCGGTTGGCAGTATCGCGGTCTGCACCGGAATCTCGGTCGAGAATCTGACCTTGGACGGACTGGGGCATTCGATGAACGGCATCACCAACGGCTTTTCTCAAAACACCAGCTACGTGAACCATGTCACCCTCTACCGGATTCATGGCGTAGGCCTGCTGCTCGAGGGCACCACTAGCGGCGGCGCGAACAACTCTGGCCCCTATTCCAATATCACCTGCGATGTGGGCTTCACTCCCCCCTCCACCGCTGCCTGCGCGCAGATTTTTAATCCGAACGGTGGGACGCACGGGATTCACGGCCTGACCTGCACTTTGGAGGGGACAGGCACTTCTCCATCACCGGCGATTCTCCTGGACTCGTCCAATAACTCCATTGAGAACGTGAGCATTAAAGGCTTCACCGATGGAATCCGCATAGGCAAGAACGGCAACGCGCAAAGCAACGTCCTCGTCAACATCAATGGCAATACTGTCTCAGGTGAAAACGTTGTGCACATATTCAGCACCTTGGGCAAAACAATCACCGATCTCAGCATTATGGGAGTGAGCAATGTCGGCGGAGGCACAACGATTCAGGACGACCTGACCGTAACCTCTCTTCAAGATCCCTCTGTGGCTCTCTATGCCCTGGGCGAAAAATCCAATGGCGGGTACTCCCGCTTCACTACCAGCCCCAACGCTGCCACTTGGGGGAGCGGGACCTCCGCACCCGGATCATGCAGTTCGTCCGCCAGCGGCAGCCTCTACTCCAACAGCGCCGGCGGAGCTAACGGCGTGTTTTTCGTCTGCCCTGCAGGCGGCGGGCTTTGGAAGCCAATACTCTAGTCGGGCGTAGTTGCGAATCGCGGTGGCGCACTCAAGCTGTTTTTCGGGCTTGAGTGGGGCGGTTACGGTAGTGGCCTCTGATTGTCAAGTAAATTCTCGGTGAAACCTTTAAAGATACAGATGGCCTCTGGCTGGGTAGTTCCGCGCATCCGGGACAACGCCAATGAGCGCCGCCAATCCCGTGGATGCGGTCGGCGTCGGCCCGCGCTGCATAGGGGTAAGCACGTCGCCTTCGGCCTTGTCCTCCTCAAGTAACCCGGGTGGCTTCATTTTCAATTCTTCATGCTCTTGTTTTGCAGATCATGGATGGCCATTGTCAGCTTTCGGAGAGAGCTTGTAGGCCGTATTCCGATATTCCGAATTTCATCAGAGCAGAGCTGCCGGTGTTTTATCGCTCTGGGCCTGGGCTATTGAGGAACTTGGTCGCCTTTTGGATTATTCGCTCGATATAGTCCTCCTGGCGAGTTCTCCGCCCCAAGTACGAAAGATTCTGATAGCCAACCTGGGCGCGTACCTCAGCTTCCGGAACACCATGATCGAGTGCGTAAACTGCGTAGGCGAGATCGCTTCGCGAGTATGCACCGCCGTACCTCGGATTACTTCTGAAGTCATCAATTTTCTTTAGCCCAAATGTCACCTTTTTTGGTTTGCTGTGTAGGCGCTGGTGTAGGTCTTGAGCGGCCTCGATGTGTTTCGTGAGGGCCGCTTGAACCTGCACGACAAAATCGCGCGCCTGTTGATAAGTCGCGCCCGTTGCATCAGTGAGCCGGACATACGGAAAGTATCCCTCAGGTTGGCGGTGCTTCTCCTTGCGGTTGGTGAAACCGGCAAGGCGTCCGAAGTGACGCCAGTCTGCCGATCCTTGATCTCCGTGAAATCGTTTTGCAAGAGTCTTGGCGACGGCGGTGGAGAGGGCCTTGTCGAGCGTACTGCCGTGCTGCAGCCAGGCCTGGAAATTGCGCGGTGAAGTCTCTACGACCAGTGCTGGTGTGAATCCCTTGCGCTTCATTGTGTTAATGGAGTCCGCTGTCAGGTCGTCCACCAGGGACAAGCTGTGAATACCGGCGGGGCGAATGTAGATGTTTCGACCTCTCAGGTTTTCATACGCGATCCTGCCAACAAGTCTTTGATGGCACTATTCAGTCTCAGATTGAAGCCAAAGAAACCCGGTTCCATTTTGAAATACCTGCCCAGCCAGTTCCATCCTTTCTGGAGCCTGTTACCGTCTGATGGCTCTCATCAACGTGGAAGGACCTAGGTTCTTCACTTACTTTGACCGCAGGCATTTACTGGAGAAGCTCGGGGAGTTCTGAAGGACGGGGTTCGTTCAAAAATCATTTGTGGCGTGTCTCTATTCTCCGGGCCGTCCGCGCAAGGATCTAATTCGGGACAGGTACGCTGTGTACCCCCTCGGGGTCAAGCGATAGCTGTCTGAGCCGCTTCTTACCATCAACCCTTCCGCGACCTGTTGGCTTAGGAATTCCCGAAGGGGGCCTTTCTCTTCTTCGGAAGAAGGGTGGATGATGGCAAAGTGGTTTTTGTTACTCTCAAACAGATCCGCAAGAGGAAGCAAAACAGGATCTAGAAGATCTGCTGCGGGCTCCACTTCAAACGGAGAATCTTCTCCACGAAAACGCGCTGAGGCACGACGGGCGATCAATTCCTCCGCTGTTGGATAACGCACGTTCAGGTTCGTGATCTTGTCAGAAGGGATATACAGGTTGTTGCTCGGGATGTCCCTCCAGTACGAATCCATATCGCGTTTAGCGTTCCCTTGCTGAATGTCGCGGAGCAACTTTTTTCGGTCGAAACGACGTGGGGACTTGAGAAAGATCCCGGACAACTCTCCTTCCTTATCCAGAAAATGATCGATGACATGCCCTTGGTAGAGAATATCCAGTGTGGATAGCACGTCCACCCAAACTTCGCGTTGTGGTTCCGGCGGGTAGCTGAACGGAGTGAGCAGCAAGTACCACTCACTAACCGAAGGCAAGAGAACCTTGTCCGCTATCCACAGATAGAGCTGTCTTTGCCACCCTGTGAGCGTTGCCCGCCACAATCCGTAGTTGGCGGTCAGTCGAGCATAGATGTATGCCTCAAGCAACACCAACAAGTAATACCAGATCAGAAAACGAACCTGTCTGCGAATAACCTGATTTGCCGCACTCCAAAAACCCGATTGCTGTTCGGCCTCTAACAAAAGCTTGTCGTTGATTGCGGGTGCGACAAAGGTTCGGTACGCCAACCTTCTTTCTGTCGAAGATTTTCCTTGTACTCCGAAAGGCTGAACGCATACTGTCCACGACAACGCGAGGGCTAGAGAAAACGGCAGAATCGCAGCGAGGATCGCAAAAGTGAACTCCTCAAGTCGAGTCCGCTGAAACTTTATGATGCGGGGAAGGAACAGCGAGTAGAAGGACCGGAAGAGACCACTGGGTATAAGCAGATACGCCACTACAAAGTAAGTGGCCAGGAGGCCGATCATTTTTGGCCCTCGATTGCGTCAGATCCGCTTACTCGCCCGCCGCAGCCACTTTCCGACGAACTATGAAATCCCGGCCCGCATCACGGAAATACGCTATTCCGTTTTCCTGCAAGTCAGCCTGGATCTTCTGATCGGACTTAATCTTCTCAGTTAGGAGTCGAGCCTCATCACTTGCGCCATTGCTCTGTTTTGTGAGGGCTTCTGACAGATTCTCCAAGTTCGAGACCATAAGGTTTTCCTTTACATATAGATACATGAAACGACCAAAAAGTTCAAAGAAATTCGGAGGGCAGGATCAGATTGCTCAGTGTTCGAGTTTTTGGTCTTCTTTGCCATAAAATCTTGCTCTAGAATGCGTTATAAGCGGCTTTCTGGAGTTCCTTGACCCTGGACATCATCCCGATTTTGGCCCTCAGTCCAGCTTTCCGAGGGATGCTTGCTAGCGGCCTGAACCCTCTCTGCCACGATCAAGAGGCCGCGCTGAACAAGATCCTCGAATTCCTCCGGCCGGACGCGCAAGGCGAGGTAGCGGAGAACGCCACACGTGGCCATACCTGTGCAGGTTCGTAGGTGTTCGGCTTCGGTGTTGGAGGACGGTCACAATTCATCGTGGGAAGCTCCGGAGCCGCAACCTTCACAGAGGGGAGTTCAGGGGCTAGGTTTAGGACGCTGGGGGTACCGATTCCACAAGCGCAGATTTGTTTAGCGCAGATTTGTTTTGACAACGTTTGATCTTCTTGGCTATCTTAAGCATGTGACTAGCTTGGTCCATCGCCATCATCACCATCACGCGCACGGCGCGTCGGCGGAGGTGTCTGGCTGAGCTAACATAGACACTTAAGAGATTCGAGCCCGCTGACGCGATCAACGCTCAGCGGGCTTTTTGTTTTTGCACGAAAGACCGGATCTATGAACCACGAAATTGATTTCGACAAGATGCACGGGTTGACACCAGCCATTGTGCAAGATGCAGCATCGGGCGAGGTGCTGATGCTCGGCTTTATGAATCGTGCAGCCTGCGAGCGCACGCTGGGTAGCGGCTTCGTTACATTCTTCAGCCGCACTCGCAACCAGCTGTGGACCAAAGGTGAGACTTCGGGCAACCGGCTCAAGGTAATTGCCGCCACCACCGATTGCGACCGCGACACACTATTGCTGCAGGTCGAAGTCGAAGGGGCAGGGCTCGTCTGTCACGAGGGCACACGGTCCTGCTTCACGAAGCCGCTATTCCGAACTGGCACCGGTGAGGAAAGTATCGAGACACTGGCGGTGGGGCCATGAAGATTAGACTGGGCGTTCCGAAAGGTAGTTTGCAGGAGGCCACGCTGCAACTGTTCTCGCGTGCCGGTCTACCTATCTTCACAAACGGCCGCTCGTATTTCGCCACAACCGGGGATCCTGAGGTCGAATGCATGCTCATTCGCGCTCAGGAGATGGCTCGCTACGTTGAGCACGGTGTACTCGATGCCGGGCTCACTGGCCTTGACTGGGTGGTCGAGAGTGGGCTCGAGGTTATCACCGTTTCCGACCTCATTTACGCGAAGCAGAGCCGGGGGAAGGTGCGCTGGGTGCTGGCTGTTCCCGAGGATTCACTGCAGCAACGTGCGGAAGATCTGGCTAACTGCATCATCGCAACTGAACTCGTCAGTGTCACTCGCAAGTATTTCGAGAGCAAGAGTGTTTCCGTGCAGGTCGAGTTCTCCTGGGGCGCCACCGAAGTGAAACCACCTATGCTGGCCGACGCCATCGTGGAGGTAACCGAAACTGGCAGTTCCCTCAAGGCCAACCGCTTGCGAATCATCGATACTGTGCTTGAATCCAACACACAGATTATCGCGAACAAGAATGCCTGGTGTGATCTTCCGAAGCGTCGCAAGATCGAAAACCTGGCGTCATGTTGCGCGGGGCGATGGATGCCCAGAACCGGGTCGGGTTGATGCTGAACGTCCGAAAGAAAGACTTGGCAGCTGTATTGGCAGTCTTGCCCGCACTCAAGAGGCCGACGATTTCCACTCTCAGTGACGACGACTGGGTCGCGGTGAACACCGTGATCGAAGAAACGACGGCCTGGCAGGTTATTCCTCGTCTGAAGGAAGCCAATGGGCAAGGAATCGTCGAGTACCCCTTGAACAAGGTGGTCCTGTGATGCGCATTCTGTCTGGAGCGGCGGCGAGGGCGAGAGTGCGGAAGATAGCTGCCCGCGGATCGCGATATTGGAAAGTTGAACCAGCAGTACAGCGCATCATTGCCAATGTCCGTGCGCAGGGCGATCGTGCTCTCCGCCAATACGGGCAGCGATGGGATGGATTGCTCGCTGGAACGTCTCTGCAAGTCTCCGAGCAGGAGATACAAGGTGGGTGGGAATCGGTTACACCTGAGTTAAAAGCTTCTTTGCGCACAGCAGCAGCGAATATCCGCCGCTTTTGCGAGTGCCAGAAGCCGGTCGAGTGGACGCGCACGCGCCGCGGCATCGCCATCGGGCAAATCGTGCGGCCCTTGGATTCGGTTGGCTGCTACGTTCCTGGCGGACGCCATCCCCTGATCTCTACACTACTGATGACCGTGATCCCCGCCCAGGTGGCGGGTGTGCCGAATATCCGCGTTGTCTCCCCTCAGACGCAGGCAGAACTGCTCGCTGCGGCTGGAATGCTCGGCGTGCGTGAGGTCTATCGGATTGGTGGCGCACAGGCGATCGCCGCGCTCGCTTATGGCACGGAGAGCATCGCGCGCGTAGATAAGATCGTCGGCCCCGGCAATTTTTACGTAACCGCAGCCAAGAAACTTGTCTCGTTTGACTGTGCCATCGATTTCCTGGCTGGTCCAACCGAAGGCGTCATCGTAAGCGATGCCGGGAACCCAGACTTTATTGCTGCCGACTTGGTTGCACAGGCGGAGCACGATTCGGAGGCGCTGGTCGTTTTTATTACAACGCGGGACGAGTTGGCTCGACACGTAGCACGTACCGCTGACAAGTTCGGCCGTCGAAATGTGGTGGCACGCCAATCGTTGCGCCAGAACGGAATTGTTCTCGTCTCCGACAATCGTCGCCAAAGCTTCGAGTGGGCGAATGAACTGGCTCCGGAACACATCACGGTTGAGCCGGCAGACGTTCCTCTGGTCCGCAACGCAGGCTCGATCTTCGTCGGTGACTATTCACCACAAGGTGCTGGTGACTACGCCTCGGGTCCCAATCATGTCCTGCCAACCGGCGGTGCCGCGCGCTTCCGTGGTGGGCTCAGCGTTCTGGATTTCGTGAAGGTCATGAGCGTTCAGCGACTCTCGCGGCCCGGTCTAAAAGGGATCGCGAGGGTGGTCGAGTCTCTGGCGAATGCGGAAGGATTGCAGGCCCACGCTAACTCGATCCGAATGAGGTTCGCTCATGCTTGAAGCGCGCCAATCTGTACGCAATTTGCCTAGGTTTCACCCGCCACTCGATGGACGGGATGGTCTGCGTCTGAACTTCAACGAAAACACGGTCGGCTGCTCACCCCGCGTCCTGGCACGATTGCGCGAGATCACCGCCGAGCAAATCGCGTGCTATCCAGAGCGCAAGCCCGTCGAGGCAGTTGTGGCCGATTATTTTGGTATCCAGCCGAACGAATTGCTGTTGACGAATGGAGTAGACGAAGCGATTCACCTTCTTTGTGAGACCTTTCTGAATTCCGGGGACGAAGCTCTTGTCGTCGTGCCCACGTTCGCCATGTACGAGATTTCGGCTGCGACCACGGGCGCCCGGGTCATCACCGTAGCAGCAGAAACGGATTTCAGGTTCCCAACTGCCGAGTTGCTTTCAAGAATCACTCCGCGCACTCGGCTGATTGCCATTGCCAATCCTAACAATCCGACGGGAAGCGTGGCGGAACTGGCAAGTTTGCTCGAAATCGCGCGCCGTGCGCCGCAGGCAGCTTTGATGGTAGACGAAGCCTACTTCGAGTTCTACGGGAAGACGTTGCTGGGGCAATGGCGCAGCATTCCGAACCTGTTCGTGGCCAGAACGTTTTCCAAAGCCTATGGAATGGCCGGACTTCGTATTGGCCTACTTTCTGGAAATACGGAGCACATCTCGTTTGTGAGCAGGGCTGCTTCCCCTTACAACGTGAATGGCGTGGCCCTCGCCTGCTTACCGACCGCGCTGGCGGACGATGACTACGTCCGTCAATATGTCGACCAAGTCCGTCAGGGACGAGAACTGCTTCAGCAAGAGCTCGCCCGGTGGGGAATTCAGCACTGGCGCAGTCAGGCCAATTTCGTATTGGCCAACTTCGGTCCATTAAGAACGGCGTTCGTTCAGTCTATGCGAACGCGCGGCATTCTGGTGCGGGACCGTTCCCGCGACCACGGTTGTGACGGGTGCGTGCGTATCACGCTTGGAAACACTGAACAGACGAACCGATTGCTCGAATCGCTCCGGGAGGCAGTGGCGGAGATCGAAGCGAGAGAGGTATCCACGAAATGAGACGAGCCACGATCCGACGCACCACCAAGGAGACCGATATTCATGCTGTGTTGGTCGTTGACGGTCGTGGTCGTTACACGGTTTCTACCGGAATTCGCTTCTTCGATCACATGCTAGAACTCTTCGCCCACCACGGTGGCTTTGATCTTCAACTGAAAGCCAAGGGCGACCTGGATGTTGATCAGCACCACACCGTGGAGGATGTCGGTATTGTGCTGGGCCAACTTTTCGACAAGGCGCTGGGCGCGAAGCGGGGCATCCTGCGCGCGGGCTATTTCCTGATGCCGATGGACGAAACCCTGGGTCTGGCCGCGGTAGATTTCTGTGGGCGCACATCGAACACAGTGGATACCAAGGTTCGCTCCGGCTTCGTTGGCGATCTGCAGGCGGAGTTGGTGGACGATTTCTTTGACGCCTTTGCCCGCGGCGCTCGCGCCAGCGTCCATGCCCGCGTGCTGTATGGCCGCTCCAGCCATCACAAGATCGAATCGTTGTTCAAGGCCTTCGCGCGCGCTCTGCGGGCCGCTTGCTGGCGCGATCACCGCATGGCAGGCTTGCTCCCCAGCACGAAAGGACTGCTTTAATGATCGCGATCGTTGACTACCGCGCGGGAAATCTAGCCTCCGTGAAGAAAGCTCTGGATCATCTGCGGGCAAACGCAGTCGTCACTTGCGACCCCGAAATTGTGGCGCGGGCGGACAAGATCATTCTGCCCGGCGTCGGCCACTTTTCCGCCACCCACATTCTTGAAGAAACCGGACTGCGGGCTGCTATTCTGCACAGAATTGAACAAGGAGTACCTTTCTTGGGCGTCTGCGTCGGGATGCAGTGGATGTTTGAATCCAGCGCGGAAGCGCCGGGAACCCACGGCCTGGGATTATTCTCGGGCGCTTGCAGCCGCTTTCCGGAGAATGTTAAGTCGCCACATGTCGGTTGGAATTCGCTGGCTTCGCACCACGGCTCACGGCTATTTCGAGAAGTCCCTTCTGGTGCTTTCGTGTACTTCACGCACTCCTTCCGGGCTCCGCTGGTGAGGGCAACCGTGGCGCGATGTGAGTATGGTGGAGAGTTCTCCGCTGCAGTCGAGCAGGACAATTTGTTCGGCGTGCAATTTCATCCTGAAAAATCGGGAGCAACCGGCCTGAAGCTTCTGCAAAACTTCTGTGATCTCCTATGCTGACGAAGCGAATCATCGCGTGCCTCGATGTGACGGCCGGACGCGTTGTAAAAGGCGTGCAATTTCAGGAATTACGCGACGCCGGCGACCCAGCGGAGCTGGCCGCGGCTCACAGCGAAGCTGGAGCCGATGAAGTCGTGCTGCTCGACATTTCAGCCACCCTGGAGAAACGGGCCACTTTAATCGACACCGTTCGTCGCACCGCGCGACAGTTATTCATTCCTTTCGCTGTCGGCGGCGGTATCCGTTCACTGGACGACGCGATGGCTGCCGTTCGATGCCGGTGCCGATAAGGTCAGCATCAATTCCGCAGCACTCGCTGATGCTGTTCTAATCACGGGGATCGCCGAGCGCTATGGCTCTCAGGCCGTGATCGTCGCCATCGACGCCAGGCGGATCAACGGAGAGGCGCGATTCGAGGCTTATGCCAGCGGCGGTAGAAAGCCCACCGGACGCGACGCGGTTGCCTGGGCGCGGGAGGCGGAGCAATGCGGTGCGGGCGAGATTCTGCTCACCTCCATGGACCGTGATGGTACCGGTGCGGGTTTCGATTGCGACTTAACCCGCGCGATCGCCGAAGCGTTACACATCCCCGTAATCGCCTCAGGGGGTGGCGGAGACACGCAGAGTTTTGTTAACGTTTTTCAGCGTGGACGGGCCGATGCCGCTCTTGCCGCTTCCATCTTCCATTTTGGCCTGCACAGTCTCGCCATTCTAAAGCAAGAACTGCAGGGGGCAGGCATTCCGGTGCGATGGCCATGTTGATTCCTTCGATCGATCTCATGGGTGGCAAGATCGTTCAGCTTGTCCAGGGCGAGCGCAAAGCACTCGAATTAACGGACTTTGAAGAGTGGATCACGCGCTTCTCCTCGTTCCCCCTGGTTCAACTGATCGATTTGGATGCCGCAATCGGCACCGGAGACAATCGCGATCTGGTGCGCGAATTTGCCCAGCGTCTTCCCTGTCAGGTCGGTGGAGGAATTCGCTCGATCCAAACTGCGGAGCAAATGCTGTCGATCGGCGCCCGGCGCGTGATCCTGGGGTCCGTTCTCGTCCGTGATGGTCAGCCCGACACTTCGTTTGCGGAAGAAATAGCACGCGCGGTCGGGCCCGAAACACTAGTGTTTGCCATCGATTCCAAGCAGGGGCGAGTCGCCATTCGAGGATGGCGGGAACGTACCACCATTCTGCCTGTCGATATGATTGCGGCCTTGGAACAGTGGTGTGACACATTTCTGTACACGCACATCGACACCGAAGGGTTGATGCAGGGTATTCCGATCGAGACGATTACCCAATTGAAAAGGGCGACGCAGAAGCAATTGATTGTGGCCGGGGGCATCGCTAGTTACGAACTAGTCGATCAACTGGATGCTATGCGAATTGACGCGGTAGTTGGAATGGCGATCTATACGGGGCGGTTTACGCTGCGTTCCACTTTGCGATGTCGAGATCGTAGCAGCTTGCTGGAGAGTGGGAACTAAACCCACCATGCCCGCGTGTTCCTGGCTGGAGGCAGCGATATCGCAAAGGATGGCGGAGAGAGTGGGATTAATGCCCAATATCCGTTACTGCCTTCGTCAGAGACCCTCAGCTTTGAAGTAGCTGTCGCGAGGGTTCTCCAACGTACTCGTCTTAACAATAAGGATGGTCCGCTTACGCTGCCGTTGCGGTACTAGCCGACTGCTGTTTCATCTGCTCGATTTGTTCGAGCATTTTCTTCTTCATCTCCTTCGTAGAAGGTTCCGCCTTGTGGGTGCCGATCATCCAGGTATAGCCGTCCGGATCGACCAATGTCCCACAGCGATCACCCCAAAACATGTCCATCACCGGGCCTTGAGCGATCGCTCCTAGACCGTTCGCTTTGGCCACGACTTTGTCGACATTCTCGACATAGACGTACAAAGCTGCCGGCGAGCCGCCAAGCGTCTTCGCAGTGCGCTTGCCTAAAGCAGGGTTTTCTGGTCCAAGCATTAGCGTCGCGCCACGCAGGGTCAACTCGGCGTGAATGGCCTTGCCATCAGGACCATTCATGATGCCGCGTTTGGAGAAGCCAAAAGCCTTTTGATAAAAGCTCACGGCCGCAGCTATGTCGGAAACCGTGAGCATGGCCGTGACGGCTCCGTATTGTTTCTTGTTAAGAGGGTCGATTTTCTTGGGCATGCGGTGTCCTTTCACAAACGGGAAACATTTTAGCAGCAGTGGTGCCTGCGCGTCTGTTGGACCCGGTTCAGCTCCTCGGGCCGGCTAAGATGAAGGTGCTCTTCGTGGATCAGCACACATCGATCCTGTTTGCGGTCTGGCCGATACTCTTCTGACGGTCGGTAGCGGCTGATGTCCTACTTCGACCAGAGAGCGCGGGGGCAGAAGACGACGCCTATCCTATTGGTTTCTCCGATAGATGATGGTTTTGGGGCCGCCATCGATGATCTTGAAATCTGCCGGGACAGTGAACAAGGAAGGGTCAGGCTCCGCACGTATGACGTTCGTTAGCCGGAATGTCTGCTCGCCCATTCGCGGATCGTTCCGCTTGCTAGAGACGATCGTCTTAAGGTCCGTCGAAGTCCATACCTCAGTAACAATGCTGATGGGTCGATCATTGCCGATTTGACCGGCAGGAATGGTGCGTGTTGTACGCACTCCACTCACCACTACACCTTCCATCGTCTGAGAGCCCAGGGGTTCTGTGTTTGCTTCGGACTGCTCATCCATCGCCAAGTGTTTCGTCAGGCCAATTATCGGAAGGGGCGGCGGCGGGATTGGGGGGCCACCGCTCGGCGTTTGTATGAAAAACGTGCCGGCGCCGACGACTGCGGCGGTGCCACCGGTTCCGGCGGGAGGCATCGGGTTATTCCAAGCAGTCTTGTCTGTCAGATTTAAGGTATAAGAATGGCCCGCCACCGGATCCTGAATGAAGACGAGGTGCGGAGCGCTAGTGGCGGATAGATTGCCAATCGCCGGCAACGCAGCATCCTGGCGCGTGCGGCCCTGTGAGTCCCGCGCAATCGTCCCGCTGTTGGTTTGAACGATGCGATTGCCATCCGCAAGTGTCTGGATGGATTCGTTGTTCATGGTGGCGGAATATGGCGCGCCTTTCACCGGCGGCGTGGGTCCCTTGTCAAGTGAGCCCCAGGCAATCGCTCCTGCGGGGCCAGCGCTTTGGTAGGTTACGTTTCCCCCCTCTTGAGCGAACACACAGAACGAGGCTGCCAGAACAAGGATCAATGTATATTTCATGTTGGGTAGGTCTCCTTTTCAATCTAAACCAAATCACTGCTGTAGACGGAGTCCTTGAACCGATCCATCGACCGCCATACTAAGCTCCGCAAGGAATGTGATCCCCTCAGGGATAGCACCGGGGGGAAACATTGCTTCGACCGGAATGGCGATCTGGATAGTGGGTTCAGCCATTCCCCAATTCGCGTTTGGAGTCTTCATGGTGGCAATCGCATGCCGTCGATGGCCCTTCTTGACGGCCCTCGGCGCGGTTTCGAGGATGATAGCTGGGGAGGCGTCTGCCACTTGCGGACGGACTGGAATCTGTTTCACGGATGCTGGCTGGAACACCACGAGCAGCACGGCAGCAGCCGCTGCGCTCGACAAGAGCGGCACCCAATGGGGCAGCCTGCGACGTGTCTTTTTTTTCATCGCCGCGTCGCAGTACGCGACGAATGCGCGGCTCGCCTGTTCATAGGCATCGACGTTCTTGAGGCAATCCGGACAGCCTCGAACATGCTGCTCCAAATCCGCGGCTTCGTCGTCCGAAAGCTCACGATCCATCCAGGCAACCAATTTTCCTGAAAAGTCACACATTGCATTTCTCCGCTAGTTTCTTGATCGCGCGATCTACCGTGTCGCCTACGGTAGACGTCGGAATCTCGAGGACTTCACCGATTTCCCGATAGCGCAATCCCGCCGCGCGCAACAGGAGGCACTCACGTTCGGACTCTGTCAATAAGCGGATCGCTTTCCCTACTCGACGGAGCTTCTCCTTCTCCAGTACGACTTGTTCCGGCGTGGCACCCTCTGAAATCGATTCGAGATCGGGATCGAGCGGTGTGCCGAAACGACGATAATAGCTAAGCTGACGATTTCTGGCGCCATTGTGGGCGACGCGAAACAGCCAGCTACGAATGTTCTGCTGCGACCCACGCGAAGTCAAGTGCATATGCAGGCCAAGAAAAGCGTCCTGCACGACATCCTGCGCTTCGTCAGCCGAGAGCCCGAGACCTACCAGATATCGGAGCAGAGGTTTGCGCAGTTCGCGGTACAGAGTGGTAGCCTCGCAAGAGTCAGCCGCAAAGCCCGATAGTGGCAGCGGTAATGGTAAGGAATCGCCACTCATAGGATCCTCGGCATCGCGCCTCTATGGATAGAACAAATGAGACCAGCGGTTTTCCGGCTCGAACGCACAAAGACTGAGGCTCACGCCTTCGTGACCCTTATTTGACCACTGATTAAGGCAATAGGGCGAGAGGGCATCGTTGGTTTATGAGTCTCGTGGGAAACTGCAAATTCAACTACTTTGCGGCGCAGATGACAACCCACGAAGACGCATGAATACTGCAGACTGACACAATTGTGACCCTTGTTTGACCCGTAGTGGGAAGCCGGTCCGTGATCAGGGTTTTGTGCTAGTGTCCAGTTTCGGGTCTGACTTTTGCTCCTTCTCGCGAAGGTCCTTCCACCGTAGGTCAACCCCAACCGGCACGAAGTGACTATCGCCCCGACCAAGCCAAGAGTTTTTCGAGCAGCCCTCTTTGCATTCTCGCACTGCACCCCACCGAAGGTTCCCATCTTCGACGTAGTAGCGTTGCGTTCCGCGCATCGTGGCAGGAGTCAACCGCAGGGTCAATGCAAGAAGTCTGAGGCCCATTAACCCCGCTACCAAAGCGTTGTTGGAAATGACGCTCGGGGCACGAGTTTCCACTTGATTGGCATTGTTTTCGGCGTTTCCAAGGTCGAGGTATCGACCCCAACTTGGGCTTTCGCGCGCAACAGTGGCCTCTTCCTGTGTGTACACGCCTTGACACTCTAGACAGGCGTGCCCAGGTCCGGCGGAAACGACCTGTGACTTCCCGGCTTGCAGTTGCAATGTTTTTGAATCGGCTACCAACGTCGTGCCCCCATCAACGACCGGAATCAAGTGAGCATAAGCAGCATGATCCAGGACTTGGCGCGCAAAAGCATCATCCGCTGCGGCGAGAATCAGGTCGCAATCCAGTAAGGGCTTAAGACCGTCTCCCTCAGCAACCGATTCACGGTACTTGGTCACTCCGAAATCCGGCGCCGTGGCCGCTTCCGTCGCGACTCGCGAATAAACATCGACCTTCGGGGTTCGGGACTTTGATTCCTGTCGCGTGGCTCCCTGCGAGCGATTGAAATTTCCGTCTTCCAGTTTGTCGTAATCTACTATCACCAGTGATCCAACTCCAAGCCGGGCAACGTGCTCCGCCAAAATACCGCCAACCCCACCAAGACCCGCAATGCCTATGGTCAGCCCCGCCAAGATCCGCTGACCAGACTCGCCCCACAAGAGTGCGCTGCTTTCAGTCATTGAAAGATCAACGGCATTACTGCTTAATGGCTTGTCGGGATTTCCAGGTAGGACTCGAAGTCCAGGACCTACCACACGTACGCGTTCGGCATATTTTAAGGAAGCTCCTGCCGGGCCGAAAGCAGGCAAAAGCGCTTCTTCTTGCGACTTGGGGTGTTGGAATGTATATTCTCGGACACTAATACCGCCACCCAGTGTGATGATCGCAGCCGCCACTGGCCTTTCATCGCCTAGGATTCGAGAAACAAAGCAGAGTTCTTGTCGATCTGTGCTGAGGTCCGGCGGACTTGGACGCGGCGGACGTGTGCCTGTGGCTGGCCGCGGATGTGAATGCACGTTAATCAGTCCGGCTCCTAGTGTTGATTGGGCAAGACTCAACGAGCGGCTGTAATATTGATGGCTCATGACCAAACCTCGCCGATCTGACCATGAGACTTCGCCAGGTCTGGGTTCAATGATATTGCCCAGGATCAGAGTGCGCCTGTCTAGCCCTGTGGCGGAAAAAGCCAAAGCCAAGAAACCGCGTTCAGGATCGTCGACTCCACTCGTTCGTTTATCGAATAAGAGCTTCAATATTTGTCTGTACTGATCTTCGGTGAGTGCAAATTCGAATCTCATCCGTTCCTTATCCTGCGCTCATACCATTGCGCTACCGCGACGATGTCCTTGGGCGAATTCAGCGCCGGTGCCCCCTCCCACGTCCAACTGTAGTAGTGAGCTCCGCCGTTAGAACTCACTGGTTTGCACGTCTCGTGGCCTGGATTATATGCATCGGCGACCTTGTCGCCATCGCTTCGCAGCAGGGCATCACGGGTGACGAGGCCGTGTGGGTTCGCATAAGGAAACGCCAAGGGAAGGCGTATCCATCCGCCACGGGATTCGGAGTCCGTGTTTTTTGCTAAGTTATTGATCCAGACGTACCCGAAATTAGCGTCAATGGCGTCGACGCGTGCGTCGGCATCTCGATTCTGGCGAAGAAGCGCTAGCGCCTCCTTAAATGGAGGTGGCAGCTGCGATTCCAGGTCGTTCACGAGCGTCCTCCACCGCCAGGAGTAATCCGAAAAAACTTGCGATCTTTCTCCTCGAGGTCAACGGAGTCAGCAGGCTTAAATTCAGCAACCGGGTCTCCCCCTTTGCGGTTCAGAGCTTCCAATATGAAATTCGATGGATCAGAGACGCCGGCTTTCTGCATGATCTCCGACGCCTTCACGACGTCCTCCCGCCATTTCTCCTCGATTTCGCCGACAAAAATTATGTGAATTTCGTCGTGGTGCTCCGTATTGCTCAGTTGATTTGCGGTACTCATGAGTTAGGTTTCCTTTCTTCAAAAACTTCCTCGTGGCTTTGCCACTTAGCCTTTCATTTACGACTGCGGTTCAGCAGGGCCGATTTAGCCATTTCAACCCGGCATATTTTTCGGTGCGTGAGAGCATTCTCTTCTTCTAAACGCGAGAAAACGCACATAAAACAACAAGTCATTAATTTCAATTGGTTACTGTACTTAGCGTGTTGGCCCATCATGGAGCCGGTATGACCGCGCTTAAAGCGATCAAATTTAGCCATCTCTCGACTAAAATTCTTTGGTGACTGGTGAAAAATCACATATTCACCCGCAGTCTAGTTAGAGGAATGAGTTGGCGGACCAACAAGCACCTGATTTCCGCGAACTTACGGCTCGCCTGATGGCGTATGGAGTAACCGTTTTTGCTGAGCTCGGCATCTTCGGTGAGGACTTCGTCATTGGCGGCGCAGGCGTGTCCCTGGAGGATTTTGTCGGCAAGGTGTTGCTGGAATACTCGACCGGTGTAATCAAGTACCATTCGTCCCGCGGTTCGTTGATCTCACTACTTGGAAAAGCATTAAAGAACGATGTTCTGGACGCCCTCGACAGGTTGTCCCACGAACGTGAGGAACATCGATCCGTCACGCCGATACCGAGCGATGAGCCGAAGAGAGAGTCCGAGCGTTCCCTGGATGAATTTCCTACGCCTGGGCGGCCGCTGGAAATATGGATGGATGAGGAGCAGTACCGGGAAAGGTTGAGGAAGGTCTTGTCCGACGAACCCGAGCTCCTGGAGCTAGCTGAAGTGGTTCTTGAGTTAGGCCTGGAAAAGCCGCAGGAGATGGCCGAGTTCCTAAATATCAGCATTCAAGAATTGCACAACCGCAGGCGAAAACTTCGTCGCCGGCTGCTTGAATACGAACTGGTTTTGAGCAAAAAATCATGAATAAGAAGCTGAACAAACGAGAGATTCGCAATCGAATATGTAAGATCTCAGATGCGTTGCTTGGCCAGCCGGAAGAGATCGGTCCTGAAGAAGCGGAAGAACTCCTTCGGGTGGTCGAGTTCAACATCGATGCAGTTTCGGCGAATGTTTATCGACGACTTTATAAAGAGGCTCAGCAGTATTGGATCGCTGGCAAAACCCTTCCGCCATTGTTAAAGCGAGCGCTAGACAATTTGCGACCCTTAACTGAACCTGCACGTAATGAGCAGGAATTGGGCAAACAGGCGAAAGCACGTGTGGAGAGGATCGTTGAAGAAGCGAAGGTATTTCCACTAATGTCACAGACCCAGGCACCACAATTTCAGGTTTTTGCCTACAGAAAGAAAACGGAGTTGACGAAAAAGGATCGCTCTTTACTGGACGAAATCGCGGAGGAGATGAAGAACGACGTTCACCATCGAGGCGAAGAAAAGTAACGGTATGAAACTATCGATCGGACCAGCGTATGCAACGGCGCTCATGGCAGAATTCAAAATACCTGGGCTTCCCGATCTGCTTGATATCGTACGCCGGCTAAACCTCACACTTAAGGTAGTTGATTCAGAGGGGTTCGATGGTGCCCTAGTGCGCGCCGAGGGGCTTGCCTACGGTACGATTGCCATTCGAGGATCCATTCGTGAGACAGGACGAAAGAATTTCACTATCGCTCACGAAATTGGACACTATGTTCTCCCAGGTCACGATGTTTCAGCATCCGTATGCTCACCCTCTGACGTGGGTAACTGGTCAGACACGTCCAAAGAACAAGAACGTCAAGCGGATGAGTTCGCGGCTGAGTTGCTTTTACCAGCTGCATACGCCCAACCGATTTTTAAGACCACTCCTCCCTCTCTAAAAGTCATTCAAGATGTCGCCGAGCGCAGTGGCGCGTCTCTTTCAGCCACGGCTTGGCGCTACTGTGACTTGATCACGGAAAGATGCGCCGTTGTCTGGAGTCACAAAAAGAAGATTTCCTGGTACAAAGGGTCTGGCGAGTTCGGGTTCTTTTTGAAACGTGGTAAGGAAGTTGAAAAAGGCACACAAGCATTCGAATGTTTCTCAGGAACTCGGAGTCACGAGTCCCCTGAGCCAATTCCCGCGGATTTGTGGCTTGACGAACGAGTCATTGCTAACGATTCGTTACTTTGGGAGCATTCAATCGGTCTTCCCTTCTACGACAGTGTTCTTTCGCTCCTTTGGATCAAAGAACCGATTGACAAATACTCGGACTACAACGAGCCTGAGACCGAAGAGATGGACCCCCATCGATTTGATGCAGCCCGACGAAGAAGACTACATCCTGTGATTGGGTGCACGCTTTCTGGGAACGAGTTGGCTGGTTGTCGTTGACTGGGTTTTCACTTGTTGCCTTTTTCCAAAAGCTGAAATCAGGCGGACTTTCGAAACGAAACAGTGATCGTGTCGCGTTTCGCAAACGGTCGAAACCCGCGGGCCGTTGGCACAGTGAGAGGTTTGGTTCAAGTAGCAGAGCCCGTGGTGCTGCCTATTGGTCAGCTCTTAAAACCCCGCTGGTCCTTCACAATTTCAAATTCGGTGAATCCAGCCCGAGCCTTAACAAATTGCACTTCCGCCGCCAGTGGCTCTGTGGCTTCTTTGATCTCGTACAATGGCAACGTGCAACGCGCGCCGGATATCACTTTCTTGAGAATTAGGGACGATCCGAACTCAGCAAAAAAAAGACCGCCGGCACTCTCGTTAAGTGCGGCCCAAATTCTCAGTTCTTGTTCATATTGCCAATTCGCATACTTCGTGAAGATTAGTGCTTCTGCATCGGGCAGCGTTGGTCTGCTGGGTAACCTGAGTCTGTGTTTCTCGTAGGTCACAGCCCTGCACGCCGCATCCGGAACCTCAAAGGCGAGGCACAGTCCTTTGTGTTTGTTCGCGTAATGGGCCCAGAGCACTGGATCTCTCCAGGTTGCACTGAAGCACAGCAGCCCGCGATTGCTGGCGATTTGCTTACGAGTCGCATAGAGCGCAGCACGACGATTTCGGTCCGTCATTTGATAAGGCAGCAGCTCGAACGGGTCATTGAGGTCCTCCAAGACCGATATCTTGATCCGCTTCTCGCGCAGGCTCTCTATCCCAAACTTCTCATCGAGAAATTTATAGGCTCGCATGGAGCGAAGTCTAGCATGCAGTAACAACGGCTCCTGGCTAAGATCGGAACAATGCCAGGGCAACGAGCTGGTCGCTGGTCCGCGGTTCACGCTGTATCGCCACGGACGGAGGGCAGTTTTATTACGAATCTACTAAATGAACAATTTGAATACGCGATACTCTGGTCCCGAACTTGGGGGCGCGGAGCCGATGTGGTTGCTACTCAATCATTTGAGTGGTGCTTCAACCGTCTCATTCTTGCTGGATCACGTCAGTCGGGGCGTAATGTAAACCCTCCAATTGCAACCCTAGGCTTTCGAAACGAAACTGTGATGGTATCGCGTTTCGCAAACGGCCGAAATCCTCGGCTATTGCCGGAATGGGCGGTTTCCGTCATGATCTCCCAGCCATCGCTCAGCATAGTTGCAATGTGCTTATCCATTGTCTGCATGGTCGGGAACAACCGTTGGCGGTAGTATTTCCCGGTCCAATTCCTTTCGTACGTAAAAGACTTCACTTTCGTATGACAACCGCTGGCGCGTTTCTCCGCACCATTTCCTTTCACGGAAATCGGTGGACCGGCTTCCTTACAGGGGCAGCCCATCCCTACTGTATTGTAGGCGAACAGATAGCGAAGCACAAGGGGACGGGTTAATCGCGGGCGCATGGTGCACAGCAAGACTCGTGTAAGGCCGAAGACCCTGCTGGACTTCTTGATTTGCAGCGATTTGATACTCCAAAACTTCTTTTGACTCTGGTGCGAAGAGCGGGATTTCGAATCCGTCATAAACGTACATTCAAGGACATACAAAGCACGGACTGCATTTAAAGTACATGAAAGTACGTGGTGCGTCGCGTCAAGTGATTGCAAAGTGATTGCAGCGAGGGCGAAGCAACTCGGCCGGGCACGCCGAAAGCATGAGTGAAAGAATTATGAGGCTTGGTCTTTTGGAGTTTCGGCAACCTCCGGGTGAGCCAGCACCGCCATTTCCACCCCCGTGCGCGCAATCAAACGCATGGTCTGCTGCGTTGTCGCCGTGAGGACCTTGTGCACCGCCAGGCCCGCTCAGTTGAGCGAGCTTTGCGGCGACTTTGCTCTTCCGTCTCAAGCGCCGGCGGGAGTCAATGGTTGTCCCGTCTCTCGATTAAGGATGACGAACGTATCCTGTTCGTACCCGTCGACGAAATCATCTGGATTGAAGCGGCCAACAAGTATGTTGTCATTCACACCGCGATGGGAACGCACATATCGAGGCAGACCATCCAGGGCCTCGAAGATCAGCTGAATCCAAGGGAATTCGTTCGGACCCACAGATCAACTCTTGCACGAAAAGCCGCAGTAAGGGGCCTCCATCCCCTCTTTCACGGAGACTACATTGTGAAACTCGTAAACGGTGCCGAAGTCACGCTGAGTCGTAGTTTTCGAGGATCGTTCTTTCGCGAGATGAGCCGGTAACTTGCGGGATTTAGGTCAAGTAGGTCAAATTTGAGTTCTCCCCGCCGAATGCGTCGGAAGGGCGTTCGAAAGACTTTTTTGGGCTCGGCCGCCGCATTTAACGCACCGATAAACACTCCTTCTGCGATAACGCCTACGAAATCTTCAACACCGCGGACGTCACGGCATGAGCAGAGCGGGTTGCATCACTGTCGCCAGACGACAGGCGCGTCGGAGAAATTCCTCTTTTGGACATGGGTCGCAAATGATAGAGTCTGGGAAGGCAGCTCGATGCGGAAACGCCTTGCATTGCTCGTTGTGATGGCGATTGTAGTCAAGTTCGCGTGCGCGCAAGAGTCACCTCCAGCTCAGTTCGGCCTGCGAAATGCAACATTTGTCGTGAAATTGCTTTCGCGATTGAGCACCAAGAATGCTGAAGAACGCTACACATTTACCGCACTTGTTGAAGAGCCTGTTGAGTACCATGGTGCGGTTGTGGAAGGGCGCGTTACAAAGGTAAAGATGCCGCGGAATGAAACTGGCGAGGGTGGTGCTAACCTTCAGTTTCGTTTCGAAAACCTGACCTTCAATCATCGGACAGCAAGGATCGAAGCTGATCTCACAGATGTTAGGAACTCACGGGGGGCTAAGGGGGTAGATGACGAAGGACAAGTCATTGGAAAGACTACGGACAAAAAGCGAATTACAGCCACTGCTGAAGGGGCGGCGCTTGGGGCTTTGATTGGCTGGCTGCGGGGCGGTACAGCCGGCGCTGCGATTGGTGCAGCAGCAGGCGCGGTTGCAGGTCTAGTGATCGGACTAAAGATGACCATTACAGCGTCGGATGTCGATTTTGAGCCTGGTTCTCTGTTCACCTTGAGCGTCTCCGACGAACCACGAGTATTGCCACCGATACACAATACGTACTTACCGTTCTTGACAATACCTTTCCACGCGGCAATGCCGCCCGGCCACTCTATCTCGGGCTCGTTGTCCAGGCCTTCGAATTGTTGTGCCCTGGTTTGCTGTACCAATCCGAATGAGAGTTCCGGTATGATCTGGGTATGGCGCTTAGTAGGACGAAGACGTTCAGATTGGGGCGAACCGAAAAGAGTTTTCGAATTTGCGACAGAGTCGGCAAATTTGCCGACTGGGCCATCCACAAGGTGGAAGCGACACATCACACTAACCTAGAACCGTACCCAACGAGCACACCGCGAGGACAAACTGCGAATCCCTCAAAGAAGGAGGTTCACCGGTTCACCGTAACATAGCATGGGCTCACACCATCTCTCGAGTGCGGCGCCTTTTTTTCGCGTGGTGATTGAGTAAAGTGCAACGACGCCACTTCTCGAGTCCTGACCTAACTTCCTGTCTCTCAGGGTGGAACACTTTCCGACAGCCTTTTTCGATCTGTCACAATCTCGATTCCGGAACAAATTCTTTAATCCTTGCCTACTGATACCGGTGATACCGTTTTACTTCGACTACGGCGTATTGCATGGACTGTGGAGACTTCGCCTGTGTTCGAATATGCTTGCAACCAGCATAAACACAATCATTTTTTCCCAACACGTCCTACAGCGTCGCCTTGTCCAACGTCAGCTCCGCTACCAGTCGCTTCAGCCACCCATTCTCTTCCTGCAATTGATTGATTTGCCGCACCCGGTCCATTTCCAGCCCGTTGTGTTGCTTCTTCCCAGCGATCAGCGTCTGCTCACCGATTCCCATCTGGCTGATCAGTTCCGCCACCGGCACCCCCATCTCAATCTGGTTGAGCACTGCGACAATCAGCTCCGCAGAAAACCGCTCCCTCTTCACGGCAAACTTCTGACCTGCCCCCCAGAAATTAGTCCAGCGGAAATGTGACTTCTCCATTTACGATAGCCCGCTCAGGGCCAGAGAGGAGGAGTCGTGCGCAAGAGTCGCTTCAACGAAGAACAGATCATCGCCATCCTGAAGGAGGCGAAGGCGGGGATAGCACCCGACGAGCTGTGCCGGCGGCACGGGATCACACGCGGGAGCTTGTACCGGTGGAAGGCGAAGTACGGCGGGATGGAAGTGAGCGAGGCGCGGCGACTGCGACAACTGGAGGAGGAAAACCGGCAGCTGAAGCACGCCGTGGCCGAGCTGCTGCTGGACAAACGTGCGTTGCAGGCGGTGGTCACAAAAAAGTGGTAGGCCCGCAGATGCAGAGGCAGGCGGTGGGAGTGATGCGCTCGGAAGCTGTGGTTTCGGAGCGACGCGCCTGCGGGCTAGTGAAGGCACATCGGGCGACCTGCCGGTATCAGCGGCGAAGGGTGGAAGATCCGTGTTTGCGGGAGCGGTTGCGCGAGCTGGCTGCGACCCGGCGACGGTTTGGCTATCGGCGGCTCAAGATCCTGCTGAAGCGCGAGGGTTTCGCAGTGAACCATAAACGGGTGTACCGACTGTACGTGGAGGAGAAGCTGGGACTGCGGCGGAAGCGAGGACGGCGGAGGATGCCGACGACCGCCGCACGCGTGCCCCTGCAACTACCAGTGCGCCCCGACCAGGTCTGGACCATGGACTTCACCCAGGATGCATTCGCCAGTGGGCGCAAGTTCCGAACTCTGAACCTGATGGACGGCTTCACGCGCTACGCGCCACGCATCGAGGTGGACACCTCGTAGCCGGGTCAGCGGGGCGTGCGGGTGCTGGAAGAACTGAAGCGAAGAGGCCGCAAGCCGGAGGCGATCGTGATCGACAACGGGACCGAGTTTACCAGTCAGGTGATGAATCAATGGGCTTACGAGAATCAGGTGCAGCTGCACTTCATCACCCCCGGACGGCCCATGGAGAACGGTTTCATCGAGAGCTTCAACGGCAAGTTCCGCGACGAGTGTCTGAACGAGAACTGGTTCCTCGATCTGGCCGACGCGCGGGAGAAGATCGAGACCTGGCGGTGCGACCACAACCAAGTGCGGCCGCACTCGGCGCTCGGCTATCTCACACCAGAGGAGTTTGCGCAGAGGCGCACGGCTCCGTCCGGCTGCGCTCGCATGGCTCCGCCGGACGGAGCCGCTTCTTCCGGTGGTGAGAAGTGTGATTGCAGGTGTAGTGTTGGAGAAACCAAAACCGGAGAAAGTCTCATTATCCCTGGACTAAAAATGGGGGTCAGGTCACTTCCCCTTCTCAGGTAGTTGATTTTGCCGGAAACTAACCGTTCAATCTGTGTCAGAAATCAGGGGCCGATCACACTGGGTATGTGCGCCGTTCGATCGTCCAGCTCCACTGTCCCCGACTCGAATGTTCAGCCGAAGTATCATTGAACCTAATTCTCTCGCTCTTAAGAGGGTTCCACAATCCCATTTCGCAAGACTAAACTAGATAGGGTTTTATGCAGCTGTCTCACAATCATTTCAATCTCATCGTGGGTGATGATAAGCGCTGGACAAAATATCAAGGTGCCGCCACCGCCGACGGAGGCCAAGACTCCAGCCTCCTTCAGAGCCCAGAAGACTTTGAACACCTGAAGGGGTGTAGCAGGTGTGCCATCTTCTTGCCCCAGAACAACGGCAAGCATGAGCCCGAGTGATCGGATGCTTTTAACCTTTGGCAAAGCTAGGAGTTCCTCCAATCTTGCGCGAAAGTATTGACCATATTCGGCAGCCTGCTCAACCAGTCGATTGCAACGGATCACACGGATGTTCGCCAACGCCGCTGCACAGGCGACTGGATGTCCATTACTTGTTGATCCGTGGCAAAGGCCAGCTCCATGCTTCAGTAGCAACTCTCCGATCTCCGCGGAAAACAAAACTGCGCCAAGGGGCACATACCCGCTATTTATTCCCTTTGAAAGAAGTAGCATGTCGGGACGGAGGTCGTAATGCTCAGCCGCAAACCAACGCCCCGTACGCCCGAAGCCAGTTGCCACCTCGTCCAGTATGAGCAGTATGTTGAATTTTCGGCAGACTTCCTCGACCCGTCGGAAGTACTCGATAGGCGGTATGATGACCCCTGCGGATCCCAAGATTGGCTCAATAATAAAGGCTGCGACACCCCCCTTGATCGCTCTATCTTCCAGTTCCTTTGCACATGAGAGAGCAAAATCCACGTAGGACACACCTTTGGGGCAGCGGTCTATATTCGGAGTAGAAATCGATGAAACTCCAGGGAGCAGAGGTCCAATTTGCTTTGGTTGATCCAAACCGCTCACACTTAGGCTTCCAAAGAACGTTCCATGGTATGACTCATCGAGATAGACGATCTCCTTATCGTTAGTTCTTCCTCTTAATGGATTGTAGAGTCGCGCGATCTTCACGGCTAACTCCACTGACTCAGATCCCGAGCCAGTCAGGTACACCCATTGTAGTGGGCTCGGCGCGAGTGCAATAAGTTCTCTAGCCAGCTGCAGGGCTGGCTCATTCCCACGCCACGCAAATAGTGTGCCGTACGGTAATCGCTGCAGTTGGTCCATGATAGCCTGATTAATTTCTGAATTTCCAAGGCCACAATGCGTGTTCCACAGGCCTCCGCTAGCATCGATGTACTCCTTGCCGCCCGTATCTCTTACCGTACAGCCTTTGCCTTCGACAAGGATGGTGACTCGTCCTTCCATGCCGTTCAAAGGAAGGTATGGGTGCCACAGAGGATAAGTCACATCTGTCCGCCTCTTGCACAAAAGCAGATGCTTTTCTGGATCGCCCTCAACAGATCGCCTGCGCTCCACAATTACGAATCCAACGTCTGCCAGCATGTTCTCCACTTCCTTGTGATCGACGAGCACGATTGGAATGGCTTCCAGATAGTGGCGAGTTAGCCCGTCGGATCGCGGCACTTTCCAAAAACTGTTAACAATGAGCCTTTTGGAATCTTCTGAGAGCTTCCAACCCATCGTTACTGTTACCGCGCGCCCCTCCAAGAACAGATCCCTACTGGCTACCATACCCATCCCAGAATGCATCGGCCTGTAGGTTGGATAATCGAATACAAAGATTCCATTTGGGGCTAGATGACGCACAACGTTCCGCAGAAGTGCAAGACGTTCCTGCATGCCATCCACGAGCGCAAGCGTGAAGAATGGCAATATGACGAGTTGAAAGAGTCGCTCCAAAGCGCAAAGCGTTGCATCCGCCCGCACCAACGTCGCCCGCTTTTGCGTCTCCGCAGGCAATGAGCCCAGTCGACAACGCAGCAGATACAAGATGTCCTCCGATCTATCAACGCCGACAACTTCATGCCCGCGTTCGATTAAAGGCACCAATACTCGACCGCTTCCGCATCCGACTTCCAGGATGGGTCCCGTCAAATGGTCCGCCAAATCCGACAAGTATGGAAGATCATCTTTTGTCTGCGCACTCAGAACATCGTGAAAGGTAGCCAGCACCAGCTCGGATGGGCGGCCGCTCTGTTCAATATCCGGTTCTTCACGGGCAAGGATATCTGCGAAGAGACCCCAGAATAGGTTATCCATTTCTGCTCCTAGACTATCCGTACAGTTTGCTAACCTAGCTCCCCATGCTCCGGATGGTCTAGCATGTATGACACATAGAGGCGGAGCAAATGTGGCGTAATCAACGGGCATTCAATTCCTACGCGTGCGAGTAAGTTCAGCGTGCTTCGACCGTCAAACCTTTCGTCTGTCCATGTTGCATCATTCCGGCGCTCCGCGAAAAATGCCGGGAGTATGATATTGCTTGACTCACAGCGTGATCGCCACGTTTTGTACGACACTTTTTGAACCGGAAGACCCGAACAGATGAGGCATTCCAACAATTCGTGGAGTTGCGTGGGTTGCAAGTTGATCAGATGAAACCTTCGACCGACCACTTCATCCAATGTCGAAAGCGCGATCAGCGCCTTACTGATGTAGTCGACAGGCACCATGTTGATTTTCGCCTCCACGTCGGGAACGCAGGAAAGCTGGATACATGCACGAATGAATTGGGAAAGAAAGTCTCTTGGATTACAAGCCCCAGTTATAGTGTGCCCTGTAATGGAAGACGGACGGTATATGACAACTGGGATTCCTCTATTGCCCGCTTCGCTGATGAGTTTCTCACCGGCCCATTTACTCTGTGCGTAACCACTTGGGAGGTTTTGCCAGTTGCCGAGGGGTTGGTCCTCGTATAATGCGGCACTTTGACTATTCGGATCACCCGGATCGAAAACGGAAAGAGTCGACACAAAATGTACTGTCTTCGGACGACCGCGGCTCGCCATCCGGAGTATCTCCTCTGTTCCATTCACGTTAGTCGGCTTCAACGCATGGTAAGGATAAAGGAGATTCACCATAGCTCCATTGTGGTAGATAACGTCTATTACTTTGCTCATTTCCTCAAACTGTCTTTGCGACAAACCAAGGAGTGGTTTTGACAAGTCCCCCGGAATAGGGATGATGCGGTCATCTGAGATCTGGTCCCAAACACCAAATGCTTTGAGTTTTTGGGTTATCCTCGCCCTTGCCTCCTCTGGATTCAAAGCTCGAGTCAAGCAGGTAACTCTAGACTCCGTACTCTTGAGTAACTCGGCGAGCAAAAACGTCCCGAGGAAACCGGAAGCTCCTGTGAGGAGCACATTCGGTCGCGCAGGGACAGAGTCGTGAGTCTGGACACTAATCGTAATCATAGGATCCAGGACAGCGTCGGCGGCCAAGTTGGGAGTGGCGTCTATCGTGTTAGATAAAAGACCTGTTTGACGGATTCGTTCGATCTCACCAGCCATGCTCGAGACAGTAGGGGCTTCGAAAAATGCCTTTAAAGGTATCTGGACTTGAAATGCAGTGCGTATGCGAGCCAGCGCTCGAATCATTGTCAGCGAGGTTCCGCCCGACTCAAAGAAGTTGTCATCGAGACCCACGCGTTTCACTCCCAACACTTCCACAAACAACTGACACAGAATCTCTTCCTCTGGCGTCCGCGGGGCGCGATATGCCGCCGTCGGAATAAACTCCGGTGCCGGCAACGCTTTTTGATCCACCTTCCCGTTCGGCGTCAACGGTAATGCCGGCAGCACCATCACCACTGCAGGTACCATGTAGTGTGGAAGTATTATTCCCAATTCTTGCCACAACCTCCTCCCATCCAAGCTATCGGCCGCCTCCGGTACTACGTAGGCGACCAACTGCTTTTGCTCACTTTCTCCCTGTGCTATCACCACCGCATCCTGTACTCCTGCCTGGCTCCGCAGTGCCACCTCGATCTCTCCGGGCTCCACGCGGAATCCTCGTATTTTTATCTGGCGATCTGCACGCCCGACAAACTCCAGATTCCCATCCGCTCGCCACTGCACCAGATCGCCTGTCCGGTACATCCGCTCGCCTGCCATGCCGAACGGATTCGCTACAAATCGCTCCGCCGTCAATCCGG
>Ga0070765_100000186_pt1 | contig 38688 bp, 38 predicted proteins | sample HubBroMetageWFT5_FD_71516 | JGI IMG/M metagenome (GOLD analysis project Ga0070765, IMG submission 71516) | Warmed and freeze-thawed soil microbial communities from the Hubbard Brook experimental Forest, New Hampshire - Hubbard Brook CCASE Soil... | ecosystem: Environmental > Terrestrial > Soil...
GCAGGTCAACATGACTCGGACGATCGAGCAAATCCTCGGTCTGCCGCCCATGAACCAGTTCGACCTCGTGGCGTCGCCGATGAGACCGGATTTCGTCAATCAGCCGCCCCAGGAAAACTTCCAGCCATGGACGCACCTGCCGAACCAGGTCCCGCTGAACTCAGGCGTTGACGCGAACGTTGCCCCCCCAACGGGCAGCGCTAAAGTCAAGGCTCTGAGGGCGGCTTGGCTCCAGAAGAAGGCGCAGATCTTCGCCGGCAAACTGACCAAGCCCGACTCCGAAGACCCCGATACTGTCAACCATCTGAACTGGTACATGTCCACCGGGTTTACGCGGCCCTATCCCGGCGAGAGTACGGTTCGCCCTCCGAGCGAATTCAACAAACCCGCACCCGCGACCGCTGACGTGGACGACTAAAACACGTTTCGACTGCAACAGCCCTCTCCCCGCTGACTGGGGCGAGGGCTTTTTTTTCTTTCAAGCCCATACGTGGGTCTACAAGGGACAGCGATTCTTAGGTAGCCGGATTTAGCGGAAATAGGGAGCCAGACTCGCTAGGCTCCTGTTTTCAAGGGGTTAAAAACTGGCGGAGAGAGTGGGATTCGAACCCACGTTACCCTTTCGAGTAAACACGCTTTCCAAGCGTGCGCCTTCAGCCACTCGGCCATCTCTCCCGTGGAACCGTTTGTGCAGGAAGTTCGGAAGCTGGTATTCGCAGCCTGCGTCGTCGCAGGCTCCTTCTTGATTCTATGGTTGCGGGGGTGAATCGGCAAGGCCGTCTAAACCCAAGGCTCCAGGCTAAAAGCCAAGAGCCAAACAGCTTCTACTTCTTCTCCTCATGCAGTTGCTGTGCCAGATAATTCTCAATCCCCATCTCGTCGATGGCGTGCAGTTGCCCTTCCAGCCAGTCGATGTGCTCCTCTTCGTCGGTCAGAATCTCTTCCAGCAAATCGCGCGACCCATTGTCGCCAGCTTTCACGCAAACTTCAATACCCTCATTCAGCCGTTTCACCGCGTCGTACTCAACCTGCAGATCGCTCTTAAGCTGCTCCTTCACGTTCTGCCCAATATTGATCTTGAAATAGTCGCTCATGTTGGGCGTGCCGTCGCGGAACAGAATGTGCTCGATCAACTTCTCCGCATGATGCATCTCCTCAATCGACTCCATGCGGGTATGCTTGGCCAGCTTCTCGTAGCCCCAGTTCTCGCACATCTCCGCATGCAGGAAATATTGATTGATGGCCGTCAGCTCCGCTTTCAGTACCTGGCTGAGCACAGCAATAACTTTCGGATCACCCTTCATGATTAGCCTCGCAAGATAGCATTCAGCAATCAGCCTTCAGCTCTTAGCACCGGTTCGAAAGGGCTGAATGCTGAGTGCTGGCTGCTGGTTTCTGAATGCAGAAACTATAGCACTGCTTGGGAGTGTCTTACGAGACTTCCGGAGTTTCCGTGGTGGGAATATCACTCTCGGCGGCTTGACCGTTGCTGGGCTGAGCAGGCGCCGGTACAGGCGCAGCCACCTTCATCAGTCCCTCCACCGTCCGATTGTTCAGGCAATACAGGGCCAATTCCAGGCGGTCCGCCACGCCCAGCTTGTCATAGACTTTTCGCAGGTAGTTCTTCACCACCTGCTCGGTAGTGCCAACCCGCACTGCGATTTCCTTGTTCTTCATTCCCTGCGTCACGCAGGAAACAATCAACGATTCTTTAGGCGTGAGCTGCACCTTCGTCTTCGGCGATCCCGCTCGCGTGCCCTGTGTGCGATAAGCCTCCAGCACCCACTGAATGCCGCGGCTGTCGAGCCACGCTTCGCCCTTCGAAACCTTGCGCAGGCAATCAACCATCAATTCCGGCTCGACTTCTCGCGAAACGATGCCGCAAGCCCCGCGCCGCAACAACTCCAGCGTCAGTTCTTCATTCGGCTCCGGCGTCACCACCACCAGCCGCAACCCCGGATTCTGTCGCAGCAGGTCCGAAACCGCTTCCGGAGGGTTCGGCGCCAAGGCCGCTTCAAACAGCATCAGATCAGCGGAAAACTTCTTGGCTGCGGAAAAAGTTTGCGACAAGGTTTCCGCCTGCCCCACCACCCGAACGTCATCCTCCACCGCAAAAATCTTGCGCAGCCCGGCGCGGAAGATCGCTTGCGTGTCCGCAACGATCACACGGATGAACTGGCCGCCATCACCCTCGAGCGGCTGCCCACCGTTCTCCAACGCCTGTACTGGACTGCTTGCCATTTATTTCCTTCGTCGATTAGTGGCGGTCGAAACGATACTCATCAATCACCACGCCCACTCCGTGGCGTCCTGACTCTTCGAAATTCCGTACCACCCGGCCTTTGCAATCCAGCCGCACATCCGCTTCCGCGCCCACGATTTCCGCCGGCAGCGAGATGGTGAAGTCCACCGTCGATCCCACCGGCATATCCGAGTCCACTACTTGAAACAAGACTCCGTTGGCTGAAATGTTCTGGGTTTCCGCCTGACGCGGTTCGCCCGATTTCGATTTCACCGAAATCGGCAGCTTGATGGGAAAACGCGGCGCGCTTTGCATCTCTGAAAAGCGTGCGCCTTTCGTCGACGGCGTTTCCGCCGCCGCAGCTTTCGCCGGAGCTTTTTCCTTCCCAGCCACCGCGTCTGCGCTCTCGTTCTCGGGCTCTGGACCTGTGTTGGACATCACGCCGAGACTACACCCCACAATCACCCCTTGAAAGTTACCGAAGTCATTGGACTGTTAGGCTTAAAGCATTGAGGTTCATGCACTTGCGGGTAAATCTGGCCACCGTTCACATGTCACTGATAGGCGGGCGGAAAGGGTCAGCATTCAGCTGTCAGAATTCAGCAAGGGGGATTTTAGGAGCCCCACGCTAGCGCTAGGTGGAGATTTTTGAGTGCTGAATGCTGAGTGCCGATTGCTACTTAACCCACTGATCCACCCAATCATTCACCGTCTTATACCAAAGCTGCGAATTCTGCGGCTTCAACACCCAATGCCCTTCATCCGGAAAGTAAAGCATCTTCGACGGCACTCCCAGCATTTGCAAGGTAGTAAAAAGCTGAAATCCCTCCGACACATCCAACCGGTAATCCAGTTGCCCATGCACCACCAGCGTCGGCGTCTTGAAATTCCTCGCGTACTGATGCGGCGACCACTTCTGGTACATCTCGCGATTGTCGTACGGCGTGCCCTTGAACTCCCAGTTGTTGAACCAGATCTCCTCAGTCGATCCCCAAGCCGACTCCGCATTGAACATGCCATCATGCGACACCAGGCACTTGAAACGATCCGTATGCCCCAGAATCCAGTTGATGGCATAACCACCATAACTAGCCCCCAGCGCGCACTCCCGGTCTTTATCAATGAAAGGATATGTCTGCTCGGCGTAGTCCAGCCCTTTCATCAAATCTTCAAACGGCGCTCCGCCCCAATCGCCATTGATAGCATCAATAAACTTCTGCCCGTAGCCAGTCGACCCATGAAAATTAATCATGATGACCACATATCCATTGGCCGCAAACAACTCCGGATTCCAACGATAGCTCCAGTCATCTCCCCAAGCCCCCTCCGGCCCACCATGAATCAGAAACTTCACTGGATACTTCTTGGAGGGATCAAAGGTAGGTGGCTTAACCAGAAAGCCCTGGACTTTGTCGCCGTGAGCACCGGTAAAGAAAAACGGTTCGAGCGGAGACATTGAAATCTGAGAAAGGATAGTGTTGTTGAGATGGGTGAGTTGTTCACCCATTGGGAGATCGTAGTTTCCTTCGACCTCTGGTCGGGGCACGAGCCTCTGAATCTCGGCTGGCCTCTGAATCGACATGCGAGTGAAGAACAGAGTGTTTCCATCCGGCGAAAAAGTCATGTCATCGTCATAACCCCGAGTGACTCTTTCCCCGAATATGACGTGGCTGACTTGTGCTGGATGGAATCCTGGTGGTAATTTCTTGAATTCCTTAGGGGTCATCGCCCGAGGTTCGACGGTCGTCGAGTCGACCAGATTCTGTCCTTTTTCGCGGGCGGTATCGTCGCTATAGATGTAGTAAATCTTCGAGGAATCCGGCGTCCAGATGAACGTTCCGACCCAGTCCCACAGCGAATTGCCCAGAACATCACGCTTTTCCTCGGTCTTGCGGTTGTACACCATCAGACGGAATTTATCGCTCTCATCTCCCGGCCGCTTCTGCGCCCGGTAAGCAATATACTTCCCATCCGGCGAATAAAGCGGCGTCGAGTCGCTCGCCGGATTGTCAGCAGTAATATTCTTCGCCGCCCCGCCATTCACCGACACAATCCACAAATCATTATTCGTCGAAGCCGCTGGATTCTTATCATGATTCGACGTGTAACAAATCTCCTGCCCATCCGGCGAAAACGCATAATCATCCTGCCCGCCCAGCGAAAACACCGGCGCATCAAAATCGCCGGGCGTCAAATCCTGGTACACGGCTCCCGCGTATGCGCGCTCAGAAGATTTGTATTCTTTCCCCTCGTAAAAATCTGCCGGAATGACAAAAATATGGCTGCGCTTGCCATCTTTGTAGGCATTCCAATGGCGATAGAGCAAATGATCGAAAATCTGCGCCTTAACTTTTGAGTGTTCTGCCTCTTTCACTTTCTTCGCATTGCAAGCATCTTCAACCTCCGGCGCTCCATCACATTCCGGATACACATCCGACGTAAACAGGATATGACTCCCATCCGGCGACCAAAGTTCTCCGCTCGCCCTGGTGGCAATCCATGTCTTCTTGTGGGTCGCAGTGACCGTTCCGCTAGAAGTGTTAAAATCCGCAACCCACACCTGCGACCCTTCTTCCCTAGTCGATATAAATGCAAACCGCTTCCCATCCGGCGACCACCGCGGCCGGTCCGCATCCTGATCGGCAATGATCTCCCGCTCCGCGCCGCCCGCGGCAGGCACAATCCAAATATGTGGAGTCTTGGTGTTAGCCTCGAGTGAAACATCCACCACGCTAAACACCACCCACTTCCCATCCGGCGAAACCTCAGGCTCGCCCACCCGCTTGAGCTTCATCATGTCCTCAAACGTAAAAGGACGCCGGTCCTGAGCGAACACCGGCGCAACATACCCCATCAACAAAAGGAGCGAAAACCACCAACGCATAAAACCTCCGTACCAGCCGCAGTGCGGCGTAAGAATAAAGCCCACGGCGCAAGCCGTGGGTACGAAAACAGCAGTAATCAAGCCCCAGCGGGGCGAAAGAGCCTATCGTGGTCGCCATCCGCGAACTCGCCACACTCATGCCCGAGGCATCTCGCGGCCCATGCTGACCAAATGCCAAGCGCTAATTGCTAAGTGCCGAATGCTTAATCGCCATTCCGCGTCTCCATCCTAACCCTGAACGAGCCTCTTGTTCAGTTGTCACAGACAGCAAGCCGCAAAAGCATCAACATTAATTCCCAATTAAAGGAGTCCGGCACATGAAAGACTTCAGAAGCTTGCAGGTCTGGGACAAAGCACATCAGTTGACCCTGTCTTCCTACTGGGTCACGAACAAATTTCCGAAGAGTGAACTCTATGGAATGACCAGCCAGATTCGCAGATGCGCTGTTTCAATCGCTGCCAACATTGCAGAAGGCTGCGGAAAGCGAGGCAATGGAGAGTTCCAGCGTTTCCTAAACATCGCAGCCGGCTCTGCAAGTGAACTCGAATACCACTTCCTGCTGGCCCGAGATTTAGGCTACCTCAACGAAACCGACTACCCAGCATTGAATGCCGCCGTGGTAGAGGTAAAACGCATGCTCGCATCACTCGCCCGAAAAGTGGAAGAAGACCGTCTAGCAAGTTGAGCGCCGACACCTGCTCTCCTGGGCCTAACCCAGGAAGATGCCCCTCGAAGGCGGCCTCAACGGCTGAATGCTGAATGCTGAGTGCTGAATGCTGAATGCTGCTCTTAGAATTTCGTCACTTCAGTAAAATTAAACTCCCTGACCTTCATCGCCGGCACCACCATATCAAACGATTCTTCCCCGCTAGCCCGCACCAGACTCCCCATCGCCTCCACATTCGACAGCAAGTGAATCAGACTCTCGTTGAAACGAAAATTCAACACTCCGCGCTGAATCTTGCCATTCTCAACTAAAAACGTTCCATCCCGCGTCATCCCCGTAAGAATTTTCTCGTAAGGATCCACTTCCCGTATGTACCAAAGCCGCGTCACCAAGATTCCGCGCTCGGTAGAAGCCACCATCTGATCGATCGACTGCGGCGTCGCCGCCGCCCCAAAAACAATGTTCATAGGCGCCTCCCCAATTTCATTCGGCAAAGAAAACCCATGCCCAGTTGCCGCGATCGGCCCAACCTTATCTTTATATTCCGACCGCTCCATCCGCTCCGCGCTCGCCCGCGCATACACCAACCGCTTCACCACGCCTTTTTCGACCAGCTGCACCTTCTGCCGCCGCACTCCCTCGCCATCAAACTCCGCTCCCGACTGCAACGGATGCGCCACATCATCCCAAATATCCACATTCTCACCGAACACCTTTGTACCAACGCGGTTATTTAAGAACGACCTCTGGTCCAGAATCGCCAGCCCGCCAAAGTCATAAAACATGAAGCCGACCATGTCCAACACCGCCGCTGGCTCCAGAATCACCGTATACTTCCCTGCCGGAATCTCCCGCGGCCCCGCCGACCGCCGCGCCTTCTCCGCCGCAATCTCAGCCAACCCAACAGCATTCAACTGCCCAGCATCCGGCGAGTTCGCCTTCTGCCAACCCGAAGAATCCCCCGCCAGCATCGTGATCGAAATCTCCGACGAAGTCTGCTCATGCCACTCCGCCACTCCCCGCGAATTAAATATCCCTTCCACAGCTACCGAACTCGAAACAATCCCCGCCGTAGTCAGCGAGTTCCGCTTCGCGACACCGACAATCTGCTCAACCGTCGCGGCTCTGTCCTCCGCAGTAATTGCGGCAGTCTCCGCAAAATAACGTGTAGGGCGGGCGCCCTCGCCCGCCGCTTTTGAATTCCCCGCGAACATAGGCAGCAAATCCTCATCCGCATGCTGCACCCGGGCCAGCTTCTCCGAAGCCTCCACCACCCGCCTCAAACTCTCATCATCCAACTTGTTAGTAGTAGCCCGTGCCGTCCGCCGCCCAAATGCCGTCCTAACCGAAACAACAACATTCTCCTCCGCCATATTCTGATGAATAATGTTGTTGGCAAACCGCGTAAGCGCATTCGCGGTCGAGAAAAAAGACACCTCCACTTCATCCGCCGAAGCGAACTCCTTGATCCGCGTAAAAATCTCGCCAGCCTGACCTTTATTCAGCATTCAGCACCTAGCATTCAGTACCGCCCTGCCTGAATGCTGAATGCTGAGTGCTGAATGCTATTCACTCCCCCTATACGCGCTGCCCACCTTAACCCCCCGAAACCGCGCCGGACTCGCCCCATGCCCCGTGCCCATCACCTGCTGCGGCTGTCCCTTCCCACAATGCGGAATCCCCCACAGCACCCACTCCTCGCGCGAGCAAATCGCATCCATAGCATTCCAGAACTCCGTCGTGATGCCCGAATACGAAGGGTTCTTCAACATCCGCACCCGCTTGCCCCGCTTGATCTCCCAGCCAATCTCGCACCCAAACTGAAAGTTGTAGCGCTTGTCATCAATCGACCACGACCGGTTCGTCTCCATGTAAATCCCGTCATCGGTGTCGCCAATCAACTGCTCGCACGACAACGGCCTCTCGCCCGGCAAAATGCTGATGTTGGTCATGCGGATAATCGGCAGCCGGTTCCATCCCTCCGCCCGCAGCGTCCCGCCTGACCGCGCCAGCCCGATCGTCGGAGCCGTCTCCCGCGAACTCAAATATCCCGTAAACAATCCATTCGTAATGATCGGCGTCGACTGCGCCGCCACGCCCTCTTCATCAAACGCAAACGTTCCCAACCCAGGCCCATGCTCCTGCCGCGCATCCGCCACAACGTTTACCAAATCACTCCCGTATCGCAGCGTCCGCAACTTGTCCAAAGTCAGAAACGAAGTCCCCGCAAAATTCGCTTCCATGCCCAACACCCGGTCCAGTTCTATCGGATGCCCCACCGACTCGTGAATCTGCAATCCCAGTTGCGACCCCTCGAGCACTACATCAAACTTTCCCTCCGGACACTGCTCCGCCGAAAGCAACGCCACCGCTTCCTCACCCACCCGCCGGGCATTTTCTATTAACCCCAACTCCGCAATCAGTTCATACCCCTTGTTCTGCCACTGCCCGCCAAAAGACGTCGGATACGACCGCTTCTGAATCTCATTCCCCGCAAACGCATGCGCCGCATATCCCACGCCGGTTGTGTACTTCGTCTGATGAATGTCCGCACCCTCCGACGATGCAAACCATTGCTCCTCCCGCCGGAAATTCATGTTGGTCTCAGCCAAAGTAACGCCCGCCACCCCGCGCAACTCCGCATCAATCTTGAGCAACAACTCAAGATTCTCCTCCACCGAAGTTGTAAATGGATCAATCCGAAAAGGTGTAGTCCACTCCGCCGTGACCGCCTTCTCTGCCGCCAACCGAATGTCGTGCAACTTCACCCGCGCCGAAGCTTTAGCAATCTCCACCGCCCGCGCCGCCGTAGCCTCCACCGCCGCCCTGCTCAGATCATCCGACGCCGCAAATCCCCAAGCCCCATCCGCAATCACCCGCACGCCCACCCCAAACGACTCCGCATCCGAAGCCCCGCCGACTTTTCCATTTTTTGTGGACAACGCGCGGCTGCGATCATCCGCCACACGCACATCAGCGTAAGAAGCGCCACGCATGTCGGCAACATTGAGAGCCCACGCAGCAATGTCTTTCATTGATTTCAATCTATCACGCGAAGGCGAGCACTCAGCCGTCAGCATTCGGCCCTTAAGCCGCGAAGCGGCGCAAGAATAAAGCCCACGGCGCAAGCCGTGGGCGAGGACTCAGACGCCGAGAAGCCCCAGCCGGACGAAGGGACTGTCACGCCAAACGCTAAGTGCTTTGGCTGAATGCTGACTGCTGAGTGCTGACTGCTGATTGCTGAGTGCTGATCGCTCAACTCGCGCATTTAATTCCTACCCCAATCACTCTAGATCGAAATAAACCCGCGTTCGCCCTTGACTCCATCTCCGGCCACAGGTCTATCCTGAAAATCTGCTCTTCCCCAGGGAGGGGACAATCCAACAACCTCGAAAAGAGGAAAGTAAAAGGAGGAAGTCCCTTATGAAGCTAAATGACAGCATCACCACCTACGATATTGCCGAAGCCCTGCAGGGCGAGTCCGGCAAATTTGAAGTAACCAGCCCCAACGGAGAGCGTTATTTCGTCACTTGCCATCCGGGGCACTCGATTGTCAGCATGGAATGGGCTGGCAGCGAGCCAAATCTCCAACCCTTCCTGGTCCGCAAGGTGGCTCAACCCATCGCGACCGTCGAGGGCCGTAGCAAAAGATCCGTGGCCGCTTAGCTAGAATCGAGCGGCCCCAAAGCCAAAGCCCGATCCGCAAGGATCGGGCTTTTTGATTTTGGATGCGACAGGGCGGAGATTTTCTCCGTGCCTCCGCGTCTCCGTGGTGAAAGAGGTTTAGCTGAATGCTGATTGCTGAGTGCTGAATGCCCCCTCCACACACGCCTGAATGCTCCCCACTCTTCCCTCCCGCAACAAATGCCAAGCTTCCTTAAACTCCCCATACTTCGACTTCTTCAGCCGCGGATAAAGCGCGATGCTTCCCTGCCCTCGAAACTTCTCCGCCGGAATGATGTACCAGACATCCTCAGGAATCAAATAAGCCGCCAGAAAATCGAATGGATCGCCCTCATACGGCCCCCGGCATCCGCGCACCGTGCACGAATAACCTCCCCGATCCACGAACATCGTCGACTTCACCTGCACCCGCCAAAACTGTCCTTCATATTCCACCGCAAAGTCATAACGCGCCATCTCTCCCCAAGGCTTCGTGACCTGCAAACCATGCTCTGCCGCCATCGCCATAAAGCGCAGCTCCGCCCACTCTCCCCGCAGTTTGTGATGCTTGATCTTCTCTCCAGTAGTTTTTCTCACCCAGTCCTCTTCTCCCGATAAACAGCAACGCGGCCTTCGCAGGCCGCGCAGTCTTCGAGCAATCTATTTCAGATTCGCACACCGCACCCAACGAAGTGAACCTCTCCGAGCGATTTATTTCGGTTCCGTTCCCACTTCGGGAATGCGATACCACCCACCCTTACCACTTGTCGTTCCGACCTTTTCCATTTTGTCATTCCGACCGAAGGGAGGAATCTGCTGTTCCTGAATGTTCACCTATCACTGGCGCGCCCCTTCCACCTCTGTCACCTTAACCCTTGTCACTCCGACCATTTCCATCTTGTCATTCCGAACCGAAGGGAGGAATCTGCTTTTTGCCGCGCGAGAAGAAATACTACGTCTACATCATGGCCAGCAAGAGCCGTGCACTCTACGTCGGCGTCACCGGCTCTCTCGTGGCCCGGGTCCTGCAACACAAAGCGGGCGAGACCGACAGCTTCACCAAGCGTTACAAAATTACAAGACTTGTCTACTACGAGGCGTTTCAGTATGTGAACAATGCAATCGCCCGCGAAACGGAAATCAAGAAATGGCGTCGAGAAAAGAAAGTCGCACTGATTCTAGCGTCGAATCGTACCTGGGGAGGACTTGGCCGCCGATTGGGGCCAGTGCATCTCCACGGGAAAAACAGATTCCTCCCTGCGGTCGGAATGACAAGGTTGTGGGGTGTTTGTAACTAGGAAACTGGCTGTGGCGGCGCTCCGATCTCGAAGCCCGCTCTGACTGAACGAACGCTTGTCATCCCGACTCTTTTACTCCTTTGTTATTCCGACCATTTTCGCCTTGTCATTCCGACCACTCTTGCTTTGTCATTCCGACCGAAGGGAGGAATCTGCTTTTTGCTTCCACTTCGACGACGCCCCGTACCGCAGCGATCCTGAGACAGCGCAGGCCTTCGCAGCGCGAAGGCCTGCCAATGAAGGACCTCTGCATTGGATTTGCCAGCCCCCACGCCTAGAGCGTCACGCGGAGCCGGCTGCCGCTATCTCGTCCACATCCACAACGAGATCGCTGACACTGTGACTGATGACACCGCGAACCCTCCACTTCTCATCGATCACCGTACCCACGGCACTCGGTCGCGGGTGACCGTCGTCTACCACGTTCGGCAAGACCTTTAACTCCTTGCCGTTGTTGCACAGGTGAATCCTGTACGTCTGCGCTACAGCCATAGATGTGCCTCTTCCCGAGGCCCCTGAGATTGTTCCTGGAGCCTCTATATATAGTTGGTATCCTTCCTAATAGTGGAAAAGCCTACCGGCGCGTCGGGCGAGCACGCCGTCTGCTCCCGCCGTGACGATGAGATTCAAGCTGAGGAAGATATCCGGCTTCCCGCTCTTCCGGCGTCGGCCAGACTACTGCGCACAGTTCTCCGCAGACTGGGCACTTGTGATGAGTAGCGCCAGCCGGGACTCCCTCGGTGCCTACCAAGCGTCCACGGCACGGCGGGTTCTGCTTCGTGCCGAGATTTTGTCGCAACCTGTCAAGCGAGCGGCGGCGGCCCTTCCAGCCCGGATACTTGACATCCCCTCTGCCATCAGCTAGGATATCGTCTGTCATACCTGCCCGGCGGACATCGTGAGCAGAAAACCGGCTACCAAAGCCGTCAAGCGGGAAAAGAGGGTTGACGAGACCCTGCACCTCTCCGGCGAAAGGCGAGGTGCGGTACTGAAAGAAGAAGTCTGGTACGAGGGTGATCGGTTGGTGAAGTACAGCCTGGCATACATCAATCCTCGGATATGTGCCGTCGACAATGGCCGTGTTCTTGGCTACGACAACACTCATCAATATCACCACCGGCATTTCAGGGGAAAGACGGAAGAGATTGCGTTCTCCAACTACCCGGCATTGGTCGCCAGGTTTGAACGAGAGCTACACCAACTGTGGAAGGAAGAAGATGAGTAAGAAGATCAAAGTCCGAATCACTAACGACGGCGTGAAGGGTTTCTTCGACCGTGCTCGCGAACATGCCCGAAAGCTCGATCACGGGGAAAAACTCGCGCCAGAGATGACCATCTCCTTTGAAAACGCCGCTGACATGATGAGGGTTCTCTCTCCCCAGCGGGTTCGCGTGCTGCGGGTTGCCCGTCAGGGAGCCGCACCAGTTTCCACGCTGGCCAGCGGCCTGAAGCGCGATACCCGCGCAGTCAGCCGCGATGTCGACTTGCTGGAGCAGTTCGGATTGCTTCGCACCCGTTACCAGGCGAACCCCGGACACGGCAGACGCAGGATCGTGGAGCCGTGCGCTGCCAAGGTCCAGTTGGTCGCAACCGTCTAGTCACTGCTTTTCTCCGTGCCTCCGTGTCTGTGTGGTGAAGGGTTTTCTGTGACCCCCACTTAACGTATATTAAAGACGGAAGGAGAACCGTCGAGTGGCCTCATTCGGCGCCCGGCTGAAACAGGAGCGCGAGCAGCGTGGCATCACGCTGGAAGAAATCTCTGCCACCACCAAGATCGGCACTCGCATGCTGGTCGCTCTCGAACAAGATCACTTCGACCAACTCCCCGGCGGCATCTTCAATAAAGGCTTCATTCGCGGCTATGCTCGTTGTCTGGGCTTGGACGAAGATCAGGCCATCGCCGATTACCTCATCGCTTCCGGCGCCGTCCCTTCAGAAAAAGACAAAGACAAGCGATCCGACGCCGTCGCCGAATCCTCCTTCGAACTCCACGCCGAAGCCGAGAGCCGTGGGTCCATTCTCCCTTGGGGAACGTTCGCAATCCTGCTGTTGTTGGTCGCGCTGGGCTTTGCGGTGTGGGGTTTCTATTTTCGAGATGCTGGAAAGAGCGCCGTGAAGACAGTTCCACCACCCATCCCGTCCAATATCTCTCCGCCTCCCACCATCTCACCCAACTCGGTCGCAGCCCCGCCAGTTGAAGCCCCGCGAGTTTCCACCTCGACCCCAACCTCGCCGGCGCCCGCCATCCCGAAACCGCTGTCGCTGCGGATCATCCTTCACGGCGATTCCTGGCTGTCGATCACTTCTGATGGGCACCAGGTTCTGCAAGGCAGCAGCTTTAGCGCTCCCACCGAAAAGACCATCCGCGCCGCGAAAGAAATTGTGGTCAAGGCCGGCAACGTCGGCGCAATCGACTTCGAATTCAACGGAAAACATCTCCCCGTGTCAGGTGCCGAAGGAGAAGTCAAAACCTTGACCTTCGACGCCTCCGGTCTTCGCCCATCCGCCCCGTCACCCGCAACCCCCACCCAGCAACCATAACTGGAAACCAGATTTTCACCCATTCACCCTTCTCCTTTTCCCATCTACCACTTAGGCACTCCCATTCGCTGACCCCACCCGCTTTTCACCCCAAAACAATTGCGCCCGGCCCCACTCTCTGATAGCTTTTTAAAGACCGCAGAGTACGTCATTTTTTTCCTGCCATACGTCCTTATAAGGAGAAATCGCTTGTCGCACAAGAATCGCTCTTTATTTACTTCGGAATCTGTGACCGAAGGCCATCCCGATAAAATCGCCGACCAGATTTCTGACGCCATCCTCGACGCTTGTCTGACTGACGATCCCAGCAGCCGTGTCGCCTGCGAAACTCTCACCGCCACCGGCCTAGTCGTCATCGCCGGCGAAATCACCACCAAAGCCTACGTAGATTTCCAGGCTCTCGTCCGCGGAACCATCTCCTCCATCGGTTATAACAACGCCCTCTACGGATTCGACTCCAACACCTGCGCCGTAATCTCCAGCATCAACAAGCAATCCGGCGACATAGCCATGGGCGTGGACACCGGCGGCGCCGGCGACCAGGGAATGATGTTTGGGTATGCTTGTAATGAGACTGCGGAGCTTATGCCTATGCCAATTTCGCTGGCGCATAAGCTGACTATGCGGTTGTCGGATGTTCGCAAGCACGGCAAGCTGAGTTATCTGCGGCCGGATGGGAAGTCGCAGGTGACCGTGGAATACGACGAGCATCGCAAGCCGGTGCGAGTCGATGCAGTTGTCATCTCTACGCAACACGCGGAGACGGTTGGCAACGAGGAACTTCGCAGCGACATTCTGAAGCACGTGATCCAGGCCACCATCCCGGCGCATCTGCTGGATGAAGACACCAAATACCACATCAATCCCACGGGACGTTTCGTAATTGGCGGGCCCATGGGCGACACCGGCCTGACCGGGCGCAAGATCATTGTTGACACTTACGGCGGCATGGGACGGCACGGCGGCGGAGCGTTCAGCGGAAAAGATCCGACCAAGGTGGATCGCTCGGCGGCATATATGGCGCGGCATATCGCGAAAAACATTGTTGCGGCAGGACTCGCCGATCGTTGCGAGTTGCAACTTGCTTATGCCATCGGCGTGGCCGATCCGGTGAGCGTGCTTGTCGATACATTCGGAACAGGCAAAGCGGACAATGCGACCATCCAGCAGTTGGTGCGTTCGCATTTCAAGCTGACTCCCAAGGGGATCATCGAATCGCTCAATTTGCGGCGGCCGATCTATTGCAAGACCGCGGCGTATGGACACTTTGGACGGACTGATCCCGACTTCACCTGGGAAGCAACGGACAAAGCGGCGAAGCTGGCCAGCGATGCGGGTCTGCGAGAGCCGGCGCACGCAGCGAAGAAGTAGTGGTCGATCTCCCACCCCTTGCGCACAAAACGCGCAAGGAGTGGGGCACCCGCTAACATTTCGTTAACCACGAAGGACACTAAGGTACACGAAGGAAGTCTTTCTATTCAGCGCCACAGGAGAAGTAATGGCAACTATACCGACACAAGTTCGTAACGATGTTAAGAGCATCGAGTTCGCGGATATGGGCAAGAAGCGCATTGACTGGGCCAACCAGTCGATGAAGGTTTTGCAGATCATCCGCAAGGAATTCATCAAGAACCAGCCGCTGCGCGGCATTCGGATTTCGGCGTGTCTGCACGTGACTGCCGAGACCGCCAATCTGGCCATCACTCTTCGCGACGGCGGCGCGGACGTGGTGCTTTGCGCGTCTAATCCTCTTTCTACTCAGGATGACGTCGCCGCCAGCCTGGTGCGTGACCACGGCATTTCGGTTTTCGCCATCAAGGGCGAAGACAACGACACTTACTACAGCCACATTCTGGCTGCCATCGACCACAAGCCGCATATCACCATGGACGACGGCGCGGATCTCGTCACTATTCTGCACACTAAGAGACAAGACGCCCTCAACGGCGTTATCGGCGGCACGGAAGAAACTACCACCGGCGTGATTCGTCTGCGCGCCATGGCGAAAGAAGGCGTGCTGAAGTTCCCCATTGTGGCGGTGAACGACGCCGACACCAAGCACTTGTTTGACAATCGCTATGGCACCGGGCAGTCCACTATTGACGGCATCATTCGCGCCACCAACTTCTTGCTGGCAGGATCGAAGTTCGTGGTTGCCGGCTACGGCTGGTGCGGACGCGGGTTGGCCAGCCGCGCACGTGGAAACGGAGCTGAGGTCATCATCACAGAGATCGATCCGACGAAAGCTCTCGAAGCGGTGATGGACGGTTTCCGGGTCATGTCGATGCAGGAAGCCGCCAAAATCGGTGATGTGTTCTGCACGGTGACCGGCAACAAGAACGTTCTTCAGAAAGACCACTTCGAGGCGATGAAAGACGGGGCAATCATCTCCAATTCCGGGCACTTCAACGTGGAAATCGATATTCCAGCCCTCGAAAAGATGTCGTCTTCGAAGCGCACCACCCGGACTTCAGTCGAAGAGTACTCGCTGAGAGACGGGCGCAAAATCAATCTGCTGGGCGAAGGCCGGTTGATCAACCTGGCCGCGGCCGAGGGACATCCGCCGTCAGTGATGGATATGAGCTTCGCTGACCAGGCGCTGTCAGCCGATTACATGGTCAAGAACGCGAAGACTCTGGAAAAGAGGGTCTACAAAGTTCCGGAAGATCTGGATAAGCGCGTGGCTAAGTTGAAGCTCGAGTCCATGGGCATTAAGATCGATAAACTCACACCGGAACAGGAAGAGTATTTGGCGGGATGGTCAGAAGGCACTTAGCTTTCAGCACTCAGCATTCAGCACTCAGCCACAGCATTTGGCACTTGGCGTTTGGTCAAGACGGGGCGGCGTTCGCTGCCCCGTTTGTTTTGGTGAGGATTCACCGCCGAGAGCACCGAGGAGAATATTGGGCAAGAACCTTCACCACAGAGGCACAGAGGTCGGGCATCAGGCGCGAGACGGAGAAATCTTCAGGTAATTCGCCGCGGAGGGCGCGGAGGCGCACCGAAGAAAGGCTTTATGGTGGGCTAAGCTCGAAAACGTCTCCGTATGGATTCAGAGTTCCTACGCCAAACAGACTGCTTCCATGAACGGTCAGTGGGCCGTAGGGACCGCCGCCGTCGGCGCAATTGGGCAACGAACAAAAACTGTAGAGAACAGATTCTGTCGTCCCGTTGATCTCAAAGACGGTGCCGGCATATTGGTCAACTCCGCCTGCACCCGTGGTTCCATAGAACGTCTTACCTTGCAAGAGAATTGTCTCGGGTCCCGCCCCGTTGGGAGAGCCGGTGAATAGAAGTTCATTGAATTGATAGGCGCCCCCAGCTTGAGGGGCCAACCGGAAAACGGCTCCATCGCCGGTTAGACCTTTTTCAGGAACGGCTCCATACAAATTGCCGGCTGCGTCGATAGCTAGTTCGGATTGAGGATTGACTCCCGTCTTCGGAGTAAACCAGTAGAGGATTGACTCAGACCAGGGAAGCTCGGAGCCGGGCGTGAGTTTGTACACAATTCCCCAGCCCTGCTGGTGGTACCCAATTCCCTTTCCTCCAAAAAGCGTTGTACCGTACAGGTTTCCGGCTTTATCAAAGACGACGCCGGCGTAAGGCTGGGATCCATCCATCGAATTGGTTCCAAAGTTATACAAGGTGTTTAGCGACCACTGGGTGCCGGTAGCAGGTGGGACCAATTGGAATACGGTTCCCATGTCGAGAGTACCCCCGGCGGTCGTAGTGCTATAAAGGTTGCCGGACGCGTCGAAAATCAACCGGCTCTGGGGCTCAGATCCGTCGTGATAGTTGAAACCCCACAAGACTGTTTCCGTCCAGTCGCCACCTTGAACTGAGGGCGGAGTGAGCTCGAATACGGTTCCGTGACCATTCGGTCCCTGGCTGAAGGTGACACCGTAGAGGTTGCCTTTGGAATCAAGAATCAAGCCTGACGGATCGGCTCCGTCGGGCGCGTTCTGGCAGTTGGCCGATGCACCAAAGCTATGAAGGACAGCTTCGGTCCAACCTCCACCGGGCAATGGGCTGAGTTCAAATACGGTGCCATAGCCCTGTCCACAGGCGCCGCCTCCGTGTGTGGTTCCATAGATGTTGCCCTGCTTGTCGAAGACCAGGTCGCCTTGGGGCGTAGCGCCATCGGCGCAGTTGGGAGCTGAGCAAAATGCATAGAGCACTTTCTCTTGGGCCTGGCTGGAAGCAAGGTTAACCAGGGCGAATAGCGTTACCATGATTCCGATGACGGCCAGCAGTGCAGTCTTGATTGATGAGGGTCTTGCGGGGGGGGTGAACATGGGGAATCCCTTCTGGGCTTCAAGAGCGTAGGAGAATTTTAACACGAAAGGAACGGGCCAGTTAGGTTGCGGTATGGCTGGGTAGTGGGCCAGTTGATGCATTACCGCGTGGGTTGATATGTCCCCGCGGTCGGTGGCGATCTGCGCATTGGCGGAGGAGTGTCCGTGCCACACGCGAGAAAGTCAGAAGCCTGTTGAGCTTCGCTCACTGCCCAGACCCTTCGACTTCGCTCAGGGCAAGCTTGGGGGCGTCTGGGCCTAGGTGGTCCGTGGAGGTAACCATAGGCGAAAGGCGCGCCAGAGTGTACTTTTAGGGCGTATCTGGGCGGGTTCGGGTTACCAAGGTTCCTTCCCCGGAATGGTATGCGGCGAATATAATTTTAGAATTCAAACTGCCACGCGAGGTCGCGCTTTAATGACCGAGGCCGCTGAGCCTAACCCCAACCGGCTGACCCAGGAATTGGCCATTTTTCACGATGTGGCCAAGGCCCTGACGTCGTCGCTGGACCTCGATTCCATCCTGCAAACCATTATGGAGAAGATGGCGGAATACTTCCGTCCCGATAATTGGTCGCTGCTCATGGTGGACGAGGAGCGCGACGACCTGTATTTCGCGATTGCGGTGGGGAATGCGTCGGAGGCGTTGAAGAATGTCCGCATGAAAGTGGGCGAGGGCATAGCCGGCCATGTGGCCAAGCATGGCGAGCGGCTGATTGTGCCGGATGTTTATACCGACCCGCGATTCACCAAACGGATTGACGAGATGACACAGTGGGAGACGCGGTCGATTATCTGTATTCCGCTGCGGTCGCGGACGCGAGTGCTGGGCGTCATTCAGTTGGTGAACGTTGACATGAAGCATTTCGGCGATCCGGAGATTTATTTCCTGCAATCGGTGTGCGACTATGCGGCGATCGCGATAGAGAATGCGCGGGCGGTTGCGAAGATTCAGGAACTGACGATCACCGACGACTGCACCGGGCTGTTCAACGCGCGGCATCTTTATAAGACCTTGGAGACCGAGGTCTACCGGTCGGCGCGTTTTGGATATGAGTTTACGGTGGTGTTCATTGATCTGGACCATTTCAAACAGGTGAATGACACTCACGGACACTTGATTGGAAGCAAACTGCTGGCGGAAATCGGCTATCTGGTGAAAGCGCAGTTGCGGTTGATTGACTACGCCTTCCGCTATGGCGGCGACGAGTTCGTGGTGCTGCTGCCGCAGACGGGAAAAGATCAGGCGCTGGTGGTGGCCAAGCGTTTGCGCGACAGCCTGCGGACCAGCATGTTCTGCCGGGAAGAAGGACTGAATCTGAATGTGCGGGCGTCGATGGGGGTGGCGACTTATCCACATGACGCGAAGACGCCGCACGATATTATTCGCCAGGCGGACGAGATGATGTATCTGGTGAAGAACACCAGCCGGGACAATATTGGGATTGCGCAGCGGGGAGTGATGAAGTAGCTTTTGGCTTTTGGCTTTTGGCTTTTGGCTTTTGGCTTTTGGCTTTTGGCTTTTGGCTTTTGGCTTTTGGCTTTTGGCTTTTGGCTTTTTGGCTTTTGGCTTTTGGCTTTTGGCTTTTTGCTTTTGGCTTTTGGCTTTTGGCTTTTTGGCTTTTAGCGATTGGGCTAATTCGCGTGATTGATATCCATTGTCACATTTTGCCGGACGTGGACGATGGGCCGAAGACTTGGGACGTTTCAGAGGAGATGTGCCGGATGGCGGTGGCTGACGGCACAGAGCATGTGGTGGCCACGCCTCATGCGAACCGCCGGTTTCACTACGACCGCGAATATCTGGAGCGGACGCTCGAGCAATTGCGGCAGCGGGTGGGGAAGAGGCCGCGTCTCAGCCTGGGATGCGACTTTCGACTGTCGGCCGAAAATCTGAAAGATGCGATGGCTTTCCCCGAGCGCTATGTGATCGAAGGCGGGCGATATTTGCTGGCTGAGCCGAATCACACCGACGTCCCTGCGCATATTGATGATGGCTTGCGCGAATTACTCGCGGTGGGGATCATTCCTGTTATTACTCATCCTGAGCGCAATACTGTGCTGCAGGGGACGCCGCAGCGGATTCTGGAATGGGTGAAGTTGGGTTGCGTGATTCAGGTGACGGCGTCGGCGTTGACCGGAGGCTGGGGGGAGACGGCTTGGCACACAGCACAGTGGCTGCTTAAGCAGGGTGCAGTTCATGTGCTGGCCAGCGATGCGCATGACACGGTGCGGCGTCCGCCGGGACTTTCGCTGGCGCGCGAGGTGGTGGCGGAGTCGCAGGGGGAAAAGATTGCGCAGGCGCTGGTGGAGGATAATCCGCGGGCGATCGTGAGTGGGAAGGTGTTGCCGTATTTGCCGAAGTTGGAGCGTAGCGCCTAAAGGGGCGTCGTTTCAAAGAAGCTCACGATGTGAACCAGCTAGTTCTGGGGTTGGTTGCCGGTCTGGGGATCGATCGGAGCGGCGGTGGCTTTTCCAGTGGCGGTGTGTGCAGGTGGCGCCTCGGTCATGGCGCTTTCGGGATTGAGCAGATGTTGGTGGTCGGGGCCGAGGCCGAGTTTGATGAGGGCGCGGGAGTCGGGAGTGGTTTTCGACTGCCAGCCATGGTCGGCTTGATACTTTTGCATGGCTTTTTGTGAGGTGTCGTCCCAGACGCCGGAGGCTTTGCCGTCCAGATAATGTTCGCGAATCAGGGCGGTTTGGATATCGCGGGCGCGCTGGGGATCGATGTTTTGCTGGCCGTGGTGGGAGCTGACTTTCTTGTGGGATTTTTTCTTTTTCTTGTGGGAAGTGGTGGTTGGGGAGGAAGTCGTCTGGGCGGATAGGGGCGCGGCGACTGCAAAGAGGCAGCTTAACAGCAGCACGCCGGTCATGCCCTTACGAAGTAACCGCAAGATTTCTCCGTTCATTTGTGGAATCCCACCCTTTCGCAAAAAGCGCGAAAGGATGGGGCACCCCGTCACCCGTTTTCGTCCATACATAAAGACTGGCACTGAGTATGATGCCGCGAATGGGCTGCTCAGTGCCAGTCTCAATAGTTTGTGCTAATTACGGAAGTGTACCGGCCAGGAAGATAGTACCGTCCTGACGGCCGGAGCCGCGCTGGCGAACCAGGAATACGACGTCCTGTCCGCTCTTTAGAGTAGCGGCGACATGGTTAAAATCGTCCTCGGAGTTGACTGCGTGTTTGTTGATTTCGAGGATGACATCGCCACGGGCAACGCCGGCATCGTCGGCGAAGGCGCCGGGCTTGACGTCCTGGACGATGACGCCCTTACCTGCTGGAATGTCGAGCCGGTCGGCCATTTCATTGGTGACGGCGCGCACGTTCAATCCCAGTTTGCTCTCTTTGGGAGCGGCAGGTTCGCCGCCTTCATCCTCTTCTCCCAGGCGGGCCGAGAACAGCTTGGCGCGATCAGAGACGGTGACTCCTACTTCCTGCTTCTTGCCGTTGCGAATATAACCGATCATGACTTTGGCGCCGGGCTTGCGGCTGGCGATGTCGGAGACCAGTTCGTCGCCATTCTTGACGGACTTGCCATCGACGGAAATGATGGTGTCGCCTACCTGGAGGCCGGCTTGATCAGCCGGAGTGCCGGCAACGACGCTGGAGATGGTGACGCCGCCTTGTACGCCATAAACGCGAGAGATGGCGGGATTTTCCTGCGCGGCGAACTGAATACCGATCGAGCCGCGGGCGACGCGATGATCAGGTCCGATGAGCTGGTTGTAGACGGTGATCACGGTGTTTGAAGGCATGGCGAATCCGACACCGGCGTAGGCGTTGGTGTCGGTGAGGATGGCGGTGTTGATGCCAATGACTTCTCCGGACATATTGACCAGCGGACCGCCGGAGTTGCCGGGATTGATGGCGGCGTCGGTCTGAATAAAGGACTGGAACTGGCGGTTGGGCACGATGTTGCGGCCCTTGGCGGAGACGATGCCGGCGGTTACGCTCTCGGATAATCCGAAGGGACTGCCGACGGCGAGGACCCAATCGCCGACCTGCATGCTGTCGGAATTGCCGAGTTTGGCGACAGGTAGAGATTTTTCGGCCTCAATTTTGATGACGGCTAAATCGGTTTCCTGATCGGCGCCGATTAGCTTGGCGTCATGCAGGACGCCTGGCGGATCTTCGTCGATGCGGACGCGGATGCGGTCGGCTTTTTCGACTACGTGGCGATTGGTGACGATGTAGCCCTTGGCGTCGACGATGACGCCCGATCCTAGAGAGCGCTCACGAATCGGGCCCTGGTTTCCGCCCTGGCCGCCGAAGAAGTGGTCGAAGAAATCGTCGAAGGGATTCTCGTCGCCGCCCCCGCCTTCGCCCTGGTCGGGACTGCCGCGACGGCGGCGGGGCTGCGGCTTGATCGTAGATTCGGTGTTGATGTTGACGACGCTGGGCTCTAATTGTTTAGCAATCTGGGAGAACTGGTTGGAGAGTTGCTGCGGCGAAGGAATGGTCAGTGGAGTGGCGGAGTCGGAATTCTTCTTGCTCTCCTGGCCGCGAACACCCTTGGAAATGATGGTGCCAATCAGAATGCCCAGGGTTAGCGTAGCCAAAATGGTGAGAGTGTAGGCTGGTTTCCAACGGTTTCCGACGCCTCGTGCGCTCGGGTCCATACGATCACTTCCTCCGGAGATGCTGTGACGATTATACCGTTTCGGGGTGTGCGGGCGAACCTGCGAGTTTTGACAGTTAGAGGCGGGGAAGGTGGAAAGGGCTGCCGAGCTTTGCTCGGCTGGACCAACCGAGGGCGGCTGTCCCCACGTGAGTTGTGCTACTGAGCGTCTTGGGGGAAGGATTTGAAGACTACGGCGCGGGAGCTTGAGGCTACTTTTTTGTCGGGGGCGATGTGGAAGTCGGTGAGGGTGCCTTTGATTATGTGATAAGCCTCGTCGGCGGGAGTTTTGCCTTGGCCGCGATCGACGGTGCCGGTGAATTCGAAGCGGACGCCGTGGACGGTGTCGGTGGTGAAAGTGAGTTTGTTGCCGTCGAGTTTGCCTTGTTTGAAGAATTGGTCGACGAAGGATTTTTGGTCGCTGTCGGCATTTTCGTAGCGGGAGACGAAGCCGGTGACTGTGCCGGCGTCTTCGACAGTGACCTGGACGAACTCGCCTTCCTGAAGGAAAGTGTACATGCCGGAATAATTGTCGGATGGGGGCGGAGTGGGAGTGGTTTGGGCTTCGAGTAAAGTCGAGAGCGCGAGGATGAGGAGTGCGGCCAGTTTCATGTTTGTATTAGAGCATGGTTATGGGGAAACGAGCTAAACACGCGGGTGTTGGGGAATCCCACCCCTTCGACTGCGCTCAAGGCAGGCTCTTTTGCAAAGTGCGCGAAAGGATGGGGCAATCGTCCGCACAAGTCCCAATTTGGGCGGGGCGGTGGGCCGCGACTGGCGGCTATAATGAGAGCACTCGCGATTCGCGACGCATCGCATGAGACAGCGGTTTAAGTTAATTGAGACGGACTTGAAACGGCGGCCAGTGCCGGTTTTCGTGCCTAAGTTTCTGATCGACATTGATCCCTGGCATAAGACGTTTTATCGCAGTCTGCGGGATTTGGTTTCGTGGCGGAAGGAAACGCCATTGCGAGTGGTGTCGCGGCCGGGCACGTTTTGGGACGATGTGTTTGTGGCTTCGCCGCTGCCCTGGCGACGACTTGCCGAGTCGGGAGTCGGACACGCGGCGGTGATTGCGATGGTGCTGGGTGCGTCGGTGGTTTGGCCGCAGGAAACGCGGGTGGTGGCGCCGGCGGTGTTTCACAGTTCGGATGTGGTTTATTACTCGGCGCCGGAATACCTGCAGCAGTTGAATACGGGTGGGGTGAAGACGCGGGTGCCGCAGAAGGCTGATCCAGCGTATGCGCCGCAGCCAATTATTTCAGTGCCGCGGGAACCGGACAATCGCCGGCAGACTATTGTCGTGCCTCCCAAGTTGAGGTTGGATCATGATGTGCCGCTGCCGAATGTAGTGGCGTGGGGCCCGGCGAAGCCTGCGGTCCCGTTGGCGGCAACCAACCGGGCGACGGATCTGCGATTGCCGGAGATGACGACGGCGGTGGTGGCGCCGCCACCGGAAGTGAAGAACAGGCTGAATGCGGCTCCGACGCTGGCGGAAACAGTTGTGGCACCGGCGGCGGACGTAAGTTCGGCGCGCTCGAATCGCAATGTCCACATGCCGGAACCGGCGGTTGTGGAACCGCCTCCGAGCGTGGAGACAGCGTCGATACGGAAAGTTGGGGACATCAATATTGGTCATGCACAAGTGGTGGCTCCGGCGCCTCAGTTGCCGGTAGGTGAACAGCGTGCGGCAATGACTTTGTCGCAAGGGCCGTTGGGAGGAGCAAGCCCGGCAGTGGTTCCACCGCCGCCGTCGATGCCGGGACGCGGAGTTTCGGGCGGGGGCGGACGGATGATTGCGCTGAATGTGAACCCGGCAGCGCCGTCGGGGTCGGTTGAAGTGCCGGCAGGAAATCGGCGGGGGACGTTTGCGGCGACGCCGGAGGGCAAGACGGGCGCGGCTGGGACTCCGGAGATTGCGGGCGGAGGCAAAGCGGGGAACGAATCGACACGCGGTGCGGCCAGCAGTGTGAACGGGGTTCCGCCCGGGCTTTTCGTGGGAGCGGGGCCGAAATCAGAGGGTAGTGTCACGGTGGCAGGCGCGGGGAGGCCGGGATCGGCAGCGGACCCGGCTGGTTCCGTGCCGTCGCGTAGTTCGACTTCGCGGAAGACGGCATCGGAGATGTCACCGGATCGACAGACAGAAGAAGAGCGAAAAGTGTTTGCGGGTAGAAAATCCTATGCCATGACGATCAGCGTCCCGAACCTGAATTCCGCGGGGGGGAGCTGGGTGATGCACTTTGTCGAGCAGAAAGAAGACGAGAAAAAAGGCGAGTTGATGGCGCCGGTGGCGACGCGGACGGCTGACCCTGGATATCCGCTGGAGTTGATGCGACAGAACGTGCATGGCACGGTCATACTCTCGGCGGTGATCAATGCAGACGGCAGCGTGGGGGAAGTACGAGTGCTGAACAGCATTGATGACCGACTGGATGAATATGCATCGAATGCGCTTTCGCGATGGCGGTTTCTGCCGGCGTTGAAGAACGGGAATCCGGTGGCGCTGCAGGCGGTGGTGATGATTCCATTCAGACCGCGGTCGGAGAAGGCGGCCTTCTAGGCGGTCGTGGCTGGGGCGATGGAATTGTTTTGAAGATTCAGGTTCCCTTAAGGTGGCGGGGAGCTAATTGGAGTCGAAGGGGTGGGTTCTGGCGGCTCCCGCGCAAGACATTTCCTCCATCTTGTACGAGCGCTGACCTGTTGCTTTCTGCCCGCCTCCTGGCAACTGTTCGAGCGTTGCTGAGAGTGATGTCCCACCCTGTCGCAAATGCGACAGGGTGGGGCGTGCGATTAATCCTCCCCGCAGCAGTTATTCCGCAAACAAAAAGCAGGTCCTTCGACCGCGCGTCATTGGTTCGATGACGCGCCACCCGGGATGAGAGTGGAAATTCAGATTCACTCGCGGATCCCCGCCAGGGCGAGGACAGTGAGCAGAATGCGCTTGAGGCTCAATTCGCGGCCGCTGCAATCAAACCATTCCTGGAGGGTGTGAGCGCCGCCGCCGGCGCCACCGCCGCCGATGGCGATGGCTTCGCGGGCAAGCGACAGCGGGATGTTGGCATCGGTGGAGGCGCGCTGGATTTGTGCGGCGTTGCCGAGGTGGGAGTCCACGGCGCGAATGACTTTGAGCATGCGCGCGTCGGGGGCGAGTTCTCCAGCGGGACGATCACCGATGGCAACAACTTCGTAGCTGAGAGCGGTGGAACGTCGCGGGGAAGGATTGCGCCGTTCGCTGGCCTGGGTTTCTTCTTGGCTGGCCTTCTCCAGTTCGCTGCGCAGAGAAGCTTCCAGGCGTTCCATCTCCGTCATTGAAGTGGAGCGAATATCCACGCGCATGCTGGCGGACTCGGGGATGGAATTGACGGAAGTGCCGCCGCGGATCACACCGATGTTGAAAGTGGTTTTGGGGGATGTAGGGACCGGAGTCTTGGCGAAGGCGCCGATGGCACGGGCCAGCACCAGGATTGGGTTGGGGGCGCCGAAGTCGCTCCAAGAATGGCCGCCGGGGCCACGAACGATGACTTCGAAGCGGCGGCTGCCCAAGGCTTCGGCAACGATGGTATCGGCGCCGGCGCCGTCGAGCATCAAGCTGAAGCGGATGGAATCCTTCCAGCGGGGATGAGCGAAAATGTGGCGCATGCCGCGGAGATCGCCTTCGCCCTCTTCGCCGACGTTGCCGATGAAAGCGATTGGAGTCTGCGGCGATATTTTCGCAGCTTGCAGGGCGGCAGCGACGGCGAGCAGAGCGGCAACTCCGGCGCCATTGTCGGAAACGCCGGGACCGTACAGACGAGTTCCCTGCTGACGAACGTTGAGCGGAGTGCCGGCGGGAAAAACGGTATCAATGTGGGCGCTCAGCGAAACGAAGCCTGCGCCGGAGCCGCGAAGGCCGAAGACGTTGCCGACTTCGTCGATGTGAATGTCGGTGAGGCCGACTTCCCGGAAGCGCTTTTTCAGCCAATCGGCCCGGGCAGCTTCTCCGAACGGAGGGGCGGGGATTTTTGCCATCTCGAGTTGCCAGCAGGCGATCTGAGTCTCCTGCCCACGGAACCAAGCGGAGGCGGCGCGCAACTCGGGAAGCCCCGCCAGACGGGCAATCTCCTGGAGGGGGGTGGGAACTGCTCCCGGTAGCGCTTCGCGTGGGGAGGCCATGAAACTTGTCGGTCATCTTACAACGGGAGAAGCAGTCTTTGGGGTGAAAAGCTGAGGGGTAAGAGCGGGCTGGTAGCGGCAACCGGCGGCAGGGGTTGGCAATCTAACCAAGCGTCTGCGGCAGGTATAAAATAAATCAATGGTTATGAATGGCATGCGGGGGGCGTGGTTGTGGCTTGCGGGGTTCGTCTTGTGCGGTTTAATGCTACCTGGGGCCTGGGCGGATGAAGGACCATTGGAAAACACGCAGCCGAAGAATGTCACGGTGGACGAGATCATTCAGCACTTTGCGGCCAAGGAAAAGGAGTTCAAGACGGCGCGAGATCAATACACGTATCGCCAGTCGGTGAAGGTACAGGTGCTTGACGGCAGCACGGTCAACGGCGAGTACCAACAGGTGTTTGACGTGATCTTCGATGACCAAGGGAGACGCATAGAAAATGTCGTGTTCTCACCGCAGTCCACGCTCGACAGCGCGGGTCTTTCCATGGATTCGGGAGATTTTGAAGATATACGGCAACGTCTGCCGTTCGTGCTGACCAGTGACGAGCTTCCTGAATACAGCGTTCTCTACGTGGGGCAACAACAGGAAGATGAATTGCACTGCTATGTGTTCGACATTGCTCCGAAGCAGATCGTGGGCAAGAAACGTTATTTTCAGGGGCGGATCTGGGTGGATGATCACGATTTTCAGATCGTGAAGACTTACGGAAAAACTGTTCCCGACATTAACGCGGGCAAGAAAAAGGGCAAGGACGAGCACCTCTATCCCAGATTCACCACCTGGCGGGAACAGGTTGACAACACGTATTGGTTTCCTACTTACACCCGCGCTGACGACACTCTTCACTTCATGACCGGTGACATTCACATCCGGGAGATCGTGAAATACGAGGACTATAAGCGGTTCGGATCGAAGTCGAAGATCACTTTCGATGGGAAAGATGTTCCGAAGGCGGATGGGAAGGGCCAGCCGCAGAAGTGAGCCATCAGCTCTCAGCTCTCAGCACTCAGCTCTCAGCACTCAGCACTCAGCATTCAGCCCTGCGAGGGCCGTGGTAATCCCTGTAACTTCCAGCGGATGTTGTGGCTGAATGCTGACTGCTGAGTGCTGACTGCTTAGTAGAAGAGATACTTGCGCCATTTGTCGTCGGAGCGGCCCATCAGGCGCATGATGTGGCGGCTGGTGTGCAGGTTGAAGGCGCGAGGCTCACGCATCAGTTTCATTCGGGCTTCGGCAGGAAACTGATTTCCCTTCTGACGGTTGCAGAGATGGCAGCAGGCGACCAGGTTCTCCCAGGTAGAAGCGCCGCCGCGGGAGCGGGGAACGACGTGATCGAGGGTCAACTCGCCTGAAGGCAGAACTTCCCCACAATACTGGCAGGTATTGCGATCGCGCAGCAGGATGTTCTTGCGCGACAGGGCACGGGTCTGATGCGGGATGCGGCGATACTCGAGCAGCCGAATCACCGAAGGCAGGCGCATGGCGAGGCGAGCGGCGTGGAGGAAATGTCCGTTTTCTTCTTCGGTCATGGCAACGCCCTTGAGTACGAGAACGATGGCGCGACGGGCGGCGCAAACGTTGATAGGCTCGTAGGAGGCGTTGAGTACCAGCACGGGCGCGTGGAGCACATGAACTCCACCGACGGGATGAGCGTTTTCCGGGCAGGCGTTTTCCGGGCGAACTACGGCCATGCTCGGAGGGAGAGTGTGAGTCCGGGTCATGCCCAGCGCCGAATTGTGCCACTTCCCTGACATGTACGTTTAACTAGCGGCGGCCATCGCCATGGCCGCGGGCTGTTCTTCTAATCGCGCCGATTGTGTTTCCAGCTTGAGCGTGCGGGCCACGGTTGCGACATAAACTTTGGCGGCGCCGGCGCGGCGCAACACCAGGGCGCATTCGGAGGCTGTGGTGCCGGTGGTGAAAACGTCGTCGACCAGCAGGACTTCGCGGCCGCGAATCGCTTGGGGCGCGGTCACGGCAAAGGCGCCGCGCAAGTTCTCGCGGCGGTCGTGGCGGGACAGGCCGATTTGCGCTTGCGTTTCCCGGATACGATCGAGAACCGGCTTGAGTTCAAATCGCTGGGACGGCTGAAGTTTCAAGGCAGCACGAGCAATAAGCTCCGCCTGATTGAACCCGCGCTGACGACGCTTTCGAGCATGCAATGGAACGGGAACGATCAGCATTGGGTCAGCAGCGAAGAGTCGCTGGAGCGGGACAACCGCGTCCGACAGCATACGTCCCAGAACATTGGCGGCGGGACGGACTCCGTCATACTTGAGCAGATGAATGAGCTCGCGAAGGCCGCTCTCGTAGCTGCCGTAGGCGGCGGCTTTTACATAAGGAGGTTCCAAGCGGCGGCAGAGGGCACAACGAGCCTCACCTTCCGAGAAGAGTGCGAGGGCCGACAGGCGCTCACCGCAGATAGAGCAAAGGCCGCCGGCCATGGGGCGAATGGACGAAAGACAGTCCTCACAAACCGGTAAGCGCGAAATGTTGACTAATGGGGAAGCGCAGAGCCGACAATCGGAAGGAAAGAGAGTAGTGAACAGAGCCTGGGCAATGCCATGAACTCCGGAGGTCAGAGAGGAAACCACTGCGGACCGAGTTGAGCCCTTGCTACTGCTGAAGACACCCTCCCTCGCCCAAGCGCCACAGCAGGGCTCCAGCCGGGCGAATCATCTACAGTATATCGGCGGGACAGGGGTGGGCGCAACGCGGGACGGTCACGAAAGTCACGTGGTACACACCCAGGGCAAGATGGCCTGGGGACAGCCAGCGAGACGCCGGCGCTACGAGAGGAGCGCACTTGTAATCTTGAGGCTGCGCGTGCTAACTTTCGCCGTCTTAACTTTTGCGCCTATTCCTGACCACTGACGAGGGTTTTGCCTATGAGTCCCACCGGTAGCACCGAAGCTCCGAAGAAGTTTCGCCCCTACGTTCCCGAAAACATGGAGATGAAGGAATTCACTTTTCGGGCCGTGCTGATCGGCCTAGTGATGACCGGGATTCTGGGGGCGGCCAATGCCTATCTCGGATTGAAGGCCGGGATGACGATTGCGGCGACGTATCCAGCGGCGGTGATTGGCATGTCGCTGCTGCGCCTGATGAAGGGAACGCTGCTGGAAGAGAACATGGCGCGAACCGTCGGCGCGATTGGCGAATCGGTGGCGGCGGGCGCGGTGTTTACGATTCCGGCGTTTGTGCTGGCGGGGTTGTGGCCCAGCCTCGGCATGGAACACTACTGGGAATCGGTGGCGCTGATGGTGATCGGCGGCCTGTTGGGCATATTGTTTGTCACGCTGCTGCGACGGGTGATGGTGGAAGATCCTGAACTTCCCTTTCCTGAGTCGGTGGCGGCATCGGAAATTCACAAGGCGGGACAGCAGGGATCGAAAGCGGCGAAGATTCTGTTCGCCAACATGGGCTTTGGCGGGGTGATGTACTTTCTGTCGCAGGTCAACCTTTTCTGGTACACGAAAAACGTCCTGATCAATATTCCGAAAATGGCGACCGGGCTGCGACTGGGGCGCGGGAACACGGCGCCGATGTTGGCGACGGGAGGGATGTCACAGTTCACCACGCCGGCAGTCAGTCCGGCGTATTTGGGCGTGGGCTACATCATTGGACCGCGGCTGGCGTCGTTGAATTTTGCCGGCGGCGTGGTGGCTTGGGGACTGCTGGTTCCACTCCTAATTTATTTCCTGGGACCGAATTTGCCGGCGATGCCGGAAGGCGCAAGCCCGGCGGTTTATTGGGGAGGGATCGCGTTCAGCGTGTGGTATTCGATTGTGCGTCCGATCGCGGTGGGGGGCATGCTGGTGGGCGCCGGGTTCACACTCTTCCGTATGCGCAAGCAACTGATGGCGGGCATGACGCGCGCGGTTTCTGATCTGAAGAAGTCGGCGGAGGCGCATAAAGCGACCAGCCGCATCGACCGCGATCTGAATGCGAAAGTGGTTTTTGCAGGGGTAGGGTTGGTATTCATCGCCATGATCGGGCTGTATTACTACTTCATCTCCGCGGCGCACAACCTGTCAGGAAGTAAGGTAATAGCAGGCGCAGTGGTGGCGGCCATGGTCATGATCGTGCTTGGATTCTTCTTTGCTGCGGTGTCTGGGAATCTAGTGGGTATGATTGGATCGTCGAATAACCCGGTTTCCGGCCTAACGCTGTGCACTCTGGTGGTAGCGGCGCTGCTGATGGTGGCGCTGGGAGTTTCGGGCGTTGGGGGAGTGGCGGCGGTGTTGGGGGTGGCGGCGGTGGTATGCGTTTCGTCGGCGGTGGCGGGCGAGATGTTGCAGGACTTGAAGGCTGGCCACATTCTTGGCGGCACACCGTCGAAGATGCAGATCGGCGATATTCTGGGCACGATTGTAGCGTCTTTAGTTTTGTTTTTTCCGCTGATGATTTTGGATAAGGCTTATCACTTCGGGAGCGCTGCGCTGCCTGCGCCGCAAGCTGGACTTATGGCGATGCTGTCGCAGGGAATCGTCGGCGGAAACATGGCATGGCCGCTGGTGATTGTGGGCATTCTGATGGGATTCGCCATGATCCTGGTGGAAGTGAAGAGTCCGATGCTGTTTTCGGTGGGGATGTACTTGCCGCTGGAGACTACGTCGGCGATTTTTGTGGGTGGGATCATTCGCTGGTTTACCGATAAACTCCGTGACCGGCGCGGCTACAACGATGCGCAGAAGGCGCGGGTGGACAATGCGGGTGTGTTGACGGCGTCGGGCTTGATTGCGGGGGAGGCGCTATGCGGGTTGGTGATCGCCGGAGTGGTGGGGAGTAATCACCAGCTTTGGCACGTCGACATTGGCGATTTTGCGTTCTCGGGGTTGATCGGATTGGCGGTGCTGATCTTCGTGATGATGAAGGTGCCGCTGTCAAACGCCGGAAGTCCGGACGAGCCGGCACCGCCGACGGCGATTATGTGACGACGTTTGCGCGGCGTGAGCGAAGCGGGAGCCGCGCGCCGTCATCCTGAGCGAAGCGAGGGATCTGGCGGTGACAAACTCTTAACCACTAAGGACACGAAGGTACACAAAGGAATTCTTGGTCCGGGTCGATCCCCTTTGTGATGCTTCGTGTCCTTTGTGGTTCAGGCTGCTTGATTCTCAACCACAGGGCACAGAGGTTCACGGAGGAAAAGCTTCGAGTGTTGATCTCTGACAGTTTGGCGACGGTGCGAGAACAAATGGCTGAAGCGGCGCGGCGCGCGGGACGCGATCCTGCCGAGATTTCTCTGATGGCGGTGACCAAGACGCAGCCGGCGGAGCGCATACGCGAGGCCTATGACGCGGGACTGCGATTGTTTGGGGAGAATCGGGTGCAGGAGTTCGCCGGGAAAGCTGGTGCGCTGAGGGATTTGACCGATGCTGAATGGCGCATGATCGGTCACTTGCAGACGAACAAGGCGTCCCTGGCAACGGAGCTGTTTGCCGCAGTCGAATCGGTGGATTCGTTGCGGCTGGCGGAGAAGTTGAATGCGACGGCGGGAGAGCTGAGTAAGAAACTTGCGGTGTTGATTGAGATCAACGTGGGTGGAGAAGCGGCGAAGAGCGGCGTGGCGGTGGAATCGAAAGACTTGCAAGAGCTATTGCAAGGGGCGGCGAGGCTGGAGCATCTTGAGTTTCGTGGATTGATGACGGTGCCGCCGTTTACCGAAGATCCACAACGGGCACGGCCGTATTTCAGGAAGCTGCGGGAATTGCGCGATCAGATTGCGGGGCAACGCCTGCCCTGGGTTGGGATGCAGGTGCTTTCGATGGGGATGTCGCATGACTTTGAAGTGGCGATTGAAGAGGGATCGACTGGTGTGCGGGTGGGGACGGGGATTTTTGGGGTGCGAAGAAAACTTTAACCACAGAGGACACAGAGGATCACGGAGGAACATTCAAAATCCCGGATTGTTGGCATTCCCCAAGCAAGACTGATTGAACACCAGTTCTTAGTTTTCAGTTCTCGGTTCTCAGTTTTCTGGGCATGATTCCTATCAATGAAGACTCTGCCGGCGTCAGCTTTGCGGTGAAAGTGCAGCCGCGGGCTAAGAGGAACGCCATCATCGGTGAACTGGGGGATGCTTTGAAGATCTCTTTGACCGCGCCTCCAGTCGAAGGGCGTGCGAATGACGCCTGCATCGAATTCTTTGCAAATCTTTTGGAGGTTCCGCGATCGTCCGTTAGTATTGCGTCCGGCAAGAGCGGCCGACGGAAAGTGATTCGGGTGGCGGGCCTGACTGCGGACGAGTTGCGCAAACGACTTGGGTTGTAGCCACCGACGACGGCGGCGCTACGGGTTGAGAGAATAAATGAGCTTGTCTTTTTCTGAGCGCTTCAACGAAATTCGCACCGGGTTCGAACGGCCGTTTTGGATCGCGAACATCAGCGAAATCTTCGAACGCCTGTCTTATTACGGGGCGTTTGCTTCGCTGGCGTTGTATCTGCAGGAGAAACTGAATTTTTCCACTGAGCAGACGGGAACGCTCACTGGCATATTTGGCGGTATGGTGTGGTTTTTGGCCATCTTTGGCGGGGCTGCGGCCGACCGGCTGGGCTTTCGACGAGCGCTGGCGAGCGCGTACCTGATTCTGGCTGTGGCATATTTTCTGATTGGGTCGATCGGTGCGTCGTGGCTGGCACCGGTGCGTAACGCCGTTCCTCTCAGTCTGTTTGTCGGATTTATTCTCATCCTTCCTGCTTTGGGTATTTCGATGGTCAAGCCTTGCGTGGTGGGAACTACGGCTCGGGCTTCCAAAGAGAATGTGCGGTCGATCGGGTATTCGATTTATTACACGATGGTTAACCTAGGCGGCGCAGCGGGGCCCTATGTTGCATCGTGGACGCATCGGCATCTGGGCGTGGAGATGGTTTATCGGGTCGCGGCGCTTAGCGTATTCGCGATGTTTTTTGTGGTTTTGTTCTTCTTTCGGGAACCGCGCAAGGTGGGAGATGCGCCTCCGCCTTCGATTGCGACGGTCGCGCGGAATTTCTGTGTGGTGGTGGGGAATTACCGGCTGGTGTTGCCGGTGCTGATGATCGCGTTGCTCCTGCGCATTGGGCTTTGGGTGTATCCCAGTTTTGGCGTGCCCTGGTGGATTTGGGTTGGGCTGCTGGTGCCGGTGCTCGCGGGCATCAGCCGGTTCATGTGGTTTCTGGTGTTGTTCACCGGCTACTGGGTGGTGTTTTGGCAGCAGTACATCAGTTTGCCGGGATACATTCATCGGTTTATCAACCCACGGGCGGACGTTGAGTTGATTCTGGTTACGGATGGGCTGACAGTGATCTGCCTCACCATCGCGGTTAGTTTTCTGACGCGCAAGATACCGGCACTTCAGGCGGTGATTTTGGGGACAGTGATCACGTCAGTTTCGTGGATGATTCTGGCGTTGCGGCCGACGATTTGGGGCGCGGTGCTCTCGCTTTTTGTGCTGGCGCTGGGTGAGATTACGCAGCAGCCACCCTACTACGATTATATTTCGCGGCTGGCGCCTCCTGGGCAGCAGGGGACTTACATGGGATTCGCATTTCTGCCGATTGGGATTGGGTCGCTTATTGGGGGATGGTTCGGTGGGACATTGATGCATCATTTTGGAGAAGTTACCAATCAGCCCGAGCGGATGTGGTGGGTGGTGACTGGGGTGGGGCTGGCGACGGCGGCGGCGCTGTGGATTTATGACAGAGTGGTGAGAGCGGCTCGGGGATAGAGGCCTTCATGGCGAAACGCGAAGCCACTGCTGCTAACGTCGCCGCGGATATTCGGCGGTTGCTGAAGGATGGCGGGACGGCCGAGCATGCTGCGGGTGTGCAGTGGTTCTTCAAGGAAGAAATCAAATCGCACGGATGGTACACGGCTGATTTGCGTCGAGCTGCGGTCAAATGCCGGCGGGCGATTGTCAAGGAAGTTGGACTTACCTTTCTGTTGCAAGTTGCCGATCAGCTGTTCTCTGGGAGGAATCTTGAAGAGAAGATATTCGGCGTGTTTTTGCTGGAGAACTTGACTGGTGAGTTTGGGGATGCTGAATTCAAGTTGATTGAATCGTGGCTGGCGCGCATCAACAGTTGGGCGGATCACGATGCAGTGGTGCATTCCTTGATCTCGCCGATGGTGGTGGCCCAGCCGGCTCGAACGAAGAATGTATTTCGGTGGGCGAAGTCGCGTAACCGATGGCATCGGCGGGCGGCTTGCGTGGCGTTGATCCGAGGGGCACGGCAGAAGATGTTTTTTTCGGAGATCAAACGACTGACGGCGATGCTTCTGGCGGACGAAGATGACATGGTGCAAAAGGGCCTGGGATGGCTGTTGCGGGAGACGGCGAAGTTCGACGCCAAGCGGACGGCGCCTTATTTGATGAGCATTCGGAGGCGGACGCCGCGGTTGGTGTTGCGGACGGCGTGTGAAACGTTGCCGGTGGGGGCGCGGAAGAGGATCTTGGCCCAACTCTGAAATGCCCTATCAGACTGTGACTGATGACCTTGCGTTGGCCCCCGCCCGAACCGACAATTTCCTTGGGCCTGTGGTGTAACGGTAACACGGCACTCTATCCAAGTGGCAGATGCGGGTTCGAATCCCGTCGGGTCCACTCTTCCTCTGTGCGTAGGTGCGGATGGAGGACAATTTGGGGAGATAAAATAGAGATAGTCTCCCCGTAACTTGACAAGCGGTGTTGGTATTCTCATACTGAGCATGGATAGAGTGCCGATTTACGCTGCGGTTATCAAGAATGGCTCCGGCGACGGAGCCATTACCATTTCTCCGGCTTGTCGGTGGTTCAGGTTCGACTTGAAGGCCCCCCACGACTACCATGACACCTAAAGAAATCCTGGATGCTCTCAATGAGAACGTTGGCAAACGAGCTTGCATCACGTTAGATGACGGAGTGGTGCAGTCCGTTCTAATTGACTGTGTCGACGAAGAGGGTTTCCTCCATTCGGGCCCGGACCGCATCAATCACCAAGCTTTCTGTACGCGATTTGAAAGCGTAACGTTTATCGAGTCGGACAATCCAAACTGACCGCTTCTTTCTAACCTCGGATTCGCTCAAATGGCTGGTCTTGTTTAGAATAGTGGTTTGCCCATGAACCTGGCCGCCATCCAGTCTGCCCTGCGCGAACGCAACATCGACGCCTGGCTTTTCTACGATCACCATCATCGCGATCCCATTGCTTACCGGGTGCTGGGATTGCCGGCGAATCTGATGGTCACGCGGCGGTGGTATTACGTGATTCCTGCGCGTGGGGAGCCGGTCAAGCTGGTGCACAAGATTGAGTCCGGGCATCTGGACACGCTTCCCGGCAAGAAGCTTCAGTATGCAGCCTGGCAGGAACTGTTTGAGCAGATCAAGGGATTGTTGGCGGCGTATCGGGATGTGGCCATGCAGTATTCGCCCAACAATATCGTCTTCTATGTTTCGCTGGTAGATGCTGGAACCGTAGAGATGGTTCGGGGGTTGGGCAAGAACGTGGTTAGCTCGGGCGATCTGGTGGCGCAGTTTGAGGCGACATGGTCGGAAGAGCAGATCAAGAGCCACTATGCGGCGCGAGATGCTGTGGATGCGATCACGGCCGAGGCTTTTAAGGAGATTGGACGGCGAGTGCGCAAGGGCGGCGCCAATGAGTATCAGATTCAGCAGTGGTTCATGGAAGCGTTTGGCCGCGAGAACCTGGTGACTGACGATCCTCCGATTGTGGGGGTGAACGCGAACAGCGGAAATCCGCACTATGAGCCACATGCACAAGGTTCGTCGCCGATTCGCGAAGGGGATTTCGTTCTGCTCGACGTGTGGGCGAAGAAAGATACGCCGGGGGCCGTCTACTATGACATCACGTGGACGGGGTTCGTGGGCAAGGCGCCCTCCGATCGCATGCGGGAAGTCTTTACAGTTGTGAGCGGCGCGCGGGACGCGGGCGTTAAGACGGTGCAGGATGCGATTGCGGGCGGCCGCGCGATCGCTGGGTGGGAAGTGGATCGAGCGACGCGGGAACACATCCGCAAGGCGGGATTCGGGGACTATTTCATTCATCGCACCGGGCATTCGATCGGGACTGACGTTCACGCGAACGGCGCCAACATGGATGATCTGGAGACTCACGACGAGCGTCGTATCCTGCCTAATTCATGCTTCTCGATTGAACCGGGCGTCTATCTGCCGGAGTTTGGCGTGCGCAGCGAAGTGAATGTTCTGGTGCGGCCGAAAGCGGCGGAAGTGACGGGTAAAATCCAACGTGAGATTGTGCTGATCTGAATGGCAAATTCCTCGAGCGGTAAGAAATCGTCAGAGGCGACCGAGGCGGCGGTACCGCTGACCACGATGGCGGTGCTGGCTCCGGCAGTGGGATGGCTGATCCCTGGCGCGGGGCACCTGATTCAGAAGCGATGGACTCGGGGCGTGCTGCTCATGGGATCGATTGCGACCATGTTCGTGTTGGGCCTGCTGATGCAGGGGCATGTCTATCAGCCTAATGGCGGAGACATCCTCGACATGCTTGGATTTGTGGGCGACGTCGGCAACGGGGGTTTGTACATTCTGACCCAGGTTATGAACTGGGGACAGGGCGCGATCTCCCATGCCACGGCGGATTACGGGACCAAGTATCTGATCGTCGCCGGGCTGCTGAATTTCATCAGCGCGGCGGACGCTTATCACATTGCGGTGGGGAAAAAACCATGACCCTCGCCCTCTCACACTTCAGCGCGGCTGTATTGTTCGGCGTGTTTGCCTCGATTGTGTTTGGCATCACCCAGCGCAGTACCTCCCATGAGCAGATCAAGTACGGGCTGTATTGCTTTGCCATGTTCGTGGGTGGAGTTTTTGTGGCGGGTTGGGTAATGTGGTTTTTGAGAAGGTAGGTCAAAGGCGTTAACCACAAAGGACACGAGGCATCACGAAGGAAACCGCGCTACCCCTCGCTTTCACCCTTCCCAGACGAAGGCATCGAAGACGCGTTTGGTTTCGAATCCGAGGCGCAGGTAGAGTTCAACGGCGCGGGCGTTGGCCTGGGTGACGGTCAGCGAGAGCAGCGAGAACTTTCTTTGCCTTAGATTGTTGGTACTGCACTCGAGTAGAGCTTCTCCGATTCCCTTCGAGCGGTATTCCGGCAAGACACAAACCTGGGTTACATGGCCAACGTCCTGACGCACGCGCGAACACAGAATCAATCCCAACAGAGTTCGCGTCTTGGGGTGTAGAGCGACGAAAGAAGACTCGGGATCAAAAGCGCCGCAACCAGGGAAGCGGACGATGTTGTTCAGAAAGCGCAATGAGCCGCTGAGGGTGCGATATTGGTCGTTGATCTCGGAGTCGACGTGTCCACGATAGGCGGAAGTAATGATGGCGGCGGCGGCCTGGTAGTCCTGCTCGGACCAGCGGCGAATTTCAATATCGGTGCGTAGCGGCCTGGGGGGCTGGGTTGAATTCTCCAGCGGCAACACCATGAAGAGGCGGGCGTGGCGGTGGAAACCCTGGTCGACAAAGGGCTGGGCAACCAGCCCGGTCTCATGGGCGAGGAGTTGGGCTTCCACGCGGTTGATGCCGGGCGATTGCTGGAGGGTCTCAATAACGTGCACCAGGAGCCGGGTTTCGACTGCGTGAGGATCGGGTAAGCGGCCACTGTTGAGGACGAACAAGTCGCCGATTACACCCTTGCTGCCCTCATAGACGAAGAAGGCATATCCGAAGACGAGGCCGCGATCGACGGCGGCGTAACCGGGCAGAATCTTGGCGTCCACGTAGCGGAGAATCATGGCGGCGGAGCCGGAATAGTCCCAGGAAAGCAGGTGTTGCCACACCTGGGTCTCGTCGTCGAGCAGAGGACGTAAGTCGACCGCGGAGAAATGCCTGAGATCGAGAATCTCCACCCGGGCTCCTGAAGGGCTGCGGCTCAGCAATAATTCTGATCGCGAACCGAGTTTAGATGTTTCGCAGGGCGGGAGGCAAACAAAGGAACAACGTGAATACACAAGGCGAAGAGAGCGGGGGTCTGTTAAGGGGCTGGGGTTTGGGCGGAAACCCAGTAGTAGTCGAGGTGTTGGGGCGCAAAGCTGCCTAGATACAGGGCGCGGCGTCCGGCCAGTTGTTGGAGCAGATCCTGATGTGATCCGGTGGGAATAACGACGATGTGCTCGACTTGTGGAACCTGCCCGGTTTCATAGCGCGTGATTACCTGGTCGCGGTAAAAAGCCAGGCCAAATTCGGTCTCACGACGTATATGGAAGACGGCCAAGGGCAAAGGCTTAGATGCCAACTTCCCCAGTTCGACGGCCAAGGGGCGGGCGGAAAGAGTGTTGTCGAGCGCGGGCGCGTAGAGGCGTAACACGGCCGCGA
>Ga0070765_100000187_pt1 | contig 38677 bp, 37 predicted proteins | sample HubBroMetageWFT5_FD_71516 | JGI IMG/M metagenome (GOLD analysis project Ga0070765, IMG submission 71516) | Warmed and freeze-thawed soil microbial communities from the Hubbard Brook experimental Forest, New Hampshire - Hubbard Brook CCASE Soil... | ecosystem: Environmental > Terrestrial > Soil...
GTTTCCGTTACGTGTTCTTGTCCAACGAGGTCCGCGAACTTCTGCGGGCGCCACTTTCGCGCAATCACTTGGTAGGCCATATCTGCTTTGCATTCTCAACGCCCGCAACAAAAAAGTCAAAACTCTTTCCTGCGCACTGAGCCGTTGCACGAACCTCCGTCGAAGCTCTCTTCGGAACACACCACTCCGCAAACTCTCTCCGTCTTCGGAATTTGCTTGGGAATTTCCCCTACTAGGCCGATTCAGCGTCACAAAACTTAAAACTTAAAACTTTGCTTCGTCTTGCGGCAGCTTCCGGATCCCTGATCGCTCATCCCTGATCACTTCTCACCAGATAGAGGAACTTCGGAGTCTCCGCGGCACACTCGGCTTACCCGGTACCGTTGCTCCCTTCCGGGCCTGGCGGGGTTCGCGGGACCTCGTTGCACAGAGCCCGAAGTTCCACGCTCCGGCAGTCGCCCCACTTCACGACTGCTCTATTCAGCTTAGCACAGCTCAGCCTTTCCGATTTTTGCCAAACCCTTCGAATTTTATCTTTTGGAGTCGGGACGGGTGATATCTCCTGTCGCCGATTCTGATACTGGCGAAAAACATCGGTCTGCATTTCTCTGGCAAATGTGTCCAGGGCCAGCACATCCTCCACAGTCTCGGGCTTTAGCGCTCGCTTGAGTTTCATCGCTTCGTTGGCGGCTTGCTCCGGTGTTAGTTGCCTCGAGAAAACGCCGTCCCGCAAGTATCGCAACTGCTGCAGTGTAGTGTCCGAAGCCCCTCCGTACATTTGCATTTGTCTTACAAAAAACTCAAAAACTGGCTTTGGCAACACAAACGAATCGGGCACATCGCGTCGCTTATATTCGTAAATATTCTTCTGTCGCCAGGGATTAAATTTGGGCGTGTCAAAGAAATCGTTCTTGTCCAGAAAAATCTGCGTCGTGGGCGCGACCACGCGCAGCGGCGGGCTCGATGCCGGCTTAACCGTCCAGACAGCGACGGTGTGATTGGGATAAGGCCACAGCAGTCCCACACTTTTTACTCCCGTGCGCTCCACCAAGAAAGCATATAGCGCCGAAAGCTCATCGCATTCCGCCGTCGCGGTCGGTTCCAATGTCGATATTCGCTGGACGCTTTTCCATTGCTGCCAAATTCGGTCGGAGTTGGGAGGTTGGTCCGTGATGCTCCAGTGTGTGTTCCAGAGCCCGGCATCCCTTGTAGCCTCGAATAGCAACCGAATCACGACAAAATCGGAATATCGAACCGAGTCAGGCTCCAACCTATGTGCCGCAATGAAGGATTGAAACGCTAACTTCATTCCGGAACTGCTTTCCAGAATCCGTGCTCTTTCGCGAACGGTGTCCGACAACGCGCCAACCGACGTGTCCGCGGTTCTTGACGAAGTCTGCGCGCCATTCGCTTCCGATTTCGTTTCTGCCGAGAAGGAAGCTACAAGCAAAGCCAAAACGAGAGGTCTTCCAAAACACTGCAGAAAAGTAAAACCCATTTTCTTGCCTCTGACCTACTGCCTTGCCTGACGCAACTCTAAATTCATTTCCCGCGGGTCTATCAGTACTCGCGGTGACCCGCGTAGTTGCCATCAGACAAGTTGGCGACTATCGAAGCGCCGCTCGAGATGACAAGTGTAGCTCCGAGTTTGAACAACAGGGAAGATTGCAACTCGTGAGAAATATCCGCGTATGGATTACATCTACCAATCACCAGTCACTAGTCCCCCCGCTCTTGTCTTGCCTCGTAACTCCCCCGCCTCACTGCATCCTTTTTCGTTGCATCCGCAAAGCGGCTGCCGTATCTTCGTTGCAGGTTGGATTTCCTCCTCCAACTACCTGTCTCCGTTCGCAGCGGCAGACTGGTCCGCGCGCCAGCGCAACGCCCCTCGGGGCACCCCCACGTTACGGGGCTAATCCCTGCACCACGTGCAGGCTGGAGGTTATCGATGAAAATTGTTGTGTCTCTTGTTCTTGCATTTGCGCTTCTTTGCAGTACCGCGCCGCCGACCTACGCGGCACCTCGTCAAATCGTCGCCGGAACCGAAATCCACCTAACGCTGCTCAGCCGTATCAATTCCGCTACCGCTAAAGAGGGCGATCCCTTCCTCGCCGTTCTCGCTCAACCTGTTCAGCTGGAAAACCAAATCCTGCTTCCTGCCGGCACACGCGTGCATGGCACTGTCGGCACCATTCAGGCTGCCAAGAACTTTTCCGCTTTCCGCGGCCAGGCTTACCTCAACATGACCTTCAAATCCATCGAGCTGGACAGCCGCCTCATTCCGGTCCAAATGAGCATCCTGCTTATCGGCACTCCGCGCGTAGACGGCGAAAGCAAGCGCCGCAAGGACATGAAGATCACCGAAGGCGAAGTGCTGCAGGAGAAGCACGACTATAAAGGTGACGCCATCGGCATGGCCGTCGGCGGCGGTGGTGGCTCGCTCGTTGGGCTCATCTTCAGTAACGTTGCCCGCGGCTTTGGCATCGGCTTGGCTGGCGGCGCCATCTACGTCGCGGCTCGCAAAGGCAAGGAAGTGAACCTGCCCGAGCAAACCGGAATCCTTGCGCGCATGGACAGCACGGTCAGCGTCCCGCAGGTATCGGCCGCTAACGATCCGCTGATACCGGTCGAGCAAGCGAATGCAACAGCGCAGTAACTGACGCCAATAACCAGAGGCAATCGCGGAAAAGGTGGGACGGGCGCTTCGTTCAAGAAGCGCCCATAGGAGGTTTCTGGCAGGCTGGTATTGGGGATTGTTTGTCTAGGGGGTCTCTCCAAAGACTCGGCAACCGAACTTGATCTGGTTTTCCGTTAAGATCCCGCTCGCTTCCGCGCCTTTGTTGAACTACATTCCCCTCTACTGCAGTCGCCTTGCCAACTGTTCCCGTTTCCACTCCACTGCAAACACAACCCTTATTCCCGGCTCTTGGCGGGTGTTTTGCTTCAGTCCGGGAAGCAGTTCCGTTCCGCAACACCTACTTTGGGAATTTCACATTTTCTTCCCGCGTCCCTGTGGTGCTCCCTGCATCGAATTTATTCATTCTAATTATTCAATTTTCCTCTACGCTTCCAGGCTTTTTCCATTTGACGCTCCCGTTTCCCTCGCGATACCTTTACAGTCCTAAGAAAACATGCCGACTGCTTCTTTGCTCACCATTTTCCCCATTTCTGTTTTTCGAGGAGATTCATGTCGAACGATCTGCGTAGTTTCCTAGCTCTCAGTTACGACGAACTGGAAGAACTGAACCTTAAAGCCAAAGAGCAGCGCAAAGCCCGCACGCCGATCCACAAGATTCAAGAGCAGCGCATTAAGTACCTCACCGACGAGAAGCGCATCAAGGCGGTGACGGTTCTGTTCAGCGACCTTGAAGGCCGCTTGCACATGCTCGATTACGACAAGAAATTCCTGGTGAAGAGCTGGGACAATCTCACCTTCGATGGCTCCTCCATCCGCGGCTTCACGGCACAACGTGAAAGCGATCTTCGTCTGGCGATGGATTGGAACGCGTTTTATTGGGCGCCCTCCGATTACTTCGGTTCCGGCAAGGTGCTGGTTTTCGGCGAAGTGATCGACAAGGACGGCTCGCCGTATGCCGCCGACATTCGCGGCAGTCTGAAGCTGTTCGCGGATGGCCTGTACAAAAAAGAAGGCTACACGCTGAACGCCGCCAACGAAATCGAGGGCTTCCTGTTTCAGGGCTCCGACGCCGAGCGCCACTATCACGAAACCGGCAAATTTGAGTACGTCAACACCGGCGGTTACTACCACTCGCTTCCCGGCGATCCGCTGCGCACCTTCATTGATACCAGCGCGGAAGTCCAGCGCGCCATGGCGTTCCAAAACGAAAAGGATCACCCCGAAGTTGCGCCGTCGCAGTTTGAAATCAACTACAGCTACGGCGAAGTGGTGGCCGCCGCCGACCAGATCCAGCTCTACAAGCTGATCTGTCGTCAGGTTGCCAACAAGATGGGCTTCACCGCCAGTTTCCTGCCGAAACCTGTCGTCGGCGTCAACGGCAGCGGCATGCATACCAACGTTTCCGTCAGCAAGGACGGCAAGAATCTTTTCTGGGATCCGAAGGGTGAAGAAAAACTCAGCAAACTCGGCTGGTCCTTCGTGGATCGCATTCTCACCCACGGCAACGATATCTGTTTACTACTAAATCCCAGCGTCAACGCTTACCGCCGACTCGATCCACACTTCGAAGCGCCCAATCAGATCAAGGCTTCGCCTGTCGATCGCGGCTCCATGATCCGCATCCCTATCGGCAATGAAAAGAGCATGCGCGTGGAAGTGCGCTCGGTCGCGCCGGATGCCAATCCTTATATGGTCATGCTCTCCATTTTCAAGAGCGGCCTGGAAGGCGAAACCTCCAAGATCAAGAACCTTCGCCAGGCGGAACGCTACTTGCCGGACAACATCTACGATGCGCTCGACAACTTCAAGAAGGCCGACTGGACCACCAAGCTGCTCGGCGCCGACGTCAAGGGACGCTACGCCGACCTGAAGCAACACTCCGCGGACCGCTGCGCGCGCTTGCTGGGCACCTTCGTCAAAGCGCCCGAAGTGCAATATCACCACGAGGTCTACAACCAGTTCCTCTGGAACATGTTCTAAGGCCGACAGCTTTCTCACCACAGAGGACACTGAGAGCACAGAGGTTCGGAATTAAGACCGGAGCGAACCTTTCGGTGCCGTTGCCTTTCTCCTGTATCAATCTTTTAGTCCATCTGACCTACCCCCTTGTTTTTTGTAAGTGTCAGAATCGAAAGGAGTTGCAGGCCGTGGAAGTCCTTTGGAATCTGCAGTTGCGTAAGCGCAGATGATAAGGGAGATGCACGCGCGGCGTTTGCCGCCGAGTCCATCCCCGGTTTTTGGGATAGAGCGAAGAACACAGGCGGATGTTTTGGCGCGGTCGGGAAAAAAGGTGGGCGCCTTTTTCAAATAGGTGAGACGGAAGAATGCTCAAAGCTTCAAAGTGGATGGTTTGAGACGAAACGTCCCGCCTGTCCCCGATTTCCCGATTGGGGTTCGGGCCTATTTCCGTCGAAAGACGGTAACGCCTCCGTCTTGCGCAATCGCGACGACCGAGGCGCCGTTGGAAATCCGGGGACTGTAGGTTGTGCCCAAATATTGGCCCGTTACGAGCGCGTCGATCGACAGGTTCGAAATCGTGTAACTGCGGTTTTTCATCGGATCAGGGAAGACAAGCAACTCTGGCCGCGATCCTTCAGGGGTGCTAGGCCACGCTTGGCGATTCCCGGACTGATGAACCAATTCAGGATAGCGAAGCAATCGTGACTCGCGGATGTTACCACGTCACCCAGAGGTCCGAAATTGTCGGGACGTATTTCACGCACGAGTTGTCCATTCGAGACTCGCATAATTCTAAGCGCGTCGCCGGATTTGTGGCCGGTGCTGTCAATGTGCTCGTCCGGACTCAAGAGAATTTCATCATCGCTTAGGAGCTTTCCGATGACTCTTCCCGTTTCCACTCTCTCCGATGGCCCTCCAAATTTGTAACCAGAGAGTAGGGTTTTTAGCTTTTGGCCCGTTTGCATGTCGACGATCCCCACCTCGACGAGAAGATCGGTTGTCTCCCAATCTGACACGGCCGCAAGCTTGCCATCTGGCGAGAGCGACTGAGGAATGTCCATGGATTCCCAGGTTGATTGAATCTGGCCCGTCGACAAATCCACTAGTTCGTTGTGAACGCGTGGATTCATCAAGTCATTGTAGTCGGTAATCTTCGACGACCCCGGCCTGCCATAGCTGACCAAGAACAGATCGCTGAGGGTGCCCAACCCTTTCTTCTGAGAAAGAATTAAACCAAGGCGATATACCGGACGCGGAGACTTACATTTCATTACTTTTAGTTGCTACCAACGCCGACCCCTTCTCGGCTCAATCCGAGCGCGGAATCTGTTCGTTAAAATCCTGGACGAAGTACGTGCGAAGTATGAGTTTCGTATTCTCGGATACGTAGTGATGCCGGAGCACGTGCACTTACTAATGAGCGAGCCGACTCGGATGACGCCTTCGCAAGCGCTTCAAATTCTCAAGCAACGAGTGTCACGACAAATTCGCAGCGAAAAGTTGTCCGAGCAAGAACTACAACGGTTCTGGGGGCGGCGATTCTACGACTTCAACGTATATACCTTGGCGAAAATGAAAGAGAAGTTGGAATACATGCATGCCAATCCAGTGAATCGGAAACTGGTGGGAAGCGCGACGGAATGGCCGTGGAGTAGTTGCTCGCACTACAGCAATGGGGCACGCGGACTTGTTGCGATCGAGGCGCTGGAGGAAATGCGCGAAACGGGAAGCGCACGTGGCACGGCGTAAAATTCCATCTCCGGAGTGGAAAAGAAAGAGAAGAAGGCCGACCCCTTCGAAAGGCGAAAGGGATCGGGCACCCTTGTAGGCGCGATCCCAGCTTGGCTCGCAAGATCTGGAATCAGGTAAGCGCGCCATTATCTGATGCTGTAGCCGCCGCCGAAATAGTGGGTCCAGCTGACGAGGGCGCGGATGTTGCCTTGTCCGCGGACGGCCACGTTGGGATCGAAGTACGAAGTGTGTAGGTAATCTGCGCCTATGCGTACCGACGAGGTGCGCCAGGCACGGACTTCGATGCCGCCGCCGCCGGCCCACGCAAATTTGTTGGAGAATCCGCGCACGTAGCCGCCCATGACATCCGGGGTTGCACCGGTTACGCGTGCGCCGCCCGCGAGAATTTCCACATACGGTGCCATGCGTCGGCCCAGCGCGGGATAAAACACTGGGCCAGCCAGATAGCTGGTGATGTCGCTGCGGCTACCGGAGCCAAAGATGGCGCCGGAACGCGCATAAGCCAAATCCGCGCGCACGCCAAAGCGACTGGTGACTCCGACGGTCATGCCCGCGTCGACGCCGAACATGGGCACGCGCGTAGCTTGTCCTGGCACTTCCTGATCGACGTACTCAAATCCCAAATTAGCTTCGACGGCCGGGCCGATACCGGAAAGTTTCGGGCCTTCCTGTGCCCGCACAGCCCCTGCTGCAAGCAGCAACAACGCCGTGCCCAACACACCACCGGAAATGGCGTTCGCCAACGTTCCGCGAGATAAGATTTTCTTTGCGTAGTTCATGATCCCCCGAGCTTTCGACCTGCTTCCGTTTTGGTACTTCGCTTTTGGAACCTCGACTAGGTACCTCTGCGGAGGCCCATGCCTCATTTCCGCCCGGCGTGTTCCGAATTGGAAATGTGGCCAAATCGGTTCTCACCGATCGACTGGGGTTGTGCCGTCTGCCGAAGCACAATATGCACACGTCGAGTTGGTGTCTACGGTACAGACGTGCAGTTCCGTTACCCGCCAAGGTCCCACTCTTAAGGACAGGCACGTATCCTGTACCTGAATCCGTGCAGTATTCCACGGCCGTCGTGGTCCTCGAGTGGGCCTTGCTTGAAGTGAGGTTTAAACCCGCGCCCTTTCCAAAAACGGGAAAGGATGCGGCACCCGAATCTATACCGCTCGTTCGGTGCACTTATACTGCGAAATCTTTAGCTGCGAACACGCGACAGGGCTGTACTATGGTCGTCACGATTCCAGTGGCAAAACTGGAATTCGGCGTCGTAAATCGGCATTACATCCCGCAACGCAAAGGCGCCCCGATGAAGTTGATGACGAAAAAGTTGAACGGCGTATGTCTACTGGCGTTGGCCATGACTTTCATCGCCTGCTCGAAGTCTGCGCCGCCGTCGCAACCCGCCGTGCAGCCGCAAGCGACGACCACTCCGCCACCGGCGACTTCGACTGCATCTCCAACGGCAGAAGCGCCTTCTGCCGCGGCGCGTGCCGTCAAAACCGAAATGCGCAATGTGAACTTTCACCTGACGAACAAGGCAGCCGCCCGGATCGATACGCTTTCCGGAGAAATCTGGCCCACCGGGAAAAACGACATGCCTGTCTTCGACGACAAGGCCTCGTTTCAGGTGCGTGTCGCCAACGGCAAAATCTCCATGAGCCCAGAAGGACTGGCCGACATACTGAACACGTACGTTTTTGTCCGCGATGATGCTCCGCTTAAAGATCTATCGGTCTCCATCGACAAGGATCGTCTGGTCATCAAGGGAAAATTGCATAGCAAGGGAGATGTGCCGTTCCAGACTGCGGGTACGTTGAGCACCACGGACGATGGCCGCATTCGCATGCATAGCGAGAAGATGAAGGCGTTCAAAGTCCCGGTGAAGGGAATGATGGGGATTTTCGGAATCGAGCTCGCCAACGTTTTGAATACCAGCAAGGTGGACGGTCTCGATACGGACAAGAACGATCTATTGATGGATTTGGAACAACTCCTGCCACCGCCGCACCTTAAGGGCAAGGTCACCGGCGTGAGGCTGGAGAACAATATGATCGTTACTTCTTTTGGCGATGGCGGAAAATCCGCGCCCCCTGCGACGGAAAAAGGGAACTACATGACGTTCCAGGGCGGGCCTGTGCGTTTTGGAAAACTGCTCATGGAGAACGCAGATTTGACCGTGCTCGATCTCGATCCCGGCGATCCGCTGGACTGGAATCAGGATCGATACAAAGACCAGCTCGTCGCGGGCTATTCCAAAATTACACCGGCGTTTGGCCTGCGCGCCTACGTAAAGGATTTCGGCAAGCTGAGCCGGGCCCTCGAGACCGCTTTGCCAAAGCCGTAGGATTTTAGGACGGACGCGGGCACCGGATCGTCTGGATTGCCGCGCCCGAACGTATTAGAATGCGCCGTATAGTTGTTCCCGCGCCTTCGGGCCGATCCTCGCAGCAAACACGAAACGATCGCCCCGGAGTGTTGGCCCACTCATCGAGGAGGAGCAATGCGTTGCCAGGTCTGTCTGCCCTCCATGGCCTTAGCTGTTCTGTTGTTCGTTCAGGCCGCTCCTGCGATTTCCCAACAGGATCCCGCTCCTAATTCTTCCGCTCCTCGATCCGATACCACTACCAAATTGCCGCCCGGAACTGCCTCTTTACGAATCAGCCTGCGTCTGGAAGATGAATCGCCGTTCAAGGGTTTCGCGAACGTGCATGTGTTCCCTAATGAGGGTTATGAAGTTGCCGGCACTCCCACTGGTTCGGATGGGGAAATCCTTTTTGAGCACATGCAGCCGGGTACTTACACGGTACAAGCGGTCGCGCCGGGTTTCCTGAGCGTCCGGCTCTCCACCACGATCGAAAACCCACAACAGCAGCGGACGCTATTCGTCATCATGCTTCCCAAGTTGCTGCCCGCGGCTTCGACTTCCGCGGTATCTTCGGCTGCACCTTCTGTCACCCCTTCTGTTGCCCCATCTGCGATCCCAGCAAACGCGCCAGCAATTCCCGGTTCCTGGCTGCCAGCACCTCTGGACGACGTAGTCCCAGACGTGGAGCCGGACGTTGAGTGCCCCTCGCAACAGATCTTGCGAGGTGTGGGTCAACGCACGACCCAATTCATAAGTGATCTTGAGAAATTCAGCGCCACGGAACGCGTGGAGCATATCGATTTGACCGGCACGCGGCGCCCAGCGGAGGTCCGCAACTTTGAGTACGTGGTCATCATCTCGCGGACTCCCCAGGGGATGTTTGCGATCGATGAGTTTCGCAACGGAAGCGTCGATCCCGAACAATTTCCCGCGCACATTGCCACCGATGGTTTGCCGGCAATGGTGTTGATCTTTCACCCGCTACTGGCGAGTGATTTCCGATTTCAATGCGAGGGTCTCGGCCAGTGGCGGGGAAAGCCCGCGTGGCAGGTGCACTTCTCCCAGCGGCCCGATAAGCCCAGCCGTATCCGTGCGTACATAATTGCCGCAAGACACTACCGTATTCCGCTGAAAGGCCGGGTCTGGATTGACCCTGGCACGTTCCAGGTTCTGCAGTTGGATTCCGAGCTTGTGGATCCGATCAAAGAGATCGAGTTGACCCACGAGCGCTCTTCCATCGAATACGGCTTGGTGCAATTCCACTCGCAAAAACAGGAAATCTGGCTGGCGCAAACGGCGAACCTGTGGGTCGAACGAAAGGGGCACCGCTATTACCGGCGGCACACGTTCAGCAATTTCAAAGTGTTCAGCGTGGACACCACGCAGACCGCGCAAAGGGCCAAGGAGTCGTACACCTTCACTAATACATCCGATCGCGATCTCTTGGGCGTGCTGACGGTCAAACCCGCGGTGGGAACGGAACTCGATCCCGTCACTATCAGCTTCACAATTCCTGCGGGCGGAAGCATCCTTAAATTCGTCGGCCCGGGAAAAGATGTGAACGTGCCGGTTGGCGAAATTGCCTCGGCTGTATTTGTCCACAATGGCAAGCCCGAATCGATTAAGGTGGATGCGCACCTGTTGAAAGAAAGTTCGTTGGACGTTGTGCCGGACACGCCGAATCCATCCATTCCATAACCTTAAAAATGAAACAACCCTTTATTTCTCGTAGCTTTTCCTTGGGTAATCCGTCCGCACAAAGCAAAATCCCACGAAGCGACGCGTTCAGTGACGGGGAGGAAAAACTGTCCTTTCGGTCAATTTCGCGTGACCGAGGCCGTGTGTAGACTCTCCATTTATTTTCACAGGGGGATACTATGCTTCGACCGATGCGCTGGGCATTCTTGGTACTTGGTTTGTGGGGAATTTCAGCCGGCGTTTCGGCTACTCCGCAAAACGTCAAGAGTCCGCTGGATGCCACGACACTTTTGGCTTTGGTGGCTGGCGATGCATTGCCCGAGAACGTCGTTTCGTCGTTGCTTCGAGTGGGCTGAGCTTCGTTCCAACAAATCCGTACAAGGAGCAACTGACCACCGCAGGCGCGACTCCAGCGGTAGTCGACGCCGTGAGCAAGGCTGCTGTCCACCCCGACGCGGGTGATGCAGAACTAAAAGGGGAAGTCGAAGAACGCGAGCATTTGGCGCTGGCGGGAAAACTCATTCGCAACAAAGAATTCGAGGCGGCCGCAACGGAGATCAACGAAGCTTTGCGTGCCGGCGGAAGAAAGGCGCCCTCGGGCTTCGTAATGGGCGAGCTACTGCGCCGGAAGGAAGATTGGTCCACGGCGGCGGCCGTCTTCGAGCAACTGATCAAGCAGGTTCCTGATTTTCCCGAGGCGCGAACGAAGCTGAGTTTCGTGCTTTATCGTGCGGTCAACCAGGATGACGCCCTCCGCGAAGCGAAAGCAGTGCTGCATGAAAATCCGAGTAACGCCGAGGCTCACAAGGACGCCGGACTGGCGTTGCTAGGCATGAGCAGGTTTGACGCAGCGGAGGGGGAATTTCGCGAAGCGCTGCGACTGAAACCCGATTACGAGAATATCTACTACGATCTGGGAAATCTTTTGTATTACAAAAAAGACATGGATGGAGCGATCGAGCAATACAAGAAGGCGCTCGTTCTGAAGCCCAGAGACATCGACGTGCATACCAATCTGGCCTTGGCGTATGAAGGCAAGAAGGAATACGGCAGCGCGATCCGCGAACTTCGGGAAGCGAAACAGATTGATCCCAAAGATCTCGAGGTGCGCCAGAACCTCGGCCACCTGTTGATTCCATGCGGATTTGAACGCTGAGGCCGCCGTAGAACTCAGAGAACTCGAGACCATGGCGCCGGAGTCCGTGATTTGTCATATCTGCCTGGCTTCGGCGCTGGCGCGTAGTTTCGACCTGGAGGGCGCTATAAAGGAGTACAAAATCGCCCTGCGCCTGGATCCCACGGACTACCACCCGCACAAAGGACTCGGTTTCGTGTATGAGAGCCAGGGCGACGACGCGGCGGCGCTGAAGAAATACCAGGAAGCGTCCAAACTCGAGCCGGATTCAGCCACTGCGCACAGGCGGGTGGCCTACATGCTGCTGCGATTAAAGGAGAACAAGAACGCGTTGCGAGAGGCGGAAGCGGCCGCAGAATTGGATCCTGGCAATTGGCAAGTGCATGGAGTTTATGCGCAGGCCCTCGCAGCCAATGGGGAAAATCAGAAAGCTACGGGCGAATTCAAGGAAGCGCTGCTGCTGGATGCAGACGATATCGGCACGCACCTTGATTTCGCGGCGTTCCTGGAGAGGCAGGGTGATTGGGTCGGGGCTATGGAACAGTACAACCAAGCAAAAAAGTGTCAACTCGCAGCCTTGACTAAGCCCTCGCCCCAGGCAATACGCGACGCCGATGGCCCTGCTGCCGGTGCGGAGTTGCGCTCCAAGCAGCATCTCTCTGAATTACGAGCGGCAGGAAAATCGGCGGAAGCCGCGGATCTGGAATCCAAGTGCTGGCAGGTGCGGCTGCATCGCAGGGAGTTTCCGGCAAACTCGACGCCGCGCTTGAGGCGGCCACAACTGCGATGAAGGCGAGTGATTTTGCCACGGCTGAACTGCGCTTGAAGGAAGCCGTTCAACTGGGGGAACAGATACAGCCGCACGAAGGCGGCTGGTGATGGCCCTCGGATTGTTGAGCGCTTCATACATGAACCGCAAGGATATGCCAGACGCGCAAACGACCATGGAACAGCAGATGAAGGTTGAAGAAGAAGTGTATGGACTTGCGTCTCCTCAACTGAGTTGGGTCCGGATGGGCCTCGGCCGGTTGTGGTTGGAGCAGGGCGAGCCTTTGAAGGCCGAGACCATTTTTAAACAGAACCTGAACGTGAACGAAAAGGCTTACGGAGAGAATAGCGAGGGATATTCCTCGGGACTCAAATCACTGGCATATCTGTACTATACGCAGAAGCAGTTTGAGAAGGTCGAGCCGCTCACGGAGAAAGCGGAGAAAATTGACCAGACGCTGTATGGTGCGGAAGGCCCGCAGCGACTCGGAGGCACAACTTTGCTTTGCAGAGTCTACGAAGGGCTGCAACAGCCAGCGAAGTCGGAGCCGTGCTACAGCCGATTGATTGCCATGATGGAAAAAGTATATGGCGCCAATAGTCCCGCGCTGACTGCCGCGCTGACGAGCGAAGCGAAAGCCCTGCGGGGGCTGGGACGCGTCCCAGAGGCGGAAATGGTCGAGAAGCGGTTGCAGGGACTTTCGCAACCGAGTGCCGGACTGAATCAGTAGCGCAGTTGGCCCCGGGTTGAAATGCGAATGCGACCGCTTCAGAAAGTGCCCGCTACAGAACAAAGAAAAGGAGGGAGCCGCACAGACTCCCTCCTTTGTGAACCTATTTGTTAGCCTTAGTAGTTGCTGCGAGCAGTGCGGGCAGCGTCGGCCTTCTTCGTGTCCGAAGATGCTTCGCCCGTGGAGGTAACGTCTTCGCCGCCGGTGCGCTCGACGATGTCCTTCGCGCGCTTGATTTCCTCGGACGTATCGCAATGAACGGACAAAAGAATCCCGCCCTTTTGTAGCCGGCCCTCGTAGCGCTTGGCTTCAAATTCGGGGATGCCCACTCCGATCAACGCGCCGGTAACTCCGCCCACCGCTCCTCCGACGCCGAGTCCCGCAAGGCCCGCCATGATTGGACCGGCGGCAATGAAAGGACCGAGGCCCGGGATTGCCAGCAGGCCAACACCAGCCAGCACGCCCAACGTTCCCCCGATCACTCCTCCGGTGGTTACGCCGGCAGCCGCGCCTTCCGGTGCTTTGGTTGCCTTCTCGGTGCCCATATCCTTCGCCCCGCCCAGGCTTTCGGGCAACAATACCGAAATGTCCGAAGTCGGGAAGCCTGCAGTCACCAGCGTATCCGCGGCATTTTCAACTGCGGCGCGCGTGGAGTAGATTCCGAACACTGCTACTTTTTTACCTGCCATTTTTGTTTCTCCTTTTTTTGCTTTGAACTTTTAACTTTCAACTTCTAACTTTTGACTTGGAACCCTCGACGACCTGCCCAATTACTTCGGTGGGGCGATGTCCAACTGATTCACTACGTTTCCTTCCCCAGCTACCGCTACTGCTTTGGCCTGCAAATCGTTTTTTTCGTCCTCGGACCGTACCGGGCCGCGTAGAGTCACTTTGCCGTCTTGCGCAATGATTTTGACGTTGTGGGCATAAGTGGAAAGGTTCTTATCGTCATGAATGGACTTGCGGATCTTTTGTGCAAGTGCCCGGTCGGTGGGATTCATCTTCTGCTGGTCGGCAGTAGGTGAAGATTGGTCCTTGTTCATTTTGGTGTTATCCGGATCCTGCAAGGCTGATGCGGCCATCAGAGTCGTGCAGAACAGCAGCGACCCAATTGCCACGCAGAATCTGCCTAGCATCATAAAACCTGTGCTCATTTTTATTTCCTCCCTTTGAAACTCGCGAAATGCACTGATCGAACTTAAATTATTCTGATCCTGCCAGCGCCTCTCCTTGAACGAGTTCACTTTTCCTGCGAACTATGCGCGCCCGGTAGAAATGCTGCAGCTTCAATAGACAGCGTATGAGCGTTGGGAACTATCGGGCGAAAAACGTAGGGGACCACTGGAAGGAATGTAGCCGCGATGAAAAGAGCCGCGGAGCATCAATAGAGACGCTTGTTGATTTTAGATGTGAGGAATAGACATACCCGCGATGGAGCAGAGTTGGATGTGCCACGGGTCAGTGTGAAATTGGTGAACGCTCGGCTTCTTCGGTCCGCGAATTGTCGGACGCGCCTTCCTGGCGAGCCACGATGAAGAACGCAAACTTCAACTCATCTTTCAAGGTCAGCAATCCACCCGCCACGTTGACAGGCGCGATGCCGAAATCGGACTGGTGAATTTCGAAATTGCCGGTGGCGCGCAAACTGTAGGGGCTGATGGTTACCTGGCTGGACACAACTTGAACTCGCGTCACCCCGTTGAGCGTAAGCCTGCCTGTCAAATCAAGTTTATACAGGCCCGGCCCCAGTTTTACCGTGCGGACGTCAACGCACTCGTAAGAGACCTGCGGGTGCCGCGACGTCGATAGCACCTGATCGTGCATGATTCGCTCTAGAGTACGCCGGTCTTCTTTGCTCATATCGTCTTCGACGGCCAAAGAAGCGGACTTGATTTTCATGCTGAGTGAAGCGTCGGCCAGCGTTTCTGGCACGAATCGAACTTCACCGTTGAAGTCATGTATTCCGATTGTGGGGTTATGTCCCATTCCGCCGCTCATACCGCTGGCGACAGCCTTCACCGTAAACCGGCTGGCCTTCGAATCAATCAAAAAACATTCTTGATTCATCGCGACGCTCCCATTTTCTTGCGGCTTGCTTCGAGGAACTGGGTCTGTGAGTTTGTAAACCAGAGTATCCCGCGTTCGCGATTTTCTAAGGTGTTTTGCACAAATTTGCTCGGTCTACCGACCAATGCAGGAGCGGTTAACGCAAGTAGAGCTATTCAGCCTTGCCCATGCCCCGGGTACATAGGCGCATTACCTTAGTACTAGGGACTGTACGGGAGGGTACCCAAGTCCCATTTTCGCTATCAGCCTCCGCTGTCACTGTGATGTCAGTCGCAGCGAACCGGGCCAGAAGCAGTTCTTGAGGGATTCTGTACATGCGAAGCGCAGTCGCCAACCTCCGCCTCCGAACGAAGTTTCTGCTGTCCATGGTATTGGTGATTGCGGGTCTTACCTGGGTGGCTCTCTTTGTCGTCCGCCAAACGGTGCAGGAGCGTGCCCGCCAGGAACTGACCACCAGCGCGCAAAATTCCCTGGTAATTTTCGAAATACTGCAACACCAGCGCCATGTGGCTCTCAGTCGCAAGGCCGATCTTCTGGCAACGTCCGCTTTCCTTTCCGATAACGACGCCAGCATTTTCAAAGATTCCGCTGACAATCCGTTGGACACTTCCAGCGGCGATTTAATGGCGCTTGCCGATCCCAGCGGTCAGATCCTTGCGCTTCATACCTCGCGCTCCGGAGTAAACAGCGAAAGCATTCAAGCGCTCCTGCGTACTTCACTTTCCAGAAACCGCACTTCGGATTGGTGGTTCGACGATGGCCATCTTTATCAAGTCGAGCTGCAATCCATCGGGCCCGCAGGTGCCGCAAATTCGCCACAGTCTTCCACGGTTGTCGTGGGCCAGGAATTCGATGAGCGCAGCCTTCGCGAATTGGGCCGTTTGCTTTCGAGCGAAGTTGCGCTGCGTTACAAGGGTCGCACCGTTGCGAGCACGCTGGACTCCTTCCGGGAGATGGAACTTTCGTCTCAGATGCAGGCCCACAAGCCTGAAGATCAAATGCACCTGGGCAACGACCGATTCTTCGCCAGCACCGTAGAATTGACGCCCGAATTGCCCGCCGGCCCTTGCCTGGTAGTTCTTCGATCGGACGCGGAGACCATGGCGTTTTTGCAACGCCTCAATGGTGTGCTGCTCAAGGTAGGTGTTCTCGCCGTGCTTGCGGGCGCGATTTTGGCCTTTTTTATCGCGCATACCTTCACCAGTCCGCTCAGCAAGCTCGTCCAGGGTGTAAACGCTTTGGAACGGGGCGATTTCGAATACCAGCTGGAAGCGCAAGGAGGCGGCGAAGTTGCTCAAGTGACGCACGCTTTCGAGCGCATGCGCCAGACGCTCCAAAAAAACGAAGCCGAACGGTTGCGACTGGAGGAACAGCTCCGCCAATCGCAAAAGATGGAAGCGCTGGGGCAGCTGGCCGGCGGAGTAGCGCACGATTTCAATAATCTGCTCACCATTATCAAAGGCCACAGCGACCTGTTGCTGGATTGGCTGAAAGCTTCCGACGCCCCTCACAAAAGCTGCGAACAGATCCACAAAGCCGCCGACCGCGCTTCCTCACTCACACGCCAGCTGCTGATCTTCAGCCGCAAGCAAGTCGTGCAACCCAAGGTGCTGGACTTGAATGTTGTCGTAACCGAAACGGACAAATTGCTGCGGCGTCTGATTCGCGAAGAAATCGAATACGTTTTTGTACCCGCGATGGACTTGGGAAATGTGAAAGCCGACCCTGGCCAAATCGAGCAGGTTCTTCTGAACTTGACGGTCAACGCCTGCGATGCGATGCCCAAAGGCGGGAAACTCACCATCCACACCAGCAACGTCATCGTGGATAAGGACTATGCGCAGTCCCGCACTGGGCTGCGGCAAGGCTCCTACGTTTTGCTTTCCGCTACCGACACCGGCCACGGCATGGACGCGAAAACCAAAGCGCGCATCTTTGAGCCTTTTTTCACTACCAAGGAAGTTGGCAAAGGTACCGGCTTGGGCCTTTCCACGGTTTACGGAATTGTGAAACAGAGCGACGGCTTCATTTGGGTCGAGTCCGCTCCCGGAGTGGGCAGTCGTTTTGAGGTTTACCTTCCGCAAGTTTCCGAAAAGAGCGATGAGCTTGCCGCACCGGAAAAAACCGCGCCAGTTTCTGTGTCGGGTGCACCCACGATCCTGGTCGTGGAAGATGATGCCGCTGTTCGGGAGCTCGCTGCTAAATTTCTGAGTGCCGCCGGATATCGCGTCCTTATAGCGAAGGACGGCATTGAGGCGCTGCAGATTTCCCAGGACTGCAACGAAGCGCTCGGGCTTCTACTGACCGATGTAGTCATGCCCAAAATGCGGGGCACGGAGCTTGCCGCGCGTCTCAGCAAACTTCGCCCGGAAATGGAAGTTATTTTCATGTCCGGTTATCTGGAGAACGATGAGGGACGCCACGAGTCTATTGAACCGTCCGCATTTCTGGAAAAGCCTTTTACGCGGGAAAGCCTGCTCGGCAAGGTAAACGAGGCACTACAATCGCCGGACGTGGAGAAATCGAAGAAGGCAGCGGATCATGTTCACGCGCACACTGTTCAGTCTTATCTACAGTGAGCCTAAAACCGTTTCCTTGGGGCTAAAGCCCAATGTCAGCCAAGCAGACGATGTCGGAGGTAAAGCTCCGACCGACTAAGTAGAAAAGCGCCCGCCTCAGGAGGCGGCCGCTACACAGGCGAGAGGGTAAATTTCGGCACGACTAAAGCCGTGCCCTCCCGTCGGACTTAAAACTTAAAACTTAAAACCGATCATCTGGCGCTACTCCCTTGCGCCTCCAGCACTGGCTCGCTGACCACCGTGAAGTGCGTCAGGTTCGCCATTCCGAACGACGTGGTGATCGCCACATCCGACGCGTCCCTGCCGACTGCCATCAGCACCCGGCCCATCCGTGGCTGGTTGTGACGCGCGTCGAAAGTCCACCAGCGATCCTCCAGGTACACCTCAAACCACGCGCTAAAATCCATGGGTGACGGTGAAGCCGGCACGCCGATATCGCCCAAGTATCCTGTTGCGTAGCGTGCGGGAATATTTAGCGCGCGGCATAACGTCACGGCGAGGTGCTGGAAATCGCGGCAAACTCCGAAGCGTTCAGTGAACACATCCAAAGCGCTCTTTGTCGCGCGGGCATGTTGATAGCCGAAGCTCACTCGGGTATGCACCCAATCGCACACCGCCTGCACCCGTGACCATCCCGGTGGTACGCCTCCAAACAATTCCAATGCGATGGTGGAGAATCGGTCTACTTCGCAATAGCGGCTGTTGTACAGATAGCGCAAGGCATCATGCGGCAATTCCTGAACCGGCAATTCGCGCGCGGCGAAGTTCGCGCTATCGATCAACCCCGAATCGTAAACCAGAGTCGAATTGCTCAACCGCAGCGCGCCCTTCTGGGCAACAAATCGGGTGCAGCGATTCCCGAAACTATCGAGGAAGCTTTCCACTTGCGTCGCGGGCTCTACCTTTAGTTCGTCAGGCGCGCGCAAATCGGCGATCCGCGAAGGATGCACGTTCAGCAGCGCCACCATAGCAACGGAAGCAGGGAGCTCAAACTGAATGTCATAACCCAATCGCAGAATCATCGGTTCACTCAATAGCAATAGCCCTCCTGCGGAACTTCAGCTTGGCGAAGCTCCGTCGATAGAGCTCTGATTGTGCCTGAATCACGATGTAGAAAGACACAACCGAATAAGCCGGGCACTCCAACGCGCCTTTAAATTCAAGGTGCTGGAGTACCCGGCTTCGGCATGTGCCGTCGGTGTCGACGGGACCGCATGAACTGCGATCACCGTTAACCAAGTGTTACAGCGACCGCAGGAAATTCAGCAAGTCCTGCTTTTGCTGATCGCTGAGTTGGGTAAAGAGATTGATCACGCCATTCGCTTCTGAACCGGAACTCGCGTGATCCTGTATCGCGGTAAGCAATCCTCCATTGGAAGGCGTTGCCCGGCCATCGTGCAGAAAAAATAGCCGCTGCCCTAAACCCCACAAAGGAGCCGTGCGAAATTCGTCAGGTCCGGCTGCACCCTGAGAAATACTGTCGGTAAGTCCGGTTCCCATGTGATGCACTAGCAAGTCGGAGAACAGCGCAGCGCTTCGATTGCTCAAAGCAGGCGCGAACGTCGAGCTTGCCGTTTGCATCGCTGGCGTATGGCACATATCGCAATGGATCTGGCTGAACAACGCCTGGCCGTTGCTGATCGATCTGGGCGAAGGATTTCCAGGTATGCCTTGCGTGGATGGCGCGGGAGGTGCCAGGAATCGCATGAAAATGGAGAAGCCCACCACGTCGCTGTTAATTGCCGCGCCGGAAGCAGGAAAGTTGGTTGTGTCCTCGGGCGTGGGGTTTGGTTTGCAAGAGCCGGACGGCGTTGAGCGCTCTTCCGGGAAGAGTTCGTTGGTCACGCCCATTTCGACGTTGTAGGCTTCCCCCGAAAATATTTGCAGCGACTTGTTCTGCGCTTTCCATCCAAAACGCGTGATGGTGCCGTCGTTTCCGCTGAGGTTGGGATGACCGGTAATGCCCAGCTTCTGTTTTAACCCCACGTTGCTACTCATGTTGGCGTAGATGGTGGCATCCGGAATATTTTCGATCAGGCCGGCACCGAACACCGGCGTGGGAATTCGGAAAATGATGTTTTTGACCTGCATCATTTGTGCAAAGGGTGGTTGCGTCATGCTGCATCCCGGTGCGTCATTGCGTCCGGCGATGGTGAATAGATCGTGCACGCCGCCATCCGGAACGGTGCTTACCGTGCCGTTGGAGTTCATCTGGTATGGAAAACGTGCTTCCAGGACCGGCCCATCAATGGTCAGGAAAGGAGGCATGGAATTGGTCGCGCCATAATCCGCTGCTGCGGCGAATTGGGGGTTGAGGCTCGGACTGCTACCCCCGACCGCGGGCTGTGCATGGCAACCGCCGCAACTATTCAAATTGTAAGTAGGTCCCAGTCCAGTGCCCGGTTCGCCCGGCGCGCCACCCTTAACGGAATCTATTTCCGCGAAGCGAGCCAATCCGTCTTGGAAGAATTGGAACTCTTGTGGGGTCAACGTGGAAAGTGGACTGCCGGTTGCTGGAGCGGTTGCGCCTACGCGAGGCCCGGGATCTTGTGCTGTTGTGGGAGGCTGCTGATGTCCCTGACTGCCACCAGAGCCCCCGCTGTTTGAAGTTCCCGCCTGCGCGGGAGTCACGAAGGAGTGTTGTTGAGCCGAGCCGTTCTTTTCCCCCGCCGCTCCGACATTCGTTGTGATGCTGGTGGAAATCAGCAATACGCAACCGAACGGAACGCCCAGACACACCCCCAGCCTTGCAATTTCTCTCCTGATACGCATCTGACACTTCTCCTTTGGAAGAAAGCGGCAGACCCAAGGGGTGCTGGGGAAAACTTTCCGGCTGGCTACACGATTCCGTGTAGAGCCCGCGGAACACTGAACTCACGGCCTGGTGTGAGTTTGTGCGGCCAAAGTTTTCCTTGTTCTGACAAAATCTTCGGGACGTGATTCAACTGCTTGCGGAACCCTATTGGAGCGAGCCAAGTGCGTCAAGTGGCCCTTGGTACAGGGTTAGTCCAGTATCGAGGAACGGCGAATGTGTCACGAACGGAATGGCGCATGTATTTTTGATTCGGCTCGTCGTCGATTCGCGCGACTTTCACCTCCCCCGGCGACTGATTCTTTGTTCTTCATTTCGCCCTTGTCGAATTAATATCTATAGCGTGCGACTTTAACCCACCGCGCGGAAGCTTAATCGCATCTCACGGACACGTCGCAAAAAAGGAGAGCTCGCATGCCCCTCGTCCGCATAGATCTTCGCCACGGCGCTTCCCCGGAATATCGCAAGGCATTGGGAGATGGCGTCCATCGCGCCATGGTGGAATCAATTGCCATTCCTCCCGACGACCATTTCCAGGTGATCGCGGAACATTCCGCTTCCGATCTAATCTATGACCCGCAATATCTCGGCGTCCATCGCTCCGATCGCGTCGTCTTTGTCCAAATTACGCTGAGCGCCGGACGCAAACCGCAACAAAAACGAAAACTCTACAAGCGCATCGCGGAAATTCTCGCGGAAGCTCCCGGCGTTCCGCCGGAAGACCTGGTCATAAATCTCGTCGAAACGGCGTGGGAAAATTGGTCTTTCGGCAAAGGCGAAGCGCAGTACATGGACAGCTGACCGCTCGAGACATCTTGCAGGACTGCGAAGGAGAGAGGCACCCTTTGCAGAAACCGCAAAGGGTAGACCACCCAATTGAGTCTTGCGCGACAGCTAACCCTTCACCGCTGCGCGAATTTTCGGTGTGCCCGCTATTCCGCTTGCCAGCTTTTCGTCGTTCTTGATGGCGGTCATCAACGAGCGCGTAATTTTGTCGTCCAGTTCCGACGCATGGCGCAAATTCACTGGATATCGCGCCACCAACTCCAATCCGGAATCCGCGAAGCGCAATTTTTGGTCCGGCTTTGGCGGCGTTACTACAATTTCCATGTCCGCCGCGGACGAATTTTGCGTCGAATCCGTCGCTACGCCGTATTGCTGGTGTACCGTTTCTACGGTCGAGAGCAGCGTCCTCTGCAACAGATCATAATCCGCGTTCGGCGCAAGCGGCACCGCAACCTCATGCCAGACGTATTGGGCGCCGGGCATTTGTTTAAAAAGCGGTGTGGTCGCCTGGAACAGCACGGAATTGGAGAACACCACGATTCTCCCGGTCGAATACAAATCCACCCCCGTGCCGGCGAGCTCCATCAGATAGAACCGCACCAGCCCAACCTCGATCACGTCTCCGGTTACACCCGCCACTGTGATTCGATCGCCAACGCGAATCCCGTAACGCCCGATAACGAAAAAGTACGCGGCCACGGAGAGCAGCACCGTTTGAAGTCCGACTGCGATGCCTGCCGTGACGAAGCCGGCGAAGGTAGCCAGAGAACTGAACTCACTCACAAAACCGAGAATCACCACGATGCTAACGAGAAATCCGATGGCGAACCGCCGCACCACCAATATCTGCCGTCGACGCCGGGTGTCGCGGACGTAGCGAAAGGTCAAGCGCCTCCATGCTTCCGCGAGGCCAAGTATGGTCAGAAGCGCAAACCCTATTGCCGCCACACGAAGAAACAGCGACCGCAGGGTAGCCGCAGATTCAGTAGACAACGCCCGTTTCCACTCCAGAAGATTCGAGCGGCTTTGATCGAGTGTCACGATCTCCTGACTCAATGGGAGAAGTGCCGCTGACAGTTGATTGAAGTGCCCGGTCAGTGCGTCGTAATCTTTTTTCTGCGCGCCCGTTTGTGTCGTCAGATCCTGCCCGCGTTTCAGGGTGGCTTGAAGTTCGTTGCGCAGCGGCTGGCGAAGGTCGCTGGCAATCTTTCGCACGTTGGCGTTCTCGTCGACCAACCCGTTGATGTCGCGAATGTCATCCATCTGACCGTAGAGCAGCACCAATTCTCCGAAAAGACCCGTAGCTGACGGCTGCGTTTTTGCCGGAACAGTCGACGACGTGGTGGTCTTCGGCGGTTCCGAGGAGCCGAATACCTCCGGTACCGATTGCGCCAGATCGTTGATACTTCCTTCCAGCCCGGTGCCACCCGTGTTGGTGTTCTCCACAAACTTTTTCATTTTACGAATTGCTTCCATGGTAGATTTGTCCAGCGCGAGTTTTCCCTCGACCGTCTGTTGCTGTTGCACCAACGCGCCAGCCTTCTTGCCCGTTGAGCTTTGTCGCTTCAATTTGTCGATTGCCGTCTGATCGTCCGCAATGCGCTGGCCCACATCGTTTTCGATCTGCTCGTATTTTTGCGCGCTAACCGCGGCACCTGCGGAATTGTCTTGTTGGGGCGGATTAGCGTTCGCGGTCGGCATAGCAGCCGAATTGCTCAAATTGACTTGCGCGCGCGCGGATTGAAACGCCAGGCGCACTGCCTCTTTTCCCAGAGTCTCCGCGTTGTTCAAATAGATGGAATCGCTCGGCTGCTGGCCGGGTTGAACTTTCGTGGTGCAGTTTTTGTACCAGCCAATTACTACGTTCAGGTGATTCAAGACTTCATCGCGGCCCAGAACTCCTTGCGTTTGCGGCTTCGCGTGAACGGCGAACGCAGCTATGGCCAACACGCATAGCAACCGGGTCGCTAGCTCGAATTTTCTGATATTGTTCACCGCCGATTCAGACAGGACAGCCTCCGCCTTTATTAAAGTGATTACATTTTTTAAGCTGGGCGAACGACGGTTAGGGTTAATTTACTTGGCACATCGAGGAGGGACAACCTCGGGACCCCTGTAGTTTTCGAGTCGAAGTTATGTAGAAGTAGAACGAACGCTCATCGAGGTTATCTTGAGCCAAGTCACGCGATCTAACTCTGGCTGAATCGGGTCGGCAAACTAGGTTCGGCGAACCACCATGCACGTTATGTCGTCATGCTGCGGCGCGGCGCCTACGAATTCGTCCAGCGCGCACATGATATTCGATAGCGTCGATGCTGCTCGCTCCTGCCCGGCGATGTCAACCACTCCCAAAAGCCGCTTCTCGCCGAATCCGTCACGGTCTTCGTTTCGCGCTTCCGTCACTCCATCGGTATAAATCACCAACAGATCGAGTGGCTCCAATCGCGTGGTGCCGGTTTTGTAATTTTCCTGGAGCTCGATGCCCAGCGGAATATTGTCCGATTTCAGTCGCTCGAACTCGCCATTCTCGCGTCTCAGAATCGGCGGGTTATGCCCGGCGCAAAGATAACTTAGCTCTCCCGTCCCCGGATTCAGCTCTGCAAGAAAAGCCGTGGTGAATCGGCCATTCTGGCTATTCGCATATACCTGCCGGTTCAATCCGCCGACCAGATCGGAGAGGGAACCGCTGGCACTGGCCAGTGCGCGCAGGCTGGCCTGGAATGTCGCCATCAACATTGCCGCCGGAACGCTTTTCCCCGCGACATCGGCAACCGCGATCAACAGTGGTCCATCGCTGGTCCGCAGGAAGGCGTCGTAATAATCTCCCCCGATCGTTTTTGCCGGCCGGGTGGCGAAGGCAATGTCGATTCCCGGAACATCTGGAGCGCGTCGGGGCACCAGCCATCGCTGAATATCTCGCGCGATTTCGATGTCGCGTTTCATCGAGATGTGATCGCTGAGCACCAGCGCCAGCAAAATCAGCAACCCGCCAAACGCGAGAATGAATTCGATTTCCTGGGTCAGGAACAGGGCGTGGAACCCGATCACCGCGAGAACCGCGAGGATCATTGTTAACAGCAGAAACAGGCGTCGGGCCGGCGAAAGTTTTCTCAGCACGCTCCAGAAAAGCGCGGCGAAGACTCTGAACGGACGCTTCCAGTTTCGATCTTGTGCCGCGGCCCGATGGCTGACGTCTAGTCTGTAGAGCCGCGAACTTTCTCCCGCTTCAATTTTGAATTGCGTCCAGAGTTCCTCGAGTTCCATTCCCGCTGTAAGGCGCCGCCAGCCGTCTTTCGAGTGCCACAAAGCGCGTCGCACCGATAATTTCAGGTCGTGCCACCAGAGTTTTAACTTGATCTGGGCGGAGTCCAGAGCTACACGCGTTTGATGCAACACGGGCGAGGCCACGGCTCAAGTGTACGCCCGCGTACTGCGCGGCTTGCATACCGTACTCACCTGAGTTTCTAGGGCGGGGTAAGAGTCTTCTTAGACGTTAGACGCAACCCCGGGCTGCCGTTCAGCGCTACCTCCAGATAACCATCTTTAGCCAACCTTCCCAAACGTCTCCGAACGCATGAGTGATCATGTTTACGCGCAGGTTCTTGCGCCACGCAGCCAGGGCTCCATACAACACGCCTAATGCACTGATAACTACCACCTGTTTCCATCCCTGGTAGCTGTGTGCGAATCCGAACACCAGACCTTGCCCGATCACTGCGACCGCCATCCTTCCGCTCAACGCGCGTAACTGCTGCTGCAGATAGCCGCGAAATACCAGTTCCTCGGTAACGCCCGCAGTAATCGAAACTGCAATCCAGAGGAGAATTTCCACCAAGCTTCGCGGCAATAAACTATCAACCGATTTTGCGTTGCTCGCGCCCACTAACCAGTGCACGGCGTACGCCGTCGCCTCCCACAATAGCCAGAAGGGAACTGCAATCGCGATGTCGCTTAGCACGTCTTTCCACGAACTCCAGCGGCCACCCGAGAGATCGGCCAGTTTTCCGCCGCGTCGGTGCACTCCGGCCCAGCAGTAATAGAGGAAGGCGATATCCCCGATCATCGCGGTCAGGTAAATCCCAATGGCCGCGCCATGTTTCGCAAGATCGCCGGTACCCGCTCCGGACGGACCTTTGGCCGCCTGGCTGTAAAATCCCAGCGCCACTAGCGCCGCGATAATCAGGAAAAATCCTCCCAGGTGCCGCCACGAAGCGATTTGCGTCGCTCCTGAGCCACCGGGCCTCGTTCCCACTGGTTTTTCATTTTCCCGCATGGATCTCCTATCATGCCCTCAGGCCGGCTCCGCGCTTTTTCTTGGCCAACTTGCGCAACCCCGCTAATGTTTCTTCCGCCCAGCGCAAGTGAATTTCCATTTCCATCTGGCCGTAGCGCACCGCCATCCTCCAGAACGGGGCGTCGGGATGCTGCTGGTGTTGGTCGATTTCCTCGCGCTCCACGCGCTTGAATTTGTCCAGCACGGCGCGGTGTTGCTCCGCCATGCGCTCTACGTGCGCGATGGACACTTCGGGTGCCACTTGCGCGCCGAAAAAGAGTTTCAAGAGCATTTCGTTGCGGGGGACCTCTGGCTGCGCGGGCAGCGCCAGCCACTCCGCCAGCCGCGCGCGGCCCTTCCTGGTTATGGAATAAACGTGCCGGTCGCGCTTGCCCTTCTTGGCGTCAGTCTTGCGCTGCACCAGACCCGCAGCGGCCAGGCGGCGCAGGTTCGGGTAGATCTGCCCGTAGCTTTCGTTCCACATGTGGCCGATGGAGGCCTCGATGGTTTGGCGGAGGTCGTATCCGGACATAGGCTCGATGGTCAGGAGGCCCAGCAATGCCTGGGCGCTGGAACTGGTGCGTTGTCTCATAGCACTAGCAGATATATCTGATAGATATGTAGGTGTCAATGCCGAAAAAGCGACCCAAGATCCACCCTTTGGAAGTCAAGGACCAGGTGCCCTCGCTGAGGGTTCAGAGGATTTGTTAAGAGAGCTTATATCGTCGAATTGGGGGAGACGGGCGAAATCGCGCTTCTTTTTGGCCGACCCTTTTGAAGCACCTTTAAGGGTGCTATTATCAAAGTGCGAGGCGCACTATGTTTGACATCAAAAAAGATATTCAGGCGATCACCACGTTCCGCCGTAATCCCGCTAAATTTATCAAACATCTCAAGAAGACGAAGAAGCCGCTGATTCTCACCATCAATGGAAAAGCCGAAGCGGTCGTGCAAGATGCCGAAGCGTATCAACGCCTGCTCGATATCGCCGCTCAGGCAGAGATGCTCGAGGGGATCCGGCAAGGGGCCCAAGATGTGAGGAAAGGTCGAGTGTGTCCGGCACGGGAATCCCTGCAACTATTCCGTAGCAGACATGCCATACCTCGTTAAGCTTACCGATCGCGCTCTACGCGACATGGAAGCTATCTACGAATTCGTTCAAGCAGATAGTTCGGAGGCTGCCTTGTCCACGGCAAAAATAATTCGATAGGTACTGGATTTTTTTCCAAAGAGTATCTCGCGAAGTCTGCCGGTTCGCGAGAGCCCTCCCACGCGTTTTACATATCCGCCACGCTGCGAGAAGCCCCTTGGATAGCATTATCGACGAGCCGTGAGTAAATGCGGAGATCTGCTTCTACCCGCGGCAGGCTTAAATCCGCGCTACACTGAGTTTTGTATGCCTGATGCGCAAACGGCGACGCGCGGGGTTCCTGTGCTGGAGACGGCTAGGCTGCGATTACGTCCGCACCGGCCGGATGATTTTGACGACAGCGCGGCGCTTTGGGCCGATCCTATCGTGACGCGATATATTGGCGGGCACGCGCTTACGCGCGAAGAGGTGTGGGGACGGCTGCTGCGTTACGAGGGGCACTGGGCCATGCTGGGTTCCGGGTACTGGGCGCTGGAAGACAAACGTATCGGCGCTTTCCTGGGCGAGCTTGGATTCGCGGACCTGCAGCGGGAGATCGAGCCGCGCCTGGATGGCATGGCGGAGATCGGCTGGGTTCTTGCGCCGCAGCATCACGGAAAGGGTTACGCCACGGAAGCGGTGCGTGCGATTATCGACTGGGGCGATGCGCATCTCGCCACCAATCGCATGGTGGCGCTGATTCATCCGGAAAATATCGCGTCCCGCCGCTTGGCGGCAAAATTCGCGTTCCGCGAACTTTGCCGTACCACTTACCACAACGAACCCACGATCCAGTTCATTCGCGACATACCAACCCTGCAAAGGCGCAGCTGAATATCACGGGATCGCCGCTCAAATTTTTGATCTTCTGTACAGAGGGGCGTCGCGTACTGAGGCACGGCGTCTGAGCCGGTTGGAACCAAAAGCCCGCGAGAACCAAGAGCAACCCAAGAGGCCCGCCTCAGAAGGCGGCCGGTACAGCTTCGTCTCTCGTCGTCTACTCTCGCGAACGGACGGGGTTTTCCACGGCTTTCCACAGGGAATACGTCGTAAAACGATACGATTTCCGGCATCGCGGTGCTTTCTGGAGCCTCAAATGCCTGGTCTTTGCGGCTTTCGGAGGCTGAGAGCGGCTCGACCTTATGTACGCCAGGCGGCGTCAACCGGGGTAATTTTTTCGTGAAAGTACCATTGACGGGGGCGTCGCGTGTAGCTACTTTGAACTTTGCCCCTCCCCGGAAGGAACCCTTTTCTGCGAGGTTTTCCATGACTGTGGGAACACTTAATTCCGCAATACCGAGCAACAAAGAATTGCAAGAACGCTGGGCCCGTCTGCGCACCCACAAACGCGCCGCCGCCAGCGTGAAACTCCTAGTGGAATGGGACGACGGTGACACCCGCCAGCAAGCCAATGGCGTTACCGTGGATATCAGCAACTCCGGTTGCATGGCTATCATCGCCGGAGACCTTCCGCTGCGCCGGCACGTCCGCCTGATTCATCCGGAAAGCGGTCGTAGCACCGAAGGCGAAGTCGTGTGGCGCGGGCACGAAGCGTGGGACCTTGGGATTGCGTTCACGAGGCCCGATGATCATTTCTGGGGCGCGTTGCTGTAGGAAAGTCGACATTCCCGCGATAGCAATCTAGAAGAAGCGTGCTCCGATATTCTTCAGGGGCTAAAGTCCGTTTTTGTTCGATTGAATTGTCGCCGGGGCTGAAAGGTCCGGCCTCCTAAAGAAAAAGCGAACCTCAGTGGCTAAAGCCAGGCTCTTCGCGAGCGGTTACGGCACGACCCTTCGAGGCTCCGGGTGAACGAAAGTCGTGCCCTCCCGGTTTCATACAAGCAAACGGAAACCCAAGAGCGGACGGCCTCGGAAGGACCGTCCCTACACAAAAAAGAGAAACCCAAGAAGCCCGCCTCAGAAAGCGGTCCCTACACGAGAGCCTGAGAATTAGAAGAGGAGGCGCATGGCGAAGGATTGGACCGCGGGGTAGATGTACTGGAAGATGACCAGGCCGACAAGGAGACCGGCCATTGCGAAGCTGTTGCCGCGCAGCCAGTCGAGGTAGCCTTGAGCCCTGTTTTCACTCATCAACAGCATGATGCCGGTGCTGCCATCGAGCGGCGGGACAGGCAGAAGATTAAAAGTGCCGAGAAGAAGGTTTAGCGTGACGACAACGAAGAGGACCATGGCCACGAAGCTCGGTGTGCCGGTGACCGGGTTGCCATGAAGCAGATGAAACGCGCTGCCGATGCGAAGAGCGATGGCTCCGAGAATCATCAGCGTGAAATTTGCGGCGGGTCCGGCAAGGGCCATGCGAGCGGCTCGGTGGGGATAGCGGCGTTCCCAGAGAGGATCGTAGGGGGCGCTGGCCCAGCCAATCATGCCGCCGTAGAAAAAAAAGCTGAGCAGCGGCATAACGACCATGCCGAAGGGTGCGCGGCGGATATGCGGGATTGGATTTAAGGTGACTTGGCCGCCGAGAGCGGCGGTTTCGTCGCCGCCGAGCTTGCCGACGAGGGCGTGAGCCGCTTCGTGACAAGTCGTGGAGAAGAGAAAGACGACGTAATAGATAAATCCCAAAGTAAGGTGTTCGGGAGAGAGGTCAGACATAGGAAAAGAGGTTAGAGTCTCGCCCTAAAGATTGCAAGCGAAGCGAATCGGCACGGTTATTCGAAAATGACGGTTTTGTTTCCGTAGAGCAGGATGCGGTTTTCGATATGCAAGCGTACGGCGCGTGAAAGCACTACTTTTTCGAGGTCGCGACCGGCTTTAACAAGATCTTCGACGGCGTCGCGATGCGAAATGCGGGCGACACCTTGTTCGATGATTGGCCCGTCGTCCAGAACCTCGGTGACGTAATGCGCGGTGGCGCCAATGAGTTTCACACCGCGATCGAAAGCTTGTTGGTGCGGCTTGGCGCCGACAAAGGCGGGCAGGAAAGAGTGGTGAATGTTGATGATTTGTTGGGGATATTGCTGAATGAAGTCGCCGGAAAGGACTTGCATATAGCGGGCCAGAACAACCAGTTCGATATTGTTGCTGCGAAGGAGTTCGATTTGCTGGCGCTCGGCTTCCGGCTTGTTTTCTTTCGTTACGGGAATGACATGATAGGGGATGCCGTAGAAGTCCGCGTGACGCTTGGCGTCCGGATGATTGCTGATCATCAGAGAAATTTCGCAGGATAGTTCACCGATATGCTGGCGGTATAGCAGATCGACGAGGCAGTGATCGTATTTGGAGACGAAGATCGCTACGCGTGGGCGGTAGGAGGAAGTGGTAATGCGCCATTGAATCGAGAACTGTTGCGCGATGGACTCAAAGCGTTGAGGAAACTCTTTCAGATCGAATTCGAAGCCGGTGAGATCCCATTCGACACGCGCGAGGTAGAAACGCTCCTTACCAGCTTGATGCTGCTCAAAATGGAGGATGTCGCCACCATGCCAGTAGATGAAATCGGCGATGGCGGCGTCAAGTCCGCGGCGATCCGGGCAGCGAAGCAAGAGGATAGCGCTGTTCATAGAGTTGGACCTTTCGCTGTGGCGGGAGATTGTACGTTTGTTGGCGAAGGATTGTCACGCAGAAGTGTCGGTTGGGCCGCCGGGTTCTTGTGCAACCGTACGGATCATCGATTAGTGCGGAATTAGTACCGAGAAGACATTGAAATTTGGGCGAGTTCTTGTATCGTATCTGGAAGACGTGTGTTGGCCTCCTTTTCGCCGGTCCCGCACGAAACGAGTGGCCCAGGGCAAGGCAACGCTGGCGGACCGGCAGAAAATCAATGACATTCCTGTTGCCCGGACCTGAAGTCAGGTCTCCCTCTGTGCGCACGGATGTTCTGAACACCCTAAAGCAAACTCAAACCCAAGACCTACGCGTAAAATCGACGCGTGGGGCACGCGTTCGACGGGACGGGTTTCGTTTGCTTGTTAGGGCAAGCAGGGGCCGTTAGTACGAAGGCGAAGAGAACCCAACAGACGCCCGCCTCAGAAGGCGGCCACTACACCAGCGAGAGAAGAGTGTGACAACTCTGTGTTGGGCGGGTTCATCTCATACAGGAAAGCGCGTGGGCCAAAGTTTTACTTTATAATGCGGGGACGGTATTGGATAGGTTTGTTGCGCGTGCAGTTGAAATCAAGGGACGATCGGCGTGAAGAATTTTTCCGCAAGGTTACTGGCAAGAGCAGGCTTATTGTCTCTGTGCCTCCTGGCAGCACTGCTCATTTGTGTTGCGGGACTACGGGCGGAAACTCAAGTTGCGGGCCGCATAGGAAGCGGATGGCACGCAGGGACCGGATCCTTTGCGATTGCGAATCTTGATGGGGATGAACTGCCGGACCTGGCGTCGGTCGAGATGGATCGGGCCAACGGGGTGGCGACGAGTTATCGGATCCGAGTGCAACTGAGTGCCTGGCCGGAGAGTGCGATTGGGGTTGTAGGGCCGTTGGGAGGGCTGCGAGTTTCAGCTGCGGACGTCAACGGAGACGACCAAATCGATCTGGTAGTGCGGGCGACGCAAGAGTCGACGCTGATTGCGGTGCTGCTGAACGACGGGAACGGGCATTTTCGGAAGGCGGAACTGGCCAGTTATCCGGAGTTAGAACAAGAAGCCACAATATTTTTACAGAAAACCAGCGAGCCGCGGGGCACGTGTGGCTCCGTTGTGCCGGCGCGCGGATTTGAACTCGAATTAGTGAGCGAAGGACGCAACCTCGGCCTCGCCCGCTGCCAAGCGGACGTTTCAAGCAGCGAGGGGCGCAGGGTTTTGCGGAGGATTTTCCTTTCAGATGCCGGTCGCGCGCCGCCGACGGCGTTTCGCTGCCTCTAAGCATTTCCGTAACGCAATTTAAATATTGTCAATCGGGTTCCCGATAGTGTCTCGGGAGAGCGACGAGCATATCGAATTACATTCAGGGAGCGACGGAGAATGGTTCATCGGCCGCCTAGTTAGCGGCCTCGTTTCAAGCGGGATGGGTGTGAGGTACAGCTATGCGGAGTGTTCTAAGGAGCGTCTGCCTGATGGTGTTGGCAATTGGAGCAGCATCGCATGCGCGGGCGCAAAAAGTGATGACCTGGGAAGAGGTGCGCGCGGAGTTTGAGGCCAACAACCCGACGCTGCAGGCTGGAAAACTGGGAATCGAAGAATCGAAAGCAGACGAAATCAGCGCGTATCTGCGGCCAAATCCGAATTTTACGGCGTTGCTGGATCAGATTGATCCGTTCACGACGAATCCGTCCAGGCCGCTAGCGTTGGCCCAGCCGGTGGGAAGTGTTTCTTACCTACATGAGCGCCGGCACAAAAGAGAATTGCGAAAAGAAAGCGCCGAGAAGGCGACGGGAATTATGGAAGAAGACCAGGCGGACCTGGAACGGAATTTAATTTTTAACTTGCGGACGGCTTTTGTGCAGGCGATGGAAGGCAAGGCGCTGTACGAACTGGCGAAGGAAAACCTGGAGTCCTACGACAAGCAACTCGACGTACACCGGGAAAGATTCAATGTAGGAAATATTGCGAAGGTGGATCTGAGCCGACTGGAGCTGCAGAGACTGCAGTTTCTGAGCGATTTGCAGTCGGCGGATGTGAATTTTCGCACGGCGAAGATTCAGTTGCTGCAACTGCTGAATGACACGACGCCGGTGGAGCAGTTTGACGTGAACGGCAAATTCGAATTTTCCGAGGAGTACGGGCAGTTGGAGGAATACCGGCGCATGGCCCTGGAGACACGGCCGGACCTGAAAGCGGCGATTCGGTCGATTGATAAGGCGGAGACGGACCACAAACTGGCGATTGCGAATGGATCGACGGACCCGACGTTTGGGTTTGATGGCGGAAAGAATCCGCCAATCGAGCATTACATTGGATTCAGCGTCAGCATTCCGCTGCGGGTGTTCGACCGGAACCAAGGCGAGAAGCTGAAGACGCAGATTGATATCGACCGGCAGCAGAGGCTGGCGGATGCGGCGCGGGCGGAAATATTCAACGATGTTGATTCCGCGTACGTGACGCTGACGAGCACAGCGGGGCTGCTGAAGCCATACAAAGAGACGTACCTGAAAGAAGCGGTGGATGTGCGAGACACAGTGGACTTTGCCTACCGGCACGGCGGCGCGTCGTTGCTCGATTATCTGGATGCGCAAAAAGAATACCGGGCGACGGAGCTGAATTATTTGACGCTGATTGGGTCGTATTTAATGGCGGCGGGCCAATTGAATCTGGCGGTGGGACGCGAGGTTATCCAATGAGCAGTGGATGGTGGAAACGATTGGCGTTGACCGGAATTGCCGCGGGACTGACGATAAGCTGCGGCGAAAAAAAGGAACTGGGAGCGGGCGGCGCGCCACCGCCGGTTAAGGTCGAGAAGGAACAGGACCCCAATGTGGTGAAGGTCGATCATTCAGAGCAATTTCCTTTGGTGAAAGCGATCGAGTATATGGAGGCGCCGACGCTAGTGGTGAATGGAGTGGTGGCGCCGGATGTGAGTCGGACAGTACCGGTGATTTCGCTGGCGTCGGGGCGGGTGATCGAAATTCGTGCGCGACTTGGAGACACGGTGAAGAAGGGGCAGGTGCTGTTGCGGGTACAGAGTCCGGATATAGCCAGTGCATTTTCGGACTACCGAAAAGCGGTAGCGGATGAGGTGTTGACGAACCGGCAATCGGAACGGGCGCAGCTTTTGTACGACAAGGGCGCGATTTCGCTGAACGATTTACAGGTGGTGCAAGATGCCGATGCCAAGGCGAAAGTGGATGTGGAGACGACGCTGGAACACCTGCGCGTCCTGGGGGTGAGCAGGGATCATCCGGGCGCGGTGGTGGATATTACCGCGCCGGTTTCCGGAGTCATCACGGATCAGCAAGTGACAAACGCTTCGGGAGTGCAGGGACTTTCCTCGTCGAACCCATTCACGATTTCGGATCTTTCGGAAGTGTGGATTTTGTGCGACGTGTACGAAAACGACCTTGCGAATGTGCACGTAGGCGAGACGGCGGAGATCCGTTTGAATGCGTATCCGGACAAAGTGTACAGCGGGCGAATTAGCAATATGGGAACGATACTCGATCCGAATTTGCGGACGGCCAAAGTGAGGGTGCAGGTGGCGAATCCGGGGATGCTGTTGCGGGTGGGGATGTTTGTCTCGGCGACATTCCACGGCCAGAAGAAAGCAAAATATGCGGCAGTGCCGTCCTCGGCGATTCTGCACCTGCACGATCGCGACTGGGTTTACCTGGCGGCCGGCCAAGGGACTTTCCGAAGGATGGAAGTAAAAGCCGGGAACAACTTGCCGGACAAGATGCAATTGATTCTTTCGGGTGTGCAGCCGGGGCAAGAGGTCGTGAGCAACGCGCTGGTGTTGCAGAACACGGTAGAGCAGTAGAAACGCGATGAGACGCTTCGAGGGAGCTCGATGATCGCCAAGCTGGTCGAATTCGCGTTGTACAACCGCTTTATGGTGCTGGCGCTGACCGTTCTGCTGCTGATTTGGGGCGCAGTTTCCTTCCACAATTTGCCGGTAGAAGCGTATCCAGATGTGGCGAACAACTACGTGCAGGTGATCACGCAATGGCCGGGGCGAGCCGCGGAAGAAGTGGAACAGCAGGTCACGATCCCCATTGAAACCCAGCTAAATGGACTGCCGTACCTGCAAAGTTTGCGATCCGCGTCGCTGTTTGGATTGTCCAGCGTAACGATGATTTTCGACGACGATTCGCTGGACGAATGGAACCGGCAGAGGGTGCTGGAAAAGTTGTCGATGGTGACGCTGCCGAATAATCTGCAGCCGCAGATTGGGCCGGACTATAGCCCGGTCGGGCAGATTTACTGGTACACGCTGAAGAGCACGAACCCGCAATATGACTTGATGGAATTGAAGTCGCTGGAAGATTGGGTGCTGGAGAAGCAGTTCAAATCGGTTCCGAACATCGTGGATGTGGTTAGTTTTGGCGGTACCACGCGGGAATACCAGGTGAAGGTGGATCCCAACACGCTGGTGGCGTATGGATTGACGATCGGACAAGTGGAACAACAGATCGCGAACAACAACGTGAACGCCGGGGGAAGTTTCATCGAGTCGGGTCTGCAGCAAATCAATGTTCGCGCGGTGGGGTTGGTGACGGGCGTGCGGGATATTGAGGATACGGTGCTGAAGGCGCAAAACGGATCGGCACTGCGGGTAAAAGATATTGCGGAAGTGACGCAGGGCCCGCGAATTCGATTGGGACGAATCGGGAAGTCGTACCGGCGGGAAGACAGTACGATCGTCGACGACGATGACGTTGTAGAAGGTGTGGTGTTGCTGAGGAAAGGCGCCAACGCCGATGCGGTGATTGAAGGAATTCACGCAAAGGTGAAAGAGCTGAACGAACATATCTTGCCGCCAGGCGTGCAGATTGTGCCGTTCCTGGATCGAAGCGACCTGGTGCATTACACGACGCACACGGTGATGCACAACCTGGCAGAGGGCGTGCTGCTGGTTTCGGTGATTCTTTTCTTTTTCCTGGGAAATGTGCGCGGGGCGCTGATTGTCGCGCTGACGATTCCGTTCTCGTTGCTATTTGCGTCTATCTGCCTGGACTTGAACAAAATCCCAGCGAACCTGCTGTCGCTTGGGGCGCTGGATTTCGGAATGGTTGTGGATGGATCGGTGGTGGTGATCGAGAACATCGTGCGGCACTTCAATCTGGAGTCGAATTCGGGAAAGACGCCGTTCGAGAGGATTCGCGGGGCGGTGTTTGAGGTGCTGCGGCCGGTATTTTTTGCGCGAGCGATCATCATCACGGCATACTTGCCGATTTTTACGCTGGAGAGCGTGGAAGGGCGGTTGTTCAAGCCAATGGCGTGGACGGTGTCGTTTGCGTTGCTGGGGGCGCTGGTATTTTCAATCCTTATTGCGCCGGTGCTTGCGGAGATGGTGTTTCGCCGAGGAGTAACGGAGTGGCACAACCCGGTGATGGAGTTTATCCGCAACAAATATCGGACCAGCTTGCGATGGGCGGTGGAGCACCGAAAAGTGATGCTGGCGGGTGCCGGGGCGGTACTGGCGACAACGGTGGTGCTGCTGACCAGCGGAATTGTGGGATCGGAATTCTTGCCGCACCTGGATGAGGGTGCGATCTGGGCCAGAGGGACGCTGGCGCCGAGCACTGGGCCGTCCGAGGGCACGCGAATTATGAATCAGGCGCGACTGATTCTCTCGGCGTTTCCCGAAGTAAAGCAGGTCGTCTCACAGGTAGGACGGCCAGACGATGGCACCGACACGACGGGGTTTTTTAACACGGAATATTTCGTGGACCTGAAGCCGAAGAATCAATGGAGGCCAGTTTTTGACGAAGATAAGGACGCACTGGTTTCGGCGATGGACAAGGAATTGAGCAAAATCCCCGGAGTATTATGGAATTTCTCGCAGCCAATCTCGGACAACATGGAAGAGGCGGTTAGCGGTGTCAAAGGCGAACTGGCGGTGAAGATGTACGGCGACGATTTGAAGACGCTGGAGCAGAAGGGCGACGAAGTTGTCAGCGTGATGCGGGGAGTGCAAGGAATTGAGGATTTGGGATTATTCCGTGTGCTGGGCCAGCCGAATTTGAACTTGAGCGTCGACCGGCAGAAAGCAGCGAGATACGGGATTAATGTGAGCGACGTGCAAGATGCGGTGGAGACGGCGATTGGCGGAAAAGCGGTCACACAAGTGTTGAAGGGAGAGCAGCGGTACGACCTGGTGGTGCGTTATTTGCCGCCGTACCGGGATACACAAGAGGCCATCGAGAGCGTGCGGATCGTTGCGCCGAATGGCGAGCGAGTGTCGCTGGCGCAATTGACGAACACCAAGGTGGAGGACGGGGCTTCGGAGATTTACCGCGAATCGAATTCGAGATACATCGCGATCAAGTACAGCGTGCGCGGGCGCGATTTAGGAGGCGCGGTAGAAGAAGCGATGAAGAAAGTGGAGACGCAGGTGAAGCTCCCCACGGGATACCACCTGGACTGGGCGGGAGAATACGAAAGCCAGAAGCGATCGCAGCGGAGATTGCTGATTGTGCTGCCGATCACGATTCTGATCATTTACATAATTTTATTTACGATGTTCAAGTCCGCGAAATGGGCTGCGCTGACGCTGGCCAACGTGTCCATGGCACCGATTGGGGGGATCCTCGCGTTGCTGTTGACGAGAACGCATTTCAGCGTGTCCAGTGGCGTAGGATTTCTGGCGCTGTTTGGGGTGTCGGTACAGGTCGGCGTCATCATGATTGAGTACATCAACCACCTGCGCGCGAAAGGGTATTCGATTGAGGATGCGGCGGTGGAAGGAGCGATTTTGCGATTGCGGCCAATCATGATGACGATGCTGGTGGCGACCTTGGGACTTTTGCCTGCGGCGCTTTCGAGGGGAATCGGATCGGATTCGCAACGACCGTTTGCGATTGTGATTGTGGGAGGATTACTGGCGGCGCTGTTTATCAGTATTTATTTGTTGCCGACGATGTATGCGTGGGTGGCGCGCGATTCGGATGCGTTGCCGATTTCCGAAGGGGATATGGAAGAGGCGACGTAGAGGCACTAAGCCGCAACGTAGCGCGGCAGTAAGGCGCCCGCCTCAGAAGGCGGCCGCTACACAGGCTGGGTCCCCATTGCGTGGTTAGGCGGTCGTGGGTGCGAAGACTGGTCGGCGAGAGTTAGGGCTTTGGACATGCCGGCTTCGAGCAACGCGCCGAACTGTTCTTCAGAGTAGTTGCGGGCTTTGGGAATGTGTTTTCCAAGGACCACCCAGAGATCGACAATCTGGTCCAAATTGTTCTTCTCCAACTCATACTCGTAGCCGAGGCCATTCCGCCAGCAGAAATTATCTGCGAGCTGCACCAATAGCGCGTCTGAACTCGGGATATGTTGCAAGCCGGGGCGGGTGTGAAACTCGATGGCGTCTGATATTTCGACAGGAAGGCGCCAGAGTTCGGCGAGAATGCGCCCGCATTCCGCGTGAGTAAAGCCCAAGATGCTAAGTTCCGCGGCTTCGATGAGAGATTTATCGCGAATGGCTTGTTCGAGGACGTCGCGGTAGTTCTCAGGGAAAAGAATTGCGTTGATGAGGATGCCTATGTCGTGCAAAAGGCCGGCGAGATAGGCTTGCTGATGAGTTTTCGGACTCAGCTGCATGGCCAAGTGCTGTGCGAGTACGGCGGTGCCAAGGGCGTGACGCCAAAACGTTTTCTTGGGGATAGGGCTGCGAAAGCTCGCGAACATAAGCGGCAGGCTGCAGGAGAAAGCCAAATCCTGGATTCGCCAGAGGCCGAGAGCGAGGACAGCTTCGCGAACCGTGGCGACCTCGCCGCGCTGGCGAAACAAGGCGGAATTGGCGAGGCGAAGGCACTGTGCGGGAGAGATTTATCGTAAGAGATATTTTCGACGACGTGCTCGAAGTCGACTTTGCATGCGCGCTGGCTTAAGGCCTCGCAGAGAGTGGCGAGGACGGATGGCATGGCGGGAAGATTGCCCAACTGTTTGATGCGCTGGGTAAGAATGTCATAGGTAACAGAGTTCACCCAAAGCCTCCGGAGCGACGTTCGGAAAGAAGGGCGCTGCCCCGCCGCCGCGATCAACTGATCGCGGAATCCCGATAAGCAAGGCCCTTGCTGCTGCGATAGCGGGAGCAAGCGAAGCGCCAAAATAAGTTTAATAAATATGAGGCGCAGCAGGAGCGTACTGTTCCAGAAATGCACAGTGCTGTCGCGTGTGTTTCAACCTCACATGAGAACGTGGAACGACGGTGTACAAATTCTAGTGGCAAGTTGAATCAAGTGAGGAAGATTGCGTGGGATGTACTAGAAGTAAAGTTTGTAACCGGCAGGCTGAATTGTCTGTTCGTGGCCCTGATCGTGCTCGTTTTTACTCGGGAGACTAAACCGGTTTCTGGCGCGCCAGCCGATTTTGACGTCGCAGAGAAAGCTGTTCGGGTATGAAATATTGTCGCGGTATGGACCAGAGAACTATTGCCG
>Ga0070765_100000189_pt1 | contig 38604 bp, 39 predicted proteins | sample HubBroMetageWFT5_FD_71516 | JGI IMG/M metagenome (GOLD analysis project Ga0070765, IMG submission 71516) | Warmed and freeze-thawed soil microbial communities from the Hubbard Brook experimental Forest, New Hampshire - Hubbard Brook CCASE Soil... | ecosystem: Environmental > Terrestrial > Soil...
GGCGACCAAAGGACGCGTGGTGCAAGGCAGTTCGGCGGATGGCGCGAGCGAGGTGGTTCTGCGTGTGCCCGCGAACGCTGCCGGCGAACAATTCACTTTCACTGTCATCAACGACCAGGGCCAGCAAAGTGTTTCCGCCGCCGAGGACGGAGGCCTGGCCGCCATCGGCGGCGCCAGTTTCACCTTGAGCCAGCTTACCGTCACTGCGGTGAGCACCTCACAAGGACCGATGGCGTTTGCCATATATGGCGCTCCGGTCGACTTTCCCCGCCCTGAAGGGCAGGACACGAACGCCACCGATCGCCTCATTACGCTCAATGTCTTGGCCGTCGACACCGGCCTTTCCTCCAATACGCCGGTCACGCTGCTGCGGCCGCCGTTAGGATTGATTCATGGTCTTTGGGGCAGTCCCGATTCCTGGGCCAATTTCACTCCCCTGATCACCGACCCGCGCTTCACCATCGGGCGCGCCAACTATTCGGCGGTAATTGGCGGTCAGATCAAGTCCTACAAGCCTTCTTATCCTTCGTGGGCTGTATCGAGTCTGAAGAACGCGCAGGCAAACTCGCTGGGCTTCGCCTACAACGCGCCTCTGGTGCTGAAGCAACTGGCAGCGTTCGTCAATCAGTTCAAGACCGGCACCAATCCCGACCACATTCCGGTAACGGCGATCCAGGTTGATATCGTGGCCCACAGCATGGGCGGCGACATCACTCGCACCTTCCCAATGGTCAAGGGTTTTTACGGTAACACTACGTTTGGGCTGGGCGGTGTCCACAAAATGATCACCATCGGAACTCCGCACTGGGGTTCGCCCCTGGCGCCTCATCTTCTCGACAATAACAACCAATGTGTGCGAGGCATTCTGGCAACTTCCGGTAGTCCGAGTTTCACCTCGGTCACCTTCAATAACGGAACGACCACAACCGGAGGCGTCGGCGACTTGCAAGGTGACGGCTTCGGCGGCGGCCTAAGTCAGGCGCTGCAGGCGTTGCAGAATCCAATTCCTCATCCGTTGCCGACAGCTCTGATTCAAGGATTGGAGTCGCAAAGCCAGTTGGACGGACTGAACTCTTCTACCGTGGCCGAGGCTATCCGCATCTTTTGCTTCGGCGACTACCTGGCCGCGCACCTTACCTCGACCGGCTGGCCGGAAATCTTCAACCAGGAAAGTGATTCGATTGTGCCAGCACTGAGTGAAGTGGCCGGGCTGACCGACTTCACCGAGGTCGAGGGCGTGATTCATTCGTCCAGCGCGGAGCTTTTAGGCTTCGGCCCGCCTGCGGAACTGGATGCAGCGGGAGACATCCCGGCAACCGTTACGAATCTTCTGAACACGCCGGTGACAAACGTGGTTTACGTGTCGCTGCCGCAATAAGGGCAACGCTGTTCTCGGGAAGGCATGACTTCAGTCAGGAAGAACGACTGGCTTTAGCCGCGGAGGGAAGGTCTCACCGCACTCGTTCGCCGGACTGAATCAACCGCCTCTCCATTTGCATCGAAATTGCATGGACCTCCAACTAGTCGGCAAGCGAGCAGTGGTTACAGGAAGTACCGCAGGAATCGGCTTCTCCATCGCTGAAGCACTGGCCAAGGAGGGCTGCTTTGTAGTTGTGAATGGCAGGACCGACCAGCGGGTGAGTGCGGCCGTGAAGAAACTTCAGGCGGCCGTGTCTCGAGGCAAGTTCGAGGGCATCGCCGCGGACGTGGGAACGGCCGAGGGAACCGAAAAGCTCGCACGCCTCTTTCCGGACGCGGACATCCTGGTAAACAACGCCGCGACCTTTGAGGCGAAGACATTCGACCAGATCAGCGACGAAGATTGGAAGCGCCTTTTCGAAGTCAATGTGCTGAGCGGCGTTCGTCTCAGCCGTCACTATCTGCCAGGGATGAAAACGCGCGATTGGGGGCGGGTCGTATTCATCTCCAGCGAGAGCGCGGTGCAAATTCCAGCCGAGATGATTCATTACGGAATGACGAAGACAGCTCAACTCGCAATCGCGCGTGGCTTGGCCGAGACCACTGCCGGGACCAATGTCACGGTCAATTCAGTGCTACCGGGCCCGACTGGGTCTGAAGGTGTGGGTAGGTTTGTCAAGGAGCTGGCGACGACACAGAAGACCACGCCCGCCGCCGTGGAAGAAGAGTTCTTTCGCAACATGCGTCCGACGTCGTTGTTAAAGCGTTTCGCTACGACCGAAGAAGTTGCCGCGCTAGTCACTTTTGTGTGCAGTCCATTGTCCTCGGCGACCAACGGAGCGGCTTTGCGCGTGGATGGCGGAGTCGTGCGGTCGATTCTGTAAACGTCTGCGATTTCCAAACGCCAAAAGGCCCGGGCCAGGAAATGCTCCCTGCCCCAGGCCTCTTCTCAGGCACCCCACTCCGGAGTGGTAACTCTAGGAAAAAATCCCCAACATGCGCAGCGTGCTGACCAGCGTCATCAGCATGATCAACCCCGTCACCACATATTCAGCGACCAACCCCACAGTGCTATGTAGCTGGCTTTGCCGGGTAGACTCACTCATGTTTGCCTCCAAAGGCTCCCGTATTTCGGGTACACAAGCAGAATGCACCGCGGCGAGGAAACTCACAATAGCTCATTGGTGGGGCAGCACTTACGGCTGTAACAAACCAGGGATAACGCAAGTCATGCAGGTTCGGTTCTAAAGAGGATAGCGGTTTACGTTCGTAACCTGCCCGGGTGACCAGGGTACTGGCGACCCTTGCCGGTCTTGAGCAGGTAAGCCATGTACAACACGATGACCACGTTGATCACCAAGACCGAGACGTGCAGCAAGTCTTGCCGGTGAACCAATTTGTAAACCTCAAAAGGCACATACATCGCGCCGGAAATGAGCGCGATCCACTCCGCCCAGGTTCTGGCGTACCAGAGGCCGTAAGCTTCCACAAATCGAAGCATGGTATAGACGCTGCCCACGGCGGCGACCGTCCAAAGCTTGGCATCGGTCAAGGTGTCCGCCCAATCGAGAAACAACTGGGCAAAGTGCTGGTCGGGGCTAATGTGGAGCAGGCGAAGAATCCCGTCCGCGAAATCCCAGGGATCACGCCCCACCATAAACACCACCACCGTCGCGGCCAACAGAACCAACACGCCTTTGGCCAATTCGAACGAGGCAACCGCCCGCAGTGCCTGCAAGTTGTGGTCGTGACTGTGGTGCCCGGACAGGCCCTTGGCGTTGGCATTCACTTGCCGGATCCCCGCACTGCCGCCCGCAATTCTGCCACGATTTCCTGGGCTGCTTTGCGCGCGGCCTCCTGTCGCGTCACGTCAAACGAGATGGCGCCTACTCGCGCGTGCCCGCCGCCGCCATAACGCTCGCAAATCTTGGCCAGATTAACTACCGGAGGCGAAGGCGCCCAGGGATTCGATCCCACCGAAACCTTCACCCGAAAACTACTTTTACTTAAACCCACGCTGTAGATTGACTCCGGCTGCAGGTAGTAGGGTACGAATTTATTGTAGCCCTCGAGTTCCAGATCGGTGACATCGAAGAATAGGGTACCGTCCTTTAATTCGGTGCGCTCACGCAGAATAGCAATCGACCGCTGATGACGCTCCAGCAGTGGGGGCAACAGCGACGCCACGAAAGGTTCTTGCAGAATCTCCCCCAGAGGCTCATTGGCCAGCAAAGGAATCAAGCGTGGCAGGAATTCGTAATTCTGGTTCGACTCGATGATCATGGTCAACTTCATGGCTGGAGCCTGCATTTCGACGGCGGTGCGGGCGTCGTTATACAGAGCACCGTCGATGACGTCAGTCCAGTGCACCAGATCGGCCACGGACGTGGGATCGAAGCCGAAGCGCTGCTGGGCGATGGTGGCGATGAAACTGGTACAGGACTTGAAATCAGGATCGTAGAACTTGCGATTGCTCTGGTCTTGCTCGAAATCCGCTGCGTCGGCGGGAGTCAGGAATGCGCTGAGATGATGATCGAACCACCATGTGATCTTCGGCGAACTGGAATATTTGAAGTCCACAATGGCGTTTTCGTCGCCATCGAAGTCCTTCTCATTGAATAAAGACCCCGCACGATGCAGCAGGCCGGAGAAGACGAAGTCCACGTCACTGCGGATCCGTTCGCGGTAGAAGCGCGAGAAAAGCGCCGCCGAAGACGCACCATCAAAGCACTTGTCGTGATAAAACACCCGAACTTTCAAACCCGCCCCCTCGCTTCAGCCAAGTGAAACAGACTACCGGAAAAGCGGGCGGAAGCAAAATCAAATGCAAAGGAGGGTCGAGTCACGATCCTGAGTCAACGTTTTCTTCGCGGCCTTAGCGATGCCTTCGCGCCCTTCCTGGTCAAAAGCTTCTTACCGCAAAGGACGCAAAGTGCTCGCAAAGATCGCAAAGAGGTCCTTCGTCCCCTCGAATGGGTCTGCGGGAGCGCGGCGGATCAGGCGTTGGCCTGCTTCTCTGCGATGTCGCCAATCACTGGCAGCTTGAACCTCTGGCCCTGATAGGCCTTCAGGACCAGAATCAGCCAGACGACAAAGCCCGCCAGGCTAACCAGTGGCCACACCAGGAACGTCAGCCATCCGAAAAAGGGGATATGAACCACTATACCCAGCGCGATCCACAAGGCCGTCCAGGCCACAGCGGCAAAAATACATTGGAAGGAATGGAAGCGGATGAAGCGGTTTCGGTTATAAGGCTCCATGACCAGAAAAACGATGGCAGGAATAATGGTCACGTAGGCAAGCGCGCCGGCAACATTGTCGGTGAGTCCGACGACGGCTGCTGGAGCAGAACTGGCTGCTTCGGGTGGTGTTGCGGGTGTCCCAGTAGTAGTTGCGCGTCCACACGCCGGACATGCGTTCGCTTCGGCCGGTACTTGACCGCCACACGCTATGCAAAACGACATGGTTCGTCTCCTCGCGTTAGTTATTTAAGCCACCGGAAAAGTGTGCGACGAGCGCATGGTAACAGAATTCGCCCACGCGAAATATGCCGAAACCGGCTAGGCTCTCTCTGCCAGTCCGCCAATAACCGGCAGCTTGAACAACTCACCCTGAAAAGCCTTGACCACCGCGACCGCCCAGAGCAGTGTCCATGCCAATAAACCCAGCAGCACAATCAGCCAGGCCAGCAGGTATCCCAGCCAGGGGATCAGCGTGAGCAGCGGGAACATCAGCCTCATGACCAGGGCGATTAGCACTCCCGAAATCAGCAGATAGATGGATTGGAAAGAATGGAAGCGCACAAAGTGGTTGCGCTTGAACGGCATGAGTCCCAGAAAAAGAAGCGCCGGAACGATGGTGAAGTAGGCCAGCGCGCCAGCGACATTTTCCTTCAGAAAACTGGTGCTGGCCACAGCGCCGGGCACGTCGATCATCCTCCGGCCACAGCCCGGGCAGAACGGAGCTGAGTCGGGCATTTCGGCGCTGCATTGCGTGCAGGAAATGGGCATGGCTCTTTCAGATTACCTGGCGCGGCTGCTTCATACGGCAATCTTCGCACACTCCGTAGATCTGAAAAGTGTGCCGGGTGGTGGCGTAGTGATGCTTGCGTCCGATCTCCTGTTCCAGGTGGTCCACTTCAGGCGAGAAGAATTCCACCGATCCGCCGCACTCGGTACACACCATGTGATGGTGGCTGCGCCGGTTGTATTGGTGCTCGAAGCGGGCAATGCCGTCGTGGAAAGCGACTTCGCTGGCCAGCCCGCACTCAGCCAGCAGCTTCAGCGTACGGTAAACCGTCGTAAAGCCGATGCGCGCGTCCTTCTTCTGTACCAGCCGGTGCAACTCGTTGGTGGAAAGATGGTCGCGGGTCTCGAGGAAGGTTTGCAAAATGGTGTCGCGCTGCGCGGTATGTTTTAGGCCCACCCGTTTGAGGTGCCGATGCAGGATCTGCTGCGCCTCGCGAACCATCTCGCGCGAGATGCTGGGTTGGTCGTCAATACGCTTTTGCAACATAGTTTGCGACCTGCCGAGGGTTTCCTCCACAGCAGGCAAACTGCATGATACTGGGCTTTGGGAACTGCCGCCAACCCCTTTTGCTGAGCGGTGGTTCAGCGTGGGTTTCTAGACCCCGAACTGCCGCAGGTGATGGTCGAAGTGGAGGTAGCGTGCCGCATGCGCTCGGCCCTCGACATTTGTCCAAACATGGCGTGGGGGGCATATTCGCTTTCGCGAGTACAGAAGCGCTCAAACAGAATGCGGACATCCTCTAAGTCCGATGCAAAGTTTATAGGTGGGGTACCACCGTGTTGCTGGTCCATTTCAGGACGCGTCTTGACGCCGTGCGGCCACGGAACTGGAACCCAGAGCGCCAGAGGTTTCAGGATTGCTCGCTCGAAGAGGCTGTTGGACGGACTGATGTACTTTTCGCCGAGAGCGGATCGCAGGGAGTCACTCAAATGACAGATCATTTGATGGGCCGACATCGTTCCCCACCTGCGCTTCGAGTCAGGGCGCAGGTTGGCTAAGCGGTCAAGCACAGCAGTTCGGTCGCGAACGTTTAGGAGAGTCTTCATCTTTCGCTTCGCATTTTACAACGCGGAAGTGGAGGCGTCTGTCTTTCCGCAGCCTGCTAGAATCGAGGATTCATGGCCACCGGCGTCCTCATTGAACCCCGTTCGCGTGCGCGGCTATCCCATGTGATCCTCTACGTGGTCGGGGCTCTGTTGTTGCTGGTATTGGCGATTCTGGGATGGCTTTTTTCCGTCGCCCGCTCCGCTCTGCCCCAGTTGGATGGCAGACTGCAAGTAACCGGAATCATCGCCCCTGTGACGGTCTGGCGCGACGATCACGGCATCCCCACCATTGACGCCGCTGACCTGGACGACTTGTTCTTTGCGCAAGGCTATGTGACCGCCCAGGACCGCTTGTTCCAGATGGATGGAATGCGGCGATACGCGGCCGGAGAACTCGCCGAAGTGGTTGGCCCGGATGTTCTCGAACACGATCGCCAGCAACGAATCCTGGGGATGAGACTCGCGGCCCGCAAGACGATCGAGACCATTTCCGCGGACGACCGCTCGCGTCTCGAAGCCTACGCCCGCGGAGTAAACGCCTTTATCGAATCTCACCGCGATCGGCTGCCGATTGAGTTCCGTATTCCCCACATTCTTCAGTACTCTCCGAAGCCCTGGACTCCAGAGGATTCGGCGCTGATCGGAGCCTACATGGTGCAGGAACTGAGCACCAGCCCTCGACAAGCTCTGGTTCGTGAAAAGGTTCTGGCCAAGTTGGGGCCGGAACTGACCACTGACCTGTATGTGAACTCCTCGTGGCGTGACCGGCGTCCCACGGTGGCTCGCCCCACCCTGGTGCAGGATACAGACGACGACGATGACTCGAACTCAGACAGTTCAGTGGCGAAGCTGGTTCCAGAGAATAACCCGGAGCCTGTACGTAATGAGATTCTTCCCCAGCTTGACGCCGGACCACGCTGGCTCCAGCAGCAGGTTGCTGATTTCTTCGATGATCGGCCTCTGGTGCTGGGTTCCAACAACTGGGTGGTTTCCGGAGCGCACGCGGTGTCAGGCAAACCACTCTTGTCGAACGACATGCACCTCGGCCATCAGATGCCCAATCTCTGGTACGAAGCTCATCTTCGCTGCGCAAGCCCTGCTTGCGGAAATCTCGATGTGGCCGGAGTCACGCTGCCCGGCTATCCCTACGTGATCGTGGGCCATAACCAGCGGATCGCCTGGGGATTCACCAACATTGGCCCCACTGTAGAGGACGTGTACGTCGAGACTTTCAATGACAGCGGACAATACTTAACACCTGACGGATGGAAATCGCCGGAGCAGCGTCACGAAGTTATTCACGTGGAGGGCCAGCCGGATGTGGCTGTGGACGTAGCCGTGACGCGGCACGGCCCGATCGTCACCGAACTGGTTCCTGGAGAAACTCGCAAACTGGCATTGCGCTGGACTCTGTACGACGGCGTCCGCACTCCCTTCTTAGCCGTGGACTCAGCGCAAAACTGGGAGCAGTTTGTGCGCGGTTTCTCGGAATTCGACGCTCCGGGGCAGAACGTCGTATATGCCGATGTGGAAGGCAACATCGGATATCACGCCACGGGAAAGGTCCCCATCCGCGCATCCGGCGACGGCAGCTTGCCCGAAAATGGCAGCGACAACGCACACGAGTGGACCGGCTACATTCCGTTCGACAAGTTACCCAGCGTCTTCAACCCGCGGTCGGGAATCATTGCCACCGCCAATAGCCGGATCACGCCCGACAAGTATCCCTATTCGATCAGTTCGCAGTGGGAAGCCCCGTGGCGTTCGGCCCGCATCTACAAAGTGCTGGAGTCGGGCAAGAAGTTTTCCGCCGCCGATATGTTGGCGTTGCAGACAGATATCTATTCCGATCTTGATCGGCTTTTTGCCGAGAAGTTTGTCTATGCGATTGATCACGCCAAGCAGCCGTCCGTTCGAGCCAAGGCCGCGGCTGAAATCCTGCGGCAATGGGACGGCCGTATGACTGCCGATTCCGCGGCACCGACCATTGTCGTCCGCGGACGAAGAGAGTTAACGCGATTGCTGTTGGAGCCGAAGCTGGGACAATTCTCGGACACCTACACCGTGTACGTTCACAGCCGGAGTGCTCAGGGTGCAGCGGCACCTGCGGATTCCGCATCAGAGAAGCACATGATCGGCTGGAAGAGTTACCACTGGATGATGGAAACCGTCTGGCTGGAGAACGTCGTGCAACACCAACCCAAGCGTTGGCTGCCCGACTCATTCGCTGACTATGACGAGTTGCTGACTGCTGCGGTCGAGAGCGCGATCACAGCGCCCGACGTTCCGGCCGATCTGAACGCTTGGAAATGGGGCAGCTTCAATCCGGTGGAGATTCAGCATCCCATCCTCGGCCGCATTCCCCTGCTCCGGCGTTGGACCGGCCCCGGACTGCGCGAGCAGTCAGGCAGTGGACTTACGGTGAAGGCGGTGTCGCAAACTCACGGCCCTTCGGAGCGCATGACCGTGGACCTGGGTGACCTGGACCACTCTACGTTGAACCTGGTGACAGGCGAGGCAGGAAATTTCGTCAGTCCGTACTACATGGATCAGTGGCAGGCCTGGTATGAGAACTCGACTCTTGCATGGCCGTTCTCGCAGCCGGCGGTGCAGAAAGCAAGTGTGCATCAACTGGTGATGGACGGGACGCGCCCAGCCCGCTAGGGTAAACAATCCATGGTGCAAGTCGACGGCGGCGGGTCCACAACCTTCACGTCAATGGAATATCCCACGATGTCGATGGGGAGCGGATTCACCTGCACCAGAAGTTTGTCGGTGGTGGTATCGAAGACCTGGAAGACTCCCCCTTCGCAAACATAGACTATGTGGCGTCCGGGAATGGGTTCGATGCCGGTGGCGTCTCCGATTTGCGGCGGAATTACTACCGCGGAGTGAATGGTGTTGTAAATCGACAAGCAGCCGCGTATCTCGCCGCCAATAACGCCGATGCTGGTACAACTCTTCGCTCCGATGAACAATTGCCCATTCGACCCCATTGCCATGCGGTTGTGGTAGCCGTCGGTAATACTGATGGGATTGGGGTTTATCATCTTCATCGAGCTCACGTCGACGAGGTTGAGCGTGCCGCAGGATGGGGCGCCTGCGGCGCCTCCACCGCACGCGGTGTTCGGCGGAGTGCCGGCAACATAAAGCACGCCGCCATCGAGTATCCCGTAAGTTGCGCCGCTCAAGGCAACTGTCGGCCCCGGGGCCGGACTGCCTACATCGAACGTCGTGATCCCAGCGGCAACGCCTCCCTGGCATTCCGCTCCACAGTCGAAAATGTAGGCAGTGGCGCTGTCGGCGAAAATGCCCCACACCGGGCGATCAAAGCAACAGATTCCTCCCACCGGCTGCCGGGGATCGTTGTTGGTGCCGATCAAGCCAGTAGCAATCACGGTCACGTTATTTGAGTTGTCGCTGAACACCAGCAAGCGGCTTCCGTCGGGACTTAGGACGAGGTAATGCGCCGCCGGCACCGGAATGGTTGCCTGCACCGCCCCACTGATCAGGTTGATGGCGATCACCGCGCCAGGAGCCTGCCCCGACACAGGCGCGGCTGGTACCGCAGCGTAGGCGGTCGCGCTGTTGTTGGCAATAGCAATGCTCTCCGTCAAACCCGGCAAACCAACGACCTGCACCCCCGACGCGGTGCTTTCCGTGGCGTTGTTGATCACTGCGATGTCTCCTGGCGGACTGAACACCAGCGTGAGTCGAAGGTCGGGAGAAACTGCCATCAGACCCGCCTGCGGCACGATCCCCAACAAACTAATGGTCGAAGGCGAAAGCACATCCTGCGTGGCATCCACGATGTTGATAACCGGGAACCCGCCAGACAAGGAGTTCGAAACGAAGGCCCGGAACTTGAGCCCGCTCGCGTGGTGGGCACCCGAGGAATTGGAGCTACTGCCGCAGGCCACAAGGGTCACACTGGCAGCCACCAGAACCGCCAAGCCAATCAAGGTTTTCTTCAAACCCGGAACTCCAAGAGAGTATGAGGGACAGAGACTTAGATGCAAGAAACGGGATTATAGCAGAGCACCGCCACCGAAGACTCGCGCGGGTTGCTCCGGATGTGAGCGGCGAGGCGCCCCGTTGCATCGCCGCCAGGATGCAAAACCAACACTCATCTTGTATTCTCAATTCAATGGCTACTGATCTATTGGCAAGGATGAAACAGTCGCCCATCTTGTGCGACGGGGCAATGGGCACGCTGCTTTACTCCAAGGGCATCTTTATCAACCGCTGCTACGACGAACTAAACGTAACCCAGCCGGAATTGATTCGCGGAGTCCATAAGGAGTACCTGCAGGCGGGCGCGGAAATCATTGAGACCAACACCTTTGGCGCTAACGTCTTCCGTTTGGGCCGGCACAGCCTGGCCGACCGTGTTCGAGACATTAACCTGGCGGGTGCACAGATTGCTCGAGATGCGGCCAAGAGTTTCGACGTCTGGGTCGCCGGATCGGTGGGACCGTTGGGAATTCGCATCGAGCCATTGGGCAAGACTTCCTTCGAAGAAGCACGTTCAGCTTTTCGCGATCAGATTGCGGCGCTGGTCGAAGGCGGAGTCGATTTAATTATTCTCGAAACCTTCGGCTATCTCGAAGAGCTTCATCAAGCCATGCTCGCGCTCCGCGACGTGAATCCCAAGATTCCGGTAGTCGCGCAAGTGACCATCGACGAAGATGCCAACTGCCTCGACGGTTCGACCCCAGAAGCTTTCACTCCCCGTTTGGCGGACTGGGGCGCCGACGTTATCGGGTGCAACTGCAGTGTGGGCCCGGTGGCCATGCTGGACACCATCGAGCGCATGCGAGCGCTTACTTCCCTACCCCTGGCAGCGCAACCCAACGCCGGCATTCCCCGCTCGGTCGAAGGCCGCAACATTTATCTTTGCTCCCCGGAATACATGGCGAGCTATGCCCGTAAGTTCGTCGCTGCGGGAGTCCGCCTGGTGGGAGGCTGCTGTGGAACCACTCCCGACCACATTCGTGTCATGAAGTCGGCGTTGCGCGTGGGCGAGGCTCGTGCCCGAGTCAATGCAGCACCCGCGACTAAACCCGCAGGGCCTGCTGCCGCTCCGACTGTACCCATAGCAGGGCGCTCCCGGCTGGGCGCAAAGCTGGCCGGGGGCGAGTTCGTCACCATGGTTGAGATCGTTCCACCCAAGGGCACCGACATTCGCAAGGAAGTTGAAGGTGCGCGTTTCCTGAAGTCAGTGGGGGTGGACGCCATCAACATTCCCGACAGCCCCCGCGCCTCAGCGCGCATGAGTAATCAGGCGCTTTCACTGCTTATCCAGCAGGAAGTCGGTATCGAAACCATCCTGCACTACACCTGCCGCGACCGCAATGTGTTGTGCATTCAGTCTGACTTGCTGGGCGCCTCCGCCACCGGCCTTCGCAACCTGATTTGCATTACCGGCGATCCACCGAAGATGGGTAATTATCCCGACGCCACAGCAGTATTCGACGTGGATGCCATCGGTCTGGTGAATATCGTTCACAACCTGAACCATGGCGTGGACATAGGCAATAACCCGCTCGGTCCGGGCACATCGTTTGTCATCGGCGTGGGCGCAAATCCCGGACTACCGAACATGGATGAAGAGATCCGGCGTTTCGAATACAAGGTCGAAGCCGGCGCCGAGTACGCCGTGACCCAGCCCGTGTTTGATCTGAGTCTGCTGGAGAACTTTCTGCGCCGGATCGAGCATTGCCGGATTCCGGTGGTGGCCGGCATCTGGCCGCTGGTCAGCGTGCGCAACGCCGAGTTCATGAAGAACGAACTGCGGGTGTCGGTGCCTGATTCGATTCTGGAGCGCATGTCCCGTGCTGCGACACCTGAAGCCGCCCGCGAAGAGGGCATTGCGATCGCCCGCGAAATGGTGATCGCAATCCGTGAAATGACCCAAGGAGCCCAGATCAGCGCACCCCAGGGCCGCTATAGTTCCGCGGTGGACGTGCTGGAAGCGCTGGGCTCGTAACACCCACTTCGGTCTAAAATACAAAGCTGCTTTCTCTCCGGGCGCAGTTCCTGGACAAGAGGTTTAGAATATCCCCAGGAGAAGTCCCCGTGGCCAAATTTGAGGAATCCATCCTACGCCTGGAGAAAATTGTCCAGGAACTGGAAAAGGGAGAAGTTCCCCTGGAGAAATCTCTGACCCTGTTCGAAGAGGGTATGCAACTATCCACAACTTGTCGCAAAGAGCTGGAACAAGCCGAAGGCAAGGTCGAAATTCTGCTGAAGCAAAACGGGAAGCTTCAAGCCGAATCGTTCGAGTCCTTAACCGAGATCCCGTCCGGGCGTAAATAGCCGCATCCCGGTGCGCTCACGGGCATCAAAAGAAGGCAGAGGGTGCTATGCAATCGCTTACTGTTGTTCTCCTCGAAGGCGATGCGCGAGTTGCCGAGTCTCTAGTTTTCGCGTTGTCGCAGAACTTTTCTTCCGTTCAGCGGGTTCAGTCGGTGGGTGAGTTGCGCAATCGCATTGCCAAGAACCGTGCCGAGGTCGCCATCCTCGACATTGAAGCCACGCCACTCTCGGAGATCGACCATCTATCGCACGATTTCCCCGGGGCGTGGATCATCTGTACCCACCGCGTGGCAGACGAAGAGATGTGGGCTGCGGCCTTGCAGGCCGGCGCTGCCGATGTGTGTCCCGCGAATGACGTCGCCGGTATCGTGCGCGCAGCGCTGGGCAAATCAGGCAAGCGGTCCGCCGCTGCTTAGGGCAACGCTCTTCTCCGCGAACTCCGCGAACTCCGCGAGTTCATCCCTGCGATTAAAAGCTTCGCCCTGCCGCGAAGAACTCTGACCCCTTGTTATACTCACCGTCATGCTCAACGACACTCTGGAGGCGGGGCGCAGGCTGGCAGACGCCGCGCTAGAGCGCTTGTTGCCCGCTGCCAGCCGCCATCCCAGCTCCATTCATTCCGCGATGCGCCACAGCGTTTTCGCCGGAGGCAAGCGCCTCCGGCCGATCCTGTGCATGGAAGCCGGACGCATGGTCGCTGGTTCCCTGCCCGACGGAATCGAGGAATTAGGCGCAGCCCTGGAAATGTTGCACACCTATTCGCTGATCCACGACGATCTTCCGGCACTCGACAACGACGACCTCCGCCGCGGCCTGCCGACTTGCCACAAGGTCTTCGGTGAGGCCATCGCGATTCTTGCGGGCGACGCGCTGCAAACTCAGGCTTACGAAGTGCTGGCGCGGTTACGCTGCCCGGCGGCGGCACGAGTGCGAATCATCGAGGAAATTGCTCGCGGCACCGGCACCATCGACGGCATGATCGGAGGCCAGGTCGTCGATCTGGAGGCCGAACATCAGAAGCCTAGTCTAGAAACTCTCGAATACATTCATCGCTCCAAGACAGCGGCGCTGATCACCGCATCAGTTGTGAGTGGCGGTCTGTACGCTGGAGCCGACGAAGACGCCGTACGCAAACTGCGCGAGTTTGCTCAGTCCATCGGCCTGGCATTTCAAATCGTCGACGACGTCCTTGACGTCACCCAGACTTCCGAACAATTGGGCAAGACGGCGGGCAAAGACACCGCCGCTGAGAAAGCCACGTACCCCGCCCTGTTCGGGATTGAACCATCGTTAGAAAAAGCAGACACTCTCGTAGCCACCGCGCTCGGTTCCCTGGACAGCTTTGGAAAATGTGCTGACACATTGAAGTCACTAGCGCACTTTCTGGTGGAGAGAAAAAAGTAGAGCGAATGTGGAGCGGGCGTCCTCGCCCGTGCATCCCGCAAAGAAGACCATTCAGCGTTACCTTCGGGTAACACCACTGTCAAAACTCTCTGTGCTCATCCGCACCCCTGTGGTAAAAATAATCAGGCGATGGAGTTCGCCTCAACCGCCCGGATCGATTTGGTAAACGGCCCCGGCTGATAACTCCTACAAATGTTTGTAGGGGAGACTCCATCTTGCCGAACTTTCTAAAGAACGACTTCCTGCTAATTTCCCTGGGTGCCATCGTCGGCGGCAACGCCCGCTACCTGATCTCCCGCCTTGCCGCGAAGGTTCTCGGCCCGGTGTTTCCCTACGGGACGCTCTTCATCAACGTGAGTGGCAGTCTCATCGTGGGATTCTTCATGGTCTGGGTCAGCGAGCGCGTGCTTATCGATCCTCGCTGGCGGTTGCTGGTTGTGGTCGGCTTCTGCGGCGCCTTCACTACGTTCTCCAGCTACGCCTTTGAAACCATGGCTTACTTCGAACAAGGACAGTGGCTCCTGATGTGCAGCAATATCCTGAGCAACAACATCCTGTGCCTGGTCGGAGCGGTGGCCGGTATGGCGCTAGCGAGGGTGATATAAAATGCCAGACGCCATGGCGGTGCAGGTCACCATCTATCTCAATGAAGCCGACAAGTGGCACAACCGGCCGTTGCACATGGAGATTCTCAACTACCTGCGAAAGGAAAACGTTTACGCGGCCATCTCCCTTCACGCCGTCGCGGGATTTCTGGGGCGGCATCGCGTGGAGACTTCTCACCTGGTCGATGCCGGTGGAAAGCTGCCGGTGATCATTATCTTCGTCGACACCGACGAGCACGTCAACCGCGTCCTGCCGACGTTGAAAGAGATGGCAGCCCACCGGGTTATCGTGCGCGAGAATGTCGTGTTGGAGCAGGGGAATCTGGAGTGAAATGAAACCGTCGCATCTGCAGATCCACTGCCCAACTTCCTAACTTATTAGACCTAGCGGTTGCCTTGCCTTCCTGCTTCTCTGTATTCTTGCTCGACTGACATGCCCTCGCCGCCGCTCGACATTCTGGCCATTGCCGCCCACCGCGATGACGTTGAGCAAACCTGCGGAGGCTCCCTGCTGAAGATGGCGCAGCGCGGACATCGCACCGGCATTCTCGATCTTACCCGCGGCGAGATGGGCACCCGCGGCACCGCTGAAGACCGCGCACGTGAGGCGGCAGAAGCCGCGCGAATCCTTAAAGTTTCCTGGCGCGACGCGCTCGACATCCCTGATGGCCGGGTGGAAAACACATGGGAGAACCGGCTCAAGGTTGCGCAGGTCATCCGTCAGCAGCGCCCGCGAGTGGTGATTCTTCCCTACTGGCTGGGGCGCCATCCCGACCACTACACTGCGAGCGTTCTGGGATATGAAGCCTGCTTCCTGGCGGGGTTAGCAAAGCTGGACACGAATCAAACCCTCAGCCAATCAGATCCGGACGCTACAAAACTTCCTCCGCACCGGCCCTTCAAAATCATCTACGCCACGCTTTACTACGATGTCCGTCCCACCTTCGTGGTCGACATCACCGAGCAATTCGAAACTCGTTTTCAATCCTTGATGGCCTACAAGACGCAGTTCAGCGATCAGGAAGCCGGCAAAGACCTCTTCCCTGCCCAAACTGAGATTCGCTCCCGCACAGAAGCCATGGCGCGTTTCTACGGAATATTGGGCGGCGTTACCTACGCCGAGCCGTTCTTGCAGAAAGAAGTCGGACTAGTGGATGACTTGACGCTGATTCCGGTGAAATCGATCTGAACTACCTGTGATAGCTGTGCAGACGAGCGCACTAAGTCCGCTTCTGAACAAGCTGAGCGGCGGCGATCGCCGTTCCATCGGCCAAGCCAATCAGGTCGCGGGGCTGGTCCTTCAGCGTCCCGCACTCTTCCCGCAACTGATAGAAGGATTGTCGAATTCGGATCCGCTCATCCGAATGCGCGCAGCCGATGCCGCGGAGAAAGTGACGCTCCGCCGACCCGGTCTGCTGAAACCCTTCAAGGCTAAGCTCCTGCGCCTGCTTGACGAAGCCACCCAGCAGGAGCTGCGCTGGCATTTGGCCCAAATGGTCCCAAGATTGGCTCTGTCGGCAAAAGACTGTGTTCGCGCGACCACCGCGCTCATGCATCATCTGGAAGACAAAAGTTCGATTGTGAAGACCAGCGCCATGCAAGCTCTCGTCGATTTGGCAAGCTCACACAACGAGCTAATCCCGGGAACAAAGACCCTGCTGACGACACTCACTGAAACTGGAACAGCCGCCATGAGAGCACGTGGCCGTAAGCTTCTGCGACAACTTGAGCGAAGCCACAAATAGCTTTGCAGATTATTTCTTCACCGCCACCGCCACTCCATCCCGCACCGGCAAAATCGTCGTAAACAAGTCCGTCGAGCCATACAGCTGCCGGTTGAACTCCAAAATCGCCTTGGTCGAAGGCTCGGCATTCTTCTTGTCGGCCACCTTGCCGCTCCACAAGACGTTATCCGTCACAAACAGCCCGCCTGTGCGCAGCCGCGGAACTGCGAGGCGTAAAACTCGCGGATAGTCCTCTTTGTCCACATCACAGAAGATGATGTCGAATTCCTGCTTCTGCTCCGACAGCAATTCCAGAGCATCGCCGACTCCCACGGTGATTTGATCCGCTACTCCCGCGCGCTTGAAATACTTTTGCGCCTCAGTGGCCTTCTTGCGATCTCCATCGGTATAGAACACGCGGCCTTCTTTGCCGACGGCTCGTGCCCACCAGATCGTGGAATACCCCACCGCCGATCCCATCTCAAATACGGTCTTGGCGCCGATCATCATCGCCAACTGCTGAAGAATGCGGCCTACCACCGGCCCGACAATGGGAATATCGCGCTTTGCCGCTTCCGCTTCAATCTCGGCGAGCACTTCATCTCGCGGTGGAAGCATGGAGTACAAGTAGTCTTCGACCGGGCCGGCAGTGATGCCGCCCATTCGCCAGCCCGGAATTTTCTCTTTCGATTGCGCCAAGTTCGCTCCTGAATTCCAAAGTTTGACGAGCGAGTTCGCCCGTCACCGCATGATCCTCGTTACGAAATCGTTTCTCCGGGCTTCATCTCCCGCACCTCGATATCCGGCGCCAGACTCCGCAGTTCGGCAGGCGTGCCGGTCAGCATGGGAAAAGTGCCGTAGTGCATGGGGATAACGGTTTTCGGCCTCAGCAGTTTGCAAGCATATGCAGCTTCGCGCGGCCCCATGGTGTAATGATCGCCAATCGGCAACATGCAAATCTCCGGCGCGTAAATCTCACGAATGATCGCCATATCTCCAAACACACAAGTATCGCCGGCATGGTAAATTTTCACGCCGTTCGAAAACTCGATCACGTAGCCGCAGGCTTCTCCGCCATAAACTCTCCGCTCGCCATCCTCAATCCCGCTGGAGTGCGCCGCGTGAACCATGGTGACTTTGACGTCTCCGACGGTCTGTGTTCCTCCCTTGTTCATGCCTGAAACCCGCTTGACGTCTTTGCTTTCCAGCCAGCCACAAAGCTCAGGCATCCCGACGACGATCGGGTCATGCTTCCTGGCAATATCGACTGCGTCGCCAATATGGTCGCCGTGCCCGTGAGTGCAGAGCATGACATCCACTTTCGCAAGGTTCTTCTCTTTCTCAGGACACTTGGGATTTCCCGCAACCCAGGGATCGATCAGCACCGTCTTACCCCCAGGAGTTTCAACACGGAAAGTAGCGTGCCCTAACCAGGTGATTTTGATGCCGTCGAGTTTCATAAGTACGCTGCTAGCTCCTGGCTTCCAACCGAAGTAGCACTCAGCACTCAGCCGTCAGCATTCAGCGAATCCTAAGCGTTGCCGACTCCCCCTAGACTCTTGCCCGACCGAATGCTGAATGCTAACTGCTGAATGCTATTTGCTGGATGCTAGTTTAATATGAACCCCGATGCCGGAGCTGAAGGTTCTCATTTCGCGCGAGCAAATCGCATCTCGTGTGGCCGCGATTGGCGCCGACATCACTCGCGATCTCTCCGGCCAGCCCGTGATTTTTATCGGCGTGCTCAAAGGCGCTGCCATTTTCCTTGCCGATCTCGCCCGCCAGGTACACCTGGACGCCAGTTTCGACTTTATCGGAGTTTCGAGCTATGGCAATCGCCCCAGCCCGGCACAGGAACTGCAACACGGGTGGGACTCGACGGGCGAGGTCCGACTCACCAAAGACGTTGATCAATCCATGCGAGACCGCAACGTAATTTTGGTCGAAGATATCCTCGATACCGGCCTTACACTCAATTTTCTTAAGCGTGTCCTGATGGGACACCAGCCGAAGTCCTTGCGCATCGCCGCCCTGCTCGATAAACCTTCCCGAAGAAAGCAACCCATCCATGCCGATTACGTGGGATTTTCCATTCCTGACGAATTTGTCGTGGGCTACGGCCTCGATTACGCCGAAAAATACCGCAACCTGCCCGACATCTGCATCGTGCCCAGACAGGTCTGACCCTGTCTGAACCTACAATCCACACCTACTCCACGACCGATTCCACTGGCCCGACTGATATCATAGAGATGTGGAAACAGTTGTCGCAGACACCGAGCTTCAAACCAAGGTCGAGCCCCTTTTACTCGAAGTGGCAGACGTCGTCAACACCACGCTCGACCTGGACACGACCCTGCGCCGGGTCGCGGAATTGGTACGCAAAGTCATTGATTACAGGATTTTTGCCATCCTGCTGCTGAATGAAAAGACACAGGAATTGCGCTTCCGCTTTCAGGTGGGATATTCCCGCGAGGTCGCGGAGCGGCTGAAAATTAAGGTGGGCGAGGGCGTCACCGGTATTGCCGCCCAGCGTCGTGAGGCCATCCTGGTGCACGATGTTTCTATGGATCCGCGCTACATCTCTGCGGTCCCCAACGTGCGTTCCGAACTGGCCGTCCCGCTCATCGTCAAGAACCGCCTGATCGGCGTCATTGACCTCGAGTCGCCGCTTCCCAACCACTTCACCGAAGAGCACAAACGGCTGCTGACGCTGATCGCCTCGCGAATGGCGGTGGGCATCGAAAACGCCCGCCTGTACACACGAACAACGCGCCAGGCGCGCACTCTGGTTTTGCTCAACGAAATCGCCCGTGAGCTCACTTCCATTCTGAATGTCGACGAACTTCTAAAGCGAATCGCCGAACTGCTCAGCCGTTTGATCGACTATCAGATGTTCAGCATCTTGTTGCTCGATTCCACTGGACAGAAACTGGAACACCGATTTGCTCTGCGCTTTCAGGAGAACGTGCACCTTAAGCATGAGGTTCCGAAGGGACGCGGTGTGGTGGGTTACGCCGCCGAGCACAAGGAAGCCGTGCTGGTGCCGGACGTCAGTAAAGATCCTCGTTACATCCAACTCAATCCTGAGACCCGCTCGGAACTGGCCGTTCCACTAATCTACAAGGACAGCGTAATCGGCGTGCTCGATTTGGAGCACACCCGGCGCGGCTTCTTTACCGACGACCACAGGCGAACCGTCATCACGCTGGCAGCGCAAGTGGCCATCGCTCTAGAAAACGCTCGCCTCTACGAACAGATCGCCCGCCAGGAAAAACGTCTGGAGCGGGATCTGGCACTGGCCCGCGAGTTGCAATTCCGGTTGCTGCCCCACACGCTTCCCAAGCCTGCACATTTGGACATTGCCGCCAAGTCCATGCCCGCACGCGCCATTGGTGGAGACCTTTATGATTTCGTCAGCTATTCCCTTTCCCGCACCGCCATCGTCGTCGGCGATGTCAGCGGAAAAGGAGCACCGGCTGCTATCTATGCCGCGCTGGTCAGCGGCATTCTACGTTCCCACGCTCCCATCGAGCCATCGCCCGGCGAAATGCTGTCGGCGCTGAATTTCTCGTTGGGAGAACGCCGCATTGAAGCCCAGTTTGTGTCGCTGATCTACGCCCTATGGGACGATCAGACCCGCACTTTGCGCATCGCTAACTCCGGATTGCCGCGCCCGCTCTACTGCCACGACGGCAAAATCGAACTCATCGAAATCGCCGGACTGCCCTCGGGGTTGTTCGACGACGCTGATTACGACGAGCTGAGTTTCCGTGCCAAGCCCGGTGACATGTTCATCTTTTTCAGCGACGGCATTCTCGATGCGCGCAATCGCGCTGGCAGTATGTTTGGACGCGGCCGCCTGGATCAGGTCGTGAGCCAGAATCTGGATGCGCCGCCCGATGCCGTGGTCAAAGCCATCTTCAAGGCGGTGGCCGAACACGCTGCGGGAGAGGAAGCCTTCGACGACGAGACAGTAGTGGTGATTCGCGTCAAGGGACCTGCCGGAAAACGCAAGTGAAGCGGTCGGAACAGCAAACTGGTCCACGCTTTCCCGAGTTTCTCTATCGCCAAGCCAAGTCAGCTCGCTCGCCTGCTTCCATCCTTCATTGCGAACGAGTTCCACTCACGGAGGTGGCGGAACGTTTCGGCACGCCCCTCTACGTCTATTCGGCATCTGCAATTCGCGATCGTGTAGGGGCTTTTGAACGGGCCTTCCACGAAGTTCCTAACACTCTCTGTTACTCCGTAAAAGCAAACTCGAACCTCGGTATTCTGCGGCTGCTGGCGAAGATGAACTGCGGCTTCGATGTCGTCTCCGGCGGCGAACTGGAGCGCGTATTGCGAGTGGGCCGCGCCGCCGCCAGGAAGACGGTTTTCTCCGGCGTAGGCAAGACACGGCCAGAAATGGAAGCCGCGCTCGCCGCCAACATTCTATTGTTTAACGTGGAGAGCGAATCGGAGCTATCGGCCTTGGCTGAATGCGCCGGCCGGCTTAAGAAGACTGCCCGCATCGCTCTACGTGTCAATCCCGATGTCTCTGCCGAAACTCATCCCTACATTTCCACCGGCTTGCGAGAGCACAAATTCGGAGTTCCGATAAGCGACGCTATACGCCTCTACTCGCTGGCGGCCCCGGGCCGCCGCCTCACCGTCGCGGGTGTGAGTGTTCACATCGGTTCACAGATTCTGGATGTAAAACCTTTTGCTCAGACAATGGAGCGCGTTGCAGAACTGGTGCGCGAGTTGCGAAGCAACGGCCACAGTATTACGTATATCGACGCCGGTGGAGGCCTGGGCATTGACTACGATGACGAGACATCCGATTTCACCGAACGCTTGGCAGCCTACTCTCAAGCCCTCTCAGCGCCGCTCCGGGACCTGAACGTTCATCTACTGCTCGAGCCCGGCCGCTCCATCGTGGGTTCTGCCGGCATCCTGTTGACGAGGGTGATTTACAGGAAGGCGAATCACGGAAAAACATTTCTAGTCGCAGACGCCGCCATGAATGACTTGCTCCGTCCAGCGCTCTATGGCGCGTATCACCAAATCATTCCCGTCGAGGCACCCGGGGGCAATTCGCATGAGACCGTCGACGTGGTTGGTCCGGTGTGCGAGACCGGAGACTTCCTGGCGCGGGACCGCGAACTCCCTACTACGAAGGAAGGCGACTTGCTGGCAGTACTTGACACCGGCGCTTACGGAATGGTGCTGGCTTCCAATTACAACACTCGCCCTCGAGCGGCGGAAGTGCTGATCGAGGGAAAAACCATCAGGCTGGTCAGACGGCGCGAGTCCAGCGCCGATCTACTTCGTCTCGAAGTTAAAGACAAATAGTCCGCCTAGGGTTCGGTAGCGTACTGAGGCTTACGCGCGACATCCCAAACCACTTTTCCGCCCACGATCGTCTTCAACACTTTAACATCGCGAATCTTCACTGGATCGATGGAGAAAATGTCGTCGCTCAAAATCACCATATCGGCCAGCTTCCCACGCGTGATCGAGCCTTTTTCCTTCTCCTGGAACTCCGCGTATGCCGAGCCCATGGTGTAAGCCCGAACCGATTCCTCCACGGTGAGCTTCTGCTCTGGGAACCAACCACTGGGATTCTTGCCATCGAGTGTGGCCCGAGTCACAGCGGCATACAAGCCCAGCATCGGATTCAACGGCGCCACATCCCAATCGGTTCCGAACGCCAGATGTACACCGTGATCTAAAAACGTCCGGAACGAATAAGTCCGGCTTGCTCGGTCGTGGCCGATGCGCGCCTCCGCCCAGCGTCCGTCATCAATTGCGTGATAAGGCTGCACCGAGGCGATCACATTCAATTGCGCGAAGCGGTCGAAGTCCTTGGTGGCCATGTGCTGAGCATGTTCGATGCGGAGACGCCGATCCGCCAAGCCATGAGCTTTCACCACCTCCGCGTACAAATCCAGGATCATCGAAATTGCCTGGTCCCCAATCGCGTGCGTGCAAATTTGGATCCCGGCTGCGTCGGCACTCCTCATGCGGTCGCGCATCAGGGAAAGCGGTTGCATTTCGTCAGAAAGCAGGCCATGATTCCCCGGTTCATCCAGAAACGGCTCGAAAAAATAAGCCGTGCGCGATCCCAGCGATCCGTCCGCGAATGCCTTGACCGCGCCGATCCTCAGATAAGGCCCGCCAAAGGCGTGGCGAATTCCGATCTTCACCTGATCGTCAACCTGCGTAATCAAAGGCGCCGCATAGATACGCGTCGTCAGTTCGCCCGCTTGCAACAGTTCCGCGTAGACGGCGATGTCCGCGTAGTCGGGATCCATGTTTTGCACACTGGTCACGCCCACGGACGCCGCGTGTCCCAGCGCACGTCTCACTGCCCGCATGAGCTGATCATGCGAAGGCGGCGGAATCACTTTTGCTACCAGGTCGGTGGCAGCGTCTTTGAGATCTCCCGTGGGATTCCCCTGTGCATCGCGCACGATGGAGCCGCCCGGCGGATCAGGTGTCTGAGCCGTTATCCCGGCCAGTTTCAGCGCGACAGAATTTGCCAACGACGAGTGCCCGTCATAGCGGCTTAAGAAAACCGGATTGTTGGCCGTGACCGGATCAATCAACTCCTTCGTCGGCAGAGGCGAACCGGGCCACTTGGTCTCATCCCAATCACCACCCTGTATCCATTCACCCTTGGGAGTTTTCTTTGCTTGGGCGGCGATGCGCTGCACAAATTCATCAATGCGGGTCGCATCGTTGAGCTGCACGCTGTCCAGCTGCGAACCTCCGCTAACGAAGTGCACATGCGCATCGTTGAAACCCGGAAGCAGCAGTTTGCCGCCGGCGTCAATCATCCGCGTACTGGGGCCACGCAACCCTTCGACATCCGCGTCCGAACCAACGGCGAGAATTCGATCCCCAAACACCGCGACCGCGTGGGCACGCGGGCGCGCATCGTCCCCGGTCCAGATATTGGCGTCAGTGATGATCAGGTCAGCAACTGCTTTGGACTGTGCCGTGCCGGCAATCGTCGACACGAAGCAAGCCAGCAGCACCAACAACCCGCGAATGGTTTTCATGGATTCGGATATCCCGGGAACTATCGTTGCCCCCACTTCAGTTTGGCGCGCAGCACATCAAAGAAGGTACCTTGCACGCGTAGCAGTTTTACCTGGTGTTGAGATTTGCGGCAACGCACGCGGTCACCATCGTACATCGGCATGCCGACCTGACCGTCCACGCTGAGATACGCTTCGTCTTCGCCGGTATTCACCACTAATTCGATACTCGAGGTATCGGGAACCACTAATGGCCGATGTGTCAATGAGTGCGCCGCAACCGGAGTAACCACGAATGCATTCACTGTAGGCATCACGACTGGCCCACCGGCGGAAAGCGAGTACGCTGTTGAACCCGTGGGCGTCGAAACAATCAGGCTGTCGGCTTTGTAGGCAGAAACGAATTCTCCGTCCACGTACACATCGCAGCTATTCAGACGCGAGATCGTGCCCTTGCCCACGACGATGTCATTTAGAGCTTCATAGCTCGCGACCACAGTGCCATTCCGCACCACCTCACAGTGAACCATCGAACGGGTTTCGACGTTGCAGCAACTGTTCTCAATGCCCTGCAGCGTAGGATACAGCTGGTCGAGCGGGACTTCTGTCAGAAATCCGAGCGAACCCAGATTCACTCCCAACACTGGGATTCCAGCCTTGGCCACGGCCCGGGATGTGGAAAGCAACGTGCCATCCCCGCCCAGCACCACCACAAAATTCAGCGGCCGTAAAGCCAAGTCCTCCCGGCCGACGACTTCAATTCCCGGCGCGTGCGGCTTGGTTTCCTCATCCACCACAACCTGGTACTGGTGCTCCCTAAACCAGTCCAAGAGTTCCGGTATAACGGTTGCCAGCTCCGGCTTCCCGGGCTTGGAGACGATAGCTGCGGCCTTCGCTATAGATGGATTGCTGCCGACCATGAAGCTGCATTGTACCGAAAAGTGAGAACTGAGAGCCGATACCAGGAAGCGGGAACTGATTTTCTCGGCGTTCTCTGCTGATTTCCTCTGCAAACTCTGCGATTTAAACCTTTGCTCGCATGCGCCTCAAAACACCGCGTACAGCAGAAACTCGCGATTCCCTTCCGCTCCAAGAATGGGCGAGTCGATCACCTCGGTCCGTGTACAGCCCAGAGCTACCAACGCCACTCGCACTTTCTCCACGGCTCCCAGTTGCGCCGCTTCGTCCCGTACAATGCCGCCTTTCCCCACCAACTCACGCCCGACTTCAAATTGCGGCTTCACTAGAACGACTATTGGCCTCCCGACCAGCGGCGCCGGGAATGCAGACGCAATCACCGCCGGAAGCACCAGGGTCGCCGAGATGAACGACACATCCATGGCAATGAAGTCCACGACTTCGCTCAGCTGCTGGTGAGTCAGGTAGCGGGCATTAGTCTTTTCCAGCATCCGCACGCGCGGATCTTGCCGCAGTCGGAAATCGATCTGGCCGTGGCCGGTATCCACAGCAATCACTCGGGCAGCCCCGTGTTGCAGCAAGCAATCCGTAAAGCCGCCAGTGGAGGCACCGACGTCGAGACAAGTCTTTCCCGCCACATCGATCTTCCAATGCGCCAGCGCCTTTTCCAGCTTCAGCCCGCCGCGGCCGACATACTTCAGGTCTTCATCGAGCAGCCGAATCTCTGCGTCGATTTCAACTCCAACCCCAGCTTTTTCTATCTTCTGCCCATTCACCAGGACCTTCCCAGCAAGAATCATCGCTTGCGCCCGTTCCCGCGACGCCGCCAGCCCGCGCTCGAAGATCAATTTATCGATTCTGGTTTTCATCGTCGCTCAGCAAAATGAAAGCCGCCCGTAGGCGGCTCGAGTCTTCATCCTGCGCAATCCAGCACCGCTATCCCGCCACTTCCTCCAGCAACTTCTGATCAATATCAAAGTTCGCGTGCACGTTCTGCACATCGTCGCTGTCTTCCAGCGCTTCCAACAGTCGAATCATGGTGCTGGCAGCCTGCCCTTCCAGCTTGATGTAATTCTGCGGAACCATCGCAACGCTGGACGAACTGGGCTCAATGCCCGCCTTCTTCACGGCTTCCAGAACCGCTTCATACGCCGACGGCGCACTCAGCACTTCCCAGTTGTCGCCGTCATCCTTCAGATCCTCGGCGCCGGCGTCGAGCACAATCGCCATCAGATCATCTTCTTTGGCCGCCGTCTTCGGAATCACGATGTCGCCCTTCTTGTGAAACATCCAGGAAACCGCTCCGGCCTCCGCCATGTTGCCGCCATTCTTGCCAAACGCGTGGCGAATCTCGCTGACCGTGCGATTGCGGTTGTCGGTATTGATGTCGAGCAGAATCGCCACTCCGCCCGGACCATAACCTTCCAGCGAAAACTCCTCATACACCGCGCCAGGCAACTCCCCGGTGCCGCGCTGGATGGCCCGCTTGATGTTGTCCGCGGGCATGTTCTCCGCCTTGGCCGCGAGGATGGCGCCACGCAGCCGCGGATTGGTGTCCGGATCTCCGCCGCCATTTTTGGCGGCAATTCCGATTTCCTTGATCAGCCGGGTGAAAATCTTGCCGCGCTTGGCATCCAGCGCGCCCTTCTTATGCTTGATTGTGGCCCATTTTGAATGGCCGGACATGGCTTTACCTCATCCTATATGACGTTGTTTGCGACCGATATCAGTGCGCTGGATTCGCCCGTAGAATACATCATGGATTTGCCTCGAATCTTATGCAGGCGAATTGGAATTATAGCATGGGGCGCACTGAACTGTTTCGATTCGTGAGGGCGGTAGTGGGCTACGTTGAAAGTCAGTGAAGCCAGCGAAAACCGATAGACCACGGGAATCGAAAGAGCACGAAGTAGACGGCGATGATGGCAATAATCGCACCACCGATAAGACCTAGGCGCTTCATTTATGCCGCCCTTTCCGCCCTCCGCTGTTCGTCGGCTTCCCAGAGAGCCACAAGGTCCTCTACGCCCCACAGCCGATCTGTGACGCCAGCCGCCACGCCGAACTCATGCGTAGTGTACGGTGAATCTTGATGAAATTGTACGCGAAGCAGCTTAGCGCCAACGCAGCAACTTCACTCCCCTCATGCTAAACTCAACTTATCCCCGAACGAGGAAAACCAGATGAAATTTGGGGTCATCATCTTCCCCGGGTCGAACTGTGATCACGACGCTCACTGGACCATCGGCCACGTCGCCCATCAGCCGGTCACGTTCCTGTGGCATGACTCTCATGACCTGCAGGGTTGCGACGTCATCATTGTGCCCGGAGGCTTCGCCTATGGCGATTATCTCCGCACCGGCGCCATTGCCAAGTTTTCTCCAGTCATGGAATCGGTGCGCAAGTTTGCCGATGGTGGAGGCTTGGTGCTGGGCATCTGCAACGGCTTCCAGATTCTCTGCGAATCAGGGTTGCTGCCCGGAGCGCTCATCCGCAATGTGGGATTGAAGTATGTGTGCAAGCCAGTTCACGTGCGCGTCGAAACCACTGACACGCCTTTCACCAGCACCTGCCGCGAAGGTGAAGTGCTCACCATCCCCATCGGCCACATGGAGGGCAACTACTTTTGCGATGAAGCGACGTTGGCCGAATTGCGCCGCGACCGCCGCATAGTATTTCGCTATACCACCCGCGATGGCCAGGTCACACCCGAAGCCAATCCCAACGGCTCGCTCGATAACATCGCCGGCATCTGCAGTCCCGGCCGTAACGTGCTGGGGATGATGCCCCATCCGGAACGCTTCAGCGAAGCCGAACTGGGCGGCACCGACGGCTTCAAGATCTTCGAATCGCTGGTCGGGGCCATGGCCGAGAAGTAGCGGCAGGTTTAAATCATCGACTGTCCCCGCGTGCTCTGCTGACGTTCTCCGCGACCTCTGCGCTTCAAGCTTTTGATCAAACCCAATAAAGCCAGACCTCTTGGCAACCTGCTATAGTTACATGTCCTCAAACAAAGGGAATCCCGGCAGAAACTGCACTTTCATACGAATGACTATCGAACTCGCACTGATTCGCAAAACAGCCTTGTCCTTATTGCTTATCCTGATCCCGGGCTTCGCCGCCGCGCAGAACGGGGTTGCTCCGCGCTGGGAGGTGTTCGCAGGGTATTCCTACCTGCGCCTGGACAGCCAGTCGTTCGGTTTCGCCGATAACGCCAACCTGAACGGCTGGAATGCCGCCGGCATCTTTAACATAAACCTGAAATGGAGTGCGACCCTCGACCTGAGCGGGCAATACGGCTCCCAACTGAAGACCTTCAATTACATGATCGGCCCGCAGTACACCTGGCGACGTGACAAGTCGAAGTTTTTCGTCCATGGTTTGATTGGGAAGGCGCAAGACCGTGTGGACATCACTGTGGGAACCAAGAGCGGCTTTCAGGGCGTCGGCCGCGCTTTTGCGGGCGGAGGCGGCTATGACTGGGACTGGAGCCCGCGCTTCACTTTTCGCGTCGTGCAGGCGGACTACATAAACAGCAACTCGTTTGGCCAGACCCAAAATAACATCCGTATTTCCACCGGTGTGGTCTTCCACTTCGGACAAATTGGTCATCATCCCAGACTGTGAACGGAGACCGACCCGGTTGCCACACCCACTTTCTCGAAGGCCCTCAATGATGCCGCGTAAAGCAATGTCGCTATGGTTGCTGGTTTTGCTGCTGGCGGGATTGGCCGGTTGCGGCGGCAGCTCAAACTACTCCGCCACGCCGAATCCCACCATCCCCTCAGGCTCCAGCCATCTGGCCTACGCGAGTATCCCTTCAGGTAACACAATCTCTGGATTCCGAATCGACGGTTCAGGCAATTTCACCGAAGTCGTGGGATCTCCTTTCCCAGCGGGAAACTCTCCCGGCGCCATGCTGATACACCCTTCCAAACAGTTCCTCTACGTCGTCAATCGAGCCGAAAATACGGTTTCCCGGTTCAACATCGATCAGAGCGTAGGTTCTCTGACCGAGGTCTTGCCTCGAGTTGCCACCGGCGTGACCCCAATCGCCATGACTATGACCAGTGACGGCGGCATGCTATTCGTGCTCAATCAGATTTCCGGTAGCATTTCTGTCTTTTCTGTGAGCGCCGGCGCCGGCGCGCTGACCCAAGTCACTGGATCTCCATTTCCCACAGCCCCTAACCCAGTTGCGTTGGCAATCAATCCTTCCGGAAAGTTTCTCTATGTGGTGAACAGCAACTTGGCCCTCGTCTTCACTTACACCATCTCCGCGGCCGGACTCTTGCAGCCAGCTGGCACTCCCATTCCTGTCGGCGCCGGGCCTTTCGCCATCGCCGTCGATCCTGGCGGCAAATTCGCGTACGTGGCCAACACAGCGGATGACACGGTCTCAATCCTCGCAATCAACTCCAGCACCGGCGCGCTGACCCAAGTCGTCGGATCGCCCTTCGACACCGGCACTGGTCCGATTTCTATCGTGGTTTCCACCTCCGGGCAATTCATCTACATCGCCGACCAGGGTACCAACGACATCACTGGCTATTCCATTGATTCAACCACCGGCTTTCCGACCGTGATTACCGGCTCACCTTTTGGCATCAATACACCTGTGCTGTTGGTGGGCGACCCCAACGGCATTTTTATTTACGTGCTCACCCAACGGTCGGTTTTCGTCAACGAATTCTCCATCGATGCCAGTACTGGTGTGCTCACCGTCGGCCCCGAGTCGAACTCTCTAATCACCGTTCCGGTTGGATTCGCGGTCAGCAAGTAGTTGCGCCAGCGGAGAACGCAGCCGGCCTTTCGCCTGGTGTAACTTCAGAAGCTCAGGGTGGCCAATCTCATGGTCAACTTTGGAATCGTCGGTTTCGGACTGCATGCGGTCAAGCGGCTGATGCCGGGATTCCAGTCCGCCACCAATTGCCGTGTGATTGCCCTTTCGCGCCGCACCGCAGCCAGGGCCCACGAATCAGCCCGCCAGTACAACGTTCCCCTGGCGTTTGATTCCGCCGAAGCTCTATGCTGCTCTCCCGAGGTGGACGCCATTTTTGTGGCCACTCCCAACTCCTGTCATCTCCAAGACGTCCTTCTGGCAGTCAAACACGGGAAGCCCGTACTGTGCGAAAAACCCATGGCCATCAACGCCGGCCAATGTCGTCAGATGGTCGAAGCAGCCGCCAAGGCAAATGTCCTGCTCGGCGTGGCCCAGGTTTTCCGCTTCGAAGAAAGCACGGCGTGGTTCCGCGATCAACTAGCGGCGGGGCACATCGGCAAACTGGCCTCTGCGCGATCGGAGTTCTCCACCCCCGTCGCCAGCAGTCATCCCCGCACCTGGATCGCCGACTTAACCCTTTCCGGCGGCGGCCCCATTGCCGACGTGGGTGTGCATTGCGTAGATGCCCTGCGCTTCGTTCTTCAGGATGAGGTTGTGCGCGTGAACGCTCGTGGCTTCGCCGACTCGCAGTCCGCCGACGTCGAAGCCGCCGCCGCGATGATTCTCGAGTTTTCCCGCGGCACCCTGGCGACCATCAGTGTCTCGTTCCGCGCCGAGTACCGCACTCCGTTCGAACTGGTGGGCGAGACTGGCGTCCTGCGCGCCGACAATGCCTTCAGCGTGGAACAGCCGATTCAGTTGGAATTGCAGCGCGGCGGAAAGACCATTGAAGCCCAGAGCGTAAGCAACCAAGCCGCGTACACACGACAAGTAGAAGCCTTCGCCGCCGCAGTTGAGCACAAAATGAAGTTTCCCGTCCCTGGCGAAGAAGGCTGGCGTAACCAGGAGATTCTGGACGCCGCCTATCGCAGCCTCAAAAGCGGTAAGTCGGAAGACGTTCTCACGGTGACCGCATGAACTACGGTACATCGAAATCGCGGTGGTCATCCGATGTGCAGGTTATGCTGCGTCCCGCAGCCGCTTATCAGGAACTGGCCAAACTGCCGGATGCCCCGAGCAATTGGCTGGCGGTGCGACGGCCGTTGCTGTTCGCATTTGTTCTCGGCTGCACTGTTTCCTTTGCCGCTTCCGGCCGCCTGACCTTGCGCCTCGTGGCTCCCGCGACCATCTACGCGGCCCTGATAGCGGTAATTGAAGTCCTGGCCCTGGCGGCCGTGCGGGCAAGAGTCTCTTCAAAAACTTCGCCGTCGTTCTCCATCTCCCTCGACCTGTTCTTTACTGGCTTTGGGCCATGGCTGCTGTGGTTGCTTAGCTTCGCCGCCTTCTGGGCTTTTGCCTCCCCGGTTGACGCCTTCCGCTGGACCGGCCCTCGTTGGGACTTATATGTCGTCGGTCCGCTGGCGCTCTGGTCCGGTTATATCGACTTCTGTTTCTTTCGCTATGTTTTTCACACCACCCGATGGAGTGCCGCGCGTGACCTTCTCTTCCAGCGCGGGATTTCCTGGACCTTGGCAGCGATCATCTTCGGCGGTGGATCGCTGTGGTCCGAGATTGTCAGGAGTCTGGGCATATGAATTCGGTGCGCTGGTTTGCGGCACTGCTGATCGCGGTGGCACTGCTCGCCGGCACTCTTTCTGACACCGTCCGCAAGAATCCACCGCTGATGACGGGTGACTATCGCGTTCTTGCGGCCGATTTTCACGTTCACAGCTTCCCTTTGAGCTGGGCGACGCTTGCTCCCTGGGACACCGTGCTGGAAGCTCAACGGCAAGGTCTGGACGCGATCGCCATAACCTGCCACAACCATGTTTGGGTGGCCGAAGTAGGCCGTTGGTTCTCGCACCTGATCGGAGGCCCAACCATCCTGGTGGGCGAGGAAATCGTCACGCCGACCTACCACTTACTGGCCATCGGCATCGATCACACCATTGACTGGAGGCAACCGGCAGCCGCGGCCATCGACGAAGTACACCGCCAGGGTGGCGTCGCCATCGCGGCTCATCCTTTGGTTAAGTACTGGACCGCCTTCGACTCGAACGCCATGAGCAAACTTGACGGCTCCGAGGTTCTGCATCCGCTCGGCTACGTTTGGCCTCTGGCCTATGTCCAGTTCCAGCAGTTCTATGCTCGCAGGCGGCTCACCGCCATCGGCGATTCCGACTATCACGGACTCGGTCCCCTCGGCATGTGCCGCACTTATGTCTTCGCCCGCGACGACTCACCCTCGGCAATCGTTGACGCCCTTCGCGCCGGACACACCGTAGTTTACGATCACGACGGCCGCTCTTACGGTGACCCCGAACTGATTCGTCTGGCCTCGCAGGATCAGCGTTTCAATCCACATCAATCCGACGCACCACCGCCGACTCTTCTCGTGACGTTGAGCCGGGTGACCGGAGTCGCCGGGCTTTTCGTTTTGATCTTGTTCGCATAAGGGAAAACCAATGCCGAGTGCCCCGTCCTTTCCGCTCTTTGCGAAAGAGCTTGCCCTGAGCACAGTCGAAGGGGTGGGATTCCACAACAGTCGCCCGCTTCCCAGCTTCCTGAGCAAACCAGCCGTCAACTTGCCACTTTGCTTCTTCGCTGATACCCACTAGAATCCGCCTAGACACTTACACTGGAGTGACTACCAATTTGGACTTTTCTTTACCCATTGTTCTTCTGATCGTCCTCGACCTGGCTATCCTCATCCTGCTCGCCTTACTCTTCCAGCGGAAGTTTGGGGGTTCGTCGCAACTCGAAGCATTGACACGTCTTGCATCTCAGGCCGAAACTCTTTCCGGACAGTTCTCCGCCACGAACGTAGACATGGCCCAGCGGCTGGAGCAAACCAAAGGCGACCTCCGCCAACAAGTAGCCGACCGACTTGGTGAGGGTTTCACATTGATGCGCAGTGCGGTCGAAGAACAGATGCTAGCCGGACGTCGGGAGCAAGCCGAAAGGCTCACCGAGGCCCGCACCGAACTGACCTCTTCTCTCGCACTCACCACTTCCCAGCTCAAAACCGAATTCGACCATCTGAATCAGCAAACCGTGCAAAGTCTGGATTCGATCCGCGACCGGGTCGACGCCAAACTTATGGCGATCACCGATCAGGTACAGCAGAAGCTCGATCAGAACATCAAAGAAGGTTTTGCTCACTTCGAGAAAGTACAGCAACATTTGAAGGCCGCCGAAGAACAGCTTCGTGAAGTAGGGGCGCTCGGGCACTCCATCAACGATCTGAATAATCTTCTCAAGCTGCCCCACCTTCGCGGTACCTTTGGCGAGGCCAGCTTGGAGCGTTTGCTCGCTGATTTCCTTCCTGACCACATGTTCGAGATCCAGAAATCCCTGCCCGATGGCGGCGGACGCCCCGACGCCGTCATCAACTTTCCCGACCGTCGTTTGCCGATTGATGCCAAGTTTCCCCGCGAACAAGTGCTGGCGCTATTTGAGAGCACGGTCGAAGCCGAGATTGAAGAAGCCCGCCATGAATTTGTGCGTGTGATGAAAGCTGAGGGCAAGCGCGTCAAAGCTTACATTCAACCCGAAAACGGCACCACCGACATCGCCCTACTCTACCTGCCCAGCGAGACTCTTTACATGGAAGCTATTCGCAATCGCGATCTCGCCGACTGGCTAAACGAGCAGCATGTATTTCCGGTTTCCCCCAATACTCTGCTGATGACACTCAAGACCATCGCGCTGGTACACAAGTGGTATGAGATGGCAGGCCGTTTCGAAAAGAGTCGCGTGGAATTGGCGAAGGCACAAAAGTCGTTCGACTTCTTCCAGAGCCAGTTCGACAACGTGGGCAAGAGTCTGAACAAAGCTCAAGAAGCCTTCGAGACCGCACAGCGTCACTTGAAGACCTATCGTGGCCGTGTAACCGTACTAAGCGGCCAGGAGCAATTGGAGCTCGACACCGCTGCCGCAACAGCAAAAACCGACGAAGAGCCGCTGCCGTTAATCGACAAAGCCAGCGCGTAAGGATAGGTTTTCCTTTGCGAACCTTGCGAACAACTTTGCGGCCTTTGCGGTCAAACGCAAAGAACTCGCTAAGGACGCAAAGATGATCCGAAGCAAACCCGCTAGCTTAAAATAACCCTCTTGCCACTTCCCACCGAACTCGACCGTCTCTACGTGGTGCTGGTCTCCACCCGCAATCCTCTGAATATCGGTGCAGCCGCGCGCGCCATGAGCAACTTCGGCGTCACCCATCTGCGAGTGGTCAATCCCTACGGACCGGCCTTTCGCCAGGCGCGATCAGCGGTCGGCGCAGCCGACATTCTCGCCTCCGCCGAACAATACAAGAAGGTCGCCGACGCAGTCGCCGACTGCACACTCGTAGTGGCAACCAGCGCCGTGGGACGTCGCAAAGTAGAACATCCATTACAGCGCCTGGAGCAAGGCGCACGCCGCATTCGCAAACATCTGCGCTCCGGTCGAGTCGCGATCCTCTTCGGTTCTGAGAAAATCGGTTTGACAACGAAGCAAATGAGTCACGCGCACTTCATCATGCGCATTCCCACCGGCGAGAAGAATGTTTCCATGAACCTGGGCCAAGCGGTGGCTGTGTGCTTGTACGAATTGATCCGTGAAGCCAGATCCCCGCAGCCCCAACAGAAATCCACGCTCGCCTCCGCCGAAGAACTGGAACGCATTACGCTAAAGCTCCTCGAAGCCATGCGCGGCAGCGATTACCTCGCCCGCCGCCCCATCGCCGACGTCGAAGAAAGAATGCGCCGCCTGGTCCGCCGCCTCAAGCTGCCGTCCCGCGACGCCATCGTATGGCACGGCATTCTGCGTCAAATCGTCTGGAAGCAACGGAAGACAGAAAAGCCGGAACGCGGAGCGCAGGGTTAGCGCTTTCGGAGACTTTTGGCCCCTTGTTCTGCCCTACCCTGTTTGCATACAATTCCGCTGCCCACAACGAGCCTGCCATTGTCAGGAGTAAGAACCATGAACCGCTACCTGCGCGTCTCACTTGTGATCGTAACCATGGCAGCAATTTCCAATCTTGCCTCCGGTCAGGCAAACCCCAACTTCTCCAAAGTAGCTTTTTCGGTCCTGCACTCATTTCAGGGTGGTCTCGACGGAGCCAACCCTGGCTATGGAGCTTTGATTTTCGATCCATCCGGAAACCTCTATGGCGCCACCACGCAAGGCGGCAACGGCGGCGGACTTTGCAATGGCGGCTGTGGAACCATATTCAAGATTGACCCCAGTGGCGACGAGACCATCCTCTACCGCTTCAGCGGCACAAACGATGACGCGAAATATCCTTATGGAACACCGTTGCGCGACTCCGCCGGCAACTTCTACGGCACCAGTTGGGGCGGCGGAGCTTCGGGAAATGCATGCAACAACTACGGATGCGGAACCGTCTGGATGCTGAGCGCTGCGGGCAAGGAGCGCGTGGTGTATAGCTTCACCGGAGCAGCGGACGGGGCCACCCCTACGGCGGGCTTGACTCTAGGCTCCGACGGCAGAGTCTACAGCACCACCCACAACGGTGGCATTGAGCAAGCGGGCGTAGTCTTCGCCATGGACAAGCGCGGTGCGCAATCCGTGATCCACTCCTTCCAACCATTCTCTGAAGACGGTGACAACGGTTGGGGAGGGTTGGTTCGCGATCCCGCTGGCAACTTCTATGGCATGACCCTCGCCGGCGGCGGCAGCAATCCGAACTGCGGCGGAGAATTTGGATGTGGTGTCATCTACGAGATCACCGAAACCGGCACAGAAACCATCCTCTACCATTTCACCGGACTAGCAGACGGACTGTGGCCGTACGGAGGTCTTATACGCGACCAACAAGGCAACCTATACGGCGCCAGCCAGGGTGGAACGGGTCTGTATGGAACGATCTTCAAGCTGGATCCGTCCGGCAATTTCACCGTGCTGCACACCTTCACTGGCGGAACCGCCGGTGCAGACCCTTTAGCCACGCTAGTGCGCGATGCAGCAGGCAACCTCTATGGAACTACCTCCCACGGAGGCGAATTCGGGGCTGAGTGCGCCGGAGGATTCGGCTGCGGAACCGTGTTCGCTTTGACGCCCTCGGGAAAGTTTTATGTCCTGCACAGTTTCACTGGAGGGGCGGACGGCTGGGACCCCGTCGCACCGTTGACCTTTGATTCCTCCGGAAATCTCTACGGAACCACGGGTAACGGAGGGGCCCAGAACGCTGGAGTAGTTTTCAAGATCAGCCGCTAGCTGGGCATCACCAGCGCGACGTGGAGCGCCCATTGCTGACGTCGAAGAAAGAATATGGCACAGCATCCTGCAACAAATCGTGTGGAAGCAGCGGAAGAGCAGTTAGTGAGTATTTTCTCAACCACTTTCGGAAACCCCGTAAATCCGGGGTCGTCCCTCCGGGTCTTATCCCAACCGGCTTCTCCGGCGCCTTCTTTTCTTCTAGTCTGATTGGCCAGATTTTCAGGCTATAATACTCCCGGCAAAACGGGTTCGCCTGCGCTGCCACCTAGTCTTGGTCCTGTGAAATTAAAAGGCTCCATGAGGAATCTATCTCGCTGTTCGACCTCTCAGGCTGTCCTTCGAGCGATCGTATGGGTAATCTTGACCGCTTCGTCGTCTCATGCCGCAACGTACAAAGATTACAGCTTCCAGGGGAGTCCTGATGGCAATGGCCCACTTTGGTCGGGGAACTTGATCACTGATAATAAAGGTCATTTTTATGGCACTACGATTCTTGGAGGCGCTAATGGCGGCGGCACTGTTTTCGAGATCAGTGCCTCCGGTGGGAGCGCGAAGGAGAACATTCTCTACAATTTCCCTATCAGCGGCCCCGACGCAAGCATTCCCGAATCCGGCCTGGTTTTCGACTCCACAGGAAACCTCTATGGGACCACGGCGGGGGGCGGCACAAAGGGAGCGGGTACGGTCTATGAGCTCTCCCCTGGCGCAGGCGGCGCTTGGACGGAGGCTGTACTGTATTCGTTTATGGGCAATACAGACGGGGCTTACCCTATCGATCCGCTAGTAGTAGACGCAGCAGGAAATCTGTATGGCACCACATCTAACGGTGGCTCTGGTGGCGCTGGTACCGTATTTGAGTTGACTCGCTCTGGCGAGGCCTGGACGGAAACCGTCATTTATAACTTCTCCCGGCTCAATGGCGACGGACAGCAGCCGACTTCGGTAGTTCTGGACAGTAAAGATGACCTCTATGGCACGACCCAATACGGAGGAAGCCGCGGAGGAGGCACCGTGTTCAAGCTGAGTCAGTCCAACGGAGTTTGGACAGAAGCTGTACTCTATGACTTTGGCAGCTACGCTGGTGATGGGGTGTATCCCTACAGCGGTGTAATGCTCGACAAATCGGGCAATATATACGGGACCACGAACTACGGCGGCAGTGGTACGGATTGTCCACCCGGAAGCTGTGGTGCGGTTTACCAGCTACAACCATCGAATGGCTCTTGGACCGAAAGTGTCTTGTATAGCTTTAAAGGGGGACAGGATGGGAGCTTTCCGGTCGCTGGCATCACCCTCGATGCCACCGGTAATCTCTATGGCACGACTTCGTTCGGAGGTGGAGGATCTTGCACTATCAACGGCCTCACCGGCTGCGGCATTATTTTTAAGCTGCATAAATCAGGCGGGCAATGGGTGGAAGATGTCTTCAGATTCAACGGCACGAATGGCGCGAATCCGCAAGCTGGCGTTATTTTGAACAAGAAGGGCGACGTTTTTGGCAGCACCCTTTATGGAGGAACCGGTCCCTGCCAAGGCAACCTGTCGGGCTGCGGGGTCGTCTTCGAGGTAATCCCCTGAGGCCGACGGCCATTGCCGCGCTCGCAGGTGGCATCCCTCGCCCCTAAACGAAAAAGAATCTTACACGCTAAACGATGATCCGCACCCGCAGGTGCTCTTCACGTTCGGGTTCTCAAACTTGAACCCCGCGCCTTCGAGCGTTTCGACATAGTCCACGATGCAGCCGTTCAGGTACATGACCGAGGTGGCGTCGACGAACACTTTCAGGCCATCGAAGTTGAAGGTCTTGTCCATCATCCCAGCGGAGTTCTCAAACGACATCGCATAGGAGAAACCAGAGCAACCGCCACCCTGCACTCCCACCCGCAGTCCTGCGGGAACCGGAGTCTGTTGCGCCATGATCTCTTTAACCTTGGCGACGGCATTCGGAGTCAAAGTAACCGGCGCTGCCTTGGGTGTCGCCACTTCGGGCGTGGCAGTCGGCGTGGTCGGGCTCATTGTCGTAGACATTCTCGTATCTCCTTAAAAGTGCTACGTCCATTATATAGCAAAGCCAGGGCTCAATTCTGCTCAAAAAAAGACCTAAAGCCCGTGCTCCTTTAGATGACCCAACCCCCCTCCCGGTCGCAGTCACCAAACAAAAGCGGCATCATTTGTCTTTCGGGGATATAATTGGCCCGATTCGCCGGTGTCGGCGGTGGTTCGCAACCTTGCACCGGTAGCGCCGGATCCAAGTCGATCCGCATCGAGGTGGCATATGGGCATGTTGCTGTGGCCGCTAATTCTATGGGGAGCTATCACCGCTGTCCTCATCATTCTCCTGATCTACCGCAGCACTCTGTCGATGCATGAGGACGAACAACTGTTCCTCAGCGAATCCGAATCGCAAATGCAAAAGGACCACATCGAGGTCATGCAGAAGCTCAACAAGATCACTCCCATCGTAAAGTGGCTGGGAGCCGCCTCGGGAGTGCTGATCCTCGTTATCGGCGGCGTGGCCCTCTACCAACAGCTCTCGCAGATGAATTAGCTCGGGGGTTGTCCCGCCACTCCGCCTCTGGCCGAACTCCGGGAGGATTGTGTCGCTGGTGCCAGGAACAGAACTCGAGCCTACCCCGCGTTCGCCTACTCCCAGTCTTACAAAGCGCGCAAAGGTGGGCCACTCGCTGGGGAACCGGATGGCTTGAATTTCTTGGCAACCGGCCAACCCGGAGTATTATCAAACTAGACGTGGGGCGGCGCAAAGGAGGTTCTATGAAAAAATCCGAGCTGTTGAGAGTTCTTTGTGTTTTGGTTACGTCGGTTGTTCTGATCTGCACACCTGAGTCGTCTTTCGCGGCGGGTGGCCATGGCGGCGGAGGCGGCGGATTCCATGGCGGCGGGGGCGGTGGATTCCATGGCGGCGGGGGCGGTGGATTTCATGGCGGAGGCGGTGGATTCCACGGTGGCGGCTTCGGGGGATCTCGCGGAGGTTGGGGTGGATCTGGC
>Ga0070765_100000190_pt1 | contig 38322 bp, 41 predicted proteins | sample HubBroMetageWFT5_FD_71516 | JGI IMG/M metagenome (GOLD analysis project Ga0070765, IMG submission 71516) | Warmed and freeze-thawed soil microbial communities from the Hubbard Brook experimental Forest, New Hampshire - Hubbard Brook CCASE Soil... | ecosystem: Environmental > Terrestrial > Soil...
GCGCGGAATAATTGCAAGGTTCGTGCTAAAGATGCAAAATGATGGATAGAGGCTAACGCGAAGCATGGCGATTGAGCTTGCCAAGGGTGTAACGCTGGAAGCGCCGGGCCAGGATGCGAACTTCCTGAAGGACGAAGGAATTTTGCTCGCCTCGCTGGACAAAGTGGTGAACTGGGCGCGGCGAAGTTCGATCTGGCCAATGTCGTTTGGGCTGGCATGCTGCGCGATTGAAATGATGTCGATGGCATCTTCGCGTTACGACATTGCGCGATTTGGCGCAGAGGTTTTTCGCGGATCGCCGCGGCAATCGGACTTGATGATTATAGCGGGGCGCGTTTCGGTAAAAATGGCTCCCGTCATCAAACATCTTTACGAGCAAATGCCTGAGCCGAAGTGGGTAATTTCCATGGGCGCTTGCGCGACCTCCGGGGGTGTCTTCAATAATTACGCGATTGTGCAGGGTGTGAACCAGGTGATTCCCGTGGACATCTATGTGCCGGGATGCCCGCCGCGTCCGGAAGCGCTGCTTTACGCCATCATGCAGCTGCAGAAGAAGATTGATACCACGCGCGGAAGCTTTATGAAGTCGATGAATTTCGGAGCAGATGCTGCGAAGTAGTTGAGGCCAGGTAACACTTTCTTCATCACTTTCTTAACGTCCGCCAATTTCTATTTCGCATCCGAAGAGCGCTGGCATAATCTTCGGTTCTCCTCTCAGGAGCCAATCGATGAAAACTGGCGAAGGAATCATCAGCAAGGCGAGCAAGTATTCCGTGCCGGAGACCCTCGAGCGAGTGGATGCGCTGCTTCAATCGAAGGGGATTAAGATTTTTGTTCGCGTCGACCACAGCGGGGAAGCCGAGAAAGTCGGTTTGAAGATGCTTCCCACGCAGCTTTTAATTTTCGGCAATCCGAAAGGTGGGACGCCGGTGATGTTGGCTGCGCCGACTGCCGCGATTGACCTGCCTCTAAAAGCGCTGGCGTGGCAAGACGCAGACGGCAAAGTGTGGTTGAGCTACAACGACCCCGAATACATCAAGAAACGGTTCGGCTTGACTGAGGATCAGATCAAAACAATTGGTGGTATTGGGCCTTTAATCGAGCAAGCCTTGAATTAATTGTAACGAAGTCCGTTGGCCCGCCCGACGCCCAGTTAAATCCGACACTCAAAAACGGCAGCTGGTTGCAGATTCATCAAACTCCGGGCCTTTTCAAGCCGTCATGGCCACCGTTGCTGTTCCACCATCAAATTCAAGAACGCTGCCGGGGGAATTGTGCTCGCGGCGAACGTAACCCATGCCGATGGCTTTGCCGGAGGCGGGGGAGAAGACCGCGCTGCTGACGTAACCTACTTCGGCGCCAGCGGCTCGCAGTTTTATTCCGGGTGCGGGGATTGACTCACTGGAAAACGCGAGTAGGACGCGGCGGCGATTTACGTGGCCGCGCGAGCGCACGCGCTCGACGATCTCTTGGCCGGTATAGCAGCCTTTGGTGAAACTAACGTGTGTGGCTTCGAGGGTGGCCTCGTGTGGGATTACGGAGTCGTTGAAATCGTCGGGGAACCACGGAATGCCAGCTTCGAGGCGCAGCGCGTTGAGTGTGGCCATTCCCATGGAGGTGCCATGAGCAGCGTGAATTCGGGCACGCATGCTTTGCCAAAGGAGGCCGAGATGTTCGCGAGGGGCGATGATTTCGGCACCATGGCCGCCGAAGTGGGAGCGGCGAATCAAGTGAGAGGGGACGCCCTCGAGGGGAAGTTCTGCGTTCGCAAATTCTGAAAAACCTTCGAGCGCGAGTCCGCACGCTTGCGCGATGATGGTGCCGGCTTGCGGACCTTCTACGGCAAAGCTGCCGAGTCGGCCGGTGAGATCTTCGAGAGTTACGTCGTCCATGATGATGTACTTGTCGAGCGTGGCCAAGGTGCGTTCACGAACGGAAGCGTGGGTGCGCACCAGCAACTTTTGTTCCAGCGCAAACACTTCGAGTTCGGCAAGGATATGGCCTTGCGGATTAAGCAGCAGCGCGCGCGTGCCATAGGCTTCGCCAACCGATTTAATATCGTTGCTTACGATTGCGTTCAGATAACGCACACGGTCGGGCCCAGAAAGCGAGAAGATGGCGTGCCAGTTGGTGTCGAATAGGGCGGCAGTTTCCTTGGCTGCGCGATATTCGGTATTTAAATCTGAAAACTTTTCAGGAAGCAGACAGCCGTGATACTCGGCGAGTTGTGCGTTTACGGAACGATGTTCGTTGAGGAGGGGAGTGTCCATGATTTCGAGTCTGGCGGGCACCACCAGTATACTAGAGCTGCGATGGCGGAAAAACTGATCCACGAAATCATTCCGGTGGGCATGTTGCAATGCAACTGCTCGATACTCGGCGACCCTGTTACGCACGAAGCTATCGTGGTGGATCCCGGCGATGAAGTGGAACGCATCCAGGAGGTTTTGCGGCGGCATGATTTGAAGGTTCGCGCGATTGTCAGCACGCATACACATATCGACCATGTGGGCGGGCTGGCCCAGCTCCACGCGGCAATCAAAGCGCCCGTTTTGATCCACGAAAGCGACTTGGAACTTTATTCGCACCTCGATATGCAAGCCCGGTGGCTTGGCGTGGCGACTCCGGCGATGATGCGCATTCAGGATTTTCTGAAGGAAGGTGACGCGGTGCGCTGGGGCGGGTTCGCGGCGCGTGTGCTGCATACGCCGGGACACACGCCGGGAAGCATCAGCTTAGTGGTAGATCGTGGCGGCGAGGCGGATGCGGTGGAGTCTAACCATTCGCATGCACACGGCGCACGTGAGCATGTTCATCCTAGGGCTAAGAAACCAGGCGCCGCCTCTGGCGAGTCCGCGCGTCTCATCGCAGGTGACACGCTCTTTCAAGGCAGCATTGGGCGAACGGACCTGTGGGGTGGTTCCACCAAAGACATTCTGAAATCAATTCACGAGAAATTACTCACGCTGCCGGATGAAACGCTGGTCACGCCGGGCCACGGCGACAATACTACGATCGGCGCCGAGCGTGAGAGCAATCCCTACCTTCGCTAGGCGGTCTCTCGGGAACAATCTACAGACCAATTAAAATTGCAGGTCCTTGATGTGCGTGGACGGGAACCACCAGTTGCCGAACGCATCTTGCAAGACTGCGGCGCGGTCGCCATAGGGCTCGTCGCGTAACGGGCGCAACACTTTGATGCCTTCGCGCACGGCTGTTGCGTACACTTCGTCCACGTTGGGCACGTACATGTGCAAAGCTCCGAGGATTATCCCGCGCTCGGCGTGAGCTTCGCCGAGAGCGAGAATCGAGTCGCCAATGCGCAGACGCGCGTGAATCACTTTGCCGTCGGGCGCCTTGAACATGGATACTTCGCGGGCGCCAAACGCGCGCTTGGCGAACTCTACAAACTCAGCCGCGCCAACCAGATTCAAATACGGCAGGATCGTTCGCGTGTCCTCAGTTCTATGGCCGGTCTTGCGAATTTCAGTAATCGTCCAGTAATTTCCGGCTGGGTCTTTCACTCCGGCTTCCAAGTCGCCATAAGACTGCTCGATGGGCGCAAAGCGGTCAGTCGCGCCTGCTCGTAGCGCTTGCTGGTATAGCGCGTTTACATCGTCGACATGAAGAGAGTTGCCCAGCACCCGGGCGCCGAATTCGTCGCTGGCGTCGGCCAGTTCGAGCACTGAATCGCCGATGCGCATCTCGGCGTGCATTACGAGTTCCGAGCCCGGTCTGTTCACGCGGAATTTTTCAACAGCGCCAAAGCCTTCTTTGAAGAAGTCGATCAGTCTGGCCGCGCCATTCACGGCGAGATAGGGCGTCAAAGTGTGGAAACCCTCAGGGATTGGCCTGACCGCTCGTGTGGCACGCGTTTCGTCGGGCTTTTGTGCCCGCTGCGCGAATGCGCCTTGCTTTACCAAATCATCATAGCGCTTCTGCATTTCGTCACCAGTCAAGTCTTCCAATACTGTGGAAATATTCCAAACGTAGCCGAAGGGGTCCGCGACTTGGCCCGTACGCATACCGTAGAATTGATCCTGGGCTGCGCGGATTTCTTTGGCACCGGCTGCGATGGCGCGTGCTGCGACGGCGTCAACGTCATCCACTACGATATCCATTTTCACCGGAGACCCGCTTGGGCCCTGCGGCGCGATCGCTCCAAAATCCGGGAACTCATCGGAGAGGTAGATCTTGGAATTGCCTATACGAATTTCGGCGTGGCCGATCTTGGTTCCCGGTCCGATCAGTCGCATCACTTCGGTGGCACCGAAAGCCTTCTTGTAAAACTCGATCGCAGCGGCCGCGTCGCTCACCGTGAGATAAGCGGTTGCCGTTTGGCGGTTTTGCGCTTTCAGAACTGGTTTGCTTCCCATAGATATTCTCCTTGCAAGGTCAGATTTCAAACGAACTTTAAAATCCTGGCGCGGTAGATCGAGCAATTCCGCGGCAATTCGAGCAAGCGCCTGCAATTGAGCATTCGCTTTCGGTTCACGCTTGCGTGACGCGGTTGCCGGGCGCGCTATGAGCGCCTCCACGAGCAGGTCGAGTTGTTCACTCAGGTTTTGCTTAGCCATTCAATCTACCCATTTTGCCGGCCGATTTACCGGCGGTACCTTTGCGCGATGAAACATCCAGTTGGGAGCGCAAACTTTCCAGGCCGCGAAATTGCAACTGTTTTATTGCGCCTTCGGTGCGGCCAATCTCTTTGGCGATTTCGCTGATGCTTTTTTCCTGCGCGAAACGCATCTCGATTACTCGGCGTTGATCGGCAGGGAGCGTGTCCACCAGGCGGAAGAGCCTGGCGCGATGTTCGATCTCTTCGGGACTAACCTCCTTCGAAGGGAGCTCGCCCTGTGTGGGATTGCCATGTTCGCGGGCCGCAAGCTTCCAGCGGTCAGCAATCGCGTTGGCCGCAATACGGATCAGCCAAGCTGCAAAGGGAACTCCTCGCCATTCGAAACGCCCTAGATTAGCCAGAGCCTGATGAAACACCTCCGCCGTGAGATCCTGCACTTCTTCGCGACTGCTCACGCGACGGGAAACGTACGCGTGCACCCGTGCAAAGTTGTTTTCGTAAAGTTCCGCAAAACGGGTCGGGTCTTTTTGAGCTGCTTCGACCAGACGCCGCTCGCCGGCATCTTGTACAGGAGCCTTCAACCGCGTCTCCGATTTTCGTCTTCCCATAACATAAACTGGCGAGGCCAGGAAAGGTTACGCTGAAATATCGGGTTTCACCACCTGGTGGTAGTAGCAATCTTTGCTGTTTGGGCTGGAACTTTCTATACTTCGCAGCCGTATTACCAATGGCGGCGATTAGCAGGACTTCCCGTCGTTAAATAGAGGTTCTCTCGAATGGATGAAACGAACTTATCTCCAGCAGCAGATATAGCATCGCCGTATACACCGCCCCCTCCTGCGGAGCCTCAGCGCAACGCCATATTCTACGGGCCCCACGGACTGCGTGCTGGGTGGCGAATTTTAATTTTCGTTGCAATTTTGGCTGCCATTATTCGTCTTATCAACGTCATCGGCCATTATTTGGCGCACAAGTACGGGCACAGTCCGGTTAATCCCGGTCCAATAACGGCAACTCTTACACCCGGATTGGTCGCAATAGCTGAGCTTACGAGCCTTGCAGTGATTCTTGTCGCTAGTTTGATCCTGGGTCGAATCGAGCACCGCAAGCTTGCGCATTACGGGCTACCTCTGCGAACTCCCTTTCCGAAATACTTTTGGGAAGGATTGTTGTGGGGATTTTTGTCGATCAGCAGCGTCCTTTTTGTGATGTTCTTATTTCACGGATTTCGGATAACCGGGGTCGATACGCATGGTTCGGCGCTGGCTCTTTCGACCGTGGAATGGACGCTCGCTTTCCTGGCAGTGGGATTCTCGGAGGAATTTATATTTCGCGGTTACATGCAATTCACCCTGACTACCGGTATCGGATTCTGGCCGGCTGCTCTTGTAATGTCCGCGCTATTCGCCTACGCCCACACCGGCAACTCGGGCGAATCAGTTTTCGGTTTGATACAGGTCGCGGCCTTCGGCATCTTTGCGTGCATCGCACTGCAGCGCACCGGTAATTTGTGGTGGCCGATCGGCTTTCATGCGGCGTGGGACTGGGGGCAGACGTTTTTCTACGGTGTGCCGGACAGCGGGCTCAACGCCAGCCACAATTTCCTGCACTCCGAATTTCACGGGCCGAAATGGCTGACCGGCGGAAGCACCGGCCCGGAAGCCAGCATCTTCACGCTGATCTGCCTTGTGATTGTGTCTCTGCTGGTACTTTGGAAATATCGCGAAGTGCGCTATCCGGATCCGGAAGCTCTCGGGCTACCTGGCCGGTTTCGCTGAGGGCGGTTTTTTGTGCATGTGACATTCTGTTCCGCCGCAATCGTAATGGACGTGGTCCATGTAGGACCTCATCATTAAAATTCCGCGTCCGTGTTCGGCATCGAGATTTTCAGGGGCTAGCGGATCGGGAACTTTATCGGGATCGAAGCCCGGCCCTTCATCTCGCACCACGAAAAAAAGTTCGCCGGTAGGTTCGCATCGAAAGCTCAGGTGAACTTGCTTACTTGGATCCTCCTTATTGCCGTGTAAGACTGCGTTCGCAATGGCCTCGCGCAGGGCCACTTCAATATCGCTCGCATCGCCGTGGAAACAGGTGTACTCCTTCATACGTTCCATGAAGTCATCCACAAAAGGTGAAATGGCGGATATTTCGCTAGGCATGGACAACTCGAACTGAGGATACGGAGGCCCCACTTTCCATCCTTTGTGCAAATCCATCCCTAATTCCTCATGGCGAAAGCTGAGCGAAGCCGATAAAAAAACGAGCGGGCCATCCAAAATGGCCGCTCCGCCGAGCCGGGAACGCATTGTATCCATAGATAAGGATTGTTTGGCGGAAATTTAATCACAGGCCGGGCCCAGAGATTTAAAGCTGGGTATTGACGAACCTCTACAGGGAATTAAGGCTTTCGTTCGGCGCGCAAGCCTTCCATTACGCTTTGAATCAATTCTTTCGCCTTGCCGATCTCGGCGGTGACGATGCGGATATCCATCACCGGAACGTTGGCGTCGCGATTGCTGTGGCAATAGACGCCATGTTGGCCGACTAGCACAAGCGCGTTAGTCAGAAGATCCAGCGTGACGGCCAGGCGGCCGCGATAGGGGCCCATCATGGTTTCGTAATGCTCCAATTCTTCGCCATGCTCGTCGAAAGCTGTCATGAAAGTACGCCTCACGTATTTCTTTAAAACTTAAATTCAAAGCGGGAAGAACACTACGCCACGAAACGATAGCCCACGCCTCGCACGGTGAGCAGATGGCGCGGCTTGGCTGGGTTGTCTTCGATATAGCGCCGAAGGCGCACAATGAAATTATCGATTGCGCGCGTGTCGGTGTCTTCTCGCAGGTCCCACACATCTTCCAGAATTGACTTGCGCGATACAGTGCGGCCATTCTGCTTTATAAGATGACGCAGAAGCTTTGCTTCCATCAAGGTTAGCTGGATGGTGTTCGTTCTGGTTTGAAGCTGCAAAGTGTCGAAGTCGAGCGTTTTCCCGTTGAAGGTGAATAGCAGCTGGTTGTCCACGGATTCGTCTTCGCGCTTTGGCCGGGCTTTTTGCGCTGCCGATGTTTTTTCAGCTTCGCTGTTTGTGCCGCTCAGCCACCCCGAACGCCGCAGAAGTCCCTGAAGACGCGCCAGGAATATGGGCAGTTGAAATGGCTTGGGAAGATAATCGTCGGCCCCGGCTGCAAAGCCTTCGAGAACATCTTCGGGACGTCCGCGGGCAGTGAGCATCAGCACTGGGACGTAATTTTTGGCTTTGCGCAAAGCGGAAGCCACGCCGAAGCCATCTATCCCGGGAAGCATTACGTCGAGCACGACGGCATCGAATTTTTCGTTGGATTTCAGAAGCTGATCTATGGCGGTCTCGCCGTCGCCCACCACCTGCACGGAGTAACCTTCGGCTTCGAGATTGAATTTCAAACCATCGGCCAGGTGCGTTTCGTCCTCCACCACGAGCACGCGGCTCATGCGGCGCTCCGCGGTAATTCTAGCGTGACAGTTGTCCCCTGATTTTCGCCTTCGCTTTCAGCATAAACCTTGCCGCCGTGTGCGCGTGCAATGGAACGCACTATAAAAAGGCCGAGACCGGTGCCTTTTACTTTCGAAGTGCTCCGCCGGCGTACACGGTGGAAGCGCTTGAAGATGCGTTTGAGCTGGTCGGTTGGAATTCCCACACCGCGGTCGCGAACACGAAGAACGATACGTTCGTCGTCGGGCGACTCGATGCTCACTGCGACGTCGACGTTTCCCACGGAATATTTGATGGCGTTGTCGAGAACGTTTGAAATGGCAGTGCGAAGTTCTTCAGGATCGCCTGACACGGGGAATTCGGCGACAGGCTTTGAGTCGTGCGCATCGCTCGCGTTTATGGCTGCTGGCGGTTGGCCATTTGCGGATGCAAAATGCAGAGCGTCGGGGCTAAGATGGTGGCGTCTGCGCGCGAGGTCCATGCACTCTGCCGCGAGGCTCCCCAGATCGACGTGAGCGCGATACGGTTCACCCCGCTTGTACCCAACCTGGCCGGCTTTCAGAACTTGTTCGACGGTTCCGAGCAAACGGTCAGTGTCATTTAGCATCAGCTCATAAAACTTTTGTCGCTGTTCTTCGTCCACTTCGCGCCGTTGGAGCGTTTCGAGGTAGAGACGGATAGAGGTGATCGGTGTCTTCAGCTCGTGAGTAACTGCATTGATGAAACTGCCATGCTGCTCGTTTAGCCGGATTTCGCGAACTAAGAATGTGGTGTTCAAGATCATGCCGAGGATGATCGTGGCGAAGACGATTACACCCAGGAATAGCATGACGCTTTGGCGCCAGTTGAGGATGATCCAGCCGACGTCAAGCGCCACTGCCAGAGCGACCAGGGAGATACCCAGAACCAGAAAAAATGCGATGGTCTTCCGGCGGCTTGCGATACGCATGGATATCTCACCGGATTGTACCGCGTAGAAGCAGATTTATGCTCGGCAGTTGCGTGAGGAATGCGGAATCGATATCGAAGGGAAGGGACTGGTAAAAAAATGAGCCGCGGTTTGTGGCCGCGGCTTAAGCAAATCATGAATTGCGGATGCTTCTAGAGTTGTGCGGACACTAGATCGGGCTGCGCCTCCGGAGCGGCGAATTGCGGCCTTTCTTCTGGGGCTGGTTCAGCGCGCTTCACTAACTCGAGCTTCGTAGTGTGAATTTGTGTCGCCAAGCCTAGTTTCTTGAGCAGCAGGATGCCATACCAGTTTGCGTCAATTTCGTACCAAGTCAGTCCGTGGCGCGCCGAAACCGGATGCGCGTGGTGATTGTTGTGCCAGCCTTCGCCCCAGCTTAGGATCGCAACCCACCAGCTATTCGTGGAAAGGTCGCGAGTTTGGAAGCGGCGCGTGCCCCACGAGTGCGTGGCCGAATTGACCAGCCAAGTGAAATGGAGCCCAGCGACGGTTCGCAAGAAGATTCCCCACAGAACAAAAGGCCAGCCACCGACCGCGAGCAGGAGGAGTCCGAGAATGATCATCGGAAAGTAATGGTATTTCGTGATCCAGACGTGAAACTTGTCTTTGGCGAGGTCGGGAACGTAGCGTGCCAGCGTGGACGTGTCGTGGTGCATGGACTTGCCCATCAGGATCCAGCCCATATGCGCCCACCATTTGCCGTCGATAGGTGAGTGCGGGTCGCCTTCATGATCAGAATATTTGTGGTGAATGCGGTGCGTGGCCACCCAGAAAATCGGGCCGCCTTCGAGGGCAAGCGTAGCGAAAACTGTAAGGGTATATTCGAGCCACTTGGGAATTCTGTAGCCGCGATGAGTTAACAGCCGGTGATAGCACATGCCGATACCGAGGCTGGTAGCCATCCACCACAGAACTAGCGCAACAAAGAATGCTTTCCAGGTGAAGAAGAACAGCGCCGCGATTGCGCCTATATGAAATAACATCATGAAGGACGCGGTGACCCAGTTAATTTCGTCGCGTTCAGCCGGTCTTCTTTCCAAATCGGTAAGTTCAACTCCCATTTTCTTGGCCCTTTCCTTCAGCTTCTGATTTTTCGATCTACTTTCGCTTTGCTCGATGCGCTTACCTGGTGGTTAGACTACCAGTGCCGGCGTGAAGGATTTGTAATAGTTATGTAATACCGGGACTTAGCGATTTGAAAAGGTACCTGTACTTTTTCCGTACCACCTGTTTCGCATGAACACAACGTTGTCACTGAGGCCCCTGCTGACGAGGCTAGCTGCGTCACCGCCTGCGAAACTTTCGATCTTGTGCCCGTGCGCGGCGGGTGGCACGACCTCCAATCGAGTACGCAAGTCAGGTTGATTCAGATGGTTCTAGAACCGGCTGTTGCGCCCTACGGAACAGCTTGTCCTAGTTTGCTTTACTCTTTTGCGCGGAGGCCGGATAATCTGGCCCGTTATCCAATAGATACAGCAACACGGGGATCCTCGAAGAAATTGCCGCGCCTCGGCGCGAATTTTACTTGTTCCAGAGCCGCTTCCTGGGGGAACTCGCTGCGGCCCATGAGACCTGCGGGGTGATTGAACGATGAGACGTTCAGACTTGGTACGAAATGCCACGAAGGGGAAGACCGTGCGGACCTCGCAGATTGTTTTTGGCGAGCGGCAACACCTATTGCGGGTGCTGGATTCTGTGGAACGAAGCGCGCTTCCCGCGCCTCGTCTCGAGCAGGAACGGCGTGTGATTGAGCAACTGATCCATGCGCGCACGCAGGAGTTGAATCGCATCAACGCCGGATGGGACGAAAAAATCGGCTTAGTGCTGAGCGCAGAGGTTAAGCCGGACACGCTGGACAGCTTGTCGCGGCAGGCGCCCAAAGAAGACTACTATTTGTTGCGGCTGATCAGCGAGCACCCAAAAGTTTCCGCCAAGACACTAGGCCACCTTTCGCATCATCCGTATTCCGCGATTCGCGAGAATATTGCGCGTCATCCGAACAGTGACGCGGCCACACTGACTCGGCTTAGCCGCGATCGTACGCAACCGCTCTGGTATCTGGTTGCCTTTAACCCCAATGCTCCATCCCATCTACGCAAGAAGCTGCAGGAGCGCATGCGGCGGCTGGGCGAAAAATCTGCCACGCAGTAGGTGCGCGTTCCCACAGTCCCCAGGCTGCTGGGTCTGCGCGTCCCTCTTACGCTTGGTAATTCCGATGCAAGAGTAGAATTGCTTGTGATGTAGAATCGCCGCCATGGCGCAATCGTCTGTTTCTCCTTCCGGTACGTTCAACATAGCAGATGAATTCATCTCCCGGCCTGCGCGCCAGCATGCGGACAAGCCCGCAATTCTTGGCGTCGAGCGAGAGGCAGGTTACGGCGAACTTGAGTTCGAAGTAAATCGCGTGGCTAACGCGCTGCTCGATTCGGGCTGTAAGCCTGGCGACCGCGTGCTGATCGCGTTGCCCGATTCGATCGAATTCATTGCATGCTTCTTCGGCGCGGCGAAGATTGGCGCAATCGCGGTGCCGGTGAATTCGATAGCGCGCGCCTTGGATTATCGCCATTACGTTTCAAACTCTGGCGCGCGGTTTGCGGTGGTTCAGGACGCCATTCTCGATGAATTCGTAGCGGGACAGTTGGCCAGCGCCCTCGAATTGATCGTCGTCGCCGGACGGCGAATTCCGCGTCTGCAGAGTATCGGATGTAAGACCGTTCATTGGGGCGATTGGCTGCCTTTCGGACGTGAGGCTCCGCCAAGCTATCCGACTTCCGCTACGGATCCCGCATTTTATCTTTACACATCGGGTAGTGGTGGGCCGCCCAAGGCTGCCGTTCACGCGCATCGCGATATGCTGGTTACTTCGCGAAACTACGCGGACGGCGTCCTCGGGCTTCGCGCAGATGACCGGATGTTTTCCGTTTCAAAGCTCTATTTTGCTTATGGGCTGGGGAACGGAATGTATTTCCCGTTATTTTTCGGTGCTAGCACGGTGCTGTATCCCGAGCGTCCGCGTCCAGACCGTGTCGCGCAGATCGTGGAAACTTATCGTCCAACAGTTTTTTTCGCCGTGCCCACTTTTTATGCGGCCCTGCTTCGGGAAGCCGGGCAAGGGCTGAATCTGGATTTTTCTTCGGTTCGTATAGCGGTTTCTGCCGGCGAATCATTGCCTGCTGAAGTGTTTGAAAAATTTCGTCAGCGGCTCGGGATCGAAATTCTGGATGGGATTGGCTCGACGGAGATGCTGCACGTGTTCCTGTCCACGCGGCCCGGAGAAGCCCGTCCTGGGACATGCGGCCGTGAAGTTCCTGGTTACCAGGCGCGCATTGTAAATGAAGCACATGAGCAGGTCGCGGATGGCGAAATTGGCAACTTGTGGGTGAAAGGGGATAGCGCGTTTTCCGAATACCGCGAAATCCCCGAGCTAACGGAAGGCGTCAAGAAGGATGGCTGGGTTTTTACCGGAGATAAATTTTCGCGCGACGCCGAAGGCTTTTATCATTACGCAGGCCGGGCCGACGACATGATGAAAGTGTCCGGGATGTGGGTCTCGCCCGGGGAGGTCGAGAATATTTTGCTTTCGCATCCTGCTGTGGCTGAATGCGCGGTAGTGGGGCGGCCCGATGCGATGGGATTGGTGCGCCCAGTAGCGTACATCGTAGTGCGTGCAGGCTTGCTCACTCCGTCGGGCGGCTTGGACAGCGAAATCAATGGCTGGCTGCACACTCGCCTGGTCGGTTTCAAATGCCCGCACGAATTCCGCTTCGTGACTGAGTTGCCGAAAACTGCCACCGGAAAGATACGGCGCTTCCTGCTGCGGTCCTCCTAATCCTCAAACTCTGGATGGTCGCCAGATTGTCGAACCATATCCGCCGGTTTCCCGTATTTCATCAGGTTTCCAATCCGTTGTTTGTCGCCGGGGAGCACAGTATCGGCATTCCGGCATATTGAATAACGACTCCCCACGCAGAAACTGATCGTCCGTGACTTATTCTTGAGAAATAGACGGCTCTCTCTTTCTGGCCGGCTTATTCTTTCTAGGAAAGTTGCGAACCGCCTCCATGTGCGGCGTCTATCCTGGCCTGACAAAGTTGCTGAAATGTTCAGGGCAAAAAAATCTGGTGACTCCCTATTTTTAGCGATGGCTACCTGCGCACAGGACAGGAGCGAGACAAATTGGCTCTTTACAGCTATAATTAGTGTTTTATATTGGCCTATAGGGACGAGCCAATGCTGCCACTTCATTTACAGCCCGAAAGCCACATACCTCTTTACGTTCAACTTCGGGATCAACTGCGCGCGCTGGTCCATTCCGGGGAACTTCGCTCGGGTGACAGAATTCCTGCGAGCCGCGAGTTAGCCACGCAACTGGGAGTCCACCGGACTACGGTAGCGAATGCATACGCCGAGCTCGAAGCCGAGGGAATGATTCAAGGCCATGTGGGCCGCGGTACTTATATTTGCGGTGTTCCGGCCAAACAGTTCACTCCGCCTCCGCGCACGAATGGTAACGGCGGCGGAATGCGCTGGGAGTCGATCTTTGCTGACGAGCGTGGCGATGAGAATCTGACGCGGCTGATGCCCGAAGTTCCGGCCGACTCGATTGCGTTTATTACCGCGCGACCCTCTGAGGAATTTTTTCCAGTGGAAGAATTCCGACGCTGCTGCAACGCTGTTCTGCGGAATGACGGCAGACGGGTATTACAGCTTGGCTCTTCCGACGGCTACGAGCCTCTCAAGCGCGTCTTGATCGAATTTCTTCGCGCCGACGGACTGCACGTCCGCGGAGAGCAGCTTCTAATCACCGACGGCTGCCAACAGGCTATTGACCTGGTGTGCAAAGCTTTCCTGCGTCCGGGCGATTCTGTGGCGCTGGAAAATCCTGCATATCCCGGCGCGGTAGCGATTTTTGCAGGAGCGCGAGTGCGTATGCTCGCGGTTGGAGTGGAAACAAATGCTCGTCCTGGCGGCCATGTGGGAATGGATCTCGATGCGCTGGAATCGGTGCTGCTACAAAATCGCGTAAAGTTTATTTTTGTTACGCCTGATTTTCACAATCCAACCGGCACCACGTTGCCTTTGCCGGAACGCCGACGCATTCTGGAGATTGCGTCGCACTATCAAGTGCCAATTATCGAAGACGCGATTTATGCGCGTCTGCGCCTTCGCGGCACGGCACTGCCATCCCTGAAGTCGTTGGACCGCGCAGGAAACGTGATTCAAATCGACAGCTTTTCGAAGATTGCATTTCCGGGACTGCGCGTCGGCTGGTGTATCGGCCCGGAAGACGCTATCGAGCGATTAAGGTTAGTGAAGCAATCGACAGATCTACATACAGATCAGCTCGCTCAAGCTACTTTGGCGGAGTTCGTTCGGCGCGGGTATCTCGCGCGTCATCTGTCAAAGATGAAGAGAATTTATCGCGGCCGCCTGGAAGCCATGGAATCCGCCCTGCAAAAGCACATGCCCGAAGAAACGACTTGGACGCGTCCCGAAGGTGGAATGTCGGTATGGGTCACTTTGCCGCCGGGGTTTGACTCCGGTGAAGTTCTGATTCACCTCCGTGAACGGGGTGTGGTGTTCGTCCCGGGTCGATATTTCTATTTGCAGAATCCGCAGCCTAATACTTTGAGACTTGGTTTCGCCGGACTCGACGAAAAACGCATTGCCAAAGGCGTGCAGACGTTCAGCGAACTGCTAAAGCTTGAAATACGGAAGCGTCAAAGAGGCGCGCGGAACGAATCTCCATCTCGCGTGGCTTTAGTTTAGCGATATGCTGCTCGAACCCAACCCGACGAATGTATGCTTCGGTTGCGGCGGCGCGAATACGCGTGGGATGCTGCTTACGTTTGAGCAGGACGATAACGCACGACGCATTGTTGGAAATTTCAGGCTTGGCGCGGAATATCAAGGCGGCTCCGGATTCATCCACGGCGGGATCATCGCCACGGTGCTGGATGAAGTGATGGGCAAGGTCAATCGTTTTCGCGGCGTGCGCGCGGTGACTGCGGAACTCAATGTGGAATACTTGAAGCCGGTGCGAGTTGACGAAGATTTGATCATCGAAGCGCACGAAGTGGAGAAGTCCGGACGCAACTTGCATCACGTGGGGGAAATTCGCAATCAAGCCGGCCAAGTACTAGCGCGCGGCCGCGGCCGCTTTGTGATAATCGAACCTAGTGAATCGCGCGATAAAGACACAGCGGGGGTCGCTGGCAGTAACAAAAACTCTTAATTTTGATTTGAGAAGAGGAGAAATATCATGGATCTGATGAACAATAATTTGTGGCGGGTGAAAGTGGGCTTGGCGGAAATGTTGAAAGGCGGCGTCATCATGGACGTCACGAATGCCGAGCAGGCGCGCATCGCGGAGCAAGCTGGGGCTTGCGCTGTGATGGCGCTCGAACGCGTGCCTTCCGATATTCGTAAAGACGGCGGTGTGGCGCGCATGGCCGCCCCGCGCATCATCCGCGAGATCATGAACACGGTTTCGATTCCGGTAATGGCTAAAGTTCGCATCGGACATTTCGCGGAGGCTCAAGTTTTGGAGTCGCTCGAAGTTGATTACATCGACGAAAGCGAAGTGCTCACGCCAGCCGATGACGAACACCACGTCTGGAAGCATGGTTTCCAAGTGCCGTTCGTCTGCGGCGCGCGCAATTTGGGCGAAGCGCTTCGTCGCATCACTGAAGGCGCTGCGATGATTCGCACCAAGGGCGAAGCTGGCTCGGGCAACATCGTGGAAGCCGTGCGTCACATTCGCACCATCGTCAGCCAGATGAAGCGCCTCACTTTGTTGGGCGAAGAAGAGTTGGTACATGAAGCCAAGGAGTTGGGCGCGCCTTTTGAACTGATTCAGTGGGTGGCGAAAAACGGAAAACTGCCTGTCCCGAATTTTTCGGCGGGCGGCATCGCAACTCCTGCTGATGCTTCACTCGTCATGCAGTTGGGCGCCGAAGCAGTGTTCGTGGGCTCCGGCATTTTCAAGTCAAGCGATCCGGCGCAACGCGCTCGGGCGATCGTGAAAGCCACCACGCATTACAAGGATCCGAAGGTTGTGCTCGAAGCTTCCGAAGAGCTTGGCGACGCAATGAAGGGTCTCGATATCCGTCAGCTCGAAGAAAAAGATTTGATGCAAACGCGCGGCTGGTAATCCGCTCAGCGAAATTAGCGAGCAAGCTAGCTATTTGCGCAGACAAAAATGACCATCGGCATACTCGCGATTCAAGGTGACTACGAGGCTCACGCCAAGATGCTTGACCGCATTGGCGCCGCGTACACCTACGTGCGCCGTCCCGAAGATTTGAAAGACGTTTCCGGCGTAATTTTGCCCGGGGGCGAGAGCACTACGCACCTGAAAGTAATGACGGAAGAAGGCCTGTTCGATTCGTTGAAACAGTTTGCGTCAAATGGCGGTGCATTTTTCGGGACCTGCGCTGGAACGATCTTGCTCGCGCGCGAAGTTCACGGCCCCGCGCAGGAATCGCTTGCGCTGCTCGATGTGTCGGTCTTGCGCAATGGCTATGGACGCCAACTCGCCAGCGATGTTCACTTGGGCCAGACGAAACTTCGGTCCGAGCCGATGGAAATGGTCTTCATTCGCGCGCCGATTATTGAATCGGTCGGCCAAGGCGTACAGGTGCTCGCCGAGGACTCCGGCCATCCCGTGCTCGTGCGTCAAGGAAAGATTCTTGCTTCCACGTTCCATCCTGAACTGAGCGGCGATCCCTCCCTCCACGAATATTTCCTGAACATCGCAAACGACGCCACCTAGCTGACGCCCATGGCTGAACCGGTAAAAGTCCTTTTCGTGTGCATGGGTAATTGCGTGCGCAGCCAGATGGCCGAAGCGATCGCGCGCCGCGACGCTTCCGATATCATCGCGGCCGAAAGCGCAGGCGTACATCCGCTCGGATTCATTGACAACACCACGCAGCGCGTCCTGCGCGAACGCGGCATTTCCTTCGAAGGTCAATTTTCAAAAGGCACGCGCGACCATTCGCTTCAGAAGCCGGAGCTGATCGTAAATATGTCGGGTATTTCCGGAGCCTCGCTTTTTGCCGGCTTACCATTTGAAGATTGGCAGATACAAGATCCATTCGGCGAGGCTATAGAACTGCACCGCAGCATTTGCGATGATATCGAACGTAACGTGAAGGAATTGGCGGCCCGCTTGCGAGCTGAACGCCAGAAGTCGTAGCGCGGTCGAGTGGTACGTTAGGACACTGAGAGCCGGCAAGACGCCCTTCTCGCGTCGGGGCAAGCCGGCCTTACTTTGCGAGGCATTTTGCGCCGGGAAAAAACCAGCGTCTCCCAGGAAGATTATCTAAAAGCCATCTGGGAAATCGTGCAGGAAGAACAAGTACCGATTAGTGCGCGTTTGGCGGAAGACCTTGGTGTAACTCCGCCCGCCGTTACGGCCGCTCTAAAACGCATGACGCGCACGGGGTATTTGCGTGTGAAGCGGGGTGGCCGCATCGCACTCTCCGAAAAAGGGAAGGGAATCGCCCAGCATCTTGTGCTTCGTCATCGGCTCGCTGAAAAACTCTTAACGGAGGTGATCGGCATCAACTGGTCGCGCGCGCACGAAGAAGCCGAGCGGCTCGAACATGGCATCTCACCGGAAGTGGCTGAACTGTTGTTGAAACGCTTTGGCCGCGACGTCCGCTGCCCGCACGGCGTACCGCTTTTCGGCGGCATGTCAAAACTGCGCAAAAAATTCGGCGCCGTGCGCTTGTCCGAGGCAGAAGTAGGTCGTTCTTACGAAGTGCTGCGCGTGTTCGAGAAAGATCCCAAGTTCCTCGAGTTCATGGAGGGTCTGCAACTCCGCCCCGGCACGCACGTGCGAGTGCATCAACGCGAATATGACCAAACCATGGCCGTGTCCATCGCACATCGCGCCGCCCGCGTCCACTTGGGCAAACCCGCCACCGAACGCATATGGGTCCGCCGAGTTTCCGCGTAGCAAGGCCTCGCCGTACGAGCCGAATGACGTGTTATTTCATACCGAAGTACCACCAGCGGATCTAGCCGCATAGCGCGCCAGGCGAGAATCACGCAGGCGATAAACGCCGGCATTTCGCGGTCGAGAGTCGCTACTTCAGCGGTGGCTGCCTTTTGCACGCCAGCTGCGTCGCCTTGAATCCGCATCGCGTGCGAGGCCCGGCGGAACGGCTCTTGATAGATCGAAACATAAACCTGCCCGCGAATTGCCTTCGTGATGTCGTCAGAGTGCACGGAACCTACAACGCCGATTACTTCGGCGTAGGCAGGCTCGAAGGTCCCTGATTTCCCAAAGGTCGTTAAGCCCTCATTTATGCCGATGTCACGGCTGTAGGGACACTTGAATTTTGCGGTGCGCGGGAGTAACTTTGAGCAAGTAATCAGCCCGTTTGTAGATGAGCTTCTTTGTGCGCAGGTGCGCTTACGTTGGAAGGTATGTCAGGACAGCAGCCCAGTTCCGCGAAAATTTTAAGCTTCAATATTCCTATTTCAATTCAGTGGAGGAAATCACATGGCGACAGCGGTAGTTCAACCCGATAGTAGCGTTACAGGTTTCGTATCCAAGACAGGCAAGCTTTTGATTAACGGTAAGTGGGTAGACGCCGCTTCCGGCAAAACTTTTGCGACATACAATCCAGCCACTGGTGAAGTCCTCGCCAATGTTGCGGCAGGAGATAGAGAAGACATCGACCGGGCAGTGAAAGCGGCGCGCGCTGCTTTTGAGACTGGGCCGTGGTCGAAGATTTCTCCCTCCGAGCGCGGACGTTTGCTTTGGAAGCTTGCCGACCTGCTCGAAAAGCACACCGAAGAATTTGCGCAACTCGAATCGCTCGATAATGGCAAGCCGCTAAAGGTTGCGCGCGCAGCCGACGTTCCACTCGCCGTCGATCATTTCCGCTACTACGCCGGATGGGCTACAAAAATTGAAGGCAACACAATTTCGCTGGGCCTGGCGAAACAGGGAAAGTTCCATGCCTACACCGTGCGCGAGCCGGTGGGCGTCGCTGGACAAATCATTCCATGGAATTTCCCGCTGCTCATGGCCGCGTGGAAACTCGCTCCCGCTCTTTCCGTTGGCTGCACGGTCATATTGAAGCCCGCGGAGCAAACGCCGCTAACCGCACTGCGGCTGGGCGAACTCATCATGGAAGCGGGCTTCCCGGAAGGCGTCGTAAATATCGTCCCCGGTTTCGGCGAGACGGCCGGCGCTGCTTTGGCCGCGCATCCTGACGTGGACAAGATCGCCTTCACGGGTTCCACCGAAGTCGGCAAGCTCATTATTCACGCTGCCGCGGGCAACTTGAAGAAAGTTTCGCTCGAACTGGGTGGCAAGTCTCCGAACATCATTCTGGACGACGCCGACATCGACGCCGCAATTCCCGGCGCCGCCAGCGCAATCTTTTTCAACCAGGGTCAGACCTGCTGCGCGGGTTCGCGTCTCTTCATCGACAAGAAAATTTTCGACAAGGTCGTCGATGGCGTGGCTCAGAACGCCAGCAAAATCCGTATCGGGCAAGGATTTGATCCGGAAGTCGATATGGGTCCGCTGGTTTCCGAAGAGCAATTCAACAAGGTCTGCGGCTATCTCGAATCCGGTAAGCAGGAAGGCGCCAAAGCGGTCACCGGCGGCTCGCGATCGGGGAATCGAGGTTACTTCGTGCAACCCACCGTGCTGATCAACACGACCGACACGATGAAAGTGGTGCAGGAAGAAATTTTCGGGCCGGTGCTGACAGCGATTCCGTTCAGTGACATCAACGAAATTGCCGCCAAAGCCAATAACACGGAGTACGGCCTTGCCGCAGGAATCTGGACACGCGACATCAAGAAAGCTCATGCTCTCGCGTCCAAACTGCGTGCCGGAACCGTGTGGATCAACTGCTACAACGTGTTCGACGCATCGCTCCCATTCGGTGGTTACAAACAGTCCGGCTGGGGCCGCGAGATGGGCCACGAAGTCCTCAAGAATTACACCGAAGTCAAATCGGTCTGCGTCGCGCTTTAAAGTGAGTATCACAAATAATAAAAAGGGCCGCCGTCACATCGTAAGGCGGCCCTTTTTATTTTACCTAGGGTGTGCGGGCTACGGGGTTTTCGCCTTTTGATCACGCAACTGCTGCTTCCATCCTAAAATTCGCGCTTTGTTGCCGGCTTCTTCGGCTTCCGGAATCATACCCAGTCGTTGATATGCGCGGGAAATCGTGGTCCAGGCCAGGATATCTTCAGCTTCCAGATTCAGAATCCGCCGTGCGGCTTCAATCGTGCGATTAAAATCTTGCTTGGCGTGATACGCTTGCGCCAGGCCATGAAGCGCGTCGATCAACTTTGGATCGAGCTCCAGCGCCCGGTTGTATTCTTCGATCGCGGAATCAAGTTTGCCTTCGCCAAAGAAATCGATCCCGGCGTAGTAGTGGTCTTCCGCGGTCATCACGATCCTTTTGCGAACGCCTTAATTCTACCATTGCACAGCCACCGGTCTTCGAGCGTAGGTCGCGCGGCATGCTGAACGCTTTGCGCTATTACTGGATCATCTCGAAGGGCTATCGATTGTGTCCGTGGGCCTCGCCTTACATTCGCTGGCGAATGGAAACATTCTTCGGCCAAGAAGCCGCAGATCTCGACGCGCGGAGATTTTTTGCTCTGATGTGGCGAGAGCGTGCCCGCCTGGAACGTTTTCTGGAATGGGTGGCCATTCGCCGCGCAGCGCAGAAGCCTTAAAGCTTCCCGGACATGCGCGATAACAGCTTCCCTTGCGGCGACATCACGGAAATAATCAGGTGGTCCGTCAATGGCACGTCGTGATCGCGGATCTTCAGCAGAAACATCAGCCGGTTATTGCCATCCTCAGATGCAAACATCACGCGCTGCACCGTAACCTGTGAAACGGCACGCATGGCCAGCCCGCGCTTCCACTGCGCTTTGAACCGAAGTCCGTTGAAGAAAGAGGGAACTGCAGCGGCTGTGTAGATATCGGCGTCGCAAACTGTAATGGATGTCTGAATCTGCACGGTGATCTGATCGGGGAAAGTTCTGACCATCTGCGAATTCTTCAGAAATTCGTCGCCCGACATGGTTTCTCGCCGCTGTAAGCCATCGAAGAAATCTCCGGCTGTCATCACCGGATTAAAATTGATGCAAGTCTTTCCGTCGCGTATCTGTCCTGAGGTGATCGGAACCACTTCCTTGTATTCCACAATCGGCGGAGGAACTTGAGCAAAGGCGCTCGACAAAATCAGCAATGCCGCGCTGGTTGCCAGGACTCGCAAGATTGTTCGCTGCATGAAGCGCGGTGGCCACACCGGCATTCTCCTATTATCACTATTTTGCGACGTTTTACCGTCAATTCGCGAACCAGGCTTGTGGCGTATAATAAACCTTAGCGCCGCCTTAGTTGACGCTATGCCATGGAAGATTTAAAAATCCTGCAAAAAACGGCAAAACTTCACGCCGCGCGCTGGTGGGAACCCGAGCCGAACAACAAAGCACATTGCTATCTTTGTCCGAGGCATTGTCATATCGGCGATGGTCAGGCAGGGTTCTGTTTCATACGCGTGAACGAGGGCGGCAAACTCTACAGTCTCGGTTACGCTTCGCCCGCCGCGATCCAGATCGATCCGATTGAGAAAAAGCCCCTCAACCATTTTCTGCCTGGGACGCGCGTCTTTTCTATGGGCACTGCCGGCTGCAACATGGGTTGCTTCTTCTGCCAGAATTGGGACATTTCGAAGTCGCGTTCTGACCAGGTACATTCGACGCACGTTTCGTCTGAAGATGTTGCGCTGCTTGCCATTCGAAATAATTGCCCGTCGATCGCATTCACCTACAACGAGCCGACGATTTGGGGCGAATACGTCATCGATATTTGCCACGCTGCGAAGCATCACGGGCTAAACACGGTAATGGTGACCAACGGCTACATCACCTATGACGCTTTCCACGATATTTACGATCACGTTGATGCTGCCAACGTGGATTTGAAAGCATTCACCGAGAATTTCTATGGACGCATTACTCTGACGCATTTACAACCCGTTCTCGACACGCTGAAGTGGTTGAAAAATGAAACCAACGTCTGGTTCGAGATTACGAATTTAATTATTCCTACACTGAATGATGACGCTGACGAATTCCGTCGCCTCGCTGACTGGGTCTCCGAAAATTTGGGAGCGGACGTGCCTTTGCACTTCACAGCGTTCCATCCCGATTTTAAGTTACAGGATAAGCCGCGAACGCCGCCCGAAACTCTGCATCGCGCCCGTGCGATCGCGCTGGAAGCCGGCCTGCACTACGTCTATGAGGGAAATATTCATAGCGGTGCGGCGAGCACGTTTTGCCCGTCATGCAAGACGCTTCTGATTCGCCGAGGTTGGCATGATGTGCAGGCAAACCATTTGAAAGACGGCCGCTGCCCCAATTGCGACTTGAAAATACCCGGGCGTTGGAGCAATCCTCGCGGCGCGACGCCAGCAAAAATATTGCAGAAAGCGGAATCCATCTCGACGGAGCGATACGGCCATCTGAATCTATAGCCCACCTGCATCTTCCGGGAATCAGATTGAAGTAACTTATCTGCGAGGCTATCCGTACTAATAATGTCGCGGAGAAAATGACGGAATCAAACAATGAAGTTGCAATCCGAACCGACCGCATCTCCAGAAGCTATCCAATGGGCGATGCGCTGGTGCATGCGGTCGATGATGTTACCGTCGCGATCCGCCCGAAGGAATTCGTAGCGCTGCTCGGAAGTTCCGGCTCCGGGAAATCCACTCTGCTGAATTTGATGGCGGGACTGGACCGCCCAACCTCCGGCGCGATCTTTGCCCACGGGCGCAATCTCGCGGAAATGAGCTCCGAAGACCTCGCGCAACATCGCAACCACACCATCGGCATGGTTTTTCAGGCCTTCAATCTTCTCCCGCGTATGACGCTCGAAGAAAATGTGGAACTCCCTTTGCGTCTGGCCGAAGTGGATCGCAACGAACGCCCCAGCCGCGTACGCGAGGCTGTGGAACGTGTCCGCCTGTCCGCCCGGTTGACGCATCGTCCCAGCGAACTTTCCGGCGGGGAACAGCAGCGCGCTGCGCTGGCGCGGGCGCTTGTGAATCGGCCCACCATTCTTTTGGCTGACGAGCCCACCGGAAATCTGGACAGCGCTACAGGCGACGCCATCCTTCGTCTCTTGCAGGAAATTAATGAATCGCTGGGCATGACGATGGTCATGGTCACGCACGATCGGGACCGAGCAGCGCGCTATGCGCATCGCATCGTGACCATGGGAGATGGAAAGCTGCTTAGTGACGGAAACAAAATATGAAGACGCGCGACCTTACCGAACTAGCCGCCCGCAACTTGCGCGAAGCGTTGCTGCGGAATTCGCTCACCACGCTCGGCATCGCTGTAGGCGTCGCATCGCTCGTTGCCATGCTATCGCTCGGAGTTGGTCTGCAGGAGCTCGCAAACAAAAAGTTATCGAAGTCCGGGCTGTTCGACGCGGTCTTTGTAAGTTCGCGCACGAACCAGCGGGGTTTCGGACGTCCTGCGCAGTCTGAAGCGGCTACGCGAGAGCCGGCGAAGATCCTCGACGATGAAGCCCGCCAGAAAATCGCCGCTCTGGCAAATGTCGTGGAAGTCTATCCCGAGATTCGTTTTCCCACGGAAGTGCAATTTGAAGGCAAGCCGTACTCCACTACTGTTGCGGGAATTCCACCCTCGGCCAAAACAGAAGGCGCCTTCGACGGCATGAAAGGGAATTTCTTTTCCAGCGCGGATGCCGACGAAGCGATCCTTCAGATCGAATTCGCAAAAGATCTTTCCAGTCAACCTGATTCGTTGATCGGAAAGAATCTTGTGTTGCGGTACGCCGAGCGTCAAGCTTTGCCGGCGGAGCTGAGTACAAATAAAAGTGACGCTGGCAAGCCGCGCGCGGACTCTTCAGACGGAATCACCGGACAGTCCTCCGGATTTTCGATCGTTCCTCGCGAAAAAACTTTCCATATCATCGGCGTGGTCGAAACCGAACCCGCTACGAGCGTGGGGTCGTTTGGGCGCGGCCGGCTCTTGATTCCGATACAAGTCGCCGAAATTCTGCGCGTCGCCCAGGCTAATGACTTGCGTGGTCTTTTACGGCGCTCCAGCTCCAAACAAACTTACGACAGCCTCACCGTGCGCGTGAAAAGTCCATCGCTAGTCAAAAACGTGGAAGACGCGATCCAGCAAATGGGATACGGCACTTTTTCGTTGCTCGACGCCACAAAAAGCTTGCGTCTCGTCTTTGCCGTCTTTGATTTGTTCCTTGGAATTTTCGGCAGTCTCGCGCTGGCCGTGGCCTCGCTCGGTATCGTCAACACTCTGGTGATGGCAATTCTCGAGCGCCGCCGCGAAATCGGCATTCTAAAAGCCCTCGGTGCCGCGGACCGGGATATTCGGCGGCTGTTTTTTGCCGAAGCCGGCGTGATGGGGCTTCTCGGCGGCATCTTCGGTGTAACCCTTGGCTGGCTGATTGGCAGCGCGCTCACGTTGGGCACCAATATTTATCTGCACAAACGCGATCTGCCGCCGATCGATTTATCTTCCGTACCGTGGTGGATGGTCGCTAGCGCCATCGCGTTCTCGATCGTAGTAAGCCTCGCGGCGGGAATTTATCCGGCGTCGCGCGCCGCAAAACTGAATCCTGTCGAGGCTTTGCGATATGAGTAGCCGCGCGATCGCATCTGAAGCGCGCCGCCGGCGAAGAGCTTCAAGGCTCGGCAGCGCTGTTTGGCCATTTCTTATTCTGTTGTTAGGGTGCTTCGCACTGGCCGCCGCAACGCAAGCTGCGGCACTAGGACGCGGCGAATGCCGCTCGATGCCCAGCAAAATTCTCGGCCATCCTGTTCAGTATTGCGTGATCCTTCCGCCCAGCTACGATTCCAGTAAACAAACCTATCCGGTCCTGTATTTCCTCCACGGTCTGGGCTCCAGTTCGGAAATCCTAATCAATTCGGGCGGGATGGACTTAATAAACGATCTGCGGTCGCAAAAACAAATCGGCGAATTTCTAATTGTCACCCCCGACGCCGGCCGGAGTTTCTATATCAACTCGCGCGACGGAAAGGCACCTTACGAAGAGTTCTTCATCCACGAATTTATTCCTTACATCGAGAAGCAGTATCGGGTCCGCGCCGATCGCGAACATCGTGGAGTCAGCGGAGTTTCTATGGGAGGATACGGCGCGTTTCGATTTGCGTTTCGCTACCCGCAATTATTTGGTTCGATGAGCGCACACAGTGCCGCACTGCTGGCGACACTTCCCACCGGCAGCGCCTCAGACTATCAAGGAGCCATCCTCAACCGCATTCTTGGGAGCGCGTTCGGCTCGCCGCCTGATGCGGCTTACTGGAAGGAAAATAATCCCTTCACCATCGTTCAGAAGGGTGCGCGCGCAACTGGACTTAAAATATACTTCGATTGCGGCACGGAAGACGATTACGGATTCGACGCTGGCGCGAAATCATTCCACGAGCTGCTCGACTCTCGCCACATCACCAACGAATTCCATCTATATCCCGGCGGCCACGACTGGAATTACGTGGCGGAACATTTTCCGGCATCGCTGGAATTTCATTCTCGCGCCTTCGGTTTACCCGGCAAATAAGCGATTCCTAGTGCTACCCGTGGCAGGGAGTCTCCGATTAGTATCGGTTTCTTATTTAAGGTTTTCTTTCGGCGGCGCTGCGAGTAATTCACGCACCAGCAAGCTGAAGTTAAGTCTCGCCCCTGGCGGTGGCGCGAAGTAGTTGTCCCAGCTCACGTCCGGAAACCCCATCCTGGTGGCTTGCGCCGGGAGCTGTTCCCGCAACAGTTTTGGATCGCTGCTGCTCAGTCTTTGAATCGCTTCGAATACCACTCGATGCTCGGCATCCTGCCAGACGTGATTTGAAAGCTCCCGCATTACCGTGGTTTCGCGCGCATGGACGCTTCCGCGTATGCAGAGCGCGCAAAGGGTTTCGCGCTCTAACTCAAACACTCGCTGCGCCGCGCTTCGTTTAGGCATGAAAATTCTTAAGGTGATGAATTTCTATTGTAACCACACCGTTGGGTGCTAAGGATAGTTCCGTGACGAGAGGTTTCCCGGTTACGGCGGATACAAAACAAAAGGCGCGGCTCCGAAGAGCCGCGCCTTTTGTTCCAGGAATCAATTTCGTTAGGTGAAACGCCCGATAACTATGCTGCGCTCGAAACGACCGGCCTCACAAAATCGATCCGATCGATAGTGGCCGCTACTCCATATACCGGCACGCTATCGCCGTGCAACTCCGACACGCGCAATGCCTTCGCGCTTGCTCGCACCAATACAGAGGTTCCCCGGTCTCGCTCAGCAGGCAGCGAGAAAGTTAGCTCTAGGGCAGCTCCGTGATCGAGTGGAATATGCGAATGGAAGAAGATACCTGAGCGTGAGACGTCGCGAAGTTGACCGGTGTGAAATTCAACCGGCCGCTGGCGTGGGAGACAGACTTGTACTGGAAGGTAAAGCTCGTACCGCCTTGCTTTTCTTCGTTCTCCCATTGGTACCCCCGGTCATAGGCTGCACTCCAATTGCCATCGCCCGGATGGCGGGAACGATGTAAACAAAGCACTTAATATAGTGATGGCGTGTAAATCTGACCTGAACTAGGCATTTCCTTCCGGAATCGGCAGGAATCGCTGAAAAATCCCGAAATGAACAGTCCAGCGGTTTTGGAGGTTCACCCGGGTCTGACAAGTCGGATTTTTTGCGGTGCAACGACTACAGAACAGGATCGTGCAAGACAGAAGTGCCTTCTGCTTCGGTCAAAAGGCCTTTTCCAATCATGAGCCGGACGAGCCGTACCAGCGCGACAAACTCACGTCCCTCGCTCGGATTTGTATGCTTCGGGGTCCGCGCCATTTCATGTACCGCTGGGCGTTCCCCGGTAACGCCAGCTATCCAGTCGGCCAATTCCAGAACCTTTCCGGCATCCAATTCGGTAAAAGCGATGCCCATGCCGAGTCCATATTGTGAATAAACTACCGTGCCAGGGGTCGCAAACGGTTTGGTGCCCTTGTTCAAAGTGATCCGCACGTTGGACCCAATGGGGAACGGAACTGTGGTGTCAACGAAGCAGCCGCCGGGGCCAAGATCGGTAGTACGAGTCGAAAAGCGCGCGCCTGATTTCAGCTCGACAACCTCCGCGCCGGCCGTAAACATGTGGCGCTCCGCGATGCGCCGCTCGGCTTCCTGAACAGCGGGCTCGTGAGCGTGAGTCCCATGACCCTTCTTTTTGTCACTTGAACTGTGCATCACCATATCCTTAGCTTCGTATTCCGGCTACAGCTCGGCGCGGCTTAATCAAGCGTCGGCCGCTAGAGTGTTAATTAATATTGTCTCTGCAGTGTGGTGGTCCAACAAGCTCTATCCCCGCCGCGATGTCTAAACGGAAACGATTGGAATGACCTAAAGCAGAAATCGGACGGCAATTCCGAGGGTCCCGTCAGGGCGGTTTTCCATCCGCACGATGGATCCCAAAAACTTTTTGTGCGCCGAGATCTTCTCCCCAAACGGGAAGGTCACAAGAAGGCGCATCCCCTTGAAATAATGGGGCATACATGTCGCAAAGTAGAGTCCATCGCGCGTAAAATCCAGCACTTCACCCACGTCCGCAATCTCGGCAAATCGTGCGTCAAATGGCCGGACTTCAAGGGGCAAAGACATCTTGAGCCGTTCGCGCCGTCGCGAATTGCGGCCCGATTTGGGCTGCGAAGAAACCGCCGGTCCAGGCGCGATAAGTGTAGCGGTGGCCATGGGTTGACCTCCCGGGTCTCGATCAGTGAGGCCCGTTAACAGGATAGATTTAACCGTGGAGGAAAGACGTTGCCTATAGAACCGTGGTACCAGCGGAACCTAACTAATGGCCGCAGGCCCTGGATGCCCAAAATGGGAAGAGCGGTTTTCGGATTCGCGTCAGTCGCGGAAGACAAATTCTAACTCGATGCCTGCGACCTCAACCACGTCGCCTGATGATAACTTGGTTGGTTGAGAGATGGAGACGCCATTCACGGCCGGAATCTTCTCGGCCTTGCCGATGTAAAACGAATTGTCATCGCGGCGAGTGATTTGCGCGGCAACTTTAGGAGCGAACCAGCCTTTTAGTTTGATAGTGGCCATGGCGGATTTGCCGATGACGGTCAATTTGTCGCTCAGCGTGTACTCTTTCAAATCAGTTTTTCCTTTGCGTACCAGCAGTGTCGGTAACTTCAATCGGCCCGGCGCTACCTGTGCGCTCTCTCCCACCGCCGCTACCTGACGCAAAAACTCGCGCCGCTCTTTCGTATCCAACATCACTGTTTCGTTAATCTTCGGAACCGTGGGCCAGGCGTTGCCATTCGAACCGCCCGGAGCCGTTCCTCTGATTTCGCTCGAGTCGGTCACAACGATCGTGTGTTTGCCGATGGCGACGGAATCGCCCGGCTTCAGCGTAACCATTTTCACGCGCTGCCCGTTGACAAACGTTCCATTCAAACTTCCGAAATCCTCAAGCATCATGCGGCCTTCTTCGCTGAACACTCGCGCGTGATAATTTGATACTGCGGGGTTATCGATCACGATTCCGCACTCCGGCGAGCGGCCGATGCTCACTTCCTTAGTTCCCACTGCGATTTCCTTCAGAACCGAACTCTCAAATTTCAGGACTAATTTTGACATTGGAAACGTCCTCCTGATTTTCAATCATCGCGCACCCGGTTCCGAGTGCCGCGCAGTCACCGATTTTCGGGCCCCTTAAACCATTTCCGGATTCGTTTGAACGTGCCCACAGGTTTTGGCGCATACCGGACAACCACCACCGTAATGTTGTCTCCGCCGCCGGCTTGGTTCGCCAACTCGATCAACCGGCCGGCCGCTTCCTGAGGATCTTCCATCTCCACCAACGTTGCGGAGATTTGGGCGTTGGAAAGCTCGCGCGTCAGCCCGTCGGAGCAGAGCAGCAACGTGTCACCTTCCAACAGATCTTTTTCGTTGACATCGACCTGGACTTCCGGCTCTACACCGAGAGCCCGCAGCAGCACGCTTTGCATGTTGCTATTTTCGGCTTCGTGCTTGGTCATCATGCCGCGACGAACCTGTTCCGCTACGAAAGAATGGTCTTCGGTGAGCTGTACGAAATCAGAGCCGCGCAGCCGATAAATGCGGCTGTCGCCAACGTGCGCGATACTTACGCGCACTTCGTCCACGAACCACACGGCCACAACCGTTGCGCCCATGCCGCGTTTCTTTTCATTGTCTTGCGCGGCCGCGAACACTGCTCGGTTCGCCATGCGTATTGCGCTGGCTAGCCTGTTTGAAAGATCAGACATTCCATGCAGATGTTCTCCGATCATGGGCAGCGAAGGATTTGCTGCCCCTTCGCGGCAATGACCGATTACCGTTTCAGTGGCCAGCTGGCTTGCAACTTCACCCGCGGCGAGGCCGCCCATTCCATCCGACAGCACGAACAGATTTAGCTCAGCAGCGAGCGCGAAGCTGTCTTCGTTATTCTCGCGAGCGCGCCCTGTATCGCTGCGCGCTCCGAATGCGATCTGCATCGTCGCTAACTCCTGTAGGTTTACGAGCGTCATTGTTTTGTGTTCTTATCGGCCAGCGGAAGAGGTACTGCACGCACGTTAGAGAAACCTTTCGCTTCCAGTTGTTCCATGGCACTGGCAATTTTTTCGTTCAGATAAGGTCCGCTGTAAACGATGTAATAATCTCCGTTGTCTCCATGCTTTGTAAGCAAGGCGGCGGGCAGACCTAACGCTGAGATTTTCTTCTCTGCTGCTTTGGCGCGATCTTCTCGCTGAAACCGGCCCACAAATAAATACGAAGCTCGGGACGTTCCGGCCGCTGAAGTTCCAGGGCCAGATGAATTTGAAGGTGCAGGCTCTAGCGGTTTCTTTACTGCGGGATTCTTTCCACTGGTTTTCGCGGCTGCATCGGCGCGAAGCGTTGCGGCCGCCGCGTCAGGCGACGGTCTGGAAGGTTTCTTAATAGGAGGCGTTTCTGCACGCGGAAAGACTTCCGGCGGTTGGCGCTCCGATTTTGGCTCCGGCGTCGCATTATTCTTGGCAATCTCAGGTTTGAAATTTGTATAAGGTGCAACTGTAAGTTCCGCACCTGGGTCAGGACGTGGCGCGGCCTGAGCAGGCTCTACGTCCGCCGGTCTCACTTTTGAAACCGCGACCGAACTTTTCGGCGGCGAACCCACGTAGGCAAAGTCCGGCGGAGCCGGCGCAGGGAAGGTAGCGGGAGGCGGAATCATTTCAGCGGCCGCCTTTCGTTTGGCGATGCCGTTCAAAACTCCGAGGCTGCCCAAGACTATCAACGCCCCCAGCAGCACCCATCCTATCGGCGAAGCACCGCTAGGTTGTGCTGCCGGCGAAACCAAGGATGGTGTTGCGACGCGGGCAGCCGCCGGTACACTTACAATTCTTTGCACCTTTGCCGCGCGAGCCGGAACTACGGCGCTACTAGGATTCTGCGGCTCCAATCCATTCAAAGCATTTTCAAGTTGCGCGATTGATTGGAAGCGGTTTGCCGGGTTCTTCAAAAGACATTTCAAAATCGTCCGTTCGATGTAAGCAGGAATTGCCGGATCGATCTCATGGGGGGGAACTGCCTCTTCCTGTATCTGCTTCAGCGCAACTGCAACCGGATTGTCGGCGTGAAATGCCGGCGAGCCGGTAAACATTTCGTACAAAATTAGTCCTAGCGAATAAATGTCTGTGCGGTAATCGATCGGCTTGCCGCCAACTTGCTCGGGGGCCATATACTGCGGGGTTCCAACCATTGACCCGGTCATGCGCGTAATCGCCTCCATAGAGCGCGCGATGCCAAAATCCATGATCTTTACGTTGCCGTTCGCGTCCACCATGATGTTTTCGGGCTTCAAATCACGGTGGACAATCCCTTGCGCGTGCGCTTCCTTCAAGCCCGAACAAATTTGCAGTGCTAGATTCACAGCCTTACGCTGAGGTAGCCCGCCAAATCGGTTCAGTACCGACCGCAGGTTCTCGCCTTCGACGAATTCCATGGAAGTGTAAGCGACACCTCCAACGCGATTGAATTCATGGACGCGGCAAACATTTTTGTGCGTGATCTTGCGCGCAAAGAGAAGCTCGTTCTTAAATCGCTCCATCATCGCCTGATCCGAAGCGATTTCAGGTTTCAACAATTTCAGAGCGACGGTCTCTCCAGTTTCGCGATCGCGCGCTTTGTAAACGTTGCCCATGCTTCCATGTCCCGCCTCGCCCAAAATGTCGTAGCGGTTGTTGAGCGCGGCAAGGGCAGTGGAGCTGAGGTTCGCAATTTGGAATGGAGTTACGGGCGTGACGATCGTTTCGGTGAGATTGTTCTCAGGGGTCTCGCGGAGTAGGACAGTATCATGGCTCCCGCCTGGGCGGCGGGAATCGCGCGATGCAGGTGAACCTGCACCGGAGACACCTCTACCTGTATTGACTGGCTGGTCCATGGCGCTGCTGGTTGAATCATAAAAGAGCAGCCGCGCTAACATCCATGTCCAGCGCAAAACGTGTAGGGAAAGAGTATCTAGTACTATTTTGGCTACATCGCACCGTGTCTAGCTCTAGTCGTAATGTGTTGATTTTCATAGAGCTAAGCGACAGCGCATGCAGCGCTCTCGTTTTCCACGTTTTCTAAAACATCAATTTTATTGCCCTTCATCCGGGAAAATGCTGCTTGCACTTGCGCTAGCGAAATCTCGTCCGTGTACAAAGCCGTCATTGTCGCAGAGCTATGTCCCATCGGTTGCCTCTGACAAGCCGGATTCATGCCAGCAAGTTCCCACCGTCGACTAGTGCCGTGACGAAATGCGTGCGACCTGCCTTTGGAAGCCCGAGGACTTCCAGCACAGGGTGCAACGCTGACTTAAGCACATTTGTTGCCCGCAATGCTGTGTTTTGTGGACAAGGGAACACCAACTCATTCGAGTTGGCTAGTCTAGCGCCGACGAATTCTTGCAATTGTTTCATTGCTAGTTTTCCTTCGGCGTCCGCTAGGAGAACTGTTCGATAAGCCGCTACGTTCTCGCATGGCCCGACCTTCAGGGTGCAAGGACACACAGACTCGTCCACGCGAACTGAATTTGCCTCGAAGTTCAAATCATTCATCCTCAGGGCAAATAGCTCTCCGCCACGCAGACCGCTTGCAGACGCGAGAGTGAAAATTATCGAGGCTGGTTTCTTTTCGGATTCATCTAGGTTGACTTCGATAATGACTTAGGACTGGTAATTTTACCAAAACGAAAACTTGGGCGTCTGGCACAGCGATACAGCTAGCTCGTACCTCGCCAAAACCTGTGCATGGTCTGTGCTTGACCGTCGGAAGCTCCTAGGGATTTCCCTAGTTGTGTGGGATGGAGTCGAGCGTAGAGTCCTTAGAGCGAATTCCACTGCTGAGGCTAGGTCGGAATGAAGACCTCAGCTCAGCCCAAAAACCAGTCGTCCGATAACGCGACGCGATATCGGACTTTACAGGCGAGAAATGCTGTCGATGCGATTGTGAGGCCCGGCTCAACCACAACTAAACCATCTGAATGTCATTGACGCGGGAGAACACAATGGAAATGAAGCGCGTGGACGCAACAACAGAAATGAACTGTTTGATTTGCGGCAAAAGGACAGGGCAAGTTTACGATTTGCATCTCCCCGGCGACGAAGTGAACTTGGCGCGGGTGGGAGTTTGCGACAACGACAGAGTCGCGCTCGAAGGCCTGTCTTTCGAGGAACGCGATACGAAGCTCATTGAGGCAATGCGTCAAGCCAATTTGAAGTCCCATACCACTTCCGGGTAACAAGCCGGAGTAAAAACCTGCCACCGTTTCTGCCACCTGCACACGTTGGCGCAGGCGGAAGGTCCTTGGACAAGAACATAGCAGAATCGCTGGTCAACTCCCGATAAGTCGGAAGTTCCTGGCTAGTACTCCTTGCTCGACTGGCGACTTGCTCGCCGCTTGCAAAGTTGAAATGCCGTCCACACGCGTCTTGTGAAGTTGTGCCAGTCTCTGAAACGGCATTCCCCTTGCCGTACGCAACGTTCGGGAAACAGGCGCTCTGTTTGTCACGTTGGAATACCGGTTTTACGCTGCTTTTCCGAGCACACCTTCAAACGGCAAGCTGAATTCCGGTACGGGCGATACTGAGCGAATCGTGCCATCGGCACCCCCGGTCTAGGTATGCTAGCGGACAGACGAGAAACCAGTTTTGGTTAAGATTCGTCTCAACCGGCACGAGGTAATATCGTGACTGAAGAATCCCTGGCGGGCACTGTACATGACCGCGATACTTGAAACTGACCCAGATAAGCTTGCGTGGTGCGTGCAGGCTGTAGAAAATGCCATCAACGAGCGTGTCGCATCGCTTGATGGTCAAATTAAGGACGAAGAGCTGCGAGCTATCGCAGACGCGCGATTGGGTCTGGGCGTACTGAAGCGCGAGGTTGAGCGGAGACGCACACCACACGCGACGACGTAAGCGAAATAGAAAACTTCGCTATAAGTAATTTCATTTTCCATTTTCCCTCTATTTTCCATTTAAGAGTTTCATCCGGGAAGTTAAGTGCCGCCGTTCCAATTGCTTGGATTGAATTCCTCTTAGCATCTAGTACTATTTTGGCGACATTTGTTGAAGGTACGGTGGGGCAGGAAAGCTGGTTTAGGCGGGTTTCCTTTCGAGGGAATCGCGGTCCCACTTGGCGTGAATGGCGGCGGCTTCGTAGGTGCTTTGGCAAAAATCGAGCAGGGCCGCCCGCGGGTCACTCGCGGCACGAACGTCGTCGTAAGAAAGGAGAAATTCCCCGAGTTTCGTGTCGAAATACGCCTTTTGCGGGCGCACAGCGCTCTCGCGAAATCCGGGTGGTTCCGGCGATACGTAGCTATAGAACATCGGACTGGTCACATCGCCGCCGCCCGGCCACCATCCCACACTGCTTACTTCGTGCGAGTACGCTTCCCTCGTAACCTTATCCGCTCCAGGACGCTCCGGTGCCCGCCTGCCCGAAAAACGCGATGCCGCCATGTCGAAACTTCCCCAGAAAAAATGCACAGGGCTCGCCTTGCCAATAAATTTCGCCCGAAACTCTTTAAATATTGAATCCAGCGTGACCAAAATCCGCCAAAAGCGATTAGCGTAACTCGGATCGTAACGGGCGTGTGTTACATCGTGGTCGAAGCGGATGGGGTTTGGTATCTCTACAGGCACCGGCCAGATTTTCACATCCATGCGCAGCGAGCGCAGCATTTCCATGAACTCGCGGTAAAATCCGGCCACCGTGCGGTGATACAGTGAAATCGTTCTCGACTCGCCGGTGTTGCTCCTGATATCGAGCCGGTGATCGATGAAATCGAAACTGATTTCACAATTTCCGCCCGGGCGGGGAATGGACGACGTAGTTAACCCTCGCGCCGAAACGTATAGCGGAACTTCCCACCAGTGGTTGATTAGCGGGCTTTGCGCGAGCCGCACTTTTCCAACAATCTGTGTCCACATGTGCAGCGTGGCGCAAGTGTCTTTCCACTCCGCAAACGGGAGCGCCGGCCAAGCTTGATCTTTATCGGGCAATCTGTCGTTCATCTATTTTACCTGCGGCATGCAGAAATAATATGAGCCGCGCGCGAACAGTCCGTATGATAGAACGAATCGCATGACAATCGCGCACACTAAAATTCGGATTCGCCGCCTTCGCCGCAGCGAGCTGCCGATCGATACCGTCGAACTGGCGCGTTTTCTGATCGGCAAAACGCTGGTGCATGACTTGCCGCATGTGCGGCTTAGCGGACGAATCGTTGAAACGGAAGCCTACATTGCAGGCGACGCGGCTTGCCACGCGTTTCGCGGAGAGACGCCGCGGAATCGCACGCTTTTTTTGGAACGCGGACACGCGTACGTTTATTTTATTTACGGAAACCACTTCATGCTGAATATCTCCGGACAGCGCAAAGGGATCGGCGAAGGAATTCTTTTGCGTGGAATGGAGCCGCTCGAAGGAATCAAATGGATGGAACTCCATCGCGGCGCCAAACCTTCGAGCAGAGGCCGCGCCGAAAGATCGAGAGAAGTTGCAGGCAAAAAATCGGCTACTCCTTTGACTGAGCTTTCGCGCGGGCCAGGACGGCTCGCTGCGGCGATGGGTATTACCCGAATTTTGGACGGGGTGGACTTGTGCGCTAAAGGTCCGCTGTGGCTTGGTACCGCAGTGAAGCCTGCGGGAGAGATTGGCATAAGCGTACGCATCGGGATCAGGGTTGCGGCTGAAAGGCTTCTCCGTTTTTACGAGCGCGGTAATCCATTTGTCAGCGGTCCTGGCCGTCTCAATTTGTAAAGAGCAGGCGTAACTCATGGCTGATCAGTGCGCATCATTTTGCCGTCAACAACGTTTACTTCAAAAGTGGTTCCACCGGTGGCGGTCCATCTCTTCAGATCGAATTTGTCGCCTGCGCTCAACTTCAAAACTTTTACATGACGCAGCGTGAGAGGTTTTCCGTCCGCGCAGACTTCCGGGCGATGATCGAGAGTCATGAAGTAGGCTGAATTTTTACCCACTACCCTGGCGTGGCCATCCGCTTCTATCAAGACCGCCGTTGTTTCATCGACACCAATTCCGTGCGCCTCCTGGGCCCAACCGACTTGCACGATGCGCGCGAGAAACGCGAGCGAGCGGCCCATGCGTTCGCGCTGCGAAAAATGGCTGTCGGTAATCACACCTTTCAGCACCGGTATCGACAGGAAATCGCGCGCTAACGTCACATGCGGGTCGTAAGGGTTCACCAACGCTTCCGGACTCTTAACGGTATCCATCATCGCCGTAAAAACGAATTGCCCTTGCACCGCAAGTCCGGCGCTGATGCCGCCCAAAGGAACTCCGCGCGCTACGCCGGCGTCGATTTCTTTCTGGACTCCCTGGCCGGTCCAGTAGTTCACGTAATGCGATTGGTCGCCGCCGGAAATAAAAATTGCATGCGCGTTGCGAATTTTGTCCACGACGAATGGATCGTTGGCTGCTTCCGCCGAAGTGATCACCAGGGTAGTGACTGAATTTTTCGGGCAGGCCGCGTGAAAATCAGCGTTGTACTCGTCGGCGCCGGAAGCGCTGAGCACGACGAGATCGCCTCCCCCGGAATGCTCGCAAAGAAAATTGGTGGCCTCGTCTACATCTCCATGGCCGCCCAGAAGGACAGCACCAAACCGGGGCGCCTGGGCCGCTTCCGTGGTGTTGGATGTTGACGCCGCGTCAGAGTCTTTCGCCGGGGTACTGTAGGCCGCCCAGTTATTTCCCTTTGCGGTCTGCGCGTAGGAGGGAATGGCGGCGAGTGTGGCGGCCGCAAGGACGAGCATCGCTCTGTGGTAAACGGAAGCCGAAGAAAAGTGCACGCCGTGCCCAATCCGAAATCCAGTCATCCTGTTTTCTTCTCCAATATTCCAAATTTACAACTGAGGGGCTGGTGTTGAAGTTCGCTCGCAAGCGATCCTTCCTGAGCACTTTTTCTTATGCCCCGGCCGATGCTAAAGGAAGGAGGAGAAGAATTGCAACAGGTCGTGTATGCGAGATCTTCGAGCGAAATGGATCGCGAAATTTCTCGTTTTATTGCGAAGCGGCGCCGGTATCGCGGAGGAGTATGACGTCAGACTCAGGATGGTAGCGAAGGAGGCCGATGGTTTCACCGTCCGGCGAATATTCGAAGCTTGGGATCTTTCCCGGGGGCCTTGCCGATGACGCGTTGGAGGTCAACGGCAAGGTCTGGAACGACGCGCGTGGGAGCCAGCGGCTCGCGTTCAAGAATCGCCGCAAAAATTACGCCGGAGGTGTTTCCGCTAGAGGCTTGGCGGCCTTTGCGGTGTGCGTGAAGTTGAATTATGCTGCGGGTGCGCGATCAAGCAGCGCGAGGGCAGGCGAACCGTGAGGGAACCAGATAGGACGGAACCGAGTTTCGAGGGGCGCAAAACGTCGGTGTTTCGCAGGATATTCATGGGGCGGAATGGGATTCGCGCCGGATGGCGTTTCCTGTTGTTTGTGGCGCTTTTCATGGGGATGCAGATTGGGCTGCAATTCATTTTGGCGAAAATCCCGGGGTTCGTTGCGCTGGGAAACCAGGCTCAAACTGGACTCATAACTCCTAGCTTCGGATTTGTTGCTGAATTTTCTCAGACCGTGCTGGCATTTCTGGCCGCATTCATCATGAGCCGGATTGAAAAGCGTGACTGGTTCAGTTACGGAATTCCCGTGGAAGGAGCCTTTGGAAAATTATTCTGGCAGGGGATTGTTTGGGGGCTCGCGCTAGTGTCCAGCGAGGTTTTAATTATGCGCGCGCTGGGAGGATTTTCGTTTGGGGGGCTGGCGCTGTCGGGAGTGGCGATTCTGAAGTATGCGGCGATTTGGGGATGTATATTTTTGCTGGTGGGGTTTTCGGAGGAATTTTTGTATCGCGGCTACGCCCTGTTCACGCTGGCGACTGGGATAGGATTTTGGCCGGCCGCGATTCTGTTGTCCGCTCTATTCGGTGCCGTGCATCTTTCGAATTCGGGCGAGGATTGGATTGGAGCGCTGTCGGTGGTGCTGTTCGCGCTGTTTGCGTGTTTTACGCTGCGTCGAACGGGGAATTTGTGGTTCGCGATTGGGTTACACGCGGCCGGAGACTTCGCTGAGACGTTTATCTATTCGGTTCCGGACAGCGGGATGATGGCGACCGGCCATCTTTTGAATTCCAGCCTTCACGGACCCCGATGGCTGACGGGAGGCACGGTGGGGCCGGAAGGAAGCGCGTTAGATTTCGTTTGCACGCTGCTGGCACTCGCGATTTTCGCGTGGCTCTACTCCGCGAAGAAAACAGAACCTGTTCAAGTTTTGTCCGCGCGATAAGTGAATCGGTCCGGAATCACCGGCCACAAGTGTGCCAAATCTGGACACTTGTACGTACAAAACTTCAGCGAGTCGCGCAAGGTGACACTTCGTTCAAGTGATTATGAACCAGCGGACAAAAGACGCGTTGACATCTGCGTGTATTAGGTCTAATTTCTGCGCATATTGTTTTTCTTTATGAATTCTTTATGGGGTGGAGTCATCACGGGGAAATTTTTCTAACAGTGTCCTTGGGCCAATCTGCGCTTAGCTGCCTCATCGATCTGGGTAAACTCGCCGCCGGACTGTAATTTTGTTCGCTCTCTCCATTCGTCGTTCTCATTTCAGAACTCGGAAATTGGAAGTCATAACGGCAACGATTCGGGTCGAGTTCAAGATCGAGTTCGAGTTTCAGAAGAAAC
>Ga0070765_100000192_pt1 | contig 38280 bp, 31 predicted proteins | sample HubBroMetageWFT5_FD_71516 | JGI IMG/M metagenome (GOLD analysis project Ga0070765, IMG submission 71516) | Warmed and freeze-thawed soil microbial communities from the Hubbard Brook experimental Forest, New Hampshire - Hubbard Brook CCASE Soil... | ecosystem: Environmental > Terrestrial > Soil...
CGCGAACGACAATGGCTCGCAACCTCAAACCAAAACCAAAGGGACTCCCGTGGATTCCGGACCGCGCCCAGGCGCTCCGGGGGCGGGCAGCTTTTACCCCACTCTGAATGCAAACGAGCAAGCCTACTTCGAATCCGCGTTTGGGCGTTTCCAGGAGGTGGACTCCGTTTCCGGTGGAATTGAAGGTGAAAGCGGCAGCGGACTCGGACCCACATTTAACGGTAACAGCTGCGCCCAATGCCACGCGGAACCTGCGATCGGGGGCAGCAGTCCTGGATTAACAAGCCCTCAAAATCCTATTGCCAATCCACAAGTCGCGCTTGCCGCACTCGATAGCGCGACGAACATCGTTCCCACATTTATTACGGATGCTGGCCCAGTTCGCGAGGCGCGCTTCGTTACCATTTCTGGAGTGGCTGGAACGGCACTCGATGGCGGCGTGCACGGTCTTTACACCATCGCTGGCCGCTCCGACGCTACCGGTTGCACATTGGCACAGCCAGATTTCACCGACGCACTCGCCGAGAACAACGTGATTTTCCGAATCCCGACTCCGCTCTTCGGTCTCGGGCTGGTGGAAAATACGCCGGACAGCGTCCTTCAATCCAATCTGGCTGCTAACCAGACGCAGAAATCCGCGCTCGGGATAGGCGGAGTTCTTAACACCAGCGGAAACGACGGGACCGTAACGCGCTTCGGCTGGAAAGCACAAAACAAATCTCTGCTGATCTTCGTGGGAGAGGCGTACAACGTGGAGCAGGGCGTCTCAAACGAACTTTTCCCGAATGAGCGATCGGCAGTTCCCGGTTGCGTCTTCAACGGCACGCCCGAGGACGCAACGAACATTGTAGATCCCACCGACCAATCGACAACCGGTTCAGCGTCCGCGATGTCTTCCGACGTCGTCAACTTCGCGGCGTTCGTCCGATTGTCCGCTCCGCCGACACCCGCAACGCAATCTGCCTCGGCGCAGGCCGGCCAGGGTCTCTTCACGGCGATCGGCTGCGCCTATTGCCACTCCGTTTCGCTGACTACGGGCGCGTCGCCTTTCACAGGCATGTCCAACGTCACCTACTTCCCGTTCTCGGATTTTGCGCTGCATCACATGGGCTCAAATCTTGCTGACGGGATCGTACAGGGAGGAGCGGGTCCCGATATGTTCCGGACCGCGCCGCTCTGGGGCGTTGGGCAGCGACTCTTTTTCCTGCACGATGGAAGAGCGTCCGACCTGTTCACGGCGATTGAGGCGCATTTCAGCAGAGGGAAAAATTGCGTGGGGCTGCCTCCGGCCCAGGCGCAGCGAGGTTGCCAATCCGAAGCCAACGGCGTGATCACTATTTTCAACGCCTTAACCGTACCGCAACAGCAGGAAATATTGGATTACCTGCGCTCGCTGTAACGACGATCCCCCCGTAGTCCAAGGAATCGCGGTGGGCCATCCCCCGGCTCACCGCGAATTCCTTTTTATACCGGAAAGGCAGCCGACTCACCCCGATTTCAATTTCCGCAACAGAGCTGCAACTCCATCGGCGCAAAGCTGGGCCGCATGGAATGTGGCGGGCGGAAGGCCCTCCAGGGAATCCGAAATTGTTTGCGCGGTGATTCCGCCTGCTTCGTCGAGAGTTCTGCCGATGAGAAGGTCTGTGAGAATGGAGCTCGATGCGATGGATGCGGGGCATCCCTGCGCCTTGAACCTTGCGGCCGCGACGCGTCCATTTTCAATCCGCACCGCAAGCCGCAAAATGTCTCCGCAAACGGGGTTGATTACATCCACCGTCGCCGTGGCTCCCGGCAAGTCGCCGGCGTTGTGCGGATTTTGGAAATGCTCGAGTGTGATCTCATTGAACATCCCCGCAGAGTATAGAAGCCAACGCCTGAGAGCGCCAACTCGAATGGGATTTCGCTTTATTTCGCTTGCAAAGTTTCGGCTCGCGAAATCCTGACTTTTTGTACCTTCGGAAACCTTTCGCCTACTGTTTAAATCTTATTGACAGAGATGGCTTTGCCCCGTATCGTATGCTGTCCTAGCCTATGTTCCCTCGTCTGGGCGCGAGGGAGCACATGACCAATCCGCCTACATGTATTTCAGGAGAGAAACTGATGCGCAGAATTGGATATTTCTTCGTTCTGGCGTTGGCGCTCGCGGTGTCCGCGACAGCCAGCTTTGCTCAGGATGGAAAACTCAAGATTAAAGTCACGCCGCCGCAGGGGTATGTGTTTGTTGACGGTAAAGCGATGCGCGAAGGAAGCCGCACGTATTCATTGAGCGCTGGAAAGCACACTTTGGTGGTGGTTAACTATGGTTACAAAATCAATACGCAGGACGTGAACATTGAAGCGGGCAAGACGACCGACGTAACCGTCGCGCTTGAAGCGTACGGCGGAACGGTCAGCGGACCCTTCGGCGATGTCATGTTCACGGGCGGCGACGAACGCGCCGCAGTTCTTTCCGAAGGCACCACGCCCGCGTATTTCGTGGGCCACGTGGACGAATTCAACTGGGATTGGATCTGGCATCAGAATCTGCTGCTCCCCGCCGGAACGCACCACCTCACCCTAACGCACGGTGACAAGACCGTGTGGTCCGGTGACGTGACCGTGGTGGCCGGCAAGAAAGTAATCGTCAACCTGAGCAAAAATGGCGAGCAGAAGACCGTAAATTGGGATCGCGGGACGAAATTGGCCGCCCAGGCGCGCTTCAAGGCTGGCATCGCCAGCGCCACCGTAGCCGTCGCACCTGTGACGGTCGGTGCCTTCACTGCCTCTGCAACGAATATCAATTGCGGCCAGTCCTCCACGCTCACTTGGAATTCGACGGAGACCGTGGACGCCAATATCAGTGGCATCGGGAAAGTGGACCCAAGCGGCACGCAATCCGTGACTCCGCATGCAACCACAGAGTATGACTTCACCGCATCCGGCCCCGGCGGCTCCGGCAAGGGCAGCGCAACCGTGAACGTGAACACGAAGGTTGACGCCACGCTCGCCGCGAACCCGACCGACCTCCACTACCGCAAAATCGGAGAAAAGGTGCTGACCGAGGAGTCCTCAACGGTCACCTGGACGACCGGGAACGCCGACAGCATCACGGTGGACGGAAATAAAGTTGGTGCCAGCGGAAGCGAAACCGTGAAGGGCGACCCCGCCGACGCGAGTTCGGTTCCCGATGGCGGACAAGCCCGTACGATTGACGAAACGAAGACGTTTAACCTGAACGCCACGAACGTCTGCGGCGGCTCGGCCACTCAAACGGCATCGGTTCACATCACCGGAACCGTGGAACCGATTCCTCAGGTCGTGTTGCAGAGCGTCTTCTATCCCACGGATTATCCGGATAAGAAGAACCCGCAAGTTGGTCTCGTGAAGAGCCAGCAGCTTGAACTGGCCACTCTCGCGGCCGGCTTCAAGAAATATCTCGAATACGATCCCGACGCCAAGCTTTCCGTCGAGGCGTATGCCGATACGCGCGGCTCGAAGATGTTCAACCAGGACCTCAGCGAGCGCCGCGTCGAACGCATCAAGGGATACCTCGTTGACCAGGGAGTGGCGGCCGATAAAGTGGAAACCGCGGCCTATGGCAAGGAGCGTCCTCTCGATAAGAAGACCGTGAAGGACCTTGAGGATACCAACCCGAACAAGGCACCCAAAGCGCGCGCCAAGAACATGACCGGCGAATGGTACGCCTACAATCGCCGCGCCGACGTGGTTCTGCTGCCTTCGGGCAAGAAGTCGGTGCAGTTCTTCCCGCACAACGCCGACGATTCGCAAATCATCTGGCAGGTTCCGAAGCCTTCGCTCAAGAAGGTTGAGGCCGACCAGTAAACCGTTTTAACGCCTTGAAAGCGCCGGAGGGCAACCGCTCTCCGGCGTTTTTTTTATTTGCGGCGGATTTGCAACGGAAGCTATTTCGTCGTGGGGCGAGCCATCCAGACGTTCAGTTGCGCGGCGAGTACTTTGAAGTCAATGGGCTTCGGGACGCACGCATCGCAGCCTGCCTGCTGAATTCTTGTTTGTTCGGCGGATATGGCATGCGCCGTCACCGCGATGACAGGGATTCTTTCATGGCGCCGCTCATTGCGCATCCAGCTTAAAAGGCAAAGACCGTCTTCTGCCCCAAGCTGCACGTCCAGCAGGACGATTTCCGGCAACGGGTCAACGAAGCTAGCCTTCGCCTCGGCCAGTGTGGTTGCCACGCTTACCCGATAGCCTTCCGATTCCAGCCAGTCGCACAACAATTCCCGATTCGCGGGATTGTCTTCGACTACGAGAACGTGCCCCTTCATATCTTGCCGGCAACCATCGGAGGCACCGCGCGATTCAGTTGCCTCAGCAGTGCGTCCTGCCAGGATTCCTGCTTCCGGAAAAGCGCTCCGGCATGCTTGCAGAGGTAATCAAGTTCTTGCATCGCGAGATCCTTGCTGGTGAGAACGAAAACAGGCAAATCGGCTGTCGACACGTTCGCACGCCATTCCGCGAGGAGCTGAAACCCGCTCACGTCCGGCATGACCAGGTCAAGAATCACGAGTTCAGGCATTGAATTTGCCACGCGGACGCGGGCCTCGGCCGCGTTCGCTGCGGTTCCCACTGCATACCCATGCTTCACGAGTAATTCGGCGATGAATTCCCTGGTCGGCGCGTCATCATCAACAACCAGGATCGGGCGCATCTGCCTGGAATGCCCTTGACGTCCCATGCAGCTATTAATCGCCGTGAGCAGCGTGGTCTTGTCCACCGGCTTTACGATGTATTCGTCAGCGCCAAGAAGAGCTCCTGTCGTCGGCTGGTCCACGATGGAGACAATGATCACGGGAATTTTTTCCGTTCGCGGATCCGATTTCAGTTGTGAAAGAAGTTCCCATCCGTTCACCGGCTTCATGACGATGTCCATCGTGATCGCCTGGGGTTGCATCTCCGTGGCGATTTCGAGAGCACGGCCGGAATCGTGGCATAGCAGCACTTCATATCCGACCGAAGTAAGATACGTCTCCAGCAGATGCGCGGCGACGGGATCGTCTTCCAAAACGAGAATTCGAGCCGGCCCTGCGGCGAGCACTCGTGCGCCGGTCTCTGGCTCAATTCTCTCCTCGACCGGCGGAACCCCCGGCAACGTGAAGTAGAAACAACTGCCCTTGCCGACCTCGCTTTCCAGGCCGAGCTGGCCGCCTTGCAGCTCGACAAGCCTCTGGGTGATCGCCAACCCTAACCCCGTGCCTTCGATTGCCTTGCTGGACTGCCGCAGCCGGTAAAAGGCCTCGAAAATGTGCAGTTTTTCTTCAGGGGGAATGCCCGGCCCGGAATCGCGAACCTCGAGCCTTACGGCGTCTCCCGCTTCATGCGCGGTCACCTCGATTCGTCCCCCTTCGGGCGTGAACTTTACGGCGTTGCCAATCAGATTCATGAGTATTTGTTTCAGCCGCGTAGAATCAGCGAGTACGTTGAGGTCCTCATCAGCGTTCAGCAGCAAAACGTGTGATTTTTTATCGGCAAGAGGCCGCATGGCGTCGAGCGCTTCGGCGAACGATTTCTTGATTCCTACATTTTCAATCGTCAACTGAAGGCGCCCGGCTTCGATTTTGGAGAGGTCGAGAATATCGTTGATGAGTGTTAGCAGATGCTTTCCGCCCGTGTGAATATGCGCAATGTACCGTTGTTGCCGGTCGTTTAACGGGCCATACCTTTCCTCACCTAGCAGGTCCGAAAAGCCGAGGACCGCATTCAGCGGAGTGCGGAGTTCGTGGCTCATTGTCGAAAGAAACTGGTCCTTGAATTTGTTTGACCGCTCCGCCTCCTCCTTTGCACTAATCAGCGCACTCTGCACCGCTTTGAGCTCCGTGACGTCGCGCGCCATCGCAAAGATGATTCCGCCATCAATCACGGGCGTTGCGTTCCACTCAAACCACCGGTACGACCCGTCATTACAACGGTACCGATTCGTGAACGCGATCGCGCTTCGGCCCTTGCTCAACCCCTCGGCTTCCTTGACGGTGGAATCCACGTCGTCTGGGTGAATGAACTGCACGTAGGGGACGGCTAGCAATTCTTGCACGGAGTATCCGAGAACCTTTTCCCACGAAGGATTAAGGCGCTTGAAATACCCATCCTCGCCCGCAATGCAAAGCAGATCGACCGACAACATGAAGAACCGGTCCAGCTCCTCGCGCGCCTTTTTGCTCTCCGCAGCCTGCCCGGCCAGCTCCCGGTTGAGCGCCTGGTTTGCAGACAAGAGTTGGGTTTGACGCCTCATGAGGATGGCCGCCAGGATCGCAGTCGCAAGATAGACAAGCAGGAGATACAAGGTGGCCGATCGATTTTCGCGCTTCAACTGCAACGCGGGAGCCATCGCCACTGCTTCCGAACGTGCGTAGATGACGCCCCAACCGATTCGCGGGACTGGCGCAAAGCCGGCGAACGTACTCTTGCCATCGATTTGCACCTGCTGACTCCCTTCCTCTCCCGCGAGGGCCCGAGCGGCGAGGGATGGAGCGCTAAAATGTACTGGTTCACTCTGCGCGTCAATTTCAGGCGACGCGGCAACCACACCGTGCTGGTCTACGATGAAGTATTCGCGCGTATCTCCCTTCTCGATCGCGTTGACCTTGCCCGCCAACTGAGCGAGGCTGTAGGCTCCGATCGCTATGCCAGTCACATTTCCTAGCGCGTTGCGAATCGGAACGGCAACCGCGACCACAAGCGAGCGGGAAGCCGTTGTCGTCCGATAGACCTCTGAGACGTAAGGCTGCCAACGAGCGGATACTCCACGATACCAATCCCTATAAGCAAAGTTATTTCCTACATTTTTGTCGGGTGGTTCGATCGCTCGCATTGTGCCGTCAACATCGTACACGCCCACAAACAAAAAAGCCGGCTCGAGTTTTCGCGCCTCTTCAAGATGAGTTTTTATGGATGCCAGATCGCGACGATCCCACTCTTCCCGAACCGATGGTCTATCTGCGATAGAGGTAAGAATATTTTCAGCGGAGAGAAAATCCTGTTCCGCGATGGCCGACAACGTTCGCGCACACAGCAGGTCGCCGCGCAATTCTGCGCCGGCGATCTGCTCTCTGGATTGCCTGTACATCCAGTAGGTGCCGCCGAGAAGAGGTGCCACGAAGAGAAGCAGTAACGCATAGAGCAGCCAGGGCTTGAGCTCTGAACGCTGCCTGGATTGACCGGGGAAACCAGTCGTCAATCTTGCCTGATTCTGCAGTTTAGCGCCCATTCCCTATCCCACCTGACGGGGCAAATGCGAGCTGCTCGCTTGCCAGGGATTCCAGATCATTCAACAAAGCAGTATTGGCAATATGTACCGGTATGAAACAGCCAAAGCATTTCCGCAACCAGCAAATTTGTGAATCAATCGCGTGACCGGGTAAACTGAGCCTGAATGGCGCAGTCTCGCAAGCTGTCGAAGGATGGTCGGGACGGAAATCTGCGGATCGTCTCGCTCGCGCCCAATGTCACCTCAATCCTTCTGTCACTTGGAATCGGCCGGAATCTCGTCGGCATAAGCAAATGGTGCAAATACGTCGCGCCTGTCGGCCGCCGCCCGCAGTTGGGCGATTGCTGGAAACTGGATCTCGCAGAGGTGATGCGCCTCAAGCCTACCCTTTTGATTGGGTCCGTACCTTTTGCCCAGGAAACCGTCTCGGAAATCCTTAAGCTGCCCGTCCCTTTTCTGGCCATCAGCCCCCGGTCGCTAACCGACATCGAAAATGACATTCGCACATTAGGCCGGCTGGTGGGCCGCAAGGCCGCGGCGGAAAAACTTGCGCGCCGGATGCAGCGCGCTTTTGCGGGGGTGGCCAAGCGTGCCGCCAAAATCCGAGGCCGCGCTGCCCGCCCGCGCGTTTATTGCGAGGCGTGGCCGAACCCGCGCATCAGTTCCCCTCCCTGGGTGGCGGAGCTGGTGCGGATTGCGGGTGGCCAAATGGCATTGCCCGCGGGCACGCGCGTCTCTGACGAACAAGTTGCGATGGCCAGGCCGGACGTGATCGTCCTCGCCTGGACCGCCGCCGGCGATCGCGCCAATCCAAAACCATCGCTGCAAAATCCAGCGTGGAAAGATGTGCCCGCGGTGAAATCTCGACGCGTCGTGGTGATTCGAGATGAACTGCTTAACACTCCCGGCCCGCCATTGATACAGGGCGCTGAAGAACTCTTGCGCGTCATTCACGCTACGGTGTAAAAAGGCCGCGATGTGGACCGTCGTCGCCGCTCTGATCCAATCCGAAGGAAAACTTCTCGTCTGCCAGCGCCGCCACGGCGACACTTTCGGATTGATGTGGGAATTTCCGGGTGGCAAATGCAAGCCCGACGAAACTCTGGAAGCGGCCCTCGCACGCGAACTCCTTGAAGAGTTAGGTGCACCCGCGCGTATCGGCCCTGAGCTTTACCGCACTCGCCATAAGTACGCTGAAATGGCCGAATCTATCGAGCTCGTGTTTTTTGCCGCATCGATTGATCCACGCGATGCCCGAAACAACGTCTTCGAACAAATTCTCTGGTGCGCGCGGGAATCTCTGCGCGATCTGGATTTTCTTCCCGCCGATCGCGAGCTGATTGAAATGATCGCATTGGGAACGCTGCGCCTGCCAGCCGAGTGAAATTGTCTCTTGGCGCGCAACCGTTTCCCTTTTGGCACAAGGCCCATTAGGCGAGGATTGCATACATGGAATAACCCCTCCCGAAAAGAGCCTCAAGAGTATTCGGCCTGATATCGGCCCTGATCTGCGCGCTTTGCAGGGTTTGGACTGCAGCCACGCCGGTTCATGCAATGTAGGACATCGTCCACTCTTCCTTCGATGTGCGTAAATTCCCGTTGCGGTGTATTCTAGTGTTGCCGCATAAATCGAATGCATGCCTGCTATAAGGCGTGGTAGCTGAACTCAGGCAATTTTAGAGGCGAACCCGAGGACATGGACAAGGAAACCATCGCGCATCTGCAGGGCTTGGACGATGTGGAAATTCAGGAGTGGCTGGAATCGCTCGACTCCGTTCTCGAAACGAGCGGCCGGGATGTCGCGTTGGAAATACTCGAGCGCCTTCGCGCCCATGCGACCGTCGCCGGCGTGGATCTTCCCTTTTCCGCGAACACGCCCTACGCGAACACGATTCCTCTCTCGCTCCAGCCGCCTTTTCCCGGCGATCAGCAACTCGAGCGCCGCATCAAGAGCCTCGTCCGTTGGAACGCGCTCGCCATGGTCGTTCGCGCCAATCGCCTGGAACACAGCATCGGCGGCCATATTTCCACTTTTGCCTCTTCCGCCACACTTTACGAAGTCGGCTTCAACCATTTCTTCCGCGCCCGCTCTGACCATTTCGAAGGCGACACGATTTACTTCCAGGGCCACGCGTCACCCGGCATGTATTCGCGGGCCTTTCTCGAAGGGCGGTTTTCCGCGCAGAAACTCGAAAATTTCCGCCGCGAATTGAAAGCCGGCGGCGGCCTGTCCTCTTATCCTCACCCCTGGTTGATGCCCGACTTCTGGGAATTCCCTACCGTTTCGATGGGGCTTGGCCCGCTGATGTCTATCTACCAGGCGCGCTTCAGCCGCTATCTCGAGGATCGCGGCATCAAGCCCGCCAGCGATGCGAAAGTCTGGGCGTTCCTTGGCGACGGCGAAACCGACGAGCCCGAATCTCTGGGCGCCATCACGCTGGCCGCGCGCGAAAAGCTCGACAATCTGATATTCGTCGTCAACTGCAACCTGCAGCGGCTCGACGGGCCCGTCCGCGGCAACGGCCAGATTATTCAGGAGCTCGAATCCGCGTTCCGCGGCGCGGGATGGAACGTCATCAAGGTTCTCTGGGGCAGCGAGTGGGATCCGATTCTCGAGCAGGATACGGAAGGCCTGCTCGTGAAGCGCATGGGCGAATTGGTGGACGGCGAATACCAGAAGCTCGTCGTTTCTTCCGGAGCCTACGTCCGCGAACATTTTTTCGGCTCCGACCCGCGCCTCCTGCAGCTCGTCGAGCCACTTTCCGATGAAGAGCTGCGTCGCCTGCGTCTTGGCGGGCACGATCCGCGCAAAGTGTATGCCGCTTACAAAGCAGCCGTGGACCATCGCGGTTCACCCACCGTGATTCTCGCGCGCACCATCAAGGGCTACGGCCTGGGCGAAGCGGGCGAAGGCAAAAACGTCACGCACCAGCAGAAAAAGCTGAACGAAGATGAGCTCCGCGAGTTCCGTTCGCGATTCGAAATTCCGCTGACCGACGAACAAGTCGCCGAAGTCCCCTTCTACCGGCCCGATGAAGACAGCGAAGAAATTCAATACTTGCGCGCGCGCCGCGCCGAGCTTGGCGGCTACACGCCGCAGCGCCGCGTGCGTTCGAAGCCCATTGTCGCCGATCACGATGAGCTGTTTAAGGAATTCCACGCCGGCAGCGACGGCCGCGAAGTTTCCACCACCATGGCTTTCGTCGTGATGCTGCGCAAAATGTTGCGCGATCCTGAAATCGGCCATCTCGTGGTGCCCATCGTTCCAGACGAAGCCCGCACATTTGGAATGGAGTCGCTCTTCCGCCTGGTGGGCATTTATTCGCACGTTGGCCAGCGCTACGAGCCCGTGGACGTCAACACCCTCCTCTATTACAAAGAAGCCAAAGACGGGCAGATTCTCGAGGAAGGCATCACCGAAGCCGGCTCGATGGGGTCATTCATCGCCGCGGGCACGGCCTATTCCACATATGGCGTGAACGCGATTCCTTTCTTTATTTATTACTCGATGTTCGGTTTTCAGCGGATCGGTGATTTCATCTGGGCCGCCGCGGACATGCGGGTGCGCGGCTTCCTGCTCGGCGGCACGGCTGGCCGCACCACGCTAGCTGGAGAAGGCTTGCAGCATCAGGACGGCAACAGCCACATCCTCGCGCTTTCCGTGCCGAACCTTCGCGCTTACGATCCCGCGTTCGCTTACGAGATTGCCGTGATCATTCAAGACGGCATCCGCCGAATGTACAAAGAAGGCGAAAGCATTTTTTATTACATCACAGTGATGAACGAGCCTTACGCGATGCCGCCGATGCCGGGCGATGTCCGCGAAGGCATTCTAAAGGGCATGTACCGCTTCCGCGCCGCCGCGAATCCCGATTCCCCTCTCCGCGCACAGCTTTTCGGCAGCGGCTCGATCATGAATGAAGCGCTCAAGGCGCAGGAAATACTTGCGGAAAAGTACGGCGTCGCCGCCGACGTCTGGAGCGTGACCAGTTACAAAGCGCTTTACAACGACGGCAACGAAGTCGAGCGCTGGAATCGCCTGCATCCCGGCGAGAAGCCGCGCGTTCCCTACGTCACGCAATCCCTCGCCGACGCGCCCGGCGTTCTTGTGGCCGCTTCCGATTACTTGAAAACGCTTCCCAACATGATCAGCAAGTGGATGCCGCGCCGCCTGGCCTCGCTTGGCACGGATGGCTTTGGACGAAGTGAAGGACGCGCCTCGCTCCGCGATTTCTTCGAGGTGGATTCGCGCTTCATCACGCTCGCCACTCTGCACGAGCTCTTCACCGACGGCAAAATCGAGCGCAGTGTGCTCGACAAAGCCATCGCCGACCTCGACATCAACACGGACAAGGGAAATCCCGTCACGTCATAGAGTTTCCATCTGATGGAACAACAGCCGCCAAATCTGGTCACCGTACGCACCTTTCGTGACCTGCCTGCCGCGATGGTCGCCAAAACTGTCCTCGAAGCGGCCGAGATCCCGTGCTTTCTTGCGGATGCGAATACCATCCGGATCGACTGGTTGTTGTCTAACGCGATCGGTGGAATTAAATTGCGCGTCCGGCAGGAGGTCGCTGCCGAAGCAAACGCAATTTTAAATCAGGAAATTCCCGAAACTTCGGAACCGGACGAAGGCGAGTCCAACTAATAATTTCGCGCCGCTACTCGTAGCGTAATGCATTCAGCGGATCCACGCGCGTCGCGCGCCGCGCGGGAATCACACACGCAATCATCGCCGTCACCACCATCAATATCAGCACCGCCGCAATCGTCTTCCAATCATAAGGACTCACTCCAAATAGCATTCCCGCCACCAATTTTCCCACTGCCAGCGCCGCTGCCACTCCCACAACCAGCCCAATCGCGACCGGCGCGAGGCCGCTTCGCATCACCATCGCCAGGATGCTCCCGGGCTGCGCTCCCAGCGCCATGCGTATGCCGATTTCGTTTGTCCGCCGCGCTACGCTGAATGCCAGCACGCCGTACGTCCCCAGCGCCGCCAGCAGCAGCGCCGATCCCGCAAACACCACCAGCAGCGCCGTCTGGAACCGCTTCTGCGAAAGCGACCGGTCCTCAACCTGCAGCATCGTCTCAACGCTCGAAACCGGCAGCTGAGAATCCACACTCCACACGGCCGCTCGCATCGCGCCAGCCATGGCCGTTGGATCTCCCGTGGTCCGCACGGCGAAAGAAGCTGACGATGGCGCTTTATACCAGTAGGGAACGTACACCATCAAACCGGGCGCTTCCGCGATACTGTTCGCCCGGACGTCCGCCACCACACCGATAACCTCGAAGGGCTCTTCTTCCGGATCACCGCGCTTGAATCGCTTTCCGATCGCGTCCTGCCCGGGCCACACTTCATGCGCGGTGTGTTCCGAAATCACCGCAAGCCTTCGCGGCTCGTCGCTATCCGATACGGTTCGCCCCTCAATCGTCCGAATCCCCATCGCCCGGAAATAATCGGGCGAAACAGGCCGATAGGGAGAAAGCGGCCGCGCCAACAACGGCCGGGTATCGCCCGGCAGCGAAATCAAGTCCGTCCACAATTGCCCGTTCAACGGCAGTATCGAAATCATTCCCGCAGCCACCACACCCGGCTCGGTTTGAAGTTTCGCGAGAATATCTTTGTAGAGCTTCTTGCGCTTCATGTCGTCGTCATACCGCGGCCGCGATGGCGCAATCTGCGCGGTCATCACGTGCTGTGCTTCAAAGCCTTTGTCCACGCCCATCAGCCGGCCAAAGCTTGCAAGCAAAAGCCCGGCGACAATCAGCAGCAGACAGCTCAACCCCACCTCTACGCTTACCAGCAGCTCGCGCAGGCGAATTTTTCCACCCGCCTCCGTCGAACCGCGCGAACCCGAACGCATGGCTTCCTGCGGATCCACGCGCGTCATCCGCCATGCCGGGAACAAGCCGAAGAACACTCCCGATATTGCCGCGGCTGCCAAGGAAAACGCCAGTACGCGCCAGTCCATGCGAACTTCAGCCAGCCGCGGCAAATCCGCCGGCGCGATGGACACCAGCAACCGCACCAAACCTTCCGCCACTCCGATTCCCAGCACGGCTCCCGCCAGCGCCAGCAACAAACTCTCCGCGAGCACTCCGCGGAGTACCCTTGCCCTCGACGCGCCCAGAGCGATCCGCACCGCCGCCTCGCGCGTTCTTCCCAGCGCGCGCGCCAGCATCAGGTTTCCCAGATTCACGCACACAATCAACAGCACTGCCCCAACCGCTCCCAGCAAAAGCAGAAGCCCGCTTCGCGCCTCGCGCGTCTCAATTCCCTGCAGAGGGGTGAGCTTTACGAGCAGATCAACTTTCTCGTCTCCCGTCAGCTTGGCGGCGATTTGCCCTTGAATCACGTTCAATTCCGCCTTGGTCTGCGCTTCGGTTGTTCCAGGCTTCAACCGCAAAACCGCGCCGTAATCAAAACTTCCCATCGATTCCCACTCACCCTCTTTCTTCAATGGCCAGGGTCGAAACACGTCGAGGTTTTCTCTCATTGGCTCGCCCAGCGCCTGCCACGCCGGAGCGCGAAACGAAGCCGGCAATACTCCCACCACCGTGTATGCCTGATCGTTCAGTGTGACGGTCCGTCCGATCGCAGACGCCTGCCCTCCGAACTTCTTGTGCCAGAGGGCGTCGCTGATCACCGCGACCTTCTCGTGGCCCAATTGCCCTTCCTCGTCCGTAAAAGTCCTTCCGACTTGTGCGCCAATCCCCAGAACCGAAAAATAATTCGACGTTACCCTTTCGCTGGCCAGGCGCTCCGGCTCGCCCGTGCCCGACATATTCAAGTCCGTGAGGTCATAATCGAACAACGCAATGGAGTCGCACGACGTGCAGCGGTTCACCCAGGCCACATAGTGCCCGCCGTTGACGGGCAGTTGTGGATACGAGCTCGTGACCTGCGGAATCACTTCTTCAATCGTGAAAAGCAGCGCCGGATCGCGATAGGCAAGCGGCCGAAGCAGAATCCCGTTCACCAGAGAAAACACCGCCGCCTGCGCGCCAATCCCCAGCGCCAGAATCAGAATCGCCGTCAGTGCAAATCCGCGGTCCTTCCGCAAAGCCCGCAGCGCATAAATAAAATCTTGTCTCATAGGTTTTCACGACCTCATGCCAGTCAGTTACGAGTTTCCAGAAGTAAATGTTCCCAGGACGCCTCTAAACCAGTGCCCTTCCGCCATCCACCGCAATAATCTGCCCCGTGACGAATTCCGCTGTCGCAAGGTAAGCGACCGCCCCGGCAATATCGTCACCAGTTCCTGTTCTGTGCAGCGGCACCCGGCGAATGTAATCCTCATCTGGCGCCTCTCCCGGAAACTGAATCGTCCCCGGCGCCACGCTGTTCACAAGAATCTCCGGGCCCAGGGCACGCGCCAGGCACCGAGTCAGCATGATCACTCCCGCCTTCGAAACGCAGTAATGCGTGTACGCAGGCCACGCCAGTATCCCCCCCAGCGAAGACAAATTGATAATCCGCCCACGCCCAAGCCGCTTCATCATCGGCGCCGCCGCCTGCGCGCACAAAAACTGGGACTTCAAATTTACGTTCATGATTCCGTCCCACTGCTCGTCACTAATCTCCTCGAATTTCGCCTCGAAAAATCTCCCCGCATTGTTCACCAGTATGTCGAGCCGTCCAAATTTCGATTCGACCCCGGCAAAAAGGCTCTGCACTTCGGCCCTCTTCGACACATCCGCCTGAATCGCCGCCGCGCGCCGCCCGAGCGCCTCGATCTCGCGCACCACGGATTCCGCCTCGGCCCTCGACGTCGAGTAATTCACCACCACATCCGCGCCATCCGCCGCCAACCGCAGCGCGATGCTTCTCCCAATTCGTTTCGCTGCGCCCGTAACCAGCGCCACCTGCCCCGCCAGCGGTTTTTTTTCCATTGCGTATCCCCCTCGCTTGCAACAAACCACTGTATCAAGACATCCAATCCAATTCGGTGCTCCGCGGCATACTACACGCAGATGGAGCCGCGGGGCCATGCGATGGTAGAATTCGCCCCAGCAAGTGGCGGGAGGGTCAAATGAATTCGCTTTTACCTAAAATCGGTATCCCGGCCATTTTGCTTTGTGCGCTCATTCCGGCGGTCGTCCATCATGGACTGGCGCAAACCCCGAAAGTCCCCGCCGCGAATCGCACGCCCGTTCTGGTCGAGCTGTTTACCTCGGAGGGCTGCTCTTCCTGCCCTCCCGCTGACGATCTTCTCGCCCGTTTTGAAACCGAGCAGCCTTTTAATTCGGCCGACGTGGTCGCGCTCGAAGAGCACGTGGATTACTTCAATCACGACGGCTGGATTGATCCCTTCTCCTCGGCAGATTGGACACAGCGCCAGTTCACTTATGACAACGCGCTTCATGCCGGCACTCCTTCGACCCCGCAAGCAATCGTTGAAGGCCAGCGCCAGTTAGTGGGGAATGATATCAACAGTCTCGCAGCGGCCATCCGCGCGGTGTCCGAACTCCCGCAAACTCCCGTCACACTCTTGCAGAAGCCCTCGAATTCGCCGGACGATCCCCAATTCGCGGTGACTGTGGGTAAACTCGTCGGCGCCACGGAAAAAGACAATCCCGAAGTCTGGCTTCTGATTTCCGAAAGCGGCCTGCACTCGGCCGTCGACAGAGGAGAAAACGCCGGCCACGACCTCCATCACTCGTCGGTTGTCCGCGCTCTCAAAAAAGTCGGCGTCACCGCGCTGGCCGCGAGCCCTCAAGCCTTCGATGGAAGCACAACGATAAAATTGAAATCCGGCTGGAAGCGGGAAAACCTCCGCGCCGTCGCTCTCGTCCAGGAAAAAAAGAGCCGCAAAATCCTCGGCGCCGCCGTGCTTCCCCTTGCGAACTAAATAATCCGTGCGCAAACCGCGGCCAGCGCTTCTGCGCTATGCTTATCTTCACCAACATGGAATATTCCTTCGAATACCCGGCCTGCGGCGAAGAAATCTCGATGGTCCTCGATCTTTCCATCCGCCGCCAATCCTACGTGGAGGATTGTGAAGTCTGTTGCCGCCCCATTCAAATCAGCTATACCGTGGAAGATGATGAGGTCGCCGAGTTTTCCGCAACTTCCGTCGCCTGATCTCTTCCACAATGTGTCCGCTAGCGCTTCACGGCCCACTGCATCCCAATCCCTCCAAAAATATAGGACCGCCTGTCGAGCAGTGAGTATCCCATCCGTTCCGTCATCGCCGAAAAATCATCCAGCGTCATAAAACTCTTCAGTGAGTCAGGAAGATACGTGTACGTCCGCGCGCGCCCGTGGAAGACCAGCCCCCAAAACGCCCCCTGCGCAAACAAATATCCAAGATAAATTCGCCTCAGCACCAGATTCCGCGGCAAAAAGAAATCCAGCGCCACCATCAACCCGCCCGGTCGAGTCACGCGCTCGATTTCCCGCAGCCCTGCATCCAGCGAGGGAAAATTGCGCAAGCCATACCCTACGAACACGCAATCAAACGTCCCGTCCGCAAACGGTAATTTCGTTCCATCCGCGCAAACCGTTTCCTTCAATCCGCGCGTGCGCGCCACCCGCAGCATTTGCTCGGTTAAATCCACCGCTACGGCTCGCGCCCGCGGCATCCGTTGCATAATCAGTTCGGAAAAATCACCCGTGCCCGACGCAAGATCCAGCACGACGGCATTTTCCGCCAACGTCGCTCGCTCCACTCCCAGGCGTTTCCATCGCCCGTCCATCCCAAACGAGAGAACACGCGAGATGAAATCGTACCTCGGCGCAATTTCGCCAAACATCGCTCGCATCAATCCGAGATCTTTGCGTTCCGCCGGAGTGTTGGTCATCGTGGCCGCGAATCTTACCATTCTTTGTCACGCCCTGCCGCCCGCCCTCGCCGCCTGCCGCTCACCATTGATGCGCCGCGCCCGAATCTGTATTAAGCTTCCCGCGCGCACTTGCGCTTCTCGATGCACGCCGACACAACTGCACGCGAACCTCGCTGGCCCGCTTTTATTGCGATGCTCGCAGCGGGCGGCGTTTTTCTGGGAATGCCAGAGTCGCTCTCCGTAGGCCCAAGCTGGCTGCTGTTCGCCATCATCGTCGCCCTGCTGGTCCCGATTATACTTTCGCATCGCTTCGGCAACCTTCAGATCGCGCGCCTTTTCACTCTCGTCGCGAATGGCGCCATCACCCTCTCCATGATCGCTTCTCTCACCATACTGATACAGGGCCTGCCGCATCACCGCGAACAGCCGAATGTCCTTCTGCGCTCCGCAGTCGCACTGTGGATCACAAACGTTCTCGTCTTCGCCCTCTGGTATTGGAAGCTCGATGCAGGCGGCCCGATTGGCCGCGAGAAATCCCGAGGCCGCCTAGACAGCTCGTTCCTTTTCCCGCAAATGCTCAGCCAGGATGAAAAGAGAACTCCAGAACGTCACACGCATCACCCCTGGCACGATCCCCACTGGACACCCCATTTCATGGACTACCTTTTCCTGGCCTTCAACACCAGCACCGCCTTTTCCCCCACCGACACAGCCGTCCTATCGCGCTGGGCAAAGGCAGGAACGATGCTCCAATCCCTGATTTCGCTGACGATCATCGCCCTGCTGGCCGCTCGCGCGGTCAACGTCCTCTAAATCATCCGGCAAGAGTGTTCGCTATCGAGACAATACAATCCCAAGGCCGAGCAAAAAAAGTGCTATATCGCTGCATTGCGCTGGCTTAAATAAAACAATACAAAAGCCTTATCAACCACCGGAGGCCGGAAACCAAATTGCCTGGACACTTCGGCGTCGTGGTGTATTGTCCTCGTCACACCCACGCCGTGAATGTGTTATAAAAACACGAGGTTGAGCCGCAAGGGGTCCCCTTTGACCCAAGCTGCAGTTGCTAGGAGGCCGCACGATGTTCCCCAAACCTGACTTACTAATCCGCGATATTAAAATTGCACTCCGCTCTCTCTCTCGTACAAAGGGCCTTGCCATCACGGTCGTGCTCACCCTCGCGCTCGGCATCGGCGCCAACGCTGCCATCTTCAGTGTCGTGCGCGGCGTCCTTCTCCGCCCACTCGCCAATCGCGACGAAAACCGGTTGATCTACATCCGCCAGAGCGCGCGCGGGATGGGCGACGACAACACTTCTTTCTCCGTCCCCGAAATTCAGGATCTGCAAGCGGGAGTGAAATCAGTAAGCGAATTCGGCGACTTCTCCACGATCGGCTTCACGATGATCGGCCTGGGCGAACCCCGGGGAGTCCGCGCCGGTGTAGTCAGTGGACATTATTTCGAAGTGATGGGACTTCGTCCCGTTCTTGGGCGGCTCATCGATACGCACGACGACGGCCCCAACGCTGCAGGTGTCGTCGTCCTGACCTATCGCTTTTGGACCACGGTTATGAAAAGCGATCCCAATGTGATTGGAATGCAAATCAAACTGGATTCGGGCATTGGAGGCGGCGCGCGCGCGGCCACCGTTGTCGGCGTGCTGGAACCATCCGTCCCGTATCCTGCGGACACAGAGATCATCGCCAACGTTGTGACCAGCCCGCACCATCTCTCGGCCACCATGGTCACGGGCCGAGTCCATCGCATGACGGAGCTTTTCGGTCGCCTGGCGCCTGGCGCCACTGTTGAATCTGCGCGGGCTGAGCTGCGCGCAGTTCACGGAGCCATGCTGGCGGCGCATCCCGAAACCTACAGGCCCAGTGACGACTACCGCATTGACGCCACTCTCTTGAGGGACCAGATCACCTCTCCCGCCCGCACAGTGCTGCTCGTTTTGCTCGCCGCTTCTGGGCTCATTTTCATAATCGCGTGCTCCAACGCGGCCAACTTGATTCTCGCGCGGACAGTTCGTCGCGAAGGCGAACTCTCGATCCGAGCTGCACTCGGCGCGAGCACCAGCGGGCTTCGCCGCACATTGCTCGCCGATAGCCTCCTGCTCTGCGGAGCTGGCGCTGCACTCGGAATTATTTCTGCTCGTCCCATGGTCGCCATCCTTGCGCGTTACGCTGCCCGCTTTTCTGTTCGAGCGCTCGATCTCACCGTTGACTCCAGCATGCTCTGGGTCGGAGCAGGCCTCGCCATCGTGGCTGCCGTTCTCCTGGCCTTTGTGCCGCGGCTTCCGTCCGCGGGCGGCGCGAACGGCTTGAGCCTCTCGAGTGGCGGCGTCCGGATCACCGGGAGCACAAACCGCCGCCTCCGCGCATTCGCGATGGTGCAAATCGCCGCATCCTTCGTGCTTTTGGCCGGAGCCGGCGCTCTGGTTAAAACCTTGCTCTCACTGCAGACCGCGCAAACCGGCTTCGATTTGCGCCACGTTCTCGCCTTAAATGTGCCGGTAATTTCCTACGGGCGCACTCCCGATCAAATCCAAAACTTCTACAAAGAAGCCCTGCGCCAGATTTCTGCCGTGCCCGGCGTGGATCGCGTCGCGGTCGGTACTGCAGTTCCCTGGCGCGATGCCAACGTCTTCGGTCCAGGTTTCGAATTCGCGGCCGATGGTCGCGCTCGCGTCCCTGGCGAAGCTGACCAGCGCGCCATGTTCCGCACCGTCTCTCCAGGATTTTTCGCCACTCTCGGCGTCCCGTTAGTCGCGGGGCGCGATTTTGACGATTCCGATCATCGCGGCGGCGAGCCGGTGGTGATTATCAGCCAGAGTATCGCGAAGAAAATGTTCCCGAATGGCGACGCGCTGAACCATCACATCATGTGGACCGACCCCGTCATGAAATTCGTCGGCGTCAGCGAAGGGCCTCGTCGCGTCGTGGGTGTCGCTGCGGACGTGGACGACGAAAACGTTGTCCCCATGCCCGTGATGACCGTATATCACCCGCTTGATCAGGAAATTGGCGGAGGCCGCATTTTTGTTCACACGACTGCGGATCCATATGCCCTTGTCACCCCGATCACGCGCATCATTCGCGACCTCTCTCCGAATCAGCCCGTCGAGCACGCGGCTACACTCGAAGACGTCCGCGCCGAAGTGCTTAGTCCCGACCGCCTGAACGCGCTGGTATTCGGCGGCTTCGCTGCCGTTGCCTTGATGATCGCCGTGATCGGCGTAGCGGGCGTGCTGGCATTCTCGGTAAGCGGACGCACGCGTGAATTTGGAATCCGTCTCGCACTCGGCGCGCAACCGCGCCATCTCCTGACCGCCGTGATCGCCGAAGGAACTGTGATGGCCTCAGCAGGGGTGATAGCAGGCGCAGCCGCCGGTTACGTCATCGCGCGAGTCGCCGCGAGCTATATCCAGGACATGAAGATGCCAAGCCTGTTGCCGGTCATTGTATCGGCAGCCGTCCTGCTTGCCGCTGCGGTGGTCGCGTCAGTTCTACCAGCTTCCCGCGCCGCGCGAATTGACGCCATGGAAGCGCTCCGCTCCGACTAACCACTCATCAGCGCACTGCTTCTTTCCCTCAGTAGCTGCCGCATTTAGGCGTGTGTTTTCGCCTTTGCTTTCGTTCGCTCACTGTTCCCATGGAAACTTCGGAACGGTCTTTTCCGTTAGGTCCCAATGACTGAAGTTCGCCATCATCCATTCAAACGCTCGCGGCAAATCCTGTGGATTCATTTCCACATGCGTGAAGAGTGACTTCATATCGAATGGTACTCCGCCCATTTGGCGGAAGTCGTCCGCTAGCGGCGGCCCACCCGCGCTTCCGGCCGGCGGTATCACTGCGGGCATGCGCACCGCGAACATGCTCCCTCCCGCCAAAACCTGAAGGGGATAGTTCGCCAGCCATCCGCAGTTGTGCCCATCCAGAATCATGTTCGCCGAGAGCGCGACCCACTCTCCGGCATCCTCTCGTTTCGGCGTTTGGCAGTTCCAGATTTCCGCCTGCGGCACGGAAACGTTTACATCCGAAAACCCATACGCATCCACCTTGATCTTTTCCAGTCCCATTTGTTCCGCCAACTTTCTCACTTCGGGCAACGATTGGTTCCAGTCCACATTCGAGTCGTTCATCAGCGTGTAAGCGGGGCGCCCAAAGCTGAGCGCGTTGACGTAGGGAAAATAGTACGGATACGTGCGCACGGCCGTGAATAAACCACTTACCGCAAGCAGCGCAACCGCGACTCCTGCCAACGCAGTCGCCGAACCACTTTGCCGACTCAATTCGCGCAACCCGCTGGGCAGTGGCGCAAGCAGCAGGACCAACAGAACTATTGGCACACTGAAATGCCGGATACTGATATCAAGCGGGCTCAACATGCACACCGCGGTAAAAACAATCAAACTCACCCACAAGATCCGCCAGTGCGCCTCCATCGATGCTTGAAGTAAATCACCACGCTTTCCTCGGCCCAGCTTCCTGCTGACGCCGGCCACCAACGACAAAATCAGCAATCCCAAGAATCCAAGCTGCGATTTCAACACAAACACAACCGGAAAGTAGAACCACACCCCATGCGGATGGCTATGCCCAAGCACAAACGTCGGCCGGCTCCCCGTGATCAGCACCCAGGCGACCCCGCGCAGATACAGCACGAACGGCAGAAGCATGCGCCGGAAAACCATCGCAGCCGAGCCCCCTCCGATTCGCTCAAGCGCGGCTGACGACTGGTTCCAGGAGAAGATGAAATAGAACAGATACACAATCAGCGCGGCCCAAAAGATTCCTTTTAAAATCGCGCGTCGCCGCTCGCGCCGCCATTCACGCAGGTCGACTTTTTCCGAAGGCTGTCCCGCCACCGCGCGCCATCGCAGGCTCAACGCAAACGCAATGAAAGCGAAAAATAAAATCCCTGCGGTAAACTTCGAAAGCAACGCCCCCGCGAGGCTCATCGCAAACAGCAATACATTTCTCCCGCTGGGCTTCCGCCACACTTCCGCAAATGTCCAAAGGGCAAGCAGCGAAAACAGCGTGACCGCTATATCGGTATTCACCAGCGCCCCGAACGTGAGAAATACCGGCGCGCTCACGTACACGCTGAGGCAGAGCAATCCCGCCCACGCTCCTCCCAACCGCTTCGCGCACGCATACACCACCCATCCCAGCGCCAGAGTCAGCAGCAGCATCGGCAGCCGCGCCCACTCGAGCAGAGCCTTCGGCTCATTCCACTTCTCCACCAGCCACTCGCCAAACACCCACTGTCCCGAATACGCAGGAAAAAACTTCTCGCTGAAGGTCCAGGAAACCTGGTTGTAATCCGCGTGGACACCGCGCACCACCAGCGGCAGCCCCGCCAGCACCTTCGCGAGCGGCGGATGCTCCTCATTCAAACGCATGTCCAGCTTTTGCAGGTAGCTCACCCCCGCGCCGATGTGCGCGACCTCATCGACGGTGATTGACTCTCGCATCGCCGCCCCGCCCGTCAACACCGCCATCAAGACCAGCAGCACTCCTGCAACGAGGTGGCTATAAATGTCCCTCATACTTTCACCTGCCTTTTACGATGCTTAAAGTTGGGGAATGCGGTTTTCGAACTCCAGAAATGCCTCGGATTTTAGATATATACGCGAATGCACCGATGGAAGCTTCACCTCGAGAAAATATTTCTCTCAAAGTTATCCAGCGCTTCGAAAACAGTCCATTTATTTTCATGGCTTTCAATGTGACTCGTCGTAGCACAATCGCGGCCTCGCGACTTCCCAACCGCGCCGACAGCAATTACTCGTCGATCCCCCTCCAAATCGCAATTTGCGCAGCGTGATATAATGGCCTCCGGAGCTTTGATCGAGCGTTACTCGATGATGACAATGCACTGCCCCGCACTGATCCCCAGCGCCAAGGCCAAACAGACCTCCCGGGAGCCCGCGTGAAACTCGACCTCCTGGTAATCGCTCCGCATCCCGACGACGCCGAGCTGACCTCCGGCGGCACGCTTCTCAAAATGGCCGACGCAGGCTATAAGACTGGCATCCTCGATCTTACGCGCGGCGAAACCGGCACCCGCGGCACCCCAGAAACGCGCCTCAAGGAAGCCGCTCGAGCCGGCAAGCTCCTCGGCGTTAAGATTCGCCGAAACCTCGGCCTGCCTGACGCGCAACTCCGCTTAACGGACGAGTTCAAGATCGCCATTGCGCAAGTAGTCCGCGAACTCGAACCCCACACCGTAATCCTGCCCTTTTGGAAAGGGCGTCACCCAGACCATACCGCGACGGCGACCCTCGGCTTCGAAGCCTGCTTCATCGCCGGCCTGAAAAATTACCCCATGCCGGGGAAACCCTTCCGCCCATTTAAGATCCTTTACGCCGCAGCCTACTCTGACGTGCGGCCTACGATTGCCGTGGACATCACGAGCCAATACGATCGCCGCCGCCGCGCCATCCTGGCCTACAAGTCGCAATTTAGTCCGCCGAAAGACCAAAAGCGCTCCCGCGTGTACATCCCGCTCGACTCCCTGGAAGCCAAAATGACCCTCCAGGCGAGCTATTACGGCAGCCTGATTAACGTGAAATACGCCGAAGGTTACGTTGTGAAGGAAATATCGAAAGTAGACGACGTCGTAAAACTTTCCGTGAGGTCGATGTGAGGAAAACCCGCTAACTCACCGCAAACTCGACGCTAAAAGTCGTCCGAATCCTGGGCGTAGGAAAATCCTGGGATGGTAGCGTTCGTGCCCGTGCGTGAAATCTTGATTCGAATCGGTGGATCGGTCTCCGATCCCGTCTTGCGTAGCAAGGCGAAACTGGTCAGGGCTTCGTTGTAAATCTTGGTTACCAGGAAGGATTCACTGCTGTCATCCTTCTTCCATACTTGGCCGACTTGGACTTTTTTAGCGGGCACTTTATGAATGTAGACAGATTCGCTGGAGCCGTCAATATGCTAAACCCGGCGTGCTTCGGGGGAGAAACTCCCGGAATAGCGCCGGAATAGCGAATGTCCGGGGAAACCCATTTCCCCAATGCTACATCCTAAGGAAACAGCACATGGAGGCACCCGCAGGGGTGTATACTGCAGCTAGGTTCCTCCGGAGGTATACATGAGGAAATCGTATTCGGCGCAGATTCTGGCGGTCATCCTTGCCACCCAGCTTTTGGCGATGCCTGCCTTCCCCGCCCAGCAACAGTCCACGACGCCCCAAAACACCACTGCCCGGGCGCCCCAGTCCACCACCACGGCACCCGCTGCCCCGGCGTCCAGCCCTGCCCCACAAGATCAGCAATCTACCGCTCAACCTGCCCAGGATCAACCGGCGTCTTCCCAACCTGCACAAGACCAGCAAGCCAGCGCTCCACCCAGCGATCCAAACGTCAAGCCTGGCAGCAAGCAGGACGTCAACGCCATTGGCAACCGCACTGTCGGCAAGGGCCTCGATTTCTATTCGCTTGAAAGCGAAATCGCCCTCGGCAAGAAGCTGGCTCAAGACGTGGACCGCTCGGCGAAATTCATCACCGACCCCGTGATCACGGAATACGTTAACCGTGTTGGACAAAACCTCGTCCGCAATTCGGACGCCCGTGTGCCCTTCACCATCAAGGTGATCGATTCCGACGTCGTGAACGCTTTCGCATTGCCCGGCGGCTTCTTTTACGTCAATAGTGGCCTGATTCTTCACGCCGATGAAGAATCCGAGCTTGCAGGCGTGATGGCCCACGAAATCGCTCACGTCTGCGCGCGCCACGGCACGAAGCAAGCGACAAAAGGCGAAATCACGCAGCTCGCCATGATTCCCGCCATGATTTTTATTCCCTACACGTGGGCTGGTTACGCCATCTACCAGGGGATGAATTTCCTGATTCCCATGACCTTCCTGAAATTCACGCGTGATGAAGAGCGTGAAGCCGACTACCTGGGCCTGCAGTACATGTACAAGGCCGGGTACGATCCCAACTCGTTCGTGGCGTTCTTCGAAAAGGTCGAGGCACTGGAAAAGAAGCAGCCCGGCACGATCCCGAAGGTTTTCGCCACGCATCCGCCCACTCCGGACCGCATCGAAGCCTCGCAAAAAGAAATCGCGACGATTCTTCCCGCGCGGGACCAGTACATCGTCTCCACGTCAGAATTCGACACAGTGAAGCACCGCCTGCAGATGATCGAATCGAACATCAAGCTCAACGACAAGAATCCCAACAAGCCTTCGCTGCGCAAGCGCACTGATCAAAATAAAGGCGGCTCCACGTCGAGCGATCCGACCACCACGGGCGATCCGAATGGAACATCAACAGGCACAAGCGACGACAGCGATCGCCCAACCCTGAAGCGCCGCCCGGACGATTCGAACCCGCAGTAAACGCATTCGACAGGAAAAGTGAAATTAAAAAAGGGGCATTCGAAATCGAATGCCCCCTTTTTATTTCCGCGAATAAAGCCCGGATGAATTTTAGTGCGAGTGAACTTCCGCGACGCCCAATCGCTTGAGCCCTTCGGCGTAATACTTGCGGTAGAGGATGTCCCACTCTTCGCTGGCTTCGAGGATTTCCTTTTTCTGCGAGGCGATCTTGGCGCGCACTTCCGTATCCACCTGTTCTTCGAGCTTCAGCAGCGAGGTGAGGATATTCACCACCTCTTGGCGAATCGTGTCGCGGTCTTCGACAAAATCCACGGCGTTGTCTGTAACCAGATAATCGATGATGCGATGAGATAGGCGGACGGTCTTTTCGCGGCTTAGGCGCATATCAGCGGAGAATGAGTTTCCTTTCGCGGGCGATTTGGCCTTTCACTTTCTTGAACATTTCCTGATACGAAGCCCCGGTGCGCTTCATTTCGTCGGAGTACTTCGCAAGGATTTCGCGCGCCTCTTCGTTCACGCGGTCTTCGATGGTCACTTCATCGGCCATCACCTGGCGCACCTGCGTCGTCAGGTTCTCCACGTTCTTGGTTTCAATCATCTTGCCGGCTACAAGGCGCTTCACGATCTCCTTTGCCATGTAACCAACGTAATCGCGAGACAGAAGCATTCTGTTGACCTCGCTGCGCAAGCTCCAACATTTTCAGTCTAACGGTTGCGCAGGAGTAGGTCAAGGCGAGTGGTGCGGCGGCGCAAAAACGCAGCAAAAAGGCAGGCTTGCATGGCTCAGGCGCAATGGCGATGCCCGCTGATGACCGTTTGCGCTCGATTCTACTTCTGCGGCGGGGCGAGTGAAGCGGGCTCTGGGTGGCTCGTAAGTTCAGTGCCTGCGATGATGGCGTTGCGAATCTGCCCAAAGATGTCCGTAAGCGTGTTCGGCGAATGCGGGATCAGTATCGTGTTGGTATGATCGTTCGCTGCAATTTCCTTTAGCGTGTCGAAGTATTGGGTCATCAGAACAAGCTGCATCACGTCCTGTGGAGTTGACCCGGGGACCGTTTTGGCAAAATCCTCGACGGAATCTTTCAGTCCGGTGATGATTGCCTTTCTCTGGTTTGCGATGCCTTCTCCTTGCAGGCGCTTCGATTCGGCCTCCGCTTCCGCCTGTTTCACGAGAAGCATTTTATTCGTTTCCGCTCGGGACACGGTTGCTTCCCTTTCGCGCTGGGCGGCGTTGATGTCGTTCATTGCCGCTTTTACCTTCTGGTCGGGAACGATGTCCGAGATTAGGACCTTCACAATCGAATAGCCGTATTCCTTCATGGAAGCGTCCAGGTTGTCGCGCAAATCATTGGCAATGTCCGCCTGATTCAGGAACGTGTCGTCGAGCTTCATCTTCGGGACGTGGCCAAGGACTACGTTGTAGACCATGGACTCGATCTGCTTCACCGGATCGGTCAATTTGTAAAACGCGGCCTCGACAGCATCTGGAATTATTTTGTATTGGATGGAAACAGGAATTTGCACGAACACGTTGTCCTGCGTCTTGGTTTCCACCTGCACGTCGAACTGCTGCACTTTCATGCTCAGGCGGCGAACCACGACCTCAAGAAACGGCGTCTTCCAATTCAATCCCGGGCCCGCCACGCGCGCAAATTTTCCAAGCCGCTGGACAACGGCGACCTGCGCGGTTTCCACCGTGAAGAATGAGCCAAGGACAACCGCCAGAATGATGATCACAACAACAAAAAGGAAAAACAGGAAGACTGCGGTCAGTGGCTCCATGGTGGGTCTCCTCTTTCCTTCCCGCACAATTCCGGTAAACGTTACTTGGCCTTAACTCGCGGTCCCGAAGATGGCGGCATTCTACACGAATTCCGTCAAGTTACTCAAAGCTCCGTTGCCCCACCTCAATTTATATTTCTGCTGCGTTACATGAGGGATTGGGAACAAGCGCTTGTGCAGGCTTCCCATTGTTCGTAAGATGCGGGCGGCCGATTCAATCGCGCCAGGTAACTTCAAACCCGAGGCACCCGCCGTGACACAAAAAACTTCGCGCCGTGAATTTCTGGAGATTTCCGCGTTAGGGCTGGCTGCCGCGTCTGTTCCGGCGAAGCTCGCGCCCGCATCGGTTGCCTCAACCACTGTGGCCGGCGTTGCGCCTCAAATGGGCGCGGAAATATCCGTTTGGGTTACTGCCGGCGAAGAGAGGTATGCCTCCGCCCCGCACATTCAATGGGGCGCTGCTTCCGGCGGGACATTGACGGATCAAATTCAATTGGACCCGAGCAAGAAGTTTCAGGACATTCTGGGTTTCGGGGGCGCTTTCACGGACGCGACCTGCTTCACACTGAATCGCCTCGCACCCGATACCCGCGAAAAACTGCTTCATGAGATGTTCCACCCTTCGGAAATGGCGCTGAGCGTTTGCCGCACGTGCATCGGAGCGAGCGACTATTCGGCGAGTCTGTACAGCTTTGATGACGGCGAGGCCGATCCGACGCTCGCGCGGTTTTCCATCGACCACGACCGCGCATACATTCTTCCGGTTCTGCGCGAGGCACGCAAAGCAAATCCGGACCTGTTTCTTTTTTCCTCTCCCTGGAGCCCGCCGGGCTGGATGAAATTTAACGGCTCGATGCTGGGCGGCAGCATGCGCAATCATTATTTGCCGGCGTACGCGCAATACATGCTGAAGTTCCTGCAAGGATATGCGGCCGAGGGCGTGCCAATTCAGGCCGTGACATCGCAGAACGAAGTGGACACTGATCAGGACGGCAAAATGCCCGCGTGCCTGTGGCCACAGGAATACGAAATGGCATTTGTGAGCCAGCATCTTGGACCATTGCTGGAGCGCAGCGGCGTGCCGACGAAAATCTGGATTCTGGACCACAACTATAATTTGTGGGGGCGCGTGGTGGACGAACTCGAAGACGATGCCCTTCGCAAATACGCCGACGGAGTTGCGTGGCATGGTTACGTGGGCACGCCGGAGATGATGAGCAAGGTCCGCGACGCGTTTCCAGACAAGCCGATGTATTGGACTGAGGGCGGCGCGGATTACGACGACCCCGAATACCTGACGGATTGGTGCAGGTGGGGCGGGACGTTCAGCGCGGTGTTGCGGAACTGGTCCAGGTCCATCACGTCATGGAATCTCGCACTCGATGAGCGGGGAAAGCCGAATATCGGACCATTTTCGTGTGGGGGGCTTGTGACGATCAATTCTCAGACCCGGGAGATTACCCGCAGCGGCATGTTCTGGGCCTTCGCGCATTTCTCGCGGATGATCCGGCGGGGCGCGCGGCGATTTGAATCGCAGAGCGCCGCGGCGGAGCTTTCGCATATAGCGCTCGAAAATCCAAATGGCCAACGGGTGGTTGTGCTGACGAATGCGGGAGCGGCGAGGATCGTCGAACTTCGCGTGGCGGACAAGGCTGCACGCGTTCAGTTGAAAGAGAAATCGTTAACCACCCTCGCGTGGTAATCCTTTTTCGACATGGAAGGTTTTGCCAAATGGCATCCCTTTAGGGCTCCAATTCAGCAATTCTGCTCAGCAGGCGGATGAGTTGCGCGACTTCGTCTCGCGAAAATTGCTTCTGAACTTTCTCGTCCAGCGCGCGGCGCTCCTTGATCAAATATTCCCTGTATTTATTGCCCTTGGGCGTGAGGCGCACCAGTAGCGCTCTTCCCGTCGCGGCCTTCTTTTCCGAAAGCAATCCTTCCTGAATCATCGTTTTAATGGCGCGGTGAACCACGGTGCGATCAAAGCCGAGAAGCGTCGCGATTTGATTCTGGTTGCGCGCCGCCCCTCCGCGAAGTGTGGACATAATGAAGCCGCGCGTCTGCGAGCATTGCGTTTTTTGCTCCAGCCGCTTCCCTACTGCGAAATAGGCTTGCGCAAGATGCACAAGGACTGAGTCCTTGAGAATTTCCCGGGGAATCAGTTTCAGATCCACGGCGATCATAGGATTTTCACCGTATCCTCCAGCGGCCTTCGCCATTGCGGATAATCCCGATGCGCCGCGGATTTTTTCCCGATCGCGATGACCATCACGATTTGATGAATCTCGCGCCGCAGCCCGAGAAGTTTCGAAAGCCTTATATCATCAAATCCTTCCATGGGGCAGGTGTGCAAGCCCAGAGCCTCGGCGGCGATCATCAAATTCTGGCAAGCCAATGCGACGCTTTTGATGGACCATTTGAACATTCCCTGCCGGCCGACCGGCGCGATCCCCACGATCTTCCACGGATGAATCATTCGCAGGATGGCCCACTTGATCGCGCCGAAAATGCCGAGCCATCCTTGCAGGAAGAACCATTTCCCGAGCCTCGCTTTCAGTTCATATTCCGCGATTTTCTCCGCCGTGAACCCGGCGGTACGAACCCATTTCAGTTGGCTTTCGTTGGTGGACTTCCAGGATCCAATGTCGGCAACAGCCACGATTAGCGCGGAAGCCGTTTCCGCGGGACTCTGGCCGAAGCAGAGTCGCGCCGCTCTTTTTCTGGCGTCAGGCGTTTGGATCCAATAGAAGCGGTAAGGCTGAATATTGAAGCTGGATGGGGCCAGACTGGCGGCATGAAGTATCTCCTCACGCGTGGCGTCAGGAATTTCGACTGGATCGAATGCACGGACCGCGCGTCTTTGATGGATGGCATCCAGTATTGGGTTATTGGTGGCTCTCATGTTGCCATTACAACACATGCGTGTTGCCATTGCAACATGTAAATCAGAAAGTGTTCTTGCCGCCCGGAGAGTCGCGCGGAACGAAGGCTTCTGGTATTCTAATCCGGCGCAATGCATGAAATAGAATGCGCCGCGCACGGCGAATCTTAATCTCCCTACGAGGGATCATCGAACGTGAATCCGACGACACTGGCTGGACGAGATTCGAAGCGAGTTTTCAATTTCAACGCGGGGCCTGGAACGCTGCCCCTGAGCGTGCTCGTGCAAATTCGCGAAGAGTTGCTTGATTGGCGCGGGAGCGGCATGTCCGTGATGGAAATGAGCCACCGCTCGCCCGAATTCGAGGGGATTCTCTCGAAGGCCGAGCAGGACATGCGCCGGTTGATGGGAATCTCCGACGATTATGCCGTGATTTTCCTGCAGGGCGGCGGAAGTTTCCAGTTCACGCAGGTGCCGATGAATCTTTACATCGCCGGGAAGCCCGTTGACGTGCTGCACACAGGCATGTGGACGGCGAAGGCGATCGGCGAACTGAAAAAAGGCACGCCTTACCGCCTGGCGGGGACGAGCGAGCCGGAAAAATTCACGCGCGTGCCGCGCAAGGACGAAATGACGTTTGCGCCAGACGCTTCGTACGTCCACATGTGCACGAACAACACGATCGAAGGAACGCAGTGGCACACAATGCCGGAAACCGGCGAAGTGCCCCTGGTGGCGGACATGTCGTCTGACATTCTTTCGCGCCACACCGATGTGAAGAAATTCGGGCTGATTTTTGCGGGCGCGCAGAAGAATTTGGGGCCCTCCGGAGTGACCGTGGTGATCGTGAGGCGCGACCTGGCCGAGCGCGCGGATCCGAAGCTGCCCACCCTGCTGCAATATCGCAGCGAAATCAAAGAGAATTCGCTGTACCACACGCCGCCGACGTTTGCGATTTACATCGTCGGGCTGGTGCTCGAATGGGTGGAGGCGCACGGTGGCGTCGCGGGCATCGAGAAGCTCAACGAAGCCAAAGCAAAATTGCTTTACGATGTGCTTGACGAGGGCGCGTTTTACCGCTGCCCTGTGGAGAAGTCTTCGCGCTCGCGGATGAACGTAGTTTTTCGTGTAGCCGGCGGAGACGAAGCGGTCGAGAAAGATTTTGCCAAGGAAGCCGCAGCGGCGGGCATCGCCGGAATTCAGGGGCACCGCTCGGTGGGCGGGATGAGGGTATCTCTATATAACGCAGTAACGCTCGAGGCGGTCCAGGGGCTCGTCGCATTCATGCGCGAATTTCAGCGCAAGCGCGGCTAGGTTCGTTCGCGCGATCGCGCTCGGCGTCCTACATCATTCGAGTGGCTCGACTACGCCAATACAAATTGCCACACTGGTGTGGCAACCGCACAACACCTCTGCTTGACTTGCCTCCCACACATCGCTATCGTCACCTTTCGATGAATGCTTCGATCCCATCCTTATCTGAACGGGCGCCAATAGCTGCCCGAGAGCTAAGGATCCTAGCGGACGGGCAACCGCCTCTGGATGAATACTTTAACTCCCTCTTCACGGCTTTTGGGCCGCAGCATTGGTGGCCGGGCAGGACTCCATTTGAAGTGATCGTCGACGCGATCCTCACGCAAAATACATCGTGGAGGAACGTGGAGCGCGCGATTGCTAACCTGCGCGCGTCGCGACTGCTGACTCCCGCGGGGATTCGCAAGGTTCCGTTGCGGCGTCTGGAGCGGCTGATCCGCTCGTCGGGATATTTCCGGCAAAAGGCGCGCAAACTAAAGGCGTTCTGCGATTTCCTCCAAAGGAAACATCGCGGGTCGCTGCGGAATATGTTCGCAACGCCGACAATTTTATTGCGCGAAAAGCTGCTCGGCATATTCGGAATCGGGCCGGAGACGGGGGATTCGATCCTGCTTTACGCCGGCGGGCACGCTGTGTTTGTGGTGGACGCGTACACGAAGCGAATCCTCACGAGGCATGGCTGGGCGAATGCGAAATCGAAATATGAGGAAATCCGCTGGATGTTTGAGCGCCAGTTCCCTGGCGATGTACACCGATTCAACGAATTTCACGCGCTGATCGTGAATGCGGGAAAGAATTATTGCACCGCGCAAAGGCCGCGGTGCGACGAGTGCCCCTTGGGAAGATATCTCGAGGAGGGCAGATAGCGTGCGAAAGCCTGTGCGAAAAAATCGACTGTTGCTGATCCTGGGCGGCGTGGTTGTGACGCTGCTGGCGGCGGCTGCGTTTACGCTGGGTTCGCTTGACGTGCGGGATTTAGTTCCGGAAGAAGGAAACGCATTCGTCATTCTGTTCGCGGCGACGGTTTTCGTTTTTGCCGCGCTTTTTGTTTTTACGTTGATCCTGGTGCGAACGCTGCTGCGAACGCTGGCCGAACGCCGCGCGGGACAAATGGGATCGCGGTTCAAAATCAAAATGGTGTTGGGCGCGGTGGGCGTTTCGCTGCTGCCCGTCGTGTCGCTCTTTTGGTTCAGCTATTTGCTGGTGAACCGCACGCTGGTGACGTGGTTCCCCAAACCACTGGAAATTGCCAATTCGGAATACCAGGCGTTGCTTTCCGATTTCGGCGGCGCGGAATTTCAGAGGTTGAGCGGGATCGCGAAAGAAGCAGCGTCGCAAAACATGCCGAATGAAAGTTTTCTGGCGATGACGCGCGCGGTGGATGCGTCGTGGATTACAGACGCGCAGGGAAACGTGAGTTCGGGCATGGATTTCCCGAAAGCGTGGCAATTCGGGCCGGGCAGCGCGAAGAGTGTGGCGGCTCCGCATCTGGTTCGAACCATTCGGAGCGGCGCAGAGGTGTGGAAGTCAGGTGACCAGCTTTATATCGGAGGAAAAGCGCCGATTCAGGGCGGGACGCTTTATGCCGCGCGGCACCTGCCGAGCGATTTCCTTACCCACTACGAACAAATCGAGAAGCAGACGAGCATTTATGAACAGCAGAAAAAGCAGCTGCGTCTTTATAAACGCGAGATTCTGCTCGAACTTTCGTTGATTACCCTGCTGCTGATTTCCACCACCACGTGGGTCGCACTGTTCCTTTCGAAGCAGGTGACGGTTCCCATTCAGGCGCTGGCAGAGGCGACGCGGGAAATTTCGCGTGGCAATTTCGATCATCGAATAGGCGTGCAGGCGCAGGACGAGTTAGGAACTCTAGTGCGCTCGTTCAATCGTATGACAGAGCAGCTGGGCGAGGGGCGGCAGCAAATCAACGAATTCACGCAGAGTCTCGAACAGGCCATCGAAGAACGCGAGCGGCGGCGGAAGTTGATGGAAGCGATCCTGGAAAATATTCCCACGGGTGTAGTTTCGCTTTCGGCCACGGGCGAGGTGGCGCGGGTCAACACTGCGGTGGTGATGATCCTCGGCGATTATGCACGCGACGCTCACACGTTGACGGATCTTGTGGGCGAGGAAGCAGCACGCGCAGTGATGCATCTGATGCGGAAGTCGCTGCGCATGGCTGGAGCGGCGTCGCGCGAAATCGAGATTGCGACAGGCGGGCGGCTGGTGCGGACGGCAGTAACGGTGAGTTCGCTCGGGCCAAGGCAATCCAACACCGGCTTTCTCGTCGTGATTGACGATTTGACTGACCTGCTGCGCGCACAGAAGGCGGCGGCGTGGCAGGAAGTGGCGCAGCGTATCGCCCACGAAATCAAGAATCCGCTCACCCCGATTCAGCTTTCGGCGCAGCGAATGATTCGCTTTCTGGAAAGGTCCGGCTCGGCTCAGCCGGCGGTTTCGCGAACGGAATTTGAAAAACTGGCGGCAGAGTGCGCCGGCCTGATCGAGCGCGAAGTGAAAACGCTGGAATCGCTGGTTGACGAGTTTTCGCAGTTCGCTCGCTTCCCTACCGCGCGGCTTGCGCCGGCGGATTTGAATTCAATTGTGGCGAGCGCTTTGAATCTCTTTCAGGACAGGCTCGAAGGAATCATCGTGCGGCGCGACCTGGCCGCGGGCCTGCCTGCGGTGAAAGCTGACCCGGAACTTATGCGACGCGTGGTGGCCAACTTGATTGATAACGCGGCCGAGGCGATGGAAAGCTCCGCGATTCGCCAATTGCGCGTGGCAACCCGGGCGGAAAGCGACGGCGACGCAGTTGTGGTCGAAATCTCCGACAGCGGACACGGGATTTCTCCGCAGGACAAAGAGCGGCTGTTTCTGCCGCATTTTTCGACGAAAGAGCGCGGCACCGGATTGGGGCTCGCGATTGCGAGCCGCATCGTGGCCGAGCACAACGGAACGATTCGCGTGGAAGACAACGTGCCGATGGGAACGAAATTCATCATTCGATTTCCCGCGGCGGAAATCGTGACTTCCGCCACGCAGAGCGGTTAGGCCAGAATCAAGGGACGGAGAGAAATGCCTGCAAGCATGCTCATTGTGGACGACGAAAGCGGTATCCGGGAATCACTCGGAGCGCTATTGCGTGATGAGGGGTACCAGACGGAGTGCGTCGCCTCGGGCGAAGAGTGCCTGGAGCAGCTCGGGAAACGCAGCTTCGATCTGGTGCTGCTGGATGTGTGGCTGAAGCAAATGGACGGGCTCGACACGCTCGAGCAAATTCAGAAGCAGGACGGGCCGCCGATGGTGGTGATGATTTCGGGGCACGGAAACATCGAGACGGCGGTACGGGCGACGAAACTTGGCGCATTTGATTTCATCGAGAAGCCTCTGTCGCTCGAAAAAGTGGTGCTGGTCGTACGCAATGCGCTGGAGAATCTGCGGCTGGAGGAAGAAAATCGGCGGCTGCGCGCGGAACTCGAAGAGCGGCACCAAATCCTGGGATCGAGCGTGCCGATGAAGGCGCTGCGGCAGCAGATTGCGCTGACCGCGCCCACCAATGGACGCGTTCTAATTTACGGCGAAAGCGGCACTGGCAAAGAACTTGTAGCGCGGGCGCTGCACGCCAACAGCTCGCGAAGCGCGATGCCCTTTGTGGAGGTGAACTGCGCCGCGATCCCCGAGGAACTGATCGAATCCGAGCTGTTCGGCCATCGCAAGGGGAGCTTTACCGGAGCGAGCGAAGACAACGCGGGCAAATTCCAGAAAGCCGATGGCGGAACGCTTTTTCTCGATGAAGTGGGCGACATGAGCTTGAAAACCCAGTCCAAAGTGCTGCGCGTGCTGGAGGAGCAACGCGTGGAGCCGCTTGGCTCGAATCAGGCGGTGACAGTGGACGTCCGGGTGATCGCTGCGACGAACAAAAAGCTCGAGGAGGAAATCGGGCGCAACCTGTTTCGCGAAGATTTGTTTTACCGGCTGAATGTGATTCCCTTCTACGTTCCAGCGCTACGCGAACGAACCGAAGACATTCCGATCATCGCGGCCCATTTCCTGGCGGAGTTCTGCGAAGCGTACGGAAAAAAGTCGAAGGAATTCAGCGCGCCAGCGATGGAGGTGTTGCTGAGTTATCCGTGGCCAGGCAATGTGCGCGAGCTGAAAAACCTGGTGGAGCGGCTGGTGATCATGTGCCCTTCGCCGCGGATTGAGCCGCATCATTTGCCGCCCGAGCTATTTCGCGGCGCGTCGAAAAGCCCGCAGAAACCTTATGAAAGCCTCCAGGAGGCACGCTCGGCCTACGAACGGGAATTCGTGCTGCGCAAGCTGGAAGAAAGCCGCTGGAATATGACCAAGGCCGCGCACTCGCTGGGGCTCGAGCGGAGCCATCTGTATCGCAAGATGCGGTCACTGGGGATTGCGCCAACGAAAGCGGAATAATGCGGCGGGCAGCGCGCTATGGCGATTCTTCCTGCGATTCCGCGAGCTGTTCCAACTGCCGGTGCCAGTCGAGCTGGCGGACGACATTCGAATTTTGGCGCCAGTTGGGCTGCACGGTGACGTTGAGTTCAAGAAAAATATGCGCGCCGAGGATGGATTCGATATCTTTGCGAGCCTGCGTGCCGATTTTCTTGATGGTTTCCGCGCCTTTACCGATCAGAATTCCCTTCTGCCCATCGCGCTCTACGTAGATTGTGGCGCGAATCCGAATCAAATCTTTCCCTTCATCAAAACTGTCCACGATCACGGCAATCGCATAAGGAACTTCTTCGCGCGTAATTAAGATCGCTTTCTCGCGGACAATCTCGGCGACGAGGAACCGTTCCGGCTGGTCTGTAAATTGGTCGGGCGGAAACATCGGAGGTGCCTCGGGCAGACGCGCCAGCCACGAGTTGACCAGATCGAGGCAGCCCTCGCCCGTCAAGGCGGAGATGGGAAAGATTTCCGTAAACTCGAATTCGCGCTGGTACCGGTCAATCAGAGGGAGAAGTTGCGGCTTCTTCACCTGGTCCACTTTATTCAGCAGCAGGTATACCGGGCCGCGAAAACGCTGCACCCATTCGATAGAGAAACGATCGCCAGGGCCGAAATTCGCGGACGCATCCACGATCAGCGCCAGGATATCCACGCCTTCGAGCGCGTGCTGCAGCTCGTCCATCATCATGCGGCCCAGGACGTTGCGCGCCTGGTGAATTCCCGGCGTATCCACAAGTACGATTTGCGCACCCTCGCGATTGAGGATTCCCTGAATGCGATTGCGCGTGGTCTGCGGCTTCGGCGAAACGATGGAAACTTTTTTGCCGACAAGCGTATTCACAAGCGTGGACTTGCCCGCGTTCGGACGCCCCACGATCGCAACGAAACCTGATTTGAATGGCATGCAGAAACAAGTGTACGCGGTTAACTCACCGCCGTCGACATGCGGCAGCAAAGCGCCCCGGTCGCGATCAAGAGGTCAACTTATTGGTCGTCAAGTAGTCCTGCGAAGGAACGCCAAATGCATCGGCGACGCGATTGAAAAATGCGAACATTGCGGTAACGTAGACCGCCTCCGCGATTTGGTCTTCGCTCCAACCTGCGTCGCGCAATTTCTGCACGTCGGCGTGCGTGGTGCGCGCAGCATCTCGCGTAACCTTTTCCACGTATTCAAGAAGGACGCGCTCGGCCGGCGACAGGCCAGCTTCGTCGAGTTTCCCTTCGAATATTGCAGCTACGCATTGATCGGTGGCTCCCTGAACACGCAGGAAGTAGGCGTGCGAGTCCAGTCAATAGGGGCACTTGTTCAGGTAGCTGACGTAACTCGCGATCATTTCTTTTCGCCGGCGATCGAGGTGGCCCGGTGAAAAGTGGACGGTATTCGAGAATTCCATCACCTGGCGAAGAAAATCCGGGCGCGCGCCAAAGCATTTGAGGATGCCGGGAACCTTCGTGCGGCCGGAGCCCTTGCGCCAAAAATCATAGACCGCGGCCACATCGCCGGTAGCAGCCGCATCTTCTATGATGCGGATTTTCGTGTCGGGAGCTTGGGGATTCGTCCCCGGCGAGATGCCAGCGTCGGCAGGAGCAGCCGCCTTCTCGTCGTCGTGAGGCGCCATATCGAACCCTCCTTGAAAAATAATCTTTAGCTCGAAATTCTTCGCTTGGCCATAAACAGATAATAGACAGGAAGTCCGGCAAGAACAACTCCGCACCCCAGAGCCACCTCGCGAGGAGAATGCATCGCGAGCAGGAGCAGCAGACCCAGAACCATCGCGAGAAATGCGATGGGAGTGAGGGGGTACCCGGGCGTCGGAAAAGGCGAGGCTACCTGCCCACGGCGTCGGAGCACGAATAATCCGGCAACGCTGAGTCCCAGAAAAATAACAGCGACGAAAATGAAATAAGAGATGATCTGTTGAAAAGTGCCGAACACGATCAGGATCGTCGCTAGTATTCCCTGAACCGCGATTGCCCGCGAGGGGGTCGCGTAACGCGGATGCAAACGAGCCACGCTCGGAAGAAAAATGCCGCCCTGAGCCATGGCGAAAAACACGCGAGGGGCAGCCATGCTCGCAACCGCGAGGCTACCCAAGACGCAAAGAACCACGATGGAGGACAAGATGACCCCGCCGAAGTGTCCGAACAGAACCTGCCCCGCCTGCGCTACGAAGGTTTCGTCCGACGAAACTTTCTCGAGCGGGACAAGGTAAATGAAAATCCCGCTGATGAGGACGTAGATCGATGTCACGGCAAGCACCCCGAAGACCAGCGCTCGCGGAAGAGTCCTCACCGGGTCGCGAATCTCGCCCGCCACTTTGCTCACGTCCCACCAGCCGCCGAAGGAGAAAAACGCGGCGACCGTGGCGGCCGCGAGAGCGGGAGCAAGGGGCAACGAACCCGCGCGCTGCGGCACGAACGGAATGAAATTTCCCCACGAGCCAAGCCGAAACGCAAT